>ERZ779842.34-NODE-34-length-169406-cov-8.949590_pt1 | contig 169406 bp, 222 predicted proteins | sample MGYA00511095_ERZ779842 | MGnify/ENA primary metagenome ERZ779842 (study PRJEB29588, sample SAMEA2154036) | human gut metagenome | biome: human gut; feature: human-associated habitat; material: faeces | place: Denmark | collected 2008/2010 ... | reverse complement strand
ACAACTGCGTAAGGGAACGTGTCGCTTTCATTTACGTAATAATTGTCCTCATTAATTTTTCTGTGCATTCCTATATCGGTAACCGCACCAAACTGCATTTTGAAAATCACCTCATTTCACTAAAGAATTATAGTTTTTGATATTATATCACTTTTTTTCTCAGTTGTCCACAGGAAGCTGAGAATGGCTTAAATACTATGTTTCTCGCATTTTTATATTTTTCTGATACCAATTTGATACCAATTTTAAACGATATGTAATTCATTAATATAATTAAATAACGTATCATTTTGAATATGAGTATAAACATCTAAAGCTGTTTTAACAGAAGCGTGCCCTAAGTAATTTTGAACAATTTTAGGTGGTATATTTTTCTCAAAACATTTCGTGGCGAATGTATGACGAAACATATGTGGGTGTATATGAGGAAGAAATTGTGGTTCTCTATTTTCCTTTTGTGCTAAATCTTCCTCTTTTTTATTAAACCCTATTATTAAATTGTCTAAACTTCTATCCACAGAATTTTTTGACAATGGTTGCTTTCGTTTACCTACGAATACAAAATCATCACCTGAAAATTTAGTTGTTTTATGAAAATTCAATAACTCTAATAATTCATCCGAAATAGGCATAAGTCTAACTGATGATTTTGATTTTGGAGTTTGATTATATTTTTTAACTTTTACAGTTTGCATAAATGTTTTATTAATTGATATTACTCTTTTTTCAAAATCAACATCCGACCATCTCAACGCAAGGGCTTCTCCTATTCTTACTCCTGTCATAAGCAAAAATTTATACAAATCAATAAAACAATGTTTTTTGCTTGTGCCATATGTTAAGAAAGTATTAATCTCATCGTCTGTTAAGATTTTTCTTTTTTTATTTACATCTACTTCATAATTTTTACATGTTTCTAATAATGTTATTGGATTAACTATCATATATTTTTGCTTTTGAGCCATTTTAAACATACCACTTAGAACTGTCTTTATATTGTTTATCGTATGAACCGAAACACTTTTTCTTTTCTCATTTAAAAATTGATTTATATGAAAAAGTTCGATATTATTTATTTTTAAAAGCCCCATTGTCGGTGCAACATGTTTGTAATAAATTTTTTCAGAATTATAGACCGTCGATGGTTTACAAGTCATTCTTCTTTCATTTATCCACATGCCATGTAATTCATTCATGGTAACAGTATTAGAATTTATACCTAATCCAACAGCATTCTCATATTTTGCTTTTGTGAATTTTTCCTTCACCTCTTTTAGTTTATGTCCATAAATTGTTTTTCTTTTTCCAAAAATATCAGTATATCTTGCCATATACCTTCCATCTTTAATTTGACATAAACCTTCTCCTAATTCCTTTCCTTTTAAATCTTTTCCCATAATTTATTCTCCTTAATCAAAAAGAAAAATAAATCATAATTTCTATAACGATTATATTATATAATATTATGATTTATTTTTCAAGTCTTATCTACCTGTATTTTGATCTATATATTTATCCAATATCGTTTTATTTGCAAATACTCTACCATTTATCCTGCATACATAAGGACAATTTGGTTCAGAAAGCATTTTTCTAATAGTTGTTTTCCCCATTCCAAGATACTCACAAAGATCTGTTACAGATAAAAGTTTTTTGTTATTATATCTATTATTAGTCGTCATATATCACCCTTTCTATAATAACAATCTCCTATTTACTTATTTGTACTTCCAAAGCCACCGTTTCTCTCTTCAACGACATCATCATCAATTACAGTTCCATACTGCACGAAAATGCCCTGTGCAAATTTGTCACCACGATTGATTTTTACAATTTTATCTTCAAGCGAATTGTTTGTCACTTTGATAAATATATGACCCTCATTATCACTGTTTGAATAATCGCTGTCGATTATTCCTGTAAGATTGTCCAACCATAAGCGATACTTAAATCCCAAACTACTTCTCGAATATATCTTCAACACCCAATTTTCATCTATTATTGCTCTGATACCTGTCGGTATTTTTATTGTTTCACCCGACTTTAATTCAAATGAAATTGGACTTTCAAAATCATAGCCAGCAGAGCCCTTTGTAGCCCTTGTAGGAGGGTTTAAAAGGTCATAATAGTCTGAAAGTTGTTGATAGTCATACTTTGTACCAAAAGTGGCTTTCATATCGTTTATAAATTGGTCTTTGGTTACTTTCTTCAAAATAGCTACATCCCGATTGTTTTCTGGTTTATCTAAAAAATAATGAACTAGTATCAACGCAATAGCTATAATGAGAAGAATTGAATTAAAAGTTGCTATCATGTTTTTTATCATTCTTCCTTTCTATTCTACTATTCTTCGTGCCGTAGCATAATCACTTCTTGCAGATAAATCAGCAATCTTTACTACGTCACCTGTTTGCGGAGCATGAATCATCAATCCATCTCCTATGTACATTCCTACATGATGCGGCGAAGAACTATCACCGAAAAATACTAAATCGCCAGCAAGCAATTCATCTCGTGACACATATCTTCCTTCATTGACTTGAGTGTAGGTTGTTCGGCTAATATTTACACCTATTTGTCCATAAACATATTGAACAAGTCCACTACAATCAAACCCACTTGGTGTTGTTCCTCCCCATACATATGGAACGCCTAAATATTGTTTTGCAGTTTCTACTGCTTTTTGATTTAAGGGTGTTGGCGTTGGTGTAGGACTTGGGGTTGGTTCAGGTGTTGGTGACGGAGTTGGCTCTAATGCTTTCTCAATGACTTGTGTTGTATAGTGAACTGACCACACATCACTTATGTCATTCATCACATTTTCGTTTATATTTGGTATCGCATATGAATTAATCATGCTTGTCGCAAAAAATAAACTTCCTAAAACTAAACTTACGGTTCTTTTTCCTTTCGTTACTACCATTAAATTCCTTTCTCCCGTTCGGATATAGCAGGTATATATCCTTTACGTTGTTCTTTGAATGTTCCAACATTGACATCAATATCAATAAATACAAATTTATGATAAAAAAGAAAGAACAAATTCAATTTAATGTATATGCACATCTGTACAAATGCAATTAAATATTAAAAATAGAATATTGAATGTCAATGTTTAAACATCTTTTCTATCTTCATAAAGTGAAGATAATTTATCTTGAACTTCCGTATCAAGATAATAGTGTAGAAGCATTTCTTGATACGGAGTAAGATGCACTTTAAATTGACTTTCTATGAAGTCTTTGATTCTGTTGTATGTTTTTATGTCTGTCATTTTAGTCACAATATAGAACAATCTTGTTTTGGGCGAGACTTTGTTTGACATCAATTACTCTTTGATTTGAACTTCCTCGCCATTTAAGAGTTAAATCTCTTTTCTCATCTATATATTCTCCGTCTACAACAATGTCACATAACGAAATAATCTCTTTTCGTATTTCATATAATCCATCAACATAACTTTCTTCTATATAATCAAAGTTGTCTGATGAACAAGATTTATAATTCATAATATTTTCCCAAGAATATCCCGTATATAACCAAATTGTTTTATTGGGGAATAAGTTTCGGATTTCTTTAATCAATTGTAATACTTCGTTTAGATTAAACTCGAATAAAGGATCTCCGCCGGTAATGGTTATCCCGTCGATATAATCTTGAGATAAATCATCAAAAATTTCTTTTTGGGCATATTCATTAAAACGGATTCCACTTGCTTTATCCCATGTTTCAGGATTGTGACAATTCAAACAACGATGAGAACAACCTGATACCCACAAACTGACTCTCAAACCATTACCATTACATACATCTTCGTGTGTAATTTGTAGATAATTCATATTACCTCCTTGTCATAGTCCGCAACAACATCATCGCAGGTAAAATTATGTTTTTCTTCTGCTGCTTTTCTTGCTTTGACAGCTTCATCATAATCGGCAAAATCACCCAAATGGATGGTTTTGTAATTAACCGTAATATATGCCGTCCAAGCATTCTTTTGTTTATTAAAACTAACACCTGTTTTACCCGATGTATTAACCTTACTTATTCCTCTATTATGAGTGTTATTTTTGTTTGACTTTAAAACAATATTACATTTACGATTATCATCTGTATTACGAGATAAATGATCGGGAATTTTCAAAGATGAGTCATATTCACCATATTTTATTTCTGCAATCAATTGATGAATCATTAAGACGCTTTTTGTATATTTGTCTTCTTTCTTTACATTTGTCACCCAATATCCTTTATCAATATTGCCACGCTTTGGTATTTTTCTCCAATACCATTTCTTCACTATATCATAATCTTCTTTATCAATAAGACATTTATGATTTTCAGAATCAAGAATATATACTGTACCATCACCATTATCAATAAATTTATTGATTTTAGTTGAATACTTTTTGTTTCTTAATGCAATTTGCTCAGAAGCATAACAGCCACAAGATTGTGTTCCGCCAGTTTGTAATTGACACCCCGTAACACTTGATAGTTTCGGATTGCCGCATTCGCATTTACATAGCCAATGAACATTGTTCCGATTATATGTACCTCGTTTGTATTCTTTTTCGTCTCGTTCCAAATCTCTTTTTACGACGGTTAATCTTCCAAATTTTTGTCCAGTTAAATCTTTTACAATAAGCGGATTATTGAATTTTATACATCCACATGATTTTATATGTCCACTTTTAATAGCCAGCAACTGATTGGAAGGTGGAATTTTACCACATTCACATTTAGTTTTAACATAAACTCTATTGTATTTTTTATTGAAATAACTATCATAAGTTTTGTCGTAGTCAATATCTGTAATCGTGAGCCTATTATATTTGTTTCCTATCTCGGCTTTTGCTTTTTCTATTGCTTTCTTACAGAATACTTCTTTTCTTTTTCTTAGAGTTTCTTCACTTAATTGTCTTCCTATAGATTATCACCTCGTATAATATAAGTAGAGAAAAATTCCCTACTTATATATTCTCCTTTGTGTTTTCAAAAGTCTGATGCGCAATTCTCATTTCTACTTCTTGCTGTTTGCCCTTATTAAATGCACTTTTATAATCACCGGTAAGATATCCAGTTACTCTACGTAATCTTCTAATTTTGTCACATCCGCACATAGGGCATTTATCGGCTATATCGTCTGTATATCCACAGTTTGTACACATATCATTCGGAACATTAATCGCAAAATACGGAATATCTTTGTCCATTGCATAATTCACTATAGTTTCAAGAGCATCAATATTGTTCTTTACACTACCATTTAGTTCAACATAATCTATGCAACCAGCACTGCTATACCCTGTCAGTTGTGATTCTATATTGATTTTTTGAATAGGTGTCACATTCGTCCACACTGGAACATGAACGCTATTTGTAAAGAATTCTTTATCTGAAACATTCTTTATGACACCGTATTTATCTTTAAATTTTTGCATTGAGGTATAACATAAATTCTCTGCCGGCGTAAAATACACTCCAAAATTCAATTTATATTCTTCTTTAAATTCTTTACAACGATTGTAGAATAGTTTTTCTATTCTCTTGGCTAATTCCATGCCTATATCAGTTGTATGGTCTTGTCCAATAAGAACTTGAAGTGTTTCTGCCAATCCTATTTGTCCTATACCTAATGTACCGTGTTTCAATGCTGATACAATACCTTCTTCTGGAACGTACCCCTCCATAACACCATTTTCATACATAAATTTTGCTGAATCTGGTGATTGAGAACAAATCCATTCAAATCTTTCGATTAACATATCTTTTGCTTCATGAATTTTTCTGTCTAAAATAGACATAAAGGTTTCAATAACAATATCATGTTTACACCAATCATATTTTGAAACTTGAATATGTTCTTTGCTTTCAGTCGGAATTTTATTCCATACCTCATCTATTGCTTCCATCGCCAATGTTGGCATAATAATTGTAACAGGACAAATATTACCCCTACCATCTTTTAATTGACCGAATCCATTAACATCCCATCCATTTGCCGTTCTACACATGTTATTCCATTGTCACCAATGGCACTGACTATATTATCTCTCAGAGTCAACCACTCTCGTCAACGAGCCGACTGCTTGGAACTAGTGCTTATCTCTAGTCCTACACTGCTACACTCATCACAGTTAGTCGATACACTTTTAATTAAGAATTCTTAATTACTTAGCACGGACTCATCTTAGGTCATTGAATTTCTTCTCTCTAAGACCTATCCGTTAGCAACTTCATTTAGCCACACCCTCTAAGCAACGAGGTTCAATCGGTTTAAATTGGGCTGTAGTTTACGCTTACCCATGGTTGAAAAATATGTCTTTGGGTCATTTTTATCATACCCTTCGTTACCAGACCAATCTACATTAGCATAATTTGGATATAATCGTTGAGCAGTTGAACGCAACGCTAATCTAAATAAATCATAGTTAGGGTCTCTCGGTTTTCGATTTACTCCATTCATACATTGGAATATTCCACAAGGAAAAATCGAAGTTTTATGTAGTTTACCAATACCTTTTATAGAAACATCGAGAAGGGCTTTTATTACCATTCGTCCCTCTGGCTCTGTACAAGTACCATAGTTGATTGAAGTAAAAGGTAATTGATTTCCTGACCTACTCTGTAATGTATTTAAATTGTGATATAGACCTTCAACAGCTTGATATACTTCTTTTTCGGTCATATCAAATGCATATTGATAAATTTGTGGATAATTATATTTAATTGCATGAGTTTCAAATCCTATTTCTGCGTCCGATTCTAAAAGCTTTTCAAGTATGGACTCTCCCCGAGATATGTATCGACATCCATCTTTTAAATGCTTTCTAAAACTCTTTCTTACATACGGAATCATCGTCCAATCAATATGAGAAGCTGATACACCTCCGAATTGTTGTAATGATTGTAATTGAAAAATAACTGCCACAAGTTGAAATGCAGTGCTTACTGATTGTGCGGGTCTAACATCTGTTTGTCTTGTGTTAAACCCATTAGCAAGCAATTTATCAAATGGGATAGTCAAACAATTATGAGAACCAATAGCATATGAATTCAAATCATGAATATAAATTTCATTATTCAGATGATTATTTTTTGCCATTTCAGACATACAATTATCCAGTGCATATTGTCTTAATACAACATCACTTGCTTCGCCCACTCTACCACCAAAAGATTTTTCATCCACATTGGCATTTTGATTTTGGACATTTGTTGCCGTAAGCTTTTCAGATATGTCTTTCATTAACTTCATATTTTTCTCACGTATCTTTGTACGATTATTTCTATAAATAATAAAAGCTCTTGCAACATCTTTGCGTTTGCTTGCCATTAATTTTTCTTCAACAATATCTTGAATATCCTCAACACATATTGTCTTATCTTCCTTAAAAATATAAGAAGCAATTTCGGAAGCCTTGTTTTTTGCTTCCTGAGAAATTTCACTATCTACTTCTTCAAATGCTTTCAAGACAGCATTTCTTATCTTTGATTTATCAAATTCTACTGTTCTTCCGTCACGTTTAATAACTTGCAACATCATTCCTCCTTTGACTCAAAGCTTTTAATCACATCATTTAACTTCATTGCAATCACACTCAAATCAGAATGTCTTGAATTCCTTATGATACAATCCCAATGTTGGTAATCAACATCGGCAAAAGCTTCTTTGTCGTTTTTAATTCTTTCTTCAATCTTTTCTTCGCTATCCCCACGTTCTTCCATGCGAAGTTTACGTGTGGCTTCATTTGTTTCCACATATATAGCGAAGATCATTTTGTCCCTATATGTATCTTGTAGATGTTTTAACCCTTTTATATCTATAATATAAAAATCAGAATTATCGACTTGTGTTTTTGTCGCCCAATAATAATTATCATTAAAAAAAGTTTCTGCTACTACTTCATTATTCTCTTTATCTTTCTGATATTGTTCAACATTCGAGAATATATGATTTAACTTATCATTTTCATCATTTGTTCTCATTGGACGGGTGGTATTAGATATAACTTTTGTATAACCATACCGATTACACATATAATTTACAATTGTATCTTTGCCACTTCCACTTTCGCCAACTACACAATACAAGTTTTTTGTCATACGCATTTCTCCTTAAATTAAGCTATCATTTCGTTAATAACTGATTTTAATTCTTCATCTATATCACCTTCTATCTCAACCTTAACCGGAGTAGACAAATCAAGACTATACAAACCAAGTATCGACTTACCATCAATTCTATACTTATATAATTCTTTGCCGTCCGCAATATTTCTACCACTACAAACCGTAACATCACCCATATGATGTTGGCATGCTACATTGAACTTCTTAATTTTTTCCATTGTATCTATTAAAACAATCGTTTCTATCATAGTAATTTTAATCCCTTTCTTTTTCGTGTTATATTCGCTATTGCTCTGTATTTTTTTAATTCTTCAGGAGAAGCCTGTCGAATGACGACTTCTCCACTTCTGCTCTTATATGCCCTACATTCACGTTCCAAATCAGCGTGTGCAAGTTCTCTCAATCGTGCCTTAGTTGCCAATTATTAAAATTCTCCTTTCTTATTCTGCAAGATAAACATTATAATTTCCTGTAATTGCATTCGATTCGCTATTTGATGAGGTCAATACATCAATTTTATTGCCTTTAATTGCACCGCCTGTATCACGAGCAACTCTGTAACCAATACCTTCTATGTAAACTTTTGTTCCCAACGGAATAACTTTTGGATCTACTGCGATAGCCCATCCGACTGATGAGTATAGATTATCTCCCATACAAGTTACTGAATAACCCCCATTTTCAGATGGCGAAGCAGTATAACCAGTGACATAAAAGTTCCCAAGATATGAACCTTTTACGCCATCACTTGTAACTTCTTGTTTGTCCAAATCTTCTTTATTATCAACAAAATATGTACCATAGCAATATCCTTGAGTTTCGCCGTCCCAAACTTCATACCACTTACCTGTTTCATCAACACCTATGACTTGAAGTTCTGTTCCCCTTGGGAATACCTTGATTATTTCACTATCTTCTGTGCTTGGTTTGATTCGACAGTTCAAACCGTTTTGAGCAGAAACATAATGTGTTTCCCACTTTGTTTCGTCTGCACTTACGCTCATCATTCCTGTCGCTATTGATACAACTGCCATTACTCCACATATTACTTTTCTCAAATTTTTCATTACTTAAATTCCTTTCTCATTCGTTTTCATAAGTTTCTTTTATACATTCGCTACATCCAACAATCTCATTATTGAATATGTTCTTATATAATACTTCTACCTCTTCGTTACAAATCGGACAAATTATCGGAGAATCATCATAATCATATTCTCCATAGTTGCCCGTCCTTGCAATCTCCATAGCTGAAATTGCCCTTGGGTCATCATTTGAATAGATCATCTTCTATTTTTCTCCATTGGCTTAAAGATTGTTATTTCAACCTCATCACCATTTCTTTTTGTATCTTCCCATACATTTATGTTGTATTCCTTTTTACTGTCTTTCCAAGGTACTTTATAAGTTTCGCCGTCAACAGTAATTGATGTAATATCTTTAAGTTCTTCAAGTTTATACATACAATCTTCTCTGTCAATGCGTTCATCTTCGCACAATGCATTATCGGATGGTTTAATCTTCATATAAACCTTATTAACATATCTCTTTATCCCTTTACCGTTAAAATAAAGATTAGTAGATATATTAATGCTGATAAAATCTCTCTTTGGAATATCTATTCCCTCATTACTTTTCTGAATATGAATCATATTATTACATTTCTCCTTCTATCATTTGTTTGAATTTGACTTCGCTAATAATTGGAATACCCAAGCTCTTAGCCGTTTTATTTTTTGACGACACACTTTCGGTGTCATTGTTGATTAAGTAATCTGTCTTTTTTGTAACAGAACTTACAACTTTGCCACCATGGCTTTCAATCTCTTTAACTAATTCGGCACGATTAGAGTAGCTGATCAACTTTCCGGTAATACAAAAACTTTTACCTTGAAGTGTATCTACTGTATTATTCTCTTTTTGTTTTTCAAAAGTAAATTCATTTGCCAAATCTAAAATATCTAAACTGTACTTGTTCCAATAATTAATCAAAGATGTGACTAATTCAACCCCAATACCATCAATATGTGTAAATGCTGTTCTCCCCTTGTTTGATAATACATTCACAAATACCTCAAAATCATTTTCACATACTTTTGAAATGTCTTTGCTTGCACTTTTCCCCAACAACGGAATGCTTAATGAATACAGAAATTGAGACAATGTTGTATTTCTACTTTTCTGAATTGCTGATAATAGCTTTTCGACAGACTTTTGACCAAAGCCTTCAAGAGATTGAATTTGTTCTTTAAAATCTTCAAGATGATAAATATCTTTGATGGACTTTACATATCCAAGTTGAATAAATCTTTTCAGAGATGCTTCTGATAAATTTTCAATATTAAGAGCATTTTTAGAAACTGCATGAGATAATCTTTTAAGTAACTTGCCCTCACAATCTTCATTTGTACAAATTAAAACTTCTGAATCGTTATCCTTCTTGATTATTGTCGGTTGATGACATATAGGACAATTTGTTGGAATGTTAAAATTACCACTTTTGTCTATACTATCGTGTACTTTAGGAATGACCATATTTGAGCGATAAATTCTAATTCTATCACCAATTCCAAGCATCATATCTTTAATGTACGTTATGTTATGAAGGGTAGCTCTTGTTGTAATTGCACCAGACAAATCTACTGGGTCAAATACTGCTATAGGATTAATTAAACCACTCTTAGACACGCTCCATTCGATGTCTTTAAGAACAGTCTCATATAATTCATCTTCATATTTATAAGCTATAGAATGTTTAAAGAACTTATCAGTTCTCCCCATTGATTCAGCAATGGCATAATTATCTATCGCCATTACCGCACCATCATATGGGATATTATATAAGTCTGCTTGGTTTCTTAAAGCATCTAAGATTTTAGATATGTCACCTAAGTCAGATGAAGTATTTGAATATGTGAATGTCGGAACAATTTCAAACCCATTTTTCTCTGCTTCTTTTAAATCAAAAAATACAGATTTATGACTAAATCCTTTAATAACCCTCCATGCAATAAATCTCATATGTCTTTCGGCAGCTTGCTGACTATCTAAGAGTTGCAACGAACCAGATACAAGATTTCTTGGATGCTTATACTTTTGACCCATTGGTAATTTGGCATTAATTTCTCGAAATGTGTCCCATCCAATAATTGTTTCACCATCAATGATAAGTTCGTCTTTATACGGAATTTCTTTGGGAACATTGTTCATTGTAAGTACATTTTGAAGAACATCTTGCCCTTTAGTACCGTTTCCTCTCGTTTCTGCTGAAATTAATTTACCATTCAAGTATCTCAACGAAGTGGTAAGACCGTCACACTTCACAGATAGAAAACAATTATTGTATCCAGCAAATTGAATTAGTTCATTAATAGATTTTGTTTTATCAAGTGAAAGCATCGGATGGTTATGTTCAACTTCTGCAAGTTCATCTGATATATTATATCCAACATTGTGTGTTGGGCTATTAGAGAAAACAATTCCTATTTCTTTTTCTAATTGTTTCAATTCTTCAAGTTTTAAATCAAAATCATAATCACTCATTACCGATTTATTGCTATTGTAATAAGCATTTGACGCATTATTTAATTCGATAATTAATTCTTTCATTTGTGTTATTTTATCCATTTACCCTACCTCGTCTATCCACGTTATCCCTAAATTTTCGCAAAAAATTAAAGCCTCCTCTTTGGTGTGGAAGATTTTATAACTTCCACAACCATAGAATACAACGTACATTTATATATTCTCCGTCTCATCAGGAAATATCAATTCCTGTGCATAAGGAAGTGTTCTCGCCCAACTGATGAATGACTTTGACCATTCTGTAAGTTTATGATTTTTTCGTTGAAAATACATATTACGAATATTTTCATAATTCATAGTAATTGTGGATTTGTATAGATATGAAGACGGTAACAGTCTACGAATTTCTTTGAAATAAAAATAATCCTTAGTATCTAAATATTTTTCTCTTAAATCATTTAATGACGCTAATAAAGTTTCCCAAGTAAGACACTCTTCAAATAATTGCCTGTTCTCGGAAGTATTATCGACATCTCTTAAAATAACAGAAACTTGCGATTGAGATACATCCATTAAATTTGCAATATCAGATTGCAACATGTTTGTTTTCCCCAAATCTCTAATTTGTTTTTTCTTTAATAAATCTATTTTTGAAGATTTTTTCCAGTTCAGATAGTTCGCATACATGCTGTTATTTCGCATTAAACAATTATCAAATTCTCTTTTTATATTTTCTTCTCTAGTAACCCATTGTAAATTTTCAACGCAATTATTATTTTTATTGCAATCAATATGATCTATTGTTTCACAATTATTAGGATTGTCTAACCATACATTCGCTATCAATCTATGCAATAACCATTTTTCTCCGTTCCTTCCACCAATATTAACTTCCCAATATCCGTTTTTTGTAACAGAAGGACTAACTTCTCTTTTCGGAAACGTTCTACTCCTTCCAAGAGTATCTACGTATGTAAACGGTAATGAATAAAGTCTGCCATTTTTATATACTTCATATTCTCTTCCATTCTGGCATTTATATAGTTTATATTCATTTGTTTCGTATGGATATAAAATTGTTTCTGTGCCCTTATAAGGATTATTTTTTTTTCTTGTAGTTAAAATTTCTTTAACTCTTTCATCACCATATTCAAAATCTTCTATTTCAAATGTTTTAGAAACACCTTTATGCATAAAACTGCTACTGTTTCTAGTAATACCTATTTTATAAGTATCAAGTTCAGCCATAAAGTACATTGGAGCAGTTATATCAACCGATACAAAAATCTGACGCATAAATTTTCTATGTTCACTACCTGCTTTTATAAGTCTTTGAGCAAGTCCCAAATCGTTTTCACCAATTACAACTTTTCCGTTTTCTTCGACCGTATCATTTTTATGCCACGATTCAAGAGGATTTCTCATCCCCTTGAGTGCACGTTTAAAGCCGTAAACCTCTGTATTTTCAAATTTCATTTTATGTATTCTCCTTATTTATATATCTTTAAAAATGCTATTTATAATAGCCAAAATACCTATTATCCAAATTGGACTAAGTACCCATAACCATGACCACTGTATTAACCCAAGTATTTTCAAAATAATAAAAATTATTGCCACTACATCTAAAATTCCCATTTTCCGCCTCCATCTTTCTACTTGTTCTCTTCTTCATTCGTATTTTCTGGTTCTTCTAATTGCATCACTTCTGTTTCTAATTTCAATAACCACTCATTAATTGTTTTTCTTAGAATCTTGTATATATTTTGATTACATAAGCTACCATAATGTTCTACATTAAAATCTTTTGCAATTTGCTTTATATTATCTGACAAACCACGTCCTATCTTTGTACCTGGATATTCTGTTGAGATACTTATTGTTTGATTGGGGAAACCTACCCCCCTCTAAAGACTGCGTAATTATTCCATTCAAGCCTATTTCCACTGAATATTTCATATAATACATTCTCCTTTTTTTGAAACGGAAGTTTCGTTATTTAATCTTTAATTTTCACATTAAACTTTTCAGCAATAATCTTCTCTAATTTGGACACAATTAAATCAGGGATTCTAATCATTTGTCCAAAACCATCTAACGGAATTCCTTTTAGCTCTGCCTTACTATTATTTATAACATCTTGTAATATTTGTGCATATTTTAATTTTTCTATTTCTTCATTATAATTGTCAGGAAGTATTTTGTTTATTTGAAATTTAAAGCAAGAGTCTCCCCATCTATGAAAAACACATACAAATTCCTCACTTTTGTAACCAGCATCTTCTTTGGTCAGATGCTCAAATGTACAATTAGGAAGTGCACGTTCATTAATTTCGCCTTCTATAATCACTCTCTCAAGAGGTGTATAAGTTTTATCATCACTGTAACTATATTCTTTAATGTTACAATTAATATGACGAAAACAATATTCTTCAGCTTTCTTCTTCTCTTTGAATACGGCGTTTATTTCATTCACTCTATGGCTCGGATGAAGCCCCATAACCACATAAACTGTTTCCATAATTAAACATTCTCCTTTTCTTCGTTATAATATTTCTACCACAATTCCAAAGATATTGTTTTTATTAATTGTTCCATTCACATGTCCATGATTGTTAGATATTTGATAACTAACACCATTTTTGATAGCAGAAATTTTATGTAAATAATAATTTCCCTTGACCTTGCATAGCACAATATCGTTTTTCTTTAGTAGTGTATCTTTAGTCACTGGTTTACAAATTACAGGCTGACCGGATTTAAGAATAGGTGTCATAGATTGTCCATATCCAACAATTTTACAAATTTCACCGTTCTTTAAGTGCTCTGCCGTAATTGCATTTTCTTTTCCCTCAAAATCGTAATTCATTATTTGTTGAATTCCTCCTCTTTTATCGCTTTGAAACCGAACTTTCATCTATCTATTCCCAACTGATTTCATATGCCGGCGAATAAATTGATCTGTCAAAAATATCATAACCAAGACTTCTTAATTTGTTGGCTATTCCATCACTCAGGTCTCCTATATACATTATAGAAAATCCGCCATTGGCAACCGTCTCTTTAATTTGTTTTGAAATTTCACTTAATTCTTGACTGTTATAATTTTTAAGAATTTCTTTCGTCTTTTGTTGTGCTATTTGTGCTGACCACAAAATATCTGATGATGTTGAATTATCCATATTAATATTCTCCTTCTATTTTTATTTTACAAATTCATAAGTTCCATCTGTATGTGTTTTCAACTTCCACCCTTTACAATCAACCAATATCTGTTTATATCCATATCGCTTAATCCACTTCTTATTTATTCTTTTCTTTTTGTGTTTACGGGCTTGTTTGACTTTTATAATCTGAAAATTGTATTTATCTGGTGCGTTAGAAATATCAACTCCCAATGATAACATCAAATTACTTGTATCAATAGGAGTATTAAACGATAAGGTAAATGTAGGGCTATCTGCAAATGAAAGTAAAGTCTTTTTCTCATAATCGAATACGTAATTAGTTTTTGACTCCTTATTAAAAGAAATATTTTGCAGTCCATCTACTTGATAAAGTTCTTCTCCTGTTTCTGAATTAATCAAACTAAGAATAAGATTTTCTTCTTTTATTGGCATTTGTTCACCTCTTTTTATCTTTCCTTGACAAGTTCTCGTTTGAAGCAATCATCTAATCCCACATCAGTTAAAATTTCTTCTTTATCATCAAAGTTATGTACTTTATGATTAGGATATTTATAACAAGCAAGTTGATAAGCAAGAGCATCAATTACTTCAAGTAGATGGTCTGTGTTAGTTGGTTGGTTCAAATCTATAACTTCAACCTTTGCTCCCTTGCTGTCTATGTTGAAATCATTCACATAAAAAGTTTCACAATTTTTTATTTTATCAAAATTTTTATCTATCTCTTCATATGTCTCTTGACTATTTATTTGGCTTATGAGCAATTGTCTTGCATATACATCAGACAAGAGTGCTCCTTCTGACTTTTCAGACATCATTATATTCATCGTTATCTTTGATATATGATTAATACTTTTCTTCAAAGCAAAACCTCCTTTGTCAATATTCTTCTCACATTTATTCGTTTACATATTCATAATATCCCTTATCAAAACACATAAAATCAATAATGACATCTTGTATATTAGCTGTATCACACTCCATATATTCTCCGTATAGATATTCCAATGTGTTGTCTTTTTGAAGTAGGTCATTGTAATAATCATTCCATTCTTCATCATCACAAACATCGAAAAAATCAATGATCTCGTCCTTAATGCAATATTCATATGCATAAGCTGATAATAATTCACGTTTTGGCAAGTCGGAGTCAGTGTCCAAATCACTAACCCAACTCTCCATTTCTTTATATAATTTCTCCCTTAATTTATCCATTTCAATTCACTCTTTCCTTTATATCCTTTCTCAAACTCAAACCACGCATAAGCCACCGCACTACCACCGCCAGCTTTCATCTCATCAAACATTGCGTTCTTTGCACAAAGAATTCGGCTGCTTGATACATAGACACATTTAGGCGGATATTTTTCAAATAATTTTCTACGAGCCTTACCTTCAAGAAACTGTACTTTTAAAAACATAAATACTCTACGACCTTTAGGAATTATCTCCATTGCATGTTCAATAAACTCTTTTGCATATTTATATGGCGGATTAGTTAGAACATCTCCCTCCCAAACACCATCATATGTAAGAAAATCAATTCCACCTTTGCCATAACCTCTATAAACTAAATCGGTGGAATACACATCGTAACCATAATCTTTTAATCTATCAGATAAATCACCTCGTCCACAAGCACACTCCCAAATAGGCTTATCAAATGTCACTTTGCCATCTCTGATAAGAACATCTATTGCTATAGGGTCAGTTGCATAATAATCTTCATTTTGTCTTTCTTTGTCAGTGTGGTTACTTGCACCTAATGTTTTAAAGACGCTGTTCTTGTTTCCTGTCCAATCTTTTTCTATTGTATTTTTCAATTTTGTTCACCTTTAATTAGTACCTGCGCAGGTTTACTCACTGTGAACATTCTTATCCTTTCTTAATAAAATATTGTTTTGTAGCTACTATAATATATTTTCTATTTGTTTCCGGAAAGTTTGAGCAGAATTGCTCTATTGAATTAAAAGTTAAATTTTTGTATTTACTCTATATAATCATCATAAATTGTTATATCATATTTGATATTATGTTTTTTTATCAACCAGCCATAGGACATATCCTTCTTTCTTGCTCGGTCTATTATAAGTGGAAATTTCAAATTATCAATTAACTGTTGTAAATTTTCAACTTCAATCATAATAAGACGCCAGCTTTCGCTTACGACAATAGGATTAAAGTTTTTTAGCTTATAATATATTCTTAACATTTCTTCTGGACTATGTCCATGAGCGGTACTTATCAAACACTTCATATTTTTATTTCTCCATTTCATGTATTAATGTAATCCATTGAAAAACATATTTCGTTAGTCGTTTTTAGCTTTTGTATTTTCAAACTTCTCAATAACTCTATTTGCTTTACATGTTTCAGGATATTCGTTTAAGTAACATGCATCGCAACTTGCTGGAGTGTCTCTTATACAATCACACAATGTCTCAATTACATCAATAGCGTCATACATTAGCCCAATATTCATTTAATTTAACTCCTCCATTTCTTCATCTGAAATCTCTTTGTACTCTACTTCATATCCAAGATATTTTAACAAATCTTCAATATCCTCTAACTCAATTCTATGTCCACTTCTTTCAAAATCCTCATATCGAAGGATTGTCCAATCTCCCGATTCACATGTTATAATGCTTATTTTGTTATCTTCCATAATGTTATTCTCCTTTATTTTATCTAAGTTCAATTTCGCCATATCTTAAAGTATTATCAATAAACAATTTATGTCCTGTATAGGCATTTGTATTATCTTTATCTAACTTAAGTTTATATCCCATTGTTACACGTTGATAACTCATTAAATATTCGTCCGCTCTTAAACTTGGAACAATTCTACAGCCACCTTTTCCGCCGATTTTAATATCAAATGGAATAAGCTCGGTTTTATTATTTTTGTCGATTGTGCTAATTCTAATGGAGTCTAAAATAATATTTTTATATGTACTATAATCTACATCACAAAAGTCTCCCGTAAATCTTGTAAGACTTGGAACTATAACAAGTTCTTGTTTTTCATCTATTATTTCACTTTTGGGGTTATCAAATCCTAAAATACCTTTATCAAGTAACATATTCAAATATTTAATTGTGTTGACTTGCACATATAAATCGCGTTTCTGTTCAATATCCTTAATTTTATAAAATTCGTTGAATATATAATCTTTACAGCCAAAATATGTTGTAAACCCACAAATAATTTTATTACTTTTCTCATTAAAAGCTATCCGGAATTGAGAATAATCATCATATTTATCATTATCAAAATTACAACCTTCAAAATGTTCCCACCATACACCATCCTTCAAAACTATCTTATGACGTAAATACTTTTTCAGTTCTTCCCAATTCAATATCTTTAATTTTTCGATGTTCGATGGGGTTAAGTTGTATTTGTTTGGATATTTCTTTATTAAATTAAAATCTATGTAGCCATTCATATCTATCTCTCCTCTTAAATGTGTGATTTTAATACTAATCATCACAAAAGATCTTTAAACTTTTTGCTTCCTCTAAATCTATCCCTATAATATGACTAACCTTGTTGATTGCAAGAACAAATCCACGATTGTAACCAGCATTAAACCAGTCATTGGGAGACTTTTCAGACTGTTCTTTATTTTTATTGATGAAATATTGAGCACAAAAATAATTTTGTTTTAACCATTTCTTCAATTTTACTTCAGTTTCTTTATCCATTGGTCTATTCTCCTCTCATACAAGAGTTCCTTCCCATTTTCCATTTCTGATTAACATATCTATAAATTCATTCGGGTCATTACCTGCCGCTTTTACTTGCTTTATTGCTTTTTGCAATGATATTCTCTCAGTAATTATTAATCCATTTGTTGTTTCTTCTATGTTGTACCTATCTTGAAATACAATTTTTATAGGCTTCTCTACGTTCGGAATTACAAATATTCTGTTATTTTTGTCTTTAATTACTTTCATCTTTTACTCCTTCAAAACGATTCCACCACATTTGAAACTCACATTTCAATCATTCTTCTCTAATATAAATAATTTTTCAATCGCCTTATCACCAACTGTTCTATCTGACTTCTGTAAAACCTTGCGTTCTTTTTGCCAAATACATTTAAAGTCATCCGGCATAGAATATTCACTAATTATTACTATATTATTCTCCGAAAGTTTACGAAGGAAATCATAAAAAGAATTGTAGTCAATAAACTGCTTAGAATATTGTTTTGTCCCCTTATATGGTGGATCAAAATAAAATAGACAATTTTTATACCCTGTAAAATCCTTGAAGTCACAACATTTAATATCAATATCTTTTAACTGTGTAGAATCTTCTTTTAAATTTTTCAATCTTTCAGCATATATGTTTCTCTTACCTGTTTTATCTCTCCCATAGCCGCCATCAAAATATCGTCCCCCATAACTTGCACAATAGCCGATTAATGCTATATATTCCTTGGAATATTTATTTGTTCCTTTTTTTCTATTTTCTCTTACGTCCGCATAATGTTCAAACGAACAATTTGCAGGTGCAATAGACAAATCATTATCACTTTTTATGTATTGAAGCAATGAAATTAATTCATCATTTATATCTGATGCTATACGATTATCACATCTGATTTGTTTTATTATCGAACAACTGCCACACATGGGCTCTATATAAGTTGTAATATTATTCTCATCAATGTATTTTTGAATAATTGGCACTAAAAATTTTGCTAATCTACTTTTACTTCCTTGATATACCATTTAACTACTTGGAGTAAGGAATTCCTTTTTGTGTACACGAACCTCCGCTCCTTTCATTATTTTTTATATTCTAATTTTATCTTCGATTTCTTAATCAAAATTTTAATCTGATTTTTAACTGATAGAAACATAACCACAACTGTTCGGTGCAATCAAATTCAAATCAATAATCATTTTCCCGTCAATATATTCTTTATTAATTTCGATATTTTTGATTATAATTGCATCTTCTGTTATTTCTGTTATTTCACCTATGTAATGGTTATGACAATTTGATTTTTCATTATATATCATAAATGCAATATCCTGCCCGATAAAAAAGTTCAGATTATTATCTGTCTTTAAAGTCTTTGTCGTTTTAATGCTATATTTCATATATTTGCATTTTCTCCTTTCAACAATAGTTTCATTTGCAATCTTATTCGTCATATTGCTCCATTGGATAAATATTGCCGTCTTCCGTAACATAATACATTTTAAAGTAAACACCACAATCTTTATCAACAGAGGTAAGAATTATCTTTACCGGTTTTTCGCCCTCAAAGTCATCAGAAACTTTCACACCCACTTGATTAAGGCTTAAAGTTGTAACCGATACATTATTCGGATTTTCACATGCCACTGGCAGAACAACTTTGTTTTTATTTTTCTTCATATTTAATATTCTCCTAACACTAACTCAATATTGTTAATAAAATTTTCATTGCCTGTCTCTTTCGTCCAACAAACATTTGTACCTCGATATTTCACTTTTCCGTCAGACGGAAGAATACCTATATTAATAAGAAGCTTTTTGATTATTTTTGCTTGGTCATCAATGTTTTTAATACAACCTTGTCCATGAACATATGAATTTTTAGGAAGAGAAATATAAATAGTATTTTCACCCACATTTATTCTCTCAACACATATGCCATGTTTCAAAAATGTTCCTAATAATGCTCTAAATGTTATTTCATATGGGTTCATAACTTCACCTACTTTTCACTTACAAGTTTGATTTTGTAACCGAGTTTTTCTTCTATTTCAGATAAAGTCATATTCTTTCTTTTGTCACCTACAATCTCAAAATCAATTTTCCCATCTTTAGATACTAAATCTCCAAAACCCAAGTTCATTGTCTCAATATAATATTGTTCCGTTATATATGAAGGATTATTTCGACTCCCCAATGTAAATGACAGTCTATTGATGTCTACTGGGAGTTCCAATGTAGTCGTACCTTTGACAAAAGAAGTATCTGTTTCTCCTAAAAATTCTACCTCTAAATAATACATACCGTTTTTGTTTATTATTTTCAAGTTGCCGATATCTGTAATTGTTGTAGGTTCTTTTATTTTATCTCTAATTTCGTATCCCATTGCTACCTCCGTCATGTTTTACTCATTTTCACCCACTATATATTGTGTTTATATTTAAAATATCATCTATATATAGTATAAAAATTCCTTTGAAATCTCAGATTCAATCGTTAGTCATTTTTTCGACTTCTAAATTCTTCAAATTTGTCTTGTTACCAGTCCATAAACTCATCTTTTGACATTCTTATCATTTGAAATATTATGATAACGCCCGATATGTTTAAAATAGGAACAAACATTAGTAGGATAAGAGAAATAAATGATCGAATACACCTAAGATAATATCGAATGTTTTTCTTACCTTCAATCTCGTCTACATATCCATTCCGTTTTAAAACATCTTTCGAAAACATCATAACTCCAAAAAATGTCATCATGCACAATATTGAAAATGCAAAATGCAACTTTAATAACCACATATACTTATTCTCCTTCCTACCAATCGCAATGTAATTTTCTATTGCCCTGTTGCAAATTTCTTCATTCCAAGTCCTCCATATTATAATTTTTTCTTATATATTCACACAAATCTTCCATTGTTCTTTTAATATACCAATCATTCTTGAATAGCTTATTAACTCGACAAGTACAAGAATATTTCGATCCATATTTTTTGAAGAATTTTAGATTAACACTAATACTCAACAACGGCACTTTAGTGAATCCATCTGTTAGCCACTTCTTAAACCATTCCATGATTACCACCTATATTTTTGTCAAGAGAGTTCTAAGTGGTTCTCTTGTTACATTCTCTTTCGCCCACGAGATATAACTTGGGTCAGTGTGAGCAACATCTGTCAATTTTTCACCCTTATGTTTGCCAAAGGTCAATATATATGTATCAATATCAGGCAATTCTTCTTTTGGAATATCTACTCCACCCAAAGTAGAAATAACCTCATCAGAATAGCTCATATCAAGATTCGACCTACTTGCTAAATAATCACACATATGTACAAAAAATTGCTCATCATTTTCTGGTTTTGGTAAAACAGTTTTACTTCTTTTGGTAGAAGTCCATTCACCACTATGGCTTTCACATAATCTTGCGATATAGACTTTCGTTTTAGCATCTATATCGTGCTCAACATTTGTATTCCTCACCCATTCGCCGGCAAGTAGTGGATGTTCATGGACTGTATATCGAGAGCCGTTCAATCCACACTTGACTGCATCATGAAAAATTGGAGTGCAACGTAGGCAGTCTCTTTGTCTTTCATTTGTTTTTTCTTTTACATACTCCAACCCAAGTATATAATTCATAACTTCTGCAAACATAAGAATATGAAAAATCTGTCCATGAGGTTGACACTGTGTCTTGTTGTGATATTTAAATGATGTGCTACTTGGAATTGTAAAGATATAATCTGGGATTTCCTTAATCATATCTGTACAGTAATTTTTAATTTCTTCTGTTTCAAATTTATTTAATAAATTTTCAAAAACTTTTATCTTATTCATTTATCCCTCCAAAATTTTCTTTAAATTATCATAACCTCATTCGCCCATATAATTATTCTCTGTTTGAGATTTAAGCCAAGTATTTCTATGATTATGACTTGTACGGATGCATTGTAAAAATGCACTTGGTTCTGCTAACAGCAAACATCTCTTTTTTGCTCGTGTAAGTAATGTATATAACATACAATTATCCAAAAGTTGATGGTGTGTATTATCAATAATGCCAATGACCGTTTTTCGACCAGCTCCTTGTAACTTATGTACAGTCATTGCATATGCTAAAGATAGCGAAGTTAATTCTTTTTTAGTGTATTCAATGAGTTTGTCATGTCCGCATATATCCGAATATGTTACAACACAATATTCTTCTTTTTTCTTCTTGGATTCATATCTTTCACCAATTTGAGTTATATAGCCGATTTCACCGTTGAAAACATTTTTATCATAGTCATTAACTGTTTGCATAACTTTTGCCCCAAGCTTAAAATTAGTTTCAAATCCTTCAATACTTTGTTGTACGTCTCCTAATAATTCATTTTGAATGACCTTATTTATTTCGTTTGTACTATTTAAGCAATCCTTTCTACGAGGAACTGCAATAACAACATTGTCAATCCCATCTGTTTCTACCGACTTGAGAAATGTTTTAATTGCAATATTAAAAAGTGACTGCCTATTTGAACGAAACATATAATACATATCTTGTAATTCACCATGGATAATGCGAGGTTGTAATTTCTCTGATATGGGATTAATATTCTCACGAATTTTGTTAGCATCTACAAGAATACCTGATTTTTCAGCTTGTCTCATAGGTTTTATAAGCTTACTTACAATAGAATCATCAAACATTTCAACTAAATCGGAGAACACGTTTCCAAACCCTATGGGCGGTAATTGTTTGTGGTCTCCTGAAATAATAATCCTTGTATTGTCACCTATCGCCTCAAGCCAATGTAAAAACAAACTGGCATTTACCATACTTCCTTCATCAAGAAATGCGACATCAGTCATTAAATGATTATCCATGTCATAAGTAAATTTGTTTAAGCCTTGACAACCAAGCGTTCTATGAATTGTCATCGCAGGGAACTCTGTTGCTTCTGTAATTCTTTGAGCTGCCATTGCCGATAAGGCTGAAGCAGTTATCATATAATTATTCTCCGTATATGCTTTTACAATTGCTCGCATAATTGATGTTTTTCCTGTGCCTGCCTTACCAGTTATTAAACTGACTGTTCTATGTAGACTCTTATGAATTGTGTCCAATTGTTCGACTACATAATTAAAACCTTGCTCTTCCTCTGCGTGTTTTATTGCCAATTCGATAGCTGTATCAGAAATATTAATCGTAGTATCAACCTTTGACTTGTCAAGAATTAATTGATAGATTTGTTGTTCAATATCATAATAGTATTTTAGACCGATACGTCCATTGACAATATGAAGAAAGTTATTATTTTCAAAAAGCCAATCAACTTTATCACTACATTCGTAAACATTGTTGCTAATCGCAGTTCTCAGGATTTTTTCAGAACACCATGTATGTCCCTTACTTTCGCCTAAATCCTTAAAGTAATATTGAATAAATGATACCAATCTTTGCGTTGAATCAATTAATTCTGGTTTTAATTTCAATGCCAAATCATCGACACGTTTGAATCCTAAATTGTCCACACGAGTTAAAACCCATGGGTTTTTTTCAATTTCTCTCTTTAATAATACTGGATTTGGTTCGTCAGACAGGAGTTTCTTAATCATCGTATATGTAACTCCTAATGGTTTAAGAAGCATAAGAATATCAGAAATCAGATAATTATTGATTATTTTTTCTTTAACTTTGTTCCAAGTAATTTCTCTAACTCCTTTAATTTTCGAATAATCTATTTCTTTTAGTGTTCCATTTGCAACATCATTTACTAAGTTGGGGTACTCGTTGATAAGGTTTTCTGCCATCCACTCTGGGATTATTGTTTTAAGAAATAATAATTGCATTTCTTTTGTTTGTGGAACTAAAGCATATATTGATAATGGTTTATATTGATGACCATATTGCTTATTATATTCATATTTTGCTTTAATTTGATATTCTCCACCAATAGATAACTGTTGCATCTTACCAACAATGTTACAAAATTTCTTTTTTTCTTCCGAATTATCGAACTTATTTGCTTCACCGTTGGTAAAAAACGGTATATCATCTTCTGTATATGCAATATAAGTTCCCCAAGTTGTATCATCATTATAATATTTTTCATATGTTACAACAATTTTAAATTCGTAAATATTATCATCAGACAATCAACTTACCTCTCTTTCTTTTTCTATGTCCTCGACATATAGGAAAATGTATCCTTGACATGTTTTATTCACTCTTGTACAGCACTTTGATATTGCACTTTTTGAACAGCCAATTATTTTTGCCGTTTCTGTTACTGATTTATATCTTGCGACCTCTTTATATTGTAAATCATATTGAACAACTTCTTTATAATGAGCCTCTTGCACTGCTCGTATTGTAGATTCTGAGTTTTTCTTCCCATACCTACCATGTTTTTCTTTTGGTATTTTTTTATGAGCTTCTGACATTTTCTTCTTAGATTCATTTGTATGATATTTACCGTAAAAAGGATTATCCTCGTCCAAATATCTTTCTTTTGCCAAATTACTTAATACTTCTTTTGTTTCTTCTGTATGGTGTTTCCCATAAAACGGATTCAACTCTCCAAGCGTCCTATAATGTGCATCTTCAATTTCTTGTTCAGTTTTAGATCTTCCGGTATTTGCAATCGCTATTTTTTGTTTTGTCTCATCTGTATGATGTTTGCCTTTAAACGGATGACCGTATATTTTCCAATGATCTTTTATTTTCTGTTTCGTCTCTTCTGAAGCTTTTCTACCTAATGCTTTTTGTCTTATTTTTTCTTTTGATTCCTCGCTCAATATAGAGTTTTCACCACCTGGACGAATATTATATCCATATTTGCTATTTGTACTTTTATACTTTTTAATTAATTCTTCCTCTATAATATTCGCCATTTCTAAAGTCAATCTATCTATTAACACTATATGTTGAAAGTTATTCCAACCATATTTATTAATAGCATTATTAAACGCGACACATTGTTTATATCCCCAACCACTATCCCAACGATCTTTGACATTTTCTTGACCTGTTTGACCTATGTAAATCTTTCCATTAATTTTGTTTATATGAACATATATTTTATAATTCTCCATACAAAAAACCACCATCCAATATTCTAAAAGAGTATATTAAAAACCGTAATAAGCTGATCTTTTTTAAACTGATACTCCTTTCTTTCTCACACTCTCAAGCCACTTACTATATGACTTTAATTTTTCTACAATTACTTTTTCTTCACTATCTTTCTTACAAAGAATAGCGACTTGCTGTCCTTTTTTCACTAAATCTTCATATTCTTTTAATTGACTATGCCATACAATTCCTTCTACAAGTCCAAAACTTGAATAGATATTTATATATGCGAATTGCTTGCCATTTTTATCTTTCTTCTTTTGAACTTTTGCAATAATACCAACTAAAGTACATTTCTCGCCATCAGAAATTTCTTCAAATGGTGTTAAAAATGTATAAGCAGCATCAAATGGATTATCATTGATAAAAACTTGTAATGTTTGAAATTCCCAAAACTGTTCATCTGCAAGATATTTTTGATTTTCATTTATATACTTTTGAAATCTTACTTTTTGATTTTCATTGAATTGTATCTTTTTTAATCTGTTATATTCGGAAAGTAATGCTTCTTTATCATATACAACTCGGCTTCCAGATGAAGGGATAACATATTTTCTCAAATCGATTCCCCAATCTTCTTCAAGTTTTTTATATGTAGGTAATGATTTAACCTCTGAAAACTTTAACGGTTGGTACTCCGATTTTAGATATGATATAAGTTTTTCACGTTTATTTTTACAAGGAATTGCACCAGATTTAATGAGTGCTATGACAGATGCCTTATCCAAAGAAAGCCTTTGGGTCAAATCGTTAAAAGATTTATATATACCATTATTCTCTCTTTCCTCAATAATTTGTTTAGAAAGCGATTCGCCAATACCACTAATTGCTGATAGTCCAAAAAGAACTTTTTCATTATCAACCGTGAAATTCATGCCAGAGTGGTTGATGTTCGGTGGCATAATGTTCACATTAAAATACCTTGCATCAAGTATGTACTTATTAATAGCTCCCGCCTTGTCTTTGTTTTGATTAAATAAAGCTTTAAAAAAATAGGTTGGATAATGTGCTTTAAACCATGCGGTTTCAAAACAAAGAACTGCATAACTGTAAGAATGTGACTTATTAAACAAATATCCGCCCTTTTTCGATAATTCATTTGCTATCTTATCCGCAATATCCTTAGAATAACCATTAGCTACAATTTCACTACGAAGGATTTCCGATTCTTTTTGTACTAATTCAACAATCTTTTTTCCGATTGCCTTACGGAACAAGTCTGCCCCTCCATATGTTCTGCCACCAAATTTTTTTACAATGTCAAGAAGCTGTTCTTGATAAATCATGCAATAATTTGTATCTTTCAAAATTTCATCCATATCAGGATGAATAGATGATGGTCTGCTTCCGCCAGTTGCCATTTCAACATATTCGTCAAGTGCCCCCATACTATCAGGTCTATACAAAGCCAAGACAACAGATATAACTTCAAAATCTAACTGTTCAAGTTTTGGTTTCAATCGAATCAACAAATCTTTCATTCCGGCTGATTCGACTTGAAACACACCATTTGTTTTGCCACTTGCTAATAGTTCATATGTAGGTCTATCATTCTCAAACTCAGGATTATTAATATCATAGTCCCAAGGATTCAAATGTAAATCATCTTTAATTTCTTTTACAAGATTAAGTGTTGCAACACCCAGTAGGTCAAACTTAACAATTCCAATATCTTCTACATAGTGTTTATCAACTTGAATTACATGTTCACCCTTGCTTCCTATCTTCATTGGCATATAATCATTGATTGTTGTGTCAACAATGCCAATACCACCGGCATGAATAGAAACGGTTTTTACTCGTCCACTTAAATGTTGAGCAATATCAAATAATTCAACATACTGTGGATTGTCTATAAGCAATTTAGGATTCGCCTTCATACAGTCATCCCAATTATCAAATGTAAATTTTTGCGAAAGTTTTTGCATTTGTTGATATGGAAACCCAAGTATTTTTCCCACATCTGTAATTGCTACTGTTGGTGTAATGTATGAATAGTTTATAATTTGACACACTCTATCCTCACCATATTTATCGACAAGATAATCAATAATTGCATCTCTATTTCCAACATCTGTATCAATATCAGGAAGTCCCACACGTTCGGGATTTAAGAAACGTTCAAAAATAAGTCCGTATTTTATCGGGTCAATATCTGTAATATGACAACAATAACAAACTAGTGACCCTGCTGCACTTCCTCTTCCCTTACCTACTTCAATGCCCAGTTTCTCTGCCGCTTTGATAAAGTCCCAAACAAACAAGAAATATCCATCGAATCCCATTGAATGAATAATCTCCATTTCATAATTAAGTCGTTCTTTTCTGATTTTTTGTTCAGCTTCACCAAGTTTATCGTATCCCCTATCCTTCCATCCTTGGTTGACTAAATGCCATAAAAAATCATTATTATCTTTATAGCCTTTTGGTAACGGAAATGTTGGCAACTGAGGTTTTTGAAATGGCATACTAACTTCGTCAATCAAATCTGCTACTTTATTAGTATTTTCCAGACCAATACATACATTGTCATATCCAATTTGTACGTCCATACACTCATGTATTTCTTGCTCTGACTGCATATAACAACCTTCATACACTTCGCTATTTTCAATTGCATTTTTATCGTTGTTGGTGCTTTTTCTACCAATTTGAATAAGCTTGTCCTGATAATACAAATCTTCCTTTTTTGGTGCATGACTATCAGTTGTAATAATAAATGGAGTGTTTGTTCGTTTTGAAAGTTCTAATATTTTCTGATTATATAAACATTGGTCTTGATGTGAATGCGACTGCATTTCAAGAAAGAAATATGGAAATGCTTCTTTATATTCATTGATATATTCAACGCATTTTTCAAAATCTGATTCTCTTGCTAATTTACTCGCTAGGCAAGCAGATGAAATGACAAAATTTTCGGCATACGGTTTTATATCCTCTATGGTACATCGTGGTTTAAAATAAAACCCTTCAAAATTACTTTTTGTAATGACTTTATTCAAGTCCTTTCTACCTTGTTCATTTCTTATTAAACAGATTAAATGAAAGTATTTATTGTCCTTATCCTTGATTGTTATATCTTCGCATTCATACAACTCACATCCGTAAATTACTTTAATTTCTGGATAGTCTTTTTTTATAAGGTCGTAGTATATATGAGCATATGCGTTGCCGTGATTTGTTATAGCATATGCGTTTAATCCTATCTCCTTGGCTCTGTCCAACATTTCCTTTGGGCTTCCATAACCATCCAACAATGAATAAAAATCATGATTATGTAATGAACTATACATAATTTACCTCCTACCAATCGTCATCTTCATCATTTCCACTTGTATTAATAACCTCCACGTCCTCAATTATAATCTGAGGTGTTCTAACGCCCTTATATTCATTGATTGAAGGCTTTCCAACAATATTAAATGTAATGCTATCATTATCGTCCCAAGCGTTTTGCAAAAAATCATATAACTGATTACCATTCTTACATTTAAACTGAATATATTTAATATCATTTACCATAAAACTGATAGTATCTTCGTTTTTACCGAATACCTCAAAACAATCTCTTGTTAATGATATATTCTCTATTGCAAGCATTGGTTCATTAATTCCTTGACATATAATATCTTCAAATTGTGACAACTTAATAATTAATGAGATTGTAATATGTTCAATATCCAAGATAAAATCTACACAATATGTAGAATCATATTCAGTATCCTTAAGAATATTATTCATCATACTTATTGCTTTTTCTTTATCATCAATTGGCAAATTTACAATACCAAAAGCATTAGCGTGACCTTTACCATTGACAATACCTGTAGAATTAACAAGATCCTTAAAGCTGTCAATTGGACTATTATCAATATTCCTTGCACTGCCACCGAATACTGTCATTCTTGTCTTTTTATCAAAATGTTTTTGTAGTAAAATACAAGGCTTGTTATATTGTTCTGCAATTTTAATTGCTACAACGCCTGTTAGTCCACTATCAAGTAAGTCCGATACATCAACCATAATGACCTTATCATCTAGAGGAAGTTCATCTATTACTTTTGAAATAGCCTTTACACCTTTCTCTTTCATTTTATCTTGTCGAGCCTTTGCGTTTTTGCAAAGTCTGGCAGCTCTATCATAAATGCTTTCTTGAATTGTTTCTGACGGTCTATTTTTAGTAGCTCTTTTTTTATATTCAAAGAATTCATCCGTTTCAATAAAGGCTCTAAATAATAACTCTTTTTCGTCAGCCGACCCAATCCTTATCATTCCGTTTAAGATAGGAGTTATATACCATTGAATATTATGGATATTAACTTTGCCGTTCATACTGTAATCTTGTGCTTTAATGAGTGACTGAAAACATTTATTTTTAATATTGAGTAATCCAAGATTTGTGATGTATCTTGTTTCAAATGAACGCATATCCATAACATCACTAATATTTGCTAGTGCACATAAGTCTAAATAATCATCTGCAAACTCATTCCAAGTTTCAGTATCTAAGGCTTGTAAGAACTTATACACAACTCCTGCGCCACAAAAATCCTTGTTAGAATAATCCTTACTCATCTGATTATTTACAATCAAAGCATATGGATTTTTTTCTTCTGATTCATGATGGTCAAGTATAAGTATGTCGATGCTTTTTTCAGAAAGCTCCTTACATTGTTCTGTATCATTTGTTCCAGCATCAGGAATAACCAATAACTTTGTATTATTAGGTATTACAATATCATCATCTAATCCATGTGCCTTTGCTCTTGTATGCAGTATGTACTCAACAGGATAACTATCGTCCATTTTTTTGATATATGAATATATCATAGCTGCCGAGCAAAATCCGTCCGGATCTTCATCTACAAGTATTTCAATTTTATCTTTATTGTTAAAGTGCTTCATAAATAATTCTACTGCTTTATTTATATTCTCCAATTTCTCATACGGAATTAAAACACTTTCATTTAAATTAAGATATTTTTCATAATCATTAATACCTCTGTTTTTCAAAACTTCCGCTAATACATTGGAAGTGTTATTATTGCTATTTTCATATAATCTGTACTTCAAATACACACCTTCCTATCTTAATCTGTATATATTATTTTTAACCATATGTTCCCAATTTGTAGGCTTGTCAGTCGGTGATTCTTTCTCATTTAGAACATTATCCTCGTCAAACATATAGTAGAGTGGAACACCTTCTGGAAATCTTTCTGCCAATTCTTCTAATTCTTCTTTAGTTACATCTTTATCAAAGCAAAAAATTATGTCTACTCCCAACCTAACAAGTAAATCAATCTGATATTGTGATAGCTCCTTACCACCCGTACCGCCAGTATTTCGATAGCCATAACTCCATGCTTGTTCTACAAATTTTTCCGCCTCACCCACATAAATACGTCCTACTCTTTTTATATAAGGAAGAGTTTTATATAGTCCATATATAATTTTCGACTTTGCACATGGTTCTAAATAAATATATTTACTCATTCCATCAGGCACTTTTCTATCAAAATATCTTGCTTTTACACCAACTAAATCTCCCAATTCAGAACGAATAGGAATTGTGTATCGGTTGGTTTCTTCATCAAATCCTATTTCAAATTCTCTTTGTGTTTCATAATCAATATAATCTTCGTAAAACAAATCGTTCACATACGGTTTATAATATGAAAGTATATTTTCTGAAATAGGCTGTAATGGCTTTTCTTTTTCTTCTGATATATTAGAATCCATATCTTCTAACATTTTCAGTATTTTAAAACTATCAGGAATATCTTCTTCAAAATCATGATAATAGGATACTCCTATTTCCGAGCATATTGCCTTCAACCCCTCTGGGAATGTAAGGTCTTTAACATAGCATACAAGATCAATAATGTCTGTTTGCCTATTACCTTTTATCATCTGTCGAGTTTTATTTAAGCAGATAAGAGATTCATTATTGTATAAAATGATTGCACCTTTGTTGTCCCCATCAGGATTGCCGGCTGTCCAATATGCTCCGACTGAATGATACTTAATGTGATGGCAACCAATGGACTCTAATATTTGTTCCGAATAATTATTTTCATATATGTAATTCTTTAATTCTCTTGTATCCAAGTTGCCGCCTCCAATCAATTAGTATCTTTGGTTTTCTTTATGATATAGCCTATATTTTTCCACACGTTTAGATTCAAATCTATCTCAAATAACATAATTTTATCCTTACTACCAGCTCTATTCTTGTCTGGTTTTATGCAAAAATATTGTTTGTTTAAATCCAAATTTTCTGCATTAACTTCTCCCCAAGAACCACACTCTAATACCATTTGGTACTTGTGGTATTCTTCTTTATTCAGCTTTTTGCCAATATTTAAAATATCAGCTACATGCTTGATTTGTTTTGCATTTGCAATATTATTACTACTAAGACTAAAAATATCTGTAAACACAGTTTCATCACTTAGTTGAAATACGGCATATCCACTCATACGCAATTCTTTTGTAAGTTCTTTCAGTTTAGTAGCAAATTGTTTGATTTGCGACCAATCATCTGTGTTGTATCCCTTCAATGTATCATAACCATAATATTTTATATTTTGAACCATTTTTGCCTTACGCAATTCAAATTCAATTCTTTCTGAGCTATAGTCATCACCAACATCTTTAAACATAACCTTACCTTTTCGGTCGCTACTATCAATCCAGTCTGTAACTTTTTTTACATTCCAATATTCATCCGATGTATCTTTTATTCGTTTTATGTACTCGTCATTGCTTTCAATATATACACCGTCGTCGTCAATTTTTCGTCTGATAATGTTTCCGTCATTATCATGATAAACACCTAATACTATCTCTTTTTCTGGCTTAGTTATATATACTCCATGTAAATCTTGAAACTCTTTATTATTGATAACTGTAGTAATTAAACAACTACGAAGATCTTCCTCGTCCATTTCATTACTCATAAGAAAAAAGTTTTCATCTTGCACAAGAGCTACATAAGCGGCTAACAAAATAAGCTTTCTTGTCTTGCCTTCATTTGAAAGAAATCCTTCAAATAAAACTTTTGTTTCTCTAAGACCAAGATAATACTCATTATACATATACCAAGGGAACGGCAATCCAAAGTTTGGTTTTTCCAAATATTTATCTATTTGTGCTGAATTTTTATTGGTAAGCTCAACTGCTTCTTCGCCGGCATTAATTACTGTATTGATTTTATCTGCCTTTGTGCGAATAATTCTATAAATATCATTAGGTGACATTTTATCAAAATTTCTATGAGACAATATTTTTTCAACAGGGAATCCATTTCGACCATATTCTCTAATTAATGAATATTTTTTTACTGTATTAAAATAATTTTTTATATCGTTTTCATCAGCAAGAGTCATATATCTTTGAAGTGTTTTCCAACCTTTATATTGCTTATAAAGATTAAGACGTTCTTCGTTTTGACTCATAAACACATTCATTTTTGTCTCATCTAATGTTTGTGAAAATGTAAGATAATAAGTTTCAAGATTATCATAAAAGAATTTTGTTACAGAATCAGAAAAGTCATATTTACTTCTCATAAATGTACTATAATTAACAATCAAATCTAAATCTCTGGCTAAAGCTCCTACGAAACATATTTCACTTTGTATATTGCAATCTTTTAGTTCGCTTTCATTATTCAAAATCTCTCTCCTATCCGAAAATATCATCTACTAAATCTGATATATCATCTATATTATCAACGCTGCTATCTTTCGACACATTAGAATACCCAATTGATTGACCGACAAGATTTTGAGATGTTTGTTGTTCTTTCTCAGCTTCAAGTATTTTTTTCTTTTCTTTCCATCGTAAATAACTATCATACTTATTGATTAAAATAGATAAACCATATAAGATTAATGCAGTCGGACTAATTTCTCTGTCTGATTTCGATATTAGTTTTTGATTTGCTCTTCTTATATAATCTATTTTTCTCTGCCACATATCCAACAACTCTATTGCAGGAATTGGAGTATCTAATCTATCATCAGTACCATTAATGACCTTCTTAATTTTTGTCCAAGGTAATGTACCAGTATCATATTCTTCTCTTAAAAATGCACATAAGTCAGATTCATCAAACCATTGTAAAATATACTTTTCTGCATTCTTTGAAAATTGCTCAATATTGCTTTTGCTTATATGTTTTTTTTCAAGAAGACTTAATGTATTTTGTTTTCCTTCATCTAGATATTTTTCCAAATTCGCCAAAGCCATTATACGTTTTCGAGAAGGAGTTTTTGTTGCATGACACCATTGAATAAAGCAATTTTTGTGATAGTAATGTTTATCATAATAAACTATTTCACATTCATTTTCATCTACGTCAATATCTTGGGAACAAAAATAACATTTTTTCTTAATTTTATTCATATCTATAAAACAGTCTTTATGATATAAATGCTTGTCAAAATAGAGAAGATTGTTATCACCTTGATTCCTACAAACATCTAACGGCGACTTGCAACAAAAACAACTTGGTCTTGGAGTCATAATATTCTTTTTATTTTGTACCAATCGTGTCATTTCCTCCTCCAATCTACCTAAACCACCAAAAAAAAATGATGGTTTAGGTACGAAAATATTATATTAATTAAACATTGCCAATACCTTATTAAGAATTTCGGCGTCGGTTACATTCTTATATGCCGTAGGAAGTCCTGCCGCCTCAAGTTTTTCCTTCATTGCTTTCTTTTCCATTGGTGGTAATGCGTTTCTTTTGGCGATGATTTCTTTCTTAATTGCTTCAATATTAATACTCTCATCGTTTCCAGTAGTATCATCATCTGCTGGTTCACCAACCTGACCAAGAATTTCTTTTTTATAAATATCTTGCTCAATATCAACAGCCTTTGTTAAGTCATTTTTTAATACAAACTTTGATTTTCCTGCTGTTTTATCGATAACCGCCTGCCAATCAACTAATGTTGGGTCTTCAATAATAATACAATCATCATGTACATGCGTTCTATCTTTTTCAACCCATGCACAAACTGTTCCGTCCTCATTCCTGAACATACGAATTTCAGTTTTAACATTATGATCCATTCCTTTGAAACCATCAGGAATCTTTCTTCCTGTAACTACACTTTGAGTTGTTCCATCAGCCAATTTAATTGTTTCTTTTTCATCAGCTTCTCTTGCCGTTACAATATAATGAACGCCAGATGACATCAAATCAAGGATTAAATCTTGTCCCTTAAAATTGACTGTTTGATAATCCTTCAACTCCATACCTGCGCCTTCTATTTTTACAAGTCTGGCGTCGCCTACAAGACCATCCTTATCTGCTTTAACTTTATTTCTTTTCTTTGAAAACTCAACTAAGCCTTGCTTTGTTGTCAAATTAAGAATTGTAGTGCCATCAACAACAATGGCATCAGCTCTAAACGGCTCACCGTCTGCATCTACTACAACTTCATCTGTTTCATTACCATCATCATCCAACTCATAAAAATCTTCGTTATTCTTGACCTTTGCAATATACTGTCTTACTTCACCAAGCGACTGTGTATAAACAATATAAATATTCTCAAGATTAACACCATTTGCGCTTAAATCGCCCAGATAATCATCAATTGAACCAGACTCGGGGTCAAGATACAATAGTCTAAAAGGCTTCCCATCTGGGCGTTTAAAATATGCTAACTGCATCGCCATAGTCGATTTTCCTGTAAACGGTTTTCCGTATAATATCATTCCCAACTTACTTTCTGTTACTGACGCTTTTCTTGCTTTTGCCATTAAATAATTCCTCCATAATTCCTAAATATTGATTGATTGGAACGCCATTGCTGGCGTTCCATTTGATTATTTTTTTAATGTGAGAATTAATCCCATGCCTCATCATCCCCATCGTCAAAATTTGTTCCGTCTCCCCAATCATCATTTGAGTCATCGCCGAAATTTTCTTCTGCCTTATTTGCATTTTTAATCTTTGAGATAGCTTCTGTTACATTCTGTTCTGTGTAAATGGTTTTATCAATTGACGAACCCTTTGCTCCCGTAATAATGAACTCTGTTTTTGTAGGAGCAGCCACTTTTTCCAATCTATCTTCTTCTCCCCAAACATCATCGTCTGCTACAATCGTTTCTGTCTGAGTTGAAGATACCATATGACCATTTACCTTAATCGCATTATACGGATTTAAAGACTTCTTAAACTTATTCGCAAGTGCCTTATCCACAATAATAAACTGAACATCTTCAATATTGCTATATGTAACAATCTTTGCAAGAACAACAAATCTGCCAGTCGGTTTCTCATTGTCATCCTTTTCTTGTTCAATCCCCATAAAGATAATTACTTGATTAAAATCGTTCTGCTTTTCAAACTTCTCACTATCAAAGTCAATATCCGAACAAAGTGAAATTTGATTTGGAACAAGTTTTGTTAATGTTCGCTTGTTGCCCTTATCATCTGTAAAGCTGCTATAATCAAGACTTCCACGAATAAATACGCTTGCACCGTCCTTTAGATTTTCCTTGACTTCCTTGCAAGCATCAAAGTCTGTTAAAATTTTCTTATCGTTAACTGTTTTGCCCTCAGAATCAACCTTCTTCTTGACACCAATATTCTTACCTATCATACGGTATCCCTCACGATTATACGAATATCTTTCAACCCAAGGTACTTTTACGGTGTCCGCTTTTTCACCCTTTTTCTCAGCCCTCTTAGAGAAATAAACATTCTCTTGTTCCATACCTTGAATGTTTACATATACTGTTTCTCCATCAAGATAGCTTGCACCAAACTTAAGCATTCTCATAGGCTTGCCGCTCTTAGTTTTAATTTCCTTAAATGCTGTATCCTTTTCCATTCCAGACACAATTCCCTTTAGTTGGAACGCACCCTTTGTCTCTGGTAAATCAAATAATCTTCCTTTTTTCTTTGTTTCTGCCATTAAAATAAAATCCTCCTTGAAATAAAAATTAACGTAATAAAATCTATCTGAACGCCCAAACGGACGGAACATAGAATTAAATTTATGTGAACTATATGAACAGTGGTTTATGGACACAAATAGCCCAAGGGTATGCTAAATCCCACCCAAACAAAATGATAAAAATAACACTTGATATTTCTGCAAAAATATGTTAAAATATAAAAATACAGAGTAATGGTATATCCCATTATGAAGTATCCTTTTATATAGACAATCAACTCCTCGACCAAAATTTGTTGATTGTCTATTTTTTATACACTATATATAGTAGTTGATATTATCTTGAAGCTACTATATATGGTTTTTCTTGTCGTTGAAATTTAATTTTCATTAGGTTACTAATTATTCGCATACTTTTGTAAAAAACAAATACATAACATCTATGTCACATTCATTCTTTGCAATAAGCGTTGAAACCAAATTAAACCCATAATCTGAATATTGATTTAACACTTCTTCTAATTCGCCAGTACAATAATTACTAACTTTACAACAAGTATTGTATACTTTCAATCTATCACCTCTATAATCTTATCCCTACTTATAGTTTTCCAATTAGACCTTACGAACATTTTCATCATGACGCCCTATCTTATGACTCTAATATCCATCCTGTTCTAATTTCTTCTAGTGTTCTCGGTGTATAATCCATATACTTCATCATCGCACCGACGTTGTACATATGACAAGGTTTATCATATAATGCTCCCATTTCATATCTAAAATGTTGTATCATATTTTCTTCAAAACTATTATGTACGTGCCCATAAAGATGTATCCAATCATAGTAATGATTTTTGAAACATGGCATCGGATAGTGACATAAAACAACTGAAATTTCATTGTCAATTTTTAGTTCCTTGTAATCTACAACCTCGACAAATAAGTTGTATAATTCTTTGTTTTTTAATATTCTATTGTCATGATTTCCTTGAATTAAATGTATGCGACCTTTTAACTGTTTGAAAATTTCAATAGTTTTGGTGGCATTGTGCCAACTAATATCGCCCAAGACATATACATCGTCATTATCATTAACTTTACTATTCCAATTATCAATAATTGTTTTGTCATGTTCTTCTATATTGATAAATGGACGATTATCAAACTTTAAAACATTCTTATGACCCAAATGTAAATCCGAAATAAAATAATTCATACTTACTTATTCTCCTTTAACAATCCACTCTTAACTAAATGCTGACGGACAATTTCTATAATTTGTTCTTCCAAGAATTCATCAACATTATCTCGATCTCTAACATAATCCAATTCATCATTGATAAAATCTTCTATTATAGAAGTAAAGTCCATATCCTCAATTGTTTTTACAATTTTCTTATGAATAAGTTCTTTATGTTCTTTTGTAAGAAATTCTTTAATATCATTCATATCAATATATTCTCCTTCTTGATAAACTCTTTTGAACAGTTCCGTCAATTTTCTCAAATCGTCCTTGTCTAAGAGAAGGTATTTCCCAGGTGGATGTTCTTTCCTTATAGCCTGATACAAAATATCCATATACTCATCCCGAAACTTTTGTTCTCTATTAGATAACTCTTTACTCATATATTTCCTTTATCACCTCTGTATATCGCATTCATGAAAATCCATAAGTATCTTATACTTATATTCTCCGAATCTTTTTCGCCAGCGTTGTTTCGTTTTTTCACTTTCCCAACTAAACGGCAACATATGATAATTGATAAGGAAACATATGTCTAATACTTCTAAATTTTGAGGTATTCGACTCAATACAAAATACGAACCGTATGCGTGATGGTCAAAGTAATGAGCTATGCCAAGATCATCAAATGTTTGAGTTGACAATTTACCTAAGTCATGCATCATCGCACCGCCCAGCCAAGGATTTTCATAACCCTTTTCTTTCATTAATTTCTTAGTATTTAAACAATGCTTGTACAAATCCATTGTGTGATGAGGATTCTTTTGGTCGAAATCTCCCATATAAGCTATTTCATTAACCAAATTTCTCACATGATTTTTAAATTCATCATGAATAATAATCTTGCTCCACCCTTCCTCAATGAAAGGGATTTCAAATCTTCTAATTTGCTTTTCCAACACTTCATCGGGAACAGGGTGTGGTCTATTTTTATTATCTTGTTGACACCACTCGAATGGTTTCGGTATTATGTAACAAATCTTTTCTATGTCTAATCCGTTAACCTTATTTAGAATTGCCCGGCGAGATTTCATTGTAATATTTGTTGCATCAGCTATCACATTGTATTTATTCTCCAAACGCTTTCGGATTAGTGTATGAAAAATTTCAAAGACTTCATCATTCTGAGATTGGTCTCCGATTTCGCCGGTTAATTGTTCTCGTATCATATCAGTTGATATAATAACTGTATCAGGATTATCATTTGTAATCTGTTTTGCAATAGTAGATTTGCCACTTCCGGACAAACCACACATAACATATAGTTTTGGTTTACTCATTCCTACACACCTCATTTTTTATACTGAATGTAATTAAGTTTGTCATCACCTTTTCCATAACATCTTTTGCTTCAGTATTAATCTCCAATGGATTATTCTCCATATACTCTTGTTTATATTGTTTAATCCACTCACACGTTTCTTTTGCTAAATTTTTTGAATATTCTAATTCATAATGATAATTAGATTTAATATCGAGCAACATATCCTTATTTTTAGGGATTAAAATAGTACGGTAACTTTCGCCATTACAATATCTTTCGATAAAATCTTTCAAACGTAAAATATGATGTAATTGTTTGGGGTCACAACCATATTTCTCAATCTTATCTACAATACTTGGATACGGATATGTAAGAGCTTTGTACTTTTCAAATGCCATTCCGCACATACAATTAACACTTGCGTAATTGTTGTACCTTGCAATTTTTTCGGCATTATCAAGCATAGGTGCGAATAGTTCTTCATAAATTGGATTTAAAATATAATATTGAGTAAACAAAAGTTCAACAAAGTTAATATTTTGTTTCTTAAAACACTCAAACATTTTACGAATATCTTTCACATCACATAAGCAACCATTCCCCATATCAAGTGTCGTACTTACCGGTTGACGATTAAACACAATATCGTTTAATGTAGGAAGAATTATTGCTTTTGAATCGACATCTGAACCAGAGTAATCCAACTCATAATTTTGTGAACCGTATAAAAATACACCAACAACATTGTAGCCTAACGATATAAGTTTGTCATAATGTTGTTGAATTTGATTTTGCACTTCTTGTTTAAACATCCTTCAATTCCTCCTTGAAGAGTACAGAATAATCGTCTACTCCCATTTCCTTTAATTTTTTATATCGAGGTGACTTTTTGTTGCCACTTTTTAAAACATTGATATCATGACCATAATATAATTCTCTACAATATACTTGATACTCCTTAGGAACATTTTCTGAAACATATATCATAAAATCTTTTTTATTGGTTTTGGGAGCATCATCATAGTATTGTTTTATATTTTTTGTGGTCTCATTAATATACTTCATAACAACGGTTGCTATCTTCTTAACATTTTCATGATAAGCCTTTGGTAATTTCGATAGTAAATCATCATAACAGCCGTCGGCGATAGAAGAAATCACTAAATTGATAGACGATAACTTAGATAATACTTTATGAATATGAACATAATCATTGTATTTTAATTTAACCTTATAACCGTCAATGTTGATTACAAAACCTTCCGCTTCATCAGATGACTTATCGTCTAATTCGGTCATAACATCATCCAAGGTCTTGTTGAAGATTTCTGTTGTTGGAATATTGTATAATTTTGCGAATTTGAGAATTGATTCATATGAATATTCTTCGCCGGTCAAATTACTTCTCATGCCGATAAGATATAATCCTTCTTGCTCTTTTGTGTATTTAACGACATGTGTATCTTTCAATGAAATGTACTCAAAAACAAAAGTGATATCGGGATATTCTCGCAACATTTGCTCATAACCAGGTAGCTGATATATCATTTTATAACCATCTTGTAATCTCCAAGACATATTTGGGTCAATAGATTGACTCCCTGCCATTATAATTTGACCGTTATACCAAGTAGCTGATTGCATAGAACCGTCCAACTTATTTGAAAATTCAACTGTTTTTGCATTATCAATTCTACTTTGTATATTCTCCAAACTTGTTTCTTCAAGTTCATTAATATTAAAGAATTTAGCAAAGGGACACAAAACTATTTTGTCATTTACTATATCAATTACTATACTTCTACATTCACGATAAAATCCATCATATATACTCCATAATTCCTCACCAGAATTATCAATTTCTCCATTGTAGATGTCACTATATTGACCATATCTCAAAAGAAGAAAGTGTCCATTTTGATTTAGTTCTAATCGTGAAAGTAAGTCCGCATATTCAGAATATTGATTTATGGGTTCAATACTATTTAAACATTCGACCCATAATTCCAAACATGTTTTCTTCTCATCCATGTTATATGTAATATATCCCATTCTTTTATGAAACTCATTTTTTATTTCAATGAATTTATTCATTACTGGATTCCAACTCATTAAACAACCTCCTCAATAATCCTCTTGGTCTTGGTTTGCTCCACCAACCCGACACAAAATCATAATTATCTTTATCATGAGTATAATGACCTCTGTACGTTTTCAATTCAGGAGTAAGCTTATCTATTACTTTGTCATATTCAATATGGTCAAATGGAGCTTTTATATCATAATCGTCTTTTGTACTTATATCAAAACGAATATCGTCTAAGTCGGATTCTTGAGCATTATACTTCATATACTTGACTTCCTGACATTCCGCCCAATTTATTAACTCATCTTCTAATTCATTTAAAGTAAGAAATCGTTCAGATTCATCATATATAGAAATCTTATCGGAATTTGTGGATAAAAATTCTTTCATTTCTTCAACAGAAGTATATGCATCGTTGTGTTGATTAAACAAAGGTTTCCATCCACCACTTCTATGTCCAATACAAATCTCATAGCCGAAACAAGGTTCGTCCACAAGTCTATACTCATTAAAGAAATATTTCTCAACAAATTCCTTGTTTTGCGTATGTATATAATATCTTGTACTCATTATATTTTCTACCCTTCTACCTATACATTCTCCGTTTCATCCGATGAAAAGTTTATTTACTTATACAAATTTAACACCTAATTTTGCACTTGCCTTTGCCACATTCCTAAAAAGTTCATCTACTACATCATATTTCATTTGACGAATTTCAGAATTAACCATGTCTTGAAGAATTTTTATAAACAATCTATTGCTTGCTAGGAATAAACCTATCTCCTCATTATATGTATCATCTTTATGGCAACAAGCCTCTGCTTTATATTTCCCACTTCGTACTTGAATCTTTTTGCCATCGGTTCTGTATTCATAAACAAATGCATAAAATCTTCCATCACTGTTGAAGTAATTCCCACCATTTTTCTTTCTCCATTCGCTCCACTTGTGAACTTCATCAAAATATTCTGCACACACATCTTCTGAGATACAGCCTTCATATTTATTTTTGTATCTAAAAGAAATTATGCCGTCTTCTGACACATCAGTCACTTCGCATATTGCACCAATATGTCTAAGTGTACCTATTCCCTTTTTCAATTTTATCTTATCGCCCTTCATCATGTCACAACACTCTCCCTTTGAAACATTGTTTTCATCTATTTATATATTTTCCGAACAAAAACCATACTCGCCAAGTTTCTTATCAATCACTCTATCAATATCATCAGAAAACATTCTCAAAAGCTCTTGCTTAGCCTTCATGATATTCTCTGCTATTACCGTATATTCTTCATTAATTGTCAGCTTATATAGCCCATTCACACATATAATATCCATAACATTACTCCTTTTCAGTTGTAAGAATTGCACCATCACCATAACTCCACGACAAATTGAATGAAGTCATATTATCTGTATTAATCTTTTCGCCACGATGTATAATCATTGGCATTTGACCCATATCACTCATCTTTTTTGATGGTATAAGCACAATTGAATCATATACCTTTCCATCTTCAAACTTATTTTTGACAAGGCAATCAACTTGTTCTTCAAGCAACTTTACTCTATCTGAATCTTCAGGCTTATCAATTATAGTTTCATTAATTGTTTTTAATTGATCTCTGATGACAGTCATATCCCACCGAATATCACAAATCACTTTTCTTATACATCTAATGTTTTTAAAAAATTCCATAATCTTTAGTCCTCCTTATATCAACTTGTAATGAAGATAATCATTATAACTCTGAGAAAACTTGATATATGCACAATGGAGATTTTTATAAATATCTTCCTTTGCTTTATCTACATACTCATAATCATCACATATCTTAACATTATTTCCATATACAATAAATGAGTTTTGCTTATTATCAAATATTGCATTATTAGCCGAGAATTCGATATTTATACTATTACCTTCTGAATCCTCCACCCAAATATCATTAGTATCTCCATTTAGTAAGTCCAATTCCTTGTTTTCACTTGTAAAGATAATGCCTTCTTCTGTGAATAATTGAACATCATATTGTCTTTTCCTGTCATGTGTATTTATAATATTCAAATCTTTAATAGTTTCTTCAAACTTTTCTCCCTCATTTAATTCAAGAGCAATTGCCGAAAGACAATCATAATTCAATTTAATCTTTCTTGAAAAAGAAACAACCTTGTTAATTTCAGAAAAATATTTTTTATCTATTTTATCTGTCAAATAATTTCTTACTTCATCTGCCGTCGGATATTCAAATCTAAAGTGAAAGTGAAATCTTCCTGGTCTGTTAATCATATATTCGTTCAAATTGCGATATTCATTGCAAGTTACTACAAATAATTTCTTCCCAGAACTTGTACCATCAAAGAATGACAGCATTTGTGCTTGTGGATCTACATCATCTCGACTCTTAAATGTTTTGTCAAACTCATCAAACAAAATAAGCACTTCATTTTTAATGTCATTTAGGAAATCATCAATGCCGGGAATAAAATCATCGACCAATATAACTGGAATACCATTTTCAATTGCTTTTTTGGAAAGTAGTCTTGCGAACAAAGACTTTCCAATACCTTTATCTCCACTAAGAATTACACCCAAATTCTTACGAGATTTTTCAAATCTATTCAATACTTTATTCGCCTTTTCTTCATGAACTCCGTATATCTTATCTTCCTTGATTTCCAAATCATGTTGTTTCTCTAAAAAGAAACCGGTAAATTTACTGAATCCAATTTTATATGTTTGTGCCGGCAGTTTGTCCAACACAATTAAATCCTCGCCATAAATTTGATATGTACTTCCTGTTTTTATAATTTTCATAATTTTACTCCTCTTTATTTAATATTCTCTATTTGAACTATTTATTGTTATTTTGTCTTTAACTCTGTTTAGATATTATTTGCTCAAACATTTCATCAACAGAATCTAACAAATCATATCTTTTGTCAAACGCAGCCGTTGAACTCTTTGCAAATTTTCGTTCTACCATGTCGATATAATAGGTCATTGTACCATCGTCACCCATATAGAACTCATTCCATTCTTCGTCCGTCATTAATCTTCGCGCATTTAATTGTTCAATGGCTAAATTATCAAAACTAACAACATTAAACTTTTCAATAATATTCGAAAGATTTTCATACAACCAGCTTTGTCTAATTTTAATATTCTCATGGTCTATATCATAAAAATCATCACCACGTCTTAAATGTTTGTATCCCAAAATCAAAATCTTCAAATTATTATTCTCCAACGCCTGTATGTCTGATGGCTTTAACACACCATTGATTACATGAATGACTGCATTAGGATATTGTTTGATAAGTTTAATAAAATTTTCTGTGGGAGTTACAAGTGAAATTCCCAAACCATATATGAGTTTTTCGTCTACAAGTTTCTTTATCAGTTCTTGTTTCCTCTCAAAATGAATCTGATTTACTGTCATATTTACAATGACTTTTCTATCTTTTAACTTTTGCAAAAATGGAATTAAATCAGGATGACTTGTGGCATCTCCACCGCCGAGTGCAACTTCTTGATATGGATGCAAGGTATCAATGAATTTTTCATTCATAATATCTCCAAACTTGCCGTCTGTTGTACTTCCTTCATGACAGAACGGGCAACCCATATCACAATAATTTGTTATTTTTATATCCATATTTTCTGCAAAGGCAGCCTGAAATTCATCATCATTTGTTTCTCTTATTTTTGTTCCATCTTCAAATATAGCAGTTCTAAAATTTCCATTCGTGTAACTCCCTAAAATTTTCATTTTTACCTCCCAAATATTCTTCATACTTTTCATTCACTATAATGTTTTGACTCTTAATCAACCATCATATCCGTATTTACCGAATGCAACAACTCGGTCTCCACTTTTGGTTGTATATTTACCTACGAAAGTTTCAAGTTCATAGTCATTATTCCATTCATCATAAGTTTTCGCATCTTCATTTATAAGATCATTCTCTTTTGCATATTTTGTATAATATCTTTCTTTCGCAGTCTCTGATAATTCTGACCAATCTTTTGAATACTCATCTTTATTATCCTCATACTCTTGAGCTGCATATTCCTTATCTTTATTTGATAGTTCACTTGCTTTTACGAAGGTTTCGCCATCCTCATCGAATAGGACTTTACCATTCTTCCATTGTTCAAATTCTTCCTCACTACACATTGTTAATGAATGGGTACTTGATGAATTGGTTTCAAATACTCCACGTCTAATCTGTCTTTTCATATATTTTTATTCTCCTTATATTATTCTTTTGGATACTCATAATCGATAATATCCATATTTACCAATCCAGTTTTCTTCATAGCATTCCAATAGCAAGTTTCATCACCGTCTTGAATAACTACATATTTTTTATTAGTCAAATATTCCTCTAAAGATATATTCTCTCTTTCAAGGAATCCACCCAATATATTTTCATCAACGTAACCCGTATATGGTTCTTCAAAATAGAATCGTCCTTTATTCTCATAATAATCAATTGAATCGACTCCCCATTTTTCACCTTTTTGATTAAAATATTCATTTAATTCATCTTCTGTTTTCCCATATTCTTGCACAAATTCGTCGTTGCTATAATCTGGATAATCTTTGTTATAAACAAAATCCGACCTCATAGGAATTTCGATTTTCTTTAAACCTGGAACATATTTTAATGCAATTTGCTCAAGTTTCTTATATGTATCATCATTATATTCGTCCACTAAAGACGCACAAGCATATAACCATTTATCATGAAAATTTCCTAATGCTCTAAATGGGCTTCTACCAAATTCTAAATCATCGTCCCAAGGACTCCATATCCCATCATCTCCCAAATAAAAGCCATCTAAAAATTCTTCTGGCGAATAATGTTCATCTCTTTTCATTACAGTAAGAGAGTGCATACTCGATGAATTTGTTTCAAAAACATTTCTTCTAATTTGTCTTTTCATTTTCTCTACCTCCTAGTTCTATATTCTCTGTCTGTGTAAATTGAGTTACCTCTTTTAAATCAGCCCTTGTTTTAATCATGAACATCAAGAACTGTAATAAAGCCGTCCATATTTGCACCTAATGCTTCTTTATGTTTTCTATCGAAATCCTTATCTTCAACAAAGCTTGTACCATTCCAAGACGCTCGTGCAATTGCTGTTCCGTCAGGCAAAATACATACATAACAATCCATTTCAGGTAGATTAACTATATCTTTTTGTCTTGCTCCGTCTACAAGTATATATTTATCATAAAAGCCCATATTAGCAAACCAATCTTCTTCACTATATCGGCTTCCCATACACTCTTTTAACGTAGACAACAAGCTTGACCAAAATAATCTTCCGTTTCTTTCATCACGGCTATAATAACCCCAATTATAATATTCGTTATTTCCTTTGTTCTCTGCATCAACTTTTAATTTTATTTCTGCTTTATATCTTCCACCTATTTGATAGCCATCCCATGTGAATGTAGGATAATTGACAACATGGTCTTCATTTTCTTCATCTAAATTACTATAGACATTACCTACATAATACGGATTCATAATATCTGCAATTTGGTTTTCGCTTGGTAATTCTTTGGTTAATAAATGTACACAATAATGCATTTTAGTCCTCCTAGTTCTATATTCTCCGTTTGAAAGAAACATTTCAAACTTAAATATGTACTCTTTTGCCTTTTACTTTAATGTATCTGCCTTTTGTGTTAAAATAACAATCCTTTAGAACTGTTTGTTCTATATAACCACCACTTTTATATTTTAAATAAACAGAATCACCAAAGTCTTTAACCACCGTACCATCAGGAATATCAAACGGTGTCTCTTTTATATATTTTTCAATACATTTTGAACAATACTTCACTGTTTCCAAATCAATAATTAAAACATCTTTTTTCCCTAAAGAGTGTCCACAATTTTCACAAAACAATTCTGCTTCTCGATCCGGAAATTTTGATTGCGGACATTCTTTATATTTTCTTTTACTTTTGTCCAATTTGTTTTTCGCTCTATCACATAACAAACTCATAATAATTCCTCCTACCTATCAATCTTATGCCATCATCATTCCACAACTTTTGGGTGTTTCAATACTTTCTGAGCCATCATACTCATGAATATAAAACATTGTACCTTTTGGAATCCAAGCAATTTTTAAATTATTATAACCGCCCATCCAAACACCGTGGTATCCAATTCTTTCAAGATACATTTCCATCTTTTGAATATCAGGGTGTTCAGTTAACCAATACTCTACGATTCTTTTATCATATGCTAATTCTTTATCGCCCATAGAACTCCACCCAACTCCATAACCAGGGCTGTATAATACACCCAACTCATTATTTTCATTATAATATCGTTCAACTGTATCTTTATTCTCATTGCAATATTGTTTTACAACGTCTTCTTGTTCATCAGATGAAGTTTTATGCTTATTATCACAGTTGACTAATTGTTCAGCCAATGATTTACATTCATTTTCTACAAACTCCGTTGTACGAATTTCCCCTCCCAAAGGACATAAACTACGTATTGCTTTGTATTCAGCAATCCTTTCGCTTTGTTCTGAGAAAGCTTTAAATGTGGAGTTCCAATCATCTGCATCTCCCCAATGAGTACAATCAAATCCAAACCACCACAAATCACTGCTAATAGGATATGAAGAGTTCACTCCGCCACCTGCATATGTAAGACCTCCATGGCAAGCAAAATCTGACTGACAATTCATATAATCCACATTATATAAAGGATGTCCTTTCGGAACTCCTACATAGCCACACCTATATCCTGTTGCCAAAAGCAGCACAACACATTTTAAACCTTGATGTTCAAATTCTTTTTCAACAATATAACTTTTCATAAATTCCTCCTTATAATTAAACTCTCACGCCAACACATTCATAAAATATATCAGCATCAAAATATGGTAATGACTTAATAAATTCTTTATCATCATCGCTAACATCTTCATCCCACCATTTTTGCTTGTCTGCTTCAACTATTATTGTTTTGATATATCCGCCAATAATTTCACATTCAGGGTGTTTAATAATTTCTTCTTCACTCATTTCACTTTTGTCAATAAAATCCGAATATTCATATGATTGAGGACAATCAAATAAAATCTCTTTAAATCTAACTATTGACTCATCATTAAAATTAAATTCCGTTTCATGATTAAACATTCTCACTTTAGGTGAATTTGTATTACAATATCCGCTGTTACAATTTCCGCTGTTATAATATCCACTGTTACAATTTCCGCTGTTATAATATCCGCTGTTGCGATATCCGCTGTTATAATATCCACTGTTACAATTTCCGCTGTTATAATATCCGCTGTTGCGATATCCGCTGTTGCGATATCCGGAATTATAATTTCCGCTATTATAATTTCCGCTGTTATGATATCCGCTGTTGCGATTTCCACTGTTATAATTTCCACTGTTATGATGTCCGGAATTTCCTTTTCCGCTGTTACACATATCCAACACTTCATTCCACTTCAATTCTTTTAAGATAACTATCTTATTTGTGCAACACTTAGAGTTGGTATCATCAAAATCAATTTCTCCTATTGCCTCAATTTCAGCCACCTTATTGTTTGGGTCAAATGAATAATAATTAAAACAATCTATCAATTTTTCACAAAAATGAAAACCCACCTTACAACATTTTGTGCTTTCTGCTATCTCATAAGTCTTTCCGATTTCATATTGATAACCTCTGCATGTCCAATCTGAATTAAATACTTTATAACCTTTCATTTTAAATTCCTCCTTGTAATCAAATACAATCATATTCATTGAATATAATTGTATTCATATATACATTCTCTTTTTATTTAAACTTAAATAAAACTTTAGCAAATTGAATTGGCTGTATAATTTCTGCTCCACATTGAGAGCAATATAATTTTTTGGGAATATCTGTAATCACTTGATAGCTTCCTTCTGTTAAATTATCACAATATGGACAACAAATTTTTATATATGGTTTTCCTCCAAGATCGAAACATGTTTTTATTAATTCATATTTTTCGTCTCTATCTTTTGTATCTTTAACCATTACAATATTCTCCTTGAAATCAGGTTTTCATTCTTTTGTCTCTATAACAGTCACCGTGCCTTGAATGATTCCCAAGTTGGATGACGCTTTAAATGTATGTGTTTCTGCAATATCATCCTTTGTCATAGGACGTGTAAGATACCACAATGAAGCACCTTTCCATGTTATTTCCTCTAATTTTAGATTTGGTTCTAATTTAATAGTTGCAGAATCACCCAATTTTCTCGTCGTTGCTTGACAACCTGCCAAACTCAATGTTGCCATAATTGCCAATGCTACGCAAATTTTCTTTTTCATAAGTTTATTCTCCTTTTTATTTATTCGTCCAAAATCACTTCACAAATTGTGGATTCCGGTGATTCATTTACATGTATAAATGAATTTTTATCATCTTTTAATACTCTTGGAAATATTATTGTGCCATTAATTTCTTCTCCATTCAAATCTTTAAAAGGACAATTATGTACCTCTATTCTATATGTCCCATCACTATTTTTTATAAGAATCATTTCTTCGCCATAAACATTCATAAATTATTTCCTCATATCACAATTTGCAAAACTCAAATTCTTCACCACAACTACATTGAATTGTGCCAGAAACTCCTATGCTTGTCGGAACAAAATGGTAAGTATATCTACCGCCAATAAGACCGCCTGCATGAAGTCTATCTTCTAATGTTTTAAATCCATGGACTTCAGTGTCATGCTTTTCTTTCCATTCTTTAATCGCTTTTTGCTCTCTTTCTGAAATTGAGAAGCCACGTCTCAAATCTTTTTTCATTACATCCAACTCTTGTTGCATTTTCTTGACTTCTTCATCCTTATTATATTTTTCTCTCAAAAATTGATTTTCTTTTTCAAGACATTCAATTCTTAATCTATTGTTTTCGTTTATCGCCTTAATTCTATCAAGGCATTCGTCAATGCTCCCTATCATTAACATATATTATTCCCCCTTTTCGATCCTTTAACAGTAATATTTAATCGTCATCTTTCCCCAACAATACGTCCCTATATTCTTCACCAGAAATCTTGCCAAGCTTCATATCTACATAGGCAGCCAATTCACGAGTACGAATAAAATCACAATCCTGTAAACAATCTCGTATATCATCACAAGCTTTACTTGAATTATAACCTTGGCTTTCTCTTACAAGAGTATCACTCATTCTACGAGTTACATTGCGGTATTGTTCGATGATGTAAATTAGTTGTTCTTTGGATAACTTCCTTAATCGTCCTAAAATCTCTTCCCACATATGATTATTCTCCCAATTCTAACAACTTATTAACCAAGTCTTGTAATCTTGAATTATTCGGATATTTCTTTGCCATATCTTCATAATACGTAACTGTTTTGTATTTATTGATTTCTTGCTCCAATTCCTTTTCAATTGTAGCTTTCTTTTCTGCCGTCTCTTTTAATCTTTTTTCTTCTATATGTCTTTTGTTATACGCATCCATATTCACAACACCAATAACTTGTCCAACTATTTCTTTATCACAATCTTCAATAGGAAAAACACGTTTAATTTCTCCAAGTACCCTTGCATTTTCATTTCCCCATCCATTCACAACAACCAACCATGAATCACATATTAGCTTTGCTTCGTCATCATACAATGCAACTGCATAATCATCGCATGCATAATCGTCAAACAAATTAACAATTGCCACTTTATTAAAATCTTTCATATTGTACCTCCATATCTTCTCCTCTTGAAATTAAGCTTTAATCTCCTATTTCAATTTTCTCTCCAACGTATTTCTGAACATATTCTTGAACATTCTCAGGATACGAATCTACGACATAATCTGTATCAATTGTTATCTTCGTAATAATATTCTCCGTCTTATCCAAAAATATATTACCAACCGTACCACCTGGAATTCTTATGTACAAAAGTCTTTGTTTCATATCCGCTTCAGTTGCCAATATATAATGTCCATATTCATATTCATCAATCATTTTCTTATCAAAACCAGCCAAATCATCAAGTTCTTTGGTTAGCTCACAATGATATTCATGAGAAAGATATTCGTTTAATTCTAAATAACAATCATATCTATGAGTTAGTTTCATATCATTTCCGCCCCCAATTTTTCTATCGTTATTTTATATTTCTCACAATCCTCTGTTTCGGTGCGTAACAGTTCATCTATAGCCAATACAACATTCTTACTATAAGCGGCTTTATCTGTTTCAAATAAACAACCACCATCGTATTTATCTACATATCCAATAAATTCTTTCTTTTCTCCTATGTTCATTTTAATTCTCCTTATTATATTGATCCCATGCATCTAACACTGTAAGAAACATCTCGCCTTTTTCAGTCAACCAGCAACCTCCAATATTACTACCATGTTCTGTAAAGCCACGATCGTCCAAAATATATGCCATGAATTGTAATAAGCCCCACTGTATATTATCTTGAGTATCTATATGCAATTCTGTCTTATATCTTTGTTGCACTTCATCATAATCGCACTTGTTGTCCTTCCAATCTTTTCGAATATGAAGATATTTGCGTATGACATCTAATGTGTCATTAGGACAACCGCAACCGCACACTCTTAATACGTCATATGAATAATAGTCTATTAATGGGTCGATTAGAGATTCTTCATACCATTCTTCTCTCTTGCCAACTATAACCTCATTCTCCAAAGAAAGATTAGATTCTTTTTCTATAATCTTTTCTGCGATTTCACTCAATAACATATTTTGTTTTTACCCTTTCATATATTGCTTAATTTCTTCATTCGTTGCAATCTTCACTTCACTAAGCAAATATTCTCCACACCAACTTTCTTTATAACCCGAAACCATAACCACATCTTCTTCATCCTCCTCTGTTACGCATTGATAACAAGCCACTGTACCCAATCTCTTTGTATTTCCTACTTGAACAACAACAAATGTTCCTGTATTGATTGGGAATGTTTTTGTAAAACTCATAATGATACTTCCTTTCATGGATATTCCCCTATGGATACCAAATACAAAATATATAAACAATCAGCCACATCGTGTATTGTTTCAATGAGATCTCCATGAGATGAATATATCTCAAAATTATCGACATCCATAATGCGTACAGTCAGGTATGAATGTATTGAGCCTTGATAATCATAAACACAGTCAATTTTTATTTCTTCCATAATAGAAATTCTCCATTAAAACAACATTTTAACTTATAAGATTAAACTTGTGGTGAGTATTGAAAGGATGGCATAAGTTGTAACTTGAATAAATTCTTTTCGTGCATTGAGTCAATTTTATTTTTTATATCTTTATTGTCAATTTCACCGGTTCTTATATATTTATCTAAAATATCATATGTAAAACCAAGATTATCCTCGTCAGTTTTCCCACAAAGTCCATCGGTCGGCGTTTTGTCTACCAATTCAGAAGGAAGTCCTAATTCGTGACCAATAGCCTTAACTTCTCTTACTGTTAAATTTTCAATAGGTGCGAAAGAACCAAATCCATCTCCTCCATAAGTGGCATAACCAATCCAATCTTCTGAAAGATTACAATTACAACTTGGAATGCCGTTGTTACATTGAGCAAAAAAATACAACGCTGCCATTCTAATTCTTGCCGGCACATTTACTCTTGCTTGTTCTGTAACTATCACTCCATTAGACTCCATTTCTGAGATAATAGAATCAACCGTTTCCCCAATGTTGATAATTTTGTAATCAATTCCAAGATGTTTTGCACACAAAATACTACAATCAATATCACTTTGTTCGTGTTGTGGAAGCATAATAGCCTTTACCTTATCCTTTCCAAGTGCCTCAACACACAATGCTGCTACAACAGAAGAATCCTTGCCACCCGATAAGGCTATACAACAATTTTTCTGCGAAAATTTTTCTTTAAATAAATCTTTAATCCATTCAACAATCTCATTCTTTACTTTCTTTGCATCAAAATTATTCATGTGTAATCTCTCCCTTTTCGATTTTCTCAATTAATGTCAATAGTTCATGATATACCTGAATTAGTCCTCCTCTATCATCAATATAAACATTGGCATAAATTTTTCTTCCTGAAAATGCAACCGAAGCATCACAATTGATACCTCTATATTTAATGTGATTATCATTCAGATATTTTTCAATCATCTCATATTTATCTTCGCCGTTGCCAGTAAAGATAATTACTTCTGAATAGTTCTCCCATCTTTGCAAAAGGTGAATAACATTTTCATATGTTCTACCCTTTTTATGAAAATCATAAATCGTATCATCAAAATCTACACAAAAGATGAGCTTTCCATATTTCTTAAACTCTTCTTCTAGTCTATTATAAGAATTATTAGCTTGAAGATAAAAATCCATTTTATTTTCCTCCGTACATTCTATTTCTGATATCCATAAAGGAATCTTCTCTTATCAATTCTCCATTTTTAAATACAGTAGTAAGTAAACTATCATCACTTATTTCAAGTAATTGGTCTTGACATTTTAATTCGCCGTCTTCATAATAGACTTTACAACAACCTTTATGAGATTTCTTTAGATGACTTGTATCTGTCTTTGGGTCTTTGAAAATCATTAATTTCTTACCATCAATTACTCCATAAGTTGCTTTCATAGCAATTCCAAAAGTATCTCTCGTAACAACTATCATCTTTCCATTCTCCATAATTGCCGTAAAACAAAAAGCTCCTACGCCATAAGCAATATTATTGGCTGCAAATCCACGTTTCTCCAACTCTCTCCAAATTGTTTCTACATTAGAAAGGGTACAGCCATCACCGTAAATGATTCCTATATGAGGGTTTAACTCTTTATATCCTTTACTATTTATAGAGCCACCAAAGATATCCCATAGTCTTTCAACTGTTTTAACTGAAATTTCTACAATATCACCACTATCAGGACGAACCAGAAGTTTACCATTATGATTCATAATTTCTTCTTTACATTGCGGAAGAATATTATTTATCATATTCCAATAATCATATGTATCTGAGACCATACTAAATGATGTATTTGGATAAAGTTCAGTCAAAAGTCTCTTCACGAATGTAATTTCATCTCCGTCAATAGAGAAATTTGCACCCATAACAGAATGTTCTGTCGATACAGCACCTAATCCAATTCCGTTCTTTTTACAATCAGCATTATAATATTTATCTATATAGTTAATCGCCGGAATTGTTGATGTTTTATTGAACGAAAGTAGCCACGAAGCTGAACATCTTACAGCTTCATCCATACAAGACATTCCTCTCATACCAAAATCCGCACAAGCCACGTCTCCCGACAATCCATCAGTTGTTTTATCGTACCAATAATCCGCAATCTCACGATACATATGACCGATTGTTGCATGGCAACAAGGTTTCCATAGTTCAACCTGTAGGATACATTCAATCCACTGTACAAGCCAAGCAAAATCATCATTTGTATTTGTAATCTCAATGCATGGAACTCCCATTGGTACAAGTGTTCCTTCTGACAAAGCTCTTATCTCTAGTGGTAAGTATCCTAATCTATGCAATTGGACAATCTTGTCTAAATCATAATTGTCCTTACCAATCTGTATATCCATTGAATCAGTGTAAAGAGACACCATTTCATCTTCTGGCAAATCGAAGAAATTTTCTTGGAAATATCCCATTAAATATTCTTTGATAAATGCCTGTAATCCAAAGAAAACCATCTTGTTTCTGTTCTCTAACATTGATCTTCGAGGCACCCAATATGATACTAGCTTAGTTAATCCTTTGGGATACATTCGCGAGTGGCACTGTTTATAAGTGTCTGATAGTAGCAACGCCATTGTATTATTCATAATTCTTCGACCTCCATAACTGTTATTTTTTCATGATTACCCTTAAACAAACTATTTGTCGTAAACAGTCTGTTCACAGTATTATTCTCCAAAGATTTAATTAAAGTACCTTTTTCTTTGTCAAGAATTGAGTTTTCTGTATGTGTAGCATATGCGTAAATTTCTTTTACACCATTTTTCTTCAATTCTTCTGCACTATAATACAGCGAGCCACCATAAGCAATAATGTCATCAATCATTAACACGGCTTTATCAGCTAAATCAATTCCATTCGTTCTGATGTCTAATCCGAGAATTTTACCAGTTTTCCAATCTCGTTTCTTTTCTCCATAACAGTATTGAAGTTCAGGAAATAAATCAGAATATCTTTTTGCCGCCCCTGCATCTGGGAAATAAAGAACAAGATTTCTCTCTCCAATTTTTGCAATTGCCTGTTCAATATATTCCTTTGGATTTTCCTCAAAACAATTATTAAGCAATGCCGTAGAAACATCACTATGAGCATCTAAGACATAGACACCCGAAAAGTTTAACCCGTTAATAAATTCACAAAAATATCTTAGAGTAAATACTTCGTCATTATTTTTAACCCTATCCATTCGAGCATTCGGAATATATGGAAGATTCAAATAGTAATTCACATTCGTTTTAAATCTTTCGAGATGTTTCTTTATCAACATTAAATAAAACATCTCATCATTGCTTTCATATATCCAATCAAGCCAAATACAAGGCGAACCGTCATAATCATATTCTTCGATACTATTCACATCAATATTTATTCTTGGTGTTCCATCAGGGAATTTATTAATTGTTACAATATCTCCATTAATTTTAATCATATTTATTCTCCAATCTTTCTGTACTCTGTATAAACTTCATTTTCGCAATAGTATAAATTGTAATCATTTTGCTCAATATACCACCAACGCTTTTGGTGTCCTTCTTTTAAATATTCTCTACAATAATCAGTTTCTTCATAGTGATTATCCATCATTTGTCTAAAACTTAATTCATCAATATTATCTGAATCATGACAATAAGTTGCAATCTTATCTATTAAATCTTTTGTAAACCGTTCTGTAACTACAAAAACAACTCTGACAATCTGCCAACTATGATTCCATTTGATTGTTTTTAATTGCTCGAAATCATGTAAATGATATACTACTCTCTCAAAAAACAGATAAGGAACTCCATCTACATTCGGCATGCTTGTATGCAATTCAATATTGATACCCTCTGTTATTTCAAAAAATCTCTTGTACCAATCAATGTGATTTTCAAAATTCCATAATGGATCTCCTCCACCAGAGATAGAGACCCAATTACACTTATTATCTTCTATCTTTTTCTTTAACAAATTCAACCCATCAAGTGTAGTCTTAGGAATATGAAGATTATTGTTTTTTACAATACAATATGGGCATGAATAATGACACCCAAAATTGGTTATTACACTCATATACTTGTCCATATTTATTCTCCAATTACATTAATCTGACAACTCTTCATAACTTCCATCGCAGCCTTATGTTTGTCTGGTGTAACTCCGGCACAACAAGAAGCATCTACTGTTATTTCTGTATTAGGAAACGCACTTCTCAACATTAGTGCATTTGATACCACACATATGTCTGAACATAATCCTACTATCTCTATTGAACCTTTGACTCCCTTGTCCAATATTTTTGCTATCTGGTCTACAAGTTTCATTGAACCAAATATTTCTTTTTCTATAAAAGCATAATTTTTAGATTTTAATGCATTTCTTATAAATGAATTTATCAACCAACCCTCGGTATTTGCAATACAATGCTCTACCGGCAAATGTCTTCCTTCCAAAGTTTCAAGATAATTATCTGAATGAGTATCTTGAGTTACAAAAATTTGTCCTCCAAATTCTATAATTTTTTCACAAACAGGCTCAACAATATTTCGTGCTTCCTCTGTACCAAGTGATCCATCTATAAAGTCATTTTGCATATCTACTACAACTAATATCTTTTCCATATTATATATCCTTTCTTTTATACTACATATTGTATTTAATTGTTTATCTAATCACTATATATTGATTATCTTTTGCATTGAAACTGCCGTTTCAATCAACTATACTGTTTAGTCTAAATGCGTCCATCTGCCTATTTAGTATCCCACTATCTGTTGTACCATATCTTCCGAATACAACAAGTTCATCGCCGCTTTCTGAAGTATATTCCATTTCATAACTATCTAAGTCACCATTCATATATTCTTCATACGTTTCGCCGTTCTCACAATAACTAGTATCATGTTTCATTACATATTGCACATAACACTTTTCTTTCGCTTCGTTTGATAAGTCTGCCCAATCCTTTTGAAATTCATCTTGATTTTTTATATATAATTTTTTAGCAGCAACTTTAGTTGTTGAACTTACACAATCAATAGGCGACAACAATACTCCATCAAAACATAACAATTCTCCTCTTTTCCATTGTTCGAAAGTTTCCTTCTTACATATTGCTACACTATGTATTTTACCCATATCATTATTCTCCTTTTACGTAACCATTTCTAATAATTTGTAGTTCTCTCATCAAATTAGAAGTTGAGTACAACGCCGATTCATCTCTCAATTCTTTTAAATTCTGCAATGTATCTTTCAAATTTTTATCAATTTCTTTTGTATTATCAGAACATGAATAATCTCGCTCCCTCATTTCTGCTGTTGCTGTCACTTTCCAAAATAATGAACAAGCCACTTTCTTGACACTATAATTTACAGGACATTTATCGTAAACTTGAATGTCGGCAACCGATATTGCTTGTGTGCCATACTTTGTTCTACACAAAATAATATCGCCAGGTTCAATCACCGTAACAAATTTATCCCAATGGTATTTTCTATCATGCGGAATTCTCCAAACATACACTTTATTACTACCATTAACGTGTTTGCCATAGATATAAGTCGTTGGATAATCTCTATAAGTAGATTTTACCTTGACTTCAACTTCCTCTATATTATTCTCCTTATAAACGAGATACATAATATATCCATCAATCAAAATATTATTTGAAGAAAGTACAATATCTCGGTCGGCTTTTCCAAATACATCAAAATAATTCCTACATTTCTGAAGTTTTCTTTCAGATACATGAGTTCTTGCAAACGCATCCGAAATCTTTATATCCGACAATTTCATAGTTTTTGTTATCATAACAATATTCTCCTTTGTGTTTAATTTTCGGCAATCGAAAGGTTAAGTTTTAGATTTAATTTTTCACATATATCACAAATTTGCGAAAGAGAAAAATCATAATCACCACTTTCATAATTGGATAGCATTGAAGGACTTACTTCCAAATAACTTGCCATATCTTTTGAGGTCAAGCTATGTTTTAACCGATATTCCAATAATGTTGTCGAAAGTGTATATTGAATATCGTAATAGTATGATTTTGATGCGCTCATATCAGCACATAATTTGTTGAGATACTCGCCAGCATTGACCAATTCTATATCATCGCTCATTTATACTACCTTATTCCCCTTACATCACAACACCAATGTTATTAATTTGTCTATTCTCACTTGTACTCTTTTGAATTTCTCCATTGATTTTACAATAGAAGCTTCCACCGCCATCAACTTTAATAACATCTGAAAATCCACAGTCTTTAATTTTGTCGTAAACCTCTCCACTTGTGATACAATTCGAGGTCTTCGTTTCAATGTAAAAATAATAAATATAATTGTCTTTGATACCCAAAAATCCGTGAACAGTTGGTCTAACTATCGAATTATCCCAACCTTCGTCCAAATATTCTGTCGTTGCTCTAAATCCATCAATTATAATCGGCGCACCCGAAACGGCATATTTAACATCTTCATCATATAAACTGTTGTACTTATCAATAAAAACTGTATTGTCATTACAAATAATTAATGTAGACACGTCTTTTGTCTTAAACTGATCAGACGCATTTTGACTTGCATAGAAATAAACCTTATTATCCTTGACTTTTCGTTCCTTCAAATATTTTAAACATGGCGATGAAAGTGTGTTTTCATCTGTGTCGGCTACAAGGTTTGCCACTGGCAAAGTAAAGAAAATTCCATCCTCTTTGAAGTTTGCAAAATAACCAAGATTAAAATATGTATCTTCGTCCAAGTTGCTCTTTGATTTATCAACCAATTTAATTTGGAATCTATTTGATGGTATTCTCAACATACAAATACCATTATGCGAAACTATCTTTGTTTCATTTTTATTCAATAGTTTAGAATATCGGTTTATAATCACATTCAAATCGTCCAAGTGAACGAGTTTCTTCCTATTAAATATGTCATTCCAATATTCAATTTCGTCGTCAGGAATAACACCATCGTTCTTCAATACCTTTGTTTGCTTTTCCAATGTAATTGGATAAACTACTTTACCATCTGGGTCAAACACTTTATATCCCTGTTGTACCCTTTCTTCTGTGCATTCTTGAATAGCTTTTTGCTTGTCCGTATATGCACAAATTTGTGAACTATCCCACTTACCATTGTTCCAATTTTTACGCACTCTATAATATCCCATTTGTTCACTCTCCTTATTCTTCATCAAGACGTTGTTGGTATTCAGTAAAATACCATTCTAATTCGTCTCTAAAATTTTTAACCGCCTTTGACACTTTATCTTTCGTTGTAAAGTAAAGAATATTTGGTTCTCTTCTTCGAGAGCATCTTCCTATTTCAAATAGACTGGAACGATAGTTATATGCAATAAAATATTTAATAATCCCCTCATTTTTCCAATCAGATATAGAAATAGCCTTGTCATTTTGTGCCTGCCACTGTTTTAGCTGACGGAGTAATCTGTCTGCACAAGCATTGTTCTCGGCAATGGTTTTATCGCTGTAATAATTGCCTGTGTCATAACGACCTTCGTCAATTCTTCTGTTACATTCCACTTCGGCGACCGTCTCACTTCTTGTAATGTTGAAATAATACACGTCACCTTTTTTAACCCTCTCATATCCTGTCGGCTGTTCCTCTATTAGTCCCAACTCTTTCAGTTGTTCCTCACTGATTTCAGCTTGAATGGTTGTACCGTTTGCATTAATCGTTACTTTCATATTAACTATCCTCCTTATTTGTTGACCTATTCTGCAATAACTGTTTCTATCTCTATATCATCTTTGTCATTACTTTTTCTTAATAGGGACGTGTTATATTCTTTGACTGCTTCAATGTAGCGAGCCAGCATTGCTTTTGCTTCTTCTGCATTAATGCACTCACGAGGTACAATACTGTCATCATATTCTTTCGCACGACCTCTTATGTTTATAAAAGCTGGTGTTAGTTCTGGGCTACTTATACTCGTAACCTTAATCCCATTAGACGCGCAAAATTTAAAATCCCCTCGTTTAATCTCGTTTCCCTGCTCCAACACTTTCATTAACAATACATTTTCGATTCTCCAAAATTTAATTTTTAACATTTTATTCTTCCTCCGCAAACTCGTCTAAATATATCTCAAACTCGTCCTCTGTTTCATCTACGAACGCATATACCGCTCTGTCCTTACCTCTTTGAGAACCACTAACAAAAATACTCTCATAACTACCTGCTTGCTTTGTGAATGTATCTTCGTCAATTTCTTCTACTTTAAAAAATCTCATTTCATTTCCTCCATTATTTCATCTACACATTTTGCACAATAACAGCCTTCAAGACCTTCTATTTTGTATAGAAAACTCATCCACATTCGATTTCATATGCCTTTATCAACACATCTTTTGCAAGAACCTTGACCTTCGCCCTCGCAACATGTAGCTTTTACTTTTTTTAAATCATTCATTTATTTTTTCTTCCAATCTTTTTACAATCTCTGAACACTTGTTAATATAAGATCTTGTTACTCGACCACCGTTTATTTTCTTTTTATCTTTTTCGTTAATAGATACTTCAAAAACATTAGATTTGCTTATTTCTTTCATCATTAATATTCTCCTTTTTTATTTTTCATTTTTAACGCTTCTTTAAATTCTTGTTCGGTCATCTTATCGCTGCTTCCGATGTACCTTGTATATCCCTTATTCATATTCTCTCCCATTGTCTGAAAAGCCATTGCCATGCCCTCAAAACTCTTAGCACATACTTCTGTCGGTACATTATTCTCTTTCTTTGAAACAGGTTTTTCGTTACCGTTACAATAGTGTAAAATCAATGCAAACATTCCCGTTCCACCGGCGAAACCAATTATCATAGCCAATAGTAACATTAATACTTCTTTCATGGTTATATTCTCCTTATTTCTTTTTTGTTTTCTTCTTTAGTTTGACTTTAAGATGTTCCATCAACTTGTATTCTTCACTATCCCACAATCCATGCGCCAATAAGCTGTCTTGTTTATTGCACACCAGTTCTAATAGTTTTTGATACTCTTTTTGTTTCATGTTTTTTCTCCTTTCTGTACTTTCCATTACAATAATCTATAAATAAACTCTTAGATATTCTTCTTGGTTTATGTGGCGTAGTCATAATCTTATGTATTTCGTTTGATAAGTTTTTATCTTTAATTTTATTTATGTCATCTTTAATTAACTCAAGAATAAGTCTATTTCGTTTAATCTTTTTTCTATATTGATCTACTTGTTGTCCATAATATCCTCCACATTGCATTGCAACACCACTCAGTTTTGTTTCATCCTCTACAAGAGTATGTCTGATATCAAAAATTCTTAAATCCATTTCTCTTTCAAGATATTTTATACTTTCATAATATCTATCCAAATTTGAAAGTATTTTGTTCGCTGATTGCAATACATTCGCTATATTCTCCAAATCCAATTCAGCATCTCCATAGTAAGTATATGGATTATATTCATCTGGTAAATGAGGTGTCTTTAACAATCTGTCTATGTCCATTGATTTAATATCATCAACATCATTTAAATTTTCTTCACAACAATTCTCTGGTTTTTCAACGGGCATATAACCATCTGTCAATTCGACAACACGACTTCTTCTTGAATTCCCTTTCAAGAAATTTTGTACTCTTTTGGTCTTTAAGAAACCCAATGCAGCTGGGAAGGTCTCAAACGAGTTGGCTAAAGTCGGATTACCTGACCATGCCAATCTCCCGTTTGGATTGGTTCTAATGTATTGTTCTCCATTCGTGATTACATATATCATTGAGCATCGCCACCAATCTCTATAATGTTATGATACAAAACAGTTATATTATCTTTGTAACGATTATTCTCGTGCATATGTCCGCAATACCAATTACTATATTGGACATCTTGTTGAATTTCTTGAAGATAATTTGTTAATCTATCCGATTTCAATTTATCAAAGAAACCTCTACTCATATTCATTACATCTAAAGTCTTTGTTGGTGGGCAATGTGTTATAATATAATCCACCTTATTACCGTATTTAACTAAATTTTCAATACCTTCGTCCATTTCCTTTTGGGAAGGCAATTCTTCTTGCCACCAGGATATGTGGTTTATACGAAACATTTTGCAATAATCATATTGCCATTCCGCAATTCTCGGGTCATCAGTTTCCAATATACCATCTCGTATATCATGAGATTGTGCTCCACCAAATGTAAAGAACGTTTTGTCATCAATAGTAAATACTTGTCCTCTCATCAAGTGAATTATATGTGGATGGATTTTATGTATTTTCCCTCCGTTCCATTCTTCAACCGTCAATTTCTTTAGTCGGTCAAAGTTACTATGGTTTCCGTCTACAAATAATGTAGTCCATGGCTGATTTTCAAGCCAATCAAGGTTATTCCTTTCAATATCAGTGTCGTGCCAATAACCAAAATCACCACAAACTATGACATAATCACTTCGATTTAAACTTTGTCCTATCGGGAAGCATTCAGGTTTAAACCGATTTTTCCAATCTCCATGCGTGTCTCCTGTTATAAATATCATTTGTATCACTCTCCTTTACGCCACATTCTTTCTTGATTAAGCATATACTCAATGAAAAGTTTCTTCATATTATTATAGTTCTCTGTTTTATTGTTCGAAATTAATACACTTTTGTCTATCGTTTTTAACCATTTTTCTAACGCCATATCGTAATCTTTTTCACAAGAATAATCTATCAGCTTAACTAATTCGTCGTGTGCTTTTTGTGCCAGTTCGGAATTACTTGGCAACACGTCCTCAATCATTGTTTCGTAAAATTCTATATCTTCTTGCTCAATTCCTTCTAATATATTATTCTCTATTTTCTATACACTGTTTTGAGTATTGTCGCAAACATCATTTTCAACATTTTCTTCATTTGACAATGCATCATTATCTTCAATACCCAAAAATTCTTTCATTAAATATAGAATATGGTCTACTTTGTTTTTCACAACCTTCTTATCTTTAGTGCTTTTGTTTTCATCGAGTTCTTCCCAAGTAACGCCATTCACTTCTTTGTTTCTCATGCTCTCAAAAGCATTTAAAAATTCTCCAAAATTCTTATCATCTAAGCCAAGCTTATCAAATTTATCAAATGCCATTATCCATACCACTGTATCTTTTAATGTGAATAAATCTGCTACTTTTCTATTTTCAAGTTTATCTGAATATGGAGCAATCCTGTTAAAATACTGTTCAATTTGTTGATATTCTTCCATTGTAGAATTGAAGTTCAAATAATCACATATTTTCTTAGGAGCTTTTTTCCAATTATCAAAATGATACACACCCATAACACATTCTGAAATAACTCTTTCCCATATTCCGTCATTCTTTTGTTTTTCTGTTAAAATTGTACCGTCTTTCAAAAATTCATTGGTATTTTTTATTTTTCTTATTTCTTTTGCAAAATTTCCTACATACGTAAGGGCTTTCTGTGAAGCATTCATTGCAATGTGATTATTATAAATGTTAACAAGTGTGGGTAAATCTCCTTGTTCACAATTTTGATAAATTGTTACCGCTAACTGACCTTTGTTCAACTGTCGTTTTAATTCCGTTGGAAGGTCTTCATATGTTTTACCTCTCAAATCATATTCGACTGTTTCCCATATAATATCACCATATTGATTTTTTATCACTTTACCTTCTTCATTGAGTTTCTTCCTATTATATCTGACTATAGGCTCACGAATTTCATTAGTAACTTTATATTCACCATATCTAAATCTTCTCAAGGCTTCTGTTCTGTGACCACCATCTACAATATATGTAGACTTTATACCGGATTCAGACTTTGTTTCAGCAAGAATTAAATTTGGAATAAAAACTATCCCACTGACAGCCGACCATATTAGTCCGTTTAAAGCCTCTTTTGTCCAAGACCAACCACGTTGTACTGTTGGTTCAGGCTGTATTATTTGTGTATGTACATCGTCCATATATTGTTCTACCGACCATCTTTCAATTCTATATCCATCCATGTTATTTTACCTCCTAATAAGCATTCGTATTTTTCTTTTATTTTTTTCATCTTTAATAGCCATAATGCTATCTTTGTATAAAAAATCATCAATATTTAACATAGCAATAATTTCTTCTTTTTTATATCCATCTGCCAAATGGATAAGAATTTTTCTTTGAACTTTTGATAACCCATTTAGATATTCCTCCATTTGTGGAGAAAATTCTTCATCATCATTATTATTCTCTACACATGCTATCTTTTCTGCTAAGTCAATTCCGTCTTCCGTTTTCACATCTAATGACACATTAGGAATTGAAATAGTTTGCCCTCGTTCATTCTTCTTCAAATTACCACGTTCATCAGTTTCAAGATTACACCTTTTCCAACGATGCCTATCTCGCAACCAATCCTGAAACGAACGTTTGATATTGCCAATAAGAAATGTCTTGAATGAACAATTGCGTTCTTGATTAAAATTTTCAACACTTTCTAATACAACATTCATCGCATCGGAATATAAATCATCATATTCTGACAACGGAACATTCATTAATCGAATAATCGGATCGCAAATTTCTCTCAATTGTTTCATTTTATTACCACAATATTGACTTATTAAACCTTCTTTTTCTTTATCGTTCACTCTATACACTCCTTACCTCAATTTCTATGATTATTCTCCACTAATAATCTTGCAATTTACATGCCAACGCTATGCCAATGCCGACACCTGTTATAGCCAAGCCAATTAGATACATACATTTCACATCCTTCCCTTTATCATATACATAGCAAAACTACTTTTTTGTCTTTCCGCTCGGAAAAGTATAAACCGTATAGGTGAATGCTTCATATCAGCACTCAATATAATATTCTCTACGAAAAATATTTTTTATTAATATACTTTCGTAGTTTCCAAACCCATTCATCCACATAAATCTGAATTTCAGGATTGAAAACGTTGAACAAATTGCCTTGTTTAATAGCTCCTATTATATTATTCTCCGTTTTCTCTAACATGAAAATATAATTCGGATTGATTTTGATGATGTACTTTGAACCATTACACAAACAAACATTTTTGAATGTTTTAATATCTCCCTTTCGTCTTATCTTAAATCCGGCTGGTTTTTGAATTATTGAAATCATAACTTCACCTACTTTCTCCTCATTTTCACCCACTATATATTGTATTCGCATTTAAAATACTAACTATATATAGTGTAAAAATTCCTTTGAAATCATAGTTTCATCGCTTCCTTTCTTGTTACAATTTCTTTTCTTTTATTACATTTTCTTTACAAGATTTACATCAATATGATTGACATTTCCCTTATAATGTGCTATAATAAACACATAAAAAGCAAGGATATTTCTTTTATCCATTATGAAATAAACGTGTTGGGGAACACATTTCAAAAGGGTAAATTAATTTAATATGGGGATATTAGATTAATTAGAAATATTCTGTTTTGAAAAATCAACAAAACCATATTATCACGCTTTAACGTGAATGTCAACTTATTTTCACGTTTTTAGCGTGATATTGTGGTATTCTACAAAAAACGGAGGTGTAATTTATGCAAAATCCACAAATGATTGCAAGTAGAATAAAGCAACTTGCAAAGGACAACAATATTTCTATCAGTAAATTGTGCAAAGAATGTGGTTTGGGTGTCAATTACATCAATCAAATGTCCAACAAGAAATCCGTTTCTCGTGAAAAACTAGAAATCATTGCAAACTATTTTAGCGTTTCCGTTGAATATTTACTTGACGAGCCACAAAATAATAATCAAATGATTGAACTCCCTATCTTAGGTGAAGTTTCGGCAGGCTATGGTAAATATGCCGACAATGAAATAATTGGCACACAATACGTCCCCCTTAATTGGTTAAGTGGCAATGAACCACACGTATTACTTCGTGTCAAGGGCGACAGTATGATCCCCAAGTTTGAAGAAGGAGACCTTGCACTTGTCCGCTATCAACAATCCGTTGACAGTGGTAGTTATGCCGTTGCTTTAATTGATGACGACAACGGTGTCATCAAACGAGTAATGTACGGTGCGAATTGGATTGAACTGCAAAGTTTAAATCCAATGTATTCCCCAAGACGTTTTGAGGGTAAGGATGTTACTCGTGTTCGTATCTTTGGGCTGGTGAGAAAAATCATCAAAGATACTGATGTATAATAACATTCTATTTCTTTAAAGACACTTTTACTTTGCTTTGTTTCCTTAAAGACACATATATATTACCATAGTCATTTTCTATTGTCAATGACTTTTTGTTTTTGTAACATTTTTGTAACATAGGAGAACTATTATGTCAAATATCGGAAATATAATAAAAGACAAACGATTATCACAAAACCTATCTTTAGACGAGTTGGGCGAATTGATTAATGTTGGTAAAAGTACAATTAGCAAATGGGAAAACGGAACGATAACCGATTTAAAATTATCTAATATCGTATCTTTATGTAGAGTTTTTGATATTACACCGAATGAACTTCTAAAAATCAACCCATCAGATAAAAATTACCTTGCGTATGGTGGAGAACATATCTCCGCAAAAAAAGAAAATTTGTTAAAGCAAATCGCTGAAAAAAATATTCCTGATGCAATATTAGATTTAATTCAAAATGCGATTGAACAATATTAAAAAAGCAACCTCTATGGATTGCTTTTTTTATTTGTAACCATGCGTAGTGACTCTTTTACTACCAAACTCAACACTATTATTGCCATAGAATACATCTGCATTTTTGGGACATAATAAGATATAATCTTATTAGTAAAGGAATAGATTTCTATGGATGAATTTATAGTCAACCAGCACATTATGGAGATTTGCAAGCAACGAAATCTGTCTATATATAGACTTGCAAAGATGTCTGATATGCCTTATTCGTCACTCAATAATATGATTAAACATAGACACGTCCCGACAATATATAATTTAATAAAAATCTGTAACGGTCTAAATATTTCACTTTCTCAATTTTTTGCTGGAATTGAGGACAATGTGGATAATAATGTCTTGTCCTCTGAACAACAAGACGTTCTATCATTATGGAATCTTTTAGACTCAAAATCAAAAGAATTTGCATTAATTTATATGAAAGGATTGGCTCATTTGCCAATGAGAGGTGTCGAAGATGAGAAGTTTTAAACAATTATTGGATATTGCACAAATCTATACAAAACAGTTTACAAGTTTCCCTTGTAATCCATTTTTACTATGCACTCAATTACAAATATCTTTTAAAGTGAGATCTCAAGCAGTAGAAGATTTTGCCGGTACAAATCCGTTAATCTCCACTCCTGCTATTCTTTACAAGGAATCAGGTAAAGTGCCTTCATATATAATTTACTTTGATGAAACGTCTATGTATTGGCGTTTCTACATATTCCACGAGATTGCTCATTATGTGTTAGGACATACTTCCGATTCTCTCCAAGAAGAACAAGAAGCAAATTTAATGGCTTGTCTTTTAATCGCACCAAAAAACAAGTTACCTACATATTTAAAAAATGCTAAAGATTTATCCTTATTTGCAGAAATTCCAATAGCTTACGCAGAAGAATATTGGAATTATTTACATAACAAATTAATTAAACCAAAAATGATTTTTAATATAATGATTTCTGTCTGTATTCTTACGGTGATACTTGACATAGTATCATTCGCATTAATATTATCAAATTGAAATTACACAAAAAAAAATAAAGGCGACAGTCAATTCGCTGTCGTCTCTATTTTTTTACTCCGATTATTTTCTTTTTCTTTGTCCATAGTGAGAATTTCTTTTGCCTTGTTTAAGCAATCGACTCTCCATTCTTCAAAATCTTGTTCATTATTGAACATTGGATTATCTCCCTTACAATATAATATATCTATTATACCAAAGAAGATATTTTTCGTCAATATTATAGTTCTTTTTCGATTTCATCAATGATTATAGTTGTTTCATCTTCTAATAATTCCTCTTTATACATTATTAATTTCTCCTTTTCTTAAAACAAATCCGAATGGCTACCTGTCCTGGTTAAATATAAAATTGGTTCGTCCTCTGTATATCTATATATAAGCAACCAATCAGGTTGAATATGGCATTCTCTATAACCATTCCAATTACCAGATAAACTATGATCTTTATACTTTTCTTCTAATGGCATACCATTAGATAATTTTTTTATTACCTTTTTTATTATCTCAGTATCCCAACCTCGACTTTTACATAGTTTTAAGTCTTTTGTAAATCTAGTAGAAGGTTGTACTTTATATTTCATCCCAGCAAATCCTCCATCATCAAATTCACATCATCATATGTTTTTCTTGCTTCGGGATGTTCTATTAAATACTCAGTTTCCATCATTGCTTTTAATGTTTCAAAATTCGGTGTTTCTTGTCTTGTAGGTCTAAATGGCAGCGCCTGCTCTCTAACGGCTTGTTTAGCTACCACTATGAAAAATGTATTTACATCCATTCCCAAATCATTCATAAGATTTTGTAGCTCTGTTTTTGTTGTTTCGTCCATACGAATTGTAACATCTGTGTTTGCCATTACAATCAACTCCTTTCGTTATGTTAATTATATTGCAAAATAATCTTATTGTCAATATGCCTTGAAACTAACATTTCTTTGTTTTTAAGTTGTTTTTCAATAAATCACGCTTCAATTTATCTACATAATTCATTCGTTCATTTTCGGCAATAGAATCTTTTTTTATGCCATTTTCAGTATATATAAATTGTATAGGCAACCTCATTATATCACTCCTTAATTTATTTCAATGACTTCCCAAGTCCATATATATTCTTTGTCATCCACTGACAAATAAGCTACACCATCATCTCCACATGTAAAATCAATCTTTGCATTCCAATCATCATCTGAATTATGGCTTTTTTGTTTATATAAATTTTGTGAATCTTCTTTTACAAATATGTACGCATCTTTTTTATTATCGAATGTTTTATATCTTTCAATTTTCTCCTCATGTACTGCATAGCAGATTACTACATATTTCTCCATATTCTCCATATAAATATCACTCCTAATTTATTGTGTTATTTTTTAATTTTTCATCATACCACCTGCCCGATATTACATGTGTCAATTCTACCTGCAATACAAACATAGCTCGTAAGGCGAATTCCGCTTCATATTTTTCTTCAATTCTCCCAAGTTCAGTATCTCTTTCAAAATTTCCTGATTTCTCTGCTTTAAGAATTTGTGAATATAACTTTATCAATTCATCATTAGTTTTGCCTTCAAATTTATTTGTCCAACTTATTTTATATCCTCCAATTTTTTAATTAAATGTAAATTCAATTTTATCATTAATGAAGTCTGCTACATTATTAACTCTAAAGTCCTCTACCGCAAAACATCCTTGACCATTTCCACATCTATATCCAACTACTGGTTCTTCCCAACCTGTGACCTCAATCCAATATGATGTACCGTCATTATCTATTGCCGGCATACCAAAACAAAGTGTTCCATTCGGATTGGGACATCTTGGAGCTTCGGTGTAAGGTGTTTTTGATATGATTTCTTTTATAAGAGCCTTTCCGCTTTCGGTAAACTCTCTTTCATATTTTTGCACCTCTATTGATAGAGGTGCATTTCTGTATTCTTTCATTTTAATCGCCTCTTAATCTTTCCTTTATTTTACCATATTGATGTTGAATAGTCAACGACTAAATATATCGTCAAGTAACGAAACAGCTTTTTTCTTTGTTTGTCCATCATTTACAATATATCTTTGTGTAGTTTCAATATTTTTATGACCGACCGCTTGAGATACAAAGTTTATATCCTTTGTTTCATCATATAAAATTGTACAAAATGCAGACCTTAATTTATGAGGACTTATTTCCGTTCCGATTCCTGCCTTTGAATATTTTTTTACCAAGTCCGAAACAGCTCTTGGAGATATTCTACTTCTTTGAACAGAAATAAATAATGCATCAGAACGCATATCTTCTAATAACAATTCTCTGTCTTGTATCCATTCTATTAATGCTTCCTTTAGTCGATTATTAATAATGTATTCTTGTGTTTTATGTCTTTTGTCAATGATTTTGAACGTATTATTTTCAAAGTCTATCTCGTTCAAATTAATTTCCGTTAATGCTGTTTCACGCATTCCTGTATATATAAAGAGTAGTAGAATTGCTTTATCTCTTGAACGCCAAGGTCTTTGAGTTTCAATAGCTCTATGAGAACCAACTCCTCTATCCACCGCACTTATAATATTCTCCATATCATTTGCAGTCAGTCTTATTCTTTTTACATTGTCCGAGTTTCGGACAGGTTTTATTTCATCCATAGGATTATCTTTAATAATTTTTTTCTTTTTCAAATAAAAAAGAAAGTTGTTCAATGCGGCATAAACAACTTTTCTATATGAAAAACTCGTACTTTGAACTTGTCCTTCTTTATTAGTTTTTTGTTCTTTTGTCTTTAAATATCGTGTTACAACAGTCTCATCAATATCATTTATGGATATATTTAATTCTTCTATAAATTCAATAAATCCCTTTATTATCATAATATACATATAACATGACTTTGGTTCAGTAGATGTTGAGATGTTATAATAAAAGTCTGCTACAATTTGTGGCAGACTTTTAAGTGTTCGCTTGATTTTCTGTTCAGTTTTTATTTGATTTTCTAATCTTCCTGTCATTAATGTTCACTCCTTCTTTTGTTATATAGGCATTGACACTAGACAATGACTTACAGTTGTGTCATAATGTCCCCACCAAACCTGAGGTTCAGAAAACTCCATATATTTTTTTGTAAGTTTTCCATCTGGAGTATATTTATAAAACTGTCTTAACTTATCAGTTGGAACATTTACCGAAGGTACTCCCGTATAGTTATGAAAAATCCTATCATATTTGTTAGGCATAGCTTCTCCTATAGCATATTTCTTCCATTTCCCTTCTTCGTCTTTTACACCTTTATATTCACTAAAAGCTTTATCTATTTTTAATTTCATATCATACAAATATTCTGCTCCCGCAGGTGATAAACAACCTCTATCCTCTTTACGTATATTAAGATAATCTTCCATCTCATAATCATGAGCATCTCTACCATACTCTCTTTCTTCTTTAATAAACACTTGTCGTTTCACATATATCGCCATTGCTTTCTTTTTCAATTCAGTAGGCATATCGTCAATCCATTCTTGAGCAAATGCCTTTCCCCATTCACATTTTCTCGCCGCAATCAAACATTCATCATCAAATTCCTTTTGTCTTTCAGCCTTTTCTTCATCAGTCAACTTATCATAGAATTCCCAATGTTTGCGATTGCTTTCATGTAATTTTTCCATATACTGATCGTGTAAGCTTTGTGAAATTCCGTTGTTACCACCTGTTCTTTCTTTGTGTTTAGAATATGATATAATACCGGCTACTCCAAAAATAAATATCGTAAGAAGTGTACCACCAACTGGTGTACACAATGCACAAAGTGGTATCCAGCAAATTAAACCCACGATTATTATGGTTCTTATCTCTCCTGCATCTCCATTAATTTTCATTTTATTTCCTCACTTTCTACTTTCCCTCTAATTCTTAGCCTTCCAAAAATATTAAACTATCTTCATATTCGTCAAGTTGTTCTTCTGCTGCTACCACACTTCTGCTCTTAAACCCAAGTTCTAAAAGTTCTTCGGGTTCAAATCCGACATAGAGCAAATGCTTTGCAACAACCAACGGTTTTCCTCCATACCTCATATTTGCGACTAATTTTTTCAATAATTCTATTGCTCGTTCGTGTGATATATTTTCCATTTCTAATCTTCCTTTCTATATTTACCTTTCATTTAATATATACCACTATTTGCTATTTTTAAACAAATTTCTGTGGTATTTTTTATTATACATACATTTTACACCCTTTTATATCCCATATAAAGGACTTGAAATCCGACTTTCATTATATACTCTTTATATTTATCATAACTATTAAATGATAAGCGTACATGGCACTATACTGGGGAACACCACTCTTGCTGAACAGTACAATTCATATAATTCAGCATATAATTTTACATTCTTAACTGTTGCAACAAAATCATAATCATGTATTTGTTCTAAATCAAGTTCATCAATCGTCACAAAACTCTCTGACATAATATCAACCCCCCTCCACTTATTGTCCTTCGATTATATTTTCTTTAATCAAACTTCATTGGTTCGCTTACCCTTACTACTTCAAAAATTCTCTTACCAGTACCTTCCCACACAAGCTCTGCATAATTTTCCACACAATAACTATTTTCTTCATCAAAATCTGAATCTTCAAATGCAAAATCATAGTAATAATCCCACATCGATTCTAAATACTTACAAGCCTGTTCTTCCGTATCAAACAAATAAACTTCATTTTCCGGTTCGCCAAATGTATAATAAACTATAACTGTATATTTTTCATATTATTTACCTCCTTAAAATGTGCTTTTCATTGTTTTTTATTCAATATTACTTTTGCCATGCTCCAATCTTCACTATTGATTAGCTTGACAACTTTTTGAATTATACATGCTAACTCTATATCATAAATTCTATAATGGAAAGCTGCACTGACTTCATTTCTATTACCATGGAAATCTATATATCTATGTGTATCTAAATTACCATAGTACATGTTCTTTGGTGTTGTAAAATGATGTTTTCTTTCAATAATCTTCTTCAACATTTCTAGTGGATTATCATAAAATCCGTTAAACTTAAAATATTTCCCTTCGTTTTCTATCAACTGATTTTTTCTTTTTTCATCCTCTTTTATCTTCCATTCATCGTCAGGATCTCTTCGATTGAATACAAAGAATTCTTTTCTATCTTTTACCATATATGTAGGGTAATAATAGCAACTTCCTGTATATGGACTATCATCATAATATCTTTCTTTTTCTATAAATTTAATCATAAAATCGTCCTCCAATTCTATTTTAAAATCCAAAAATATCACAATAATATGCGTATTTAGAACCATGAATTTTCCGTTTCATTTATTCAAAATCAATGTAATAAAATCCTGTATTATCATCTTGTTTGCCATTTTCTACATCCTCAAATGGGTCATAATATCCTGTTTTGACCGTCAGTGTAGATACTTCCTTCAATACATCTTGTAAAAACTCTGCTAATATTTCACATTCCATTTCTGTTGGACAAAGTATCTCATTACCGTTTGTCCAAAATCCGGGATTATCCGCTGTATCAAAGCTACGTGGTTGACTCGGCAATAACTCCATTAAGTTTTTTATAAGCACATTTGCCTTTTCATTATAAGTTTCCATATTGTTTTTCTCCCTTCTGAAATTCAATTTTAAGACTTATTTTGTCTAATGCTTCTTCTAACGAATCGTAATCATCCTTTTCATTTGCGTTTTCGTTAAAACAATTAAATATGTGCAAAAATGCTCTTTCCACACTTGTGTATCGCCTGCCGATTGTTTCGGGCGTTCCTGTACGTGTGCCCGTCACGGTGACTATAAATGGGAAGTACTTCGGTTCTTCTTTCTTGATAGTCAATTCGTATTCGACTTTATTAGAACTTTTGTATCTGAACGTAACACATTGTCCGACTTCCCACGATTCAAAATCCTTAATTGTATTTAATACAAATTGTTTGTTCATATTATAAATCTCCCTTCTGAAATCTACGTTTCATCAATAAATGTTATTGATATAATATGTTCAATTTTCGGAGGGATATGAAAATATTCACCATTAACGCAGCAATCTCTATAATGTTGTAAATCATTCCAAAATCCCTCTGTACCAATATTATAATTGGTTTGAAATTCAAACCCTCTACCTCTCTCATGTATCATATATCTTTTCATTTTTCTCAAACTCCTCATTTCTTGCATAGTACTCACCTTGCTTCTATCTAAACCAATACTCCCGCTCTCCTACTTTGCCCGACTCGTCTACACATACAACGTCATATTCTTGTCCATCAATAACAACATATTGACGTTCAAATACATCAACATCTGCCTCCACTGAAATAATATCAAATACTTCTCGTGTATTCGTATTGATTTTACATTCCGTTTCTATTGCTATTCCGCCGTCCCAAACAGAAACGAATGTCGCATTTATAATATTCTCACCCACAATTATTACCTCTCAATCAATAACCTAAATACTCGTCAATCTTTATTGCCAGCTTCTTACATAGCTTTATTATTTCGCCTGTTCCATTCTCTTTACCGTCATCATATATTGTTACACTTGCTTCATCTGCCAAATCTGTAAGTTGATTTAATAGTTGTATCATTTCTTTTGTCATATTAATTCATCCTTTCCTTTATCTCTCAATCTCAAATCCAAAATGACAATATCCGTAAGTATCTGATAACCAATCAGATATATCATCCAATAGTTGCTCTTTCTCAAACTCTCCATCAATTTCATATTCTTCAAAGTCAAATTCTTCTGTAATATCAATTTCTGTTGGTAATATTTTTAATAATTCTTTATCGCCGTCCGTATCCCATTTAATATTTATTATTTTCATAGCTATTACCTCCAAACTTAAATATGGCAATCAACTACTGTTACAATGGTATCTTTATCTAAATTGTCAAGAAATTCTTTAAACTCTGATTCCCAATTATCTATAGTCTTTTCATTGGAAACACAAGCCCACCAACCCATTTCGCCTCTTTCGTGCCATTCTCCAATAGGAGTAACAAAGACAAAAGGTATTATATCTTTCCAATCAATTTCGGATACATAATCTTCGTTTGTAGTTTCGCCGGACAATGTTTTGAGATAATTATTCCATCTTCCTCCGATGGTATACCAGTCCCATTTTGAATTTGGGTTATAAGTAGATAATAAATCTCCATTTGGTTTAATCATGTCCTCATCAAAACGTCCTTTCATGTCCTGATAACATTCATCATCAGTCCATTCCAATTTTTGTGGGAATTTATTTCTTAGATAATTAATATGCTCTACATTATTACAATTTCCCTCATATTTTTGAGGATTTGATAAATACTTCGCATAAAGTCCATTCTTATAGTCCTCAATTTCTTTTCTTATTTTTGCTATTGCTTGTTCTCGTGTATACTTTACATATGGAGCATACACAATGTTTTCATCATATGGAGCAAGCAATTCCTCAACTGTGCTTCCGTTTTCTTTTGTAAATACCAATGTAATAAAATGTGACATAATATTTTCCTCCTTATAATTATTATTTATTTTCTCTTGAAATCGTTGATTCAATCCCATATGTAATTATCTTCTTTTCCATATAAAGCACCACCCGGAAGAAACATTCCAATTGCTTCTATTTCATTTCTATCTAATAATTCTCCCTTTCTACTACCCTTGAGCCATATAAATCTTCTCATAACAACTTCCTTAGGTAATAACATAAATCTTTTAGTTGTGACTTGTATTCCAATACCAAGTTTCAACATTGTGTTTGCTGCACCACCATTTATAAGATACTGTCTTAAAATCTCCGTATACTGATTTAAGTGTGTATCTGTTTGTGCAACGCCAGAAAACATCTGATCTGTTAATCTGTGATATTCAATATAATTACATTTCATTATAATCACTCCTATCCAAATCATCGTTCTTATTTTGTTATATCAACAACGTAATCGTTATAATACTTAAAACTATCGAATGTTCCACCATGTTTTTCACTATAATTAAAAACACTCATATAAATATGTCCTGCAATTGCTTCGTTATATCGCACAAGTTTATGTCCATTTTGTTGAATAAGCTCTCTTAAAAATAACACATTCTTTTCCTCCTTAATCAAATCATCGTTTCATATTCCAATTTATTTTCTGACCACAATTTTCACAATATGGCATTTGAAAATCTTCACACATTGTAGATAATGGACGCTTACAAGACGGACAACAGTAATTATTAAAGCCTTTATGCGTTCCATTTGGCAATGGATTTTTAGGTGTCTGATATTCTAATAAATCTTGTATTACTGTTAAAACCGTATGCGATATACCTAAATTGCATATTTGCGACTTTTTACTTGCTAAAATATTTTTGACTTCATCTATGGTATAATTCACAACATATACCTCCTATCTTTTTATAAATTTCTTATTTTATCCACAATAAATCTCATCAGTATCTACAAACCCATTCTCTTTTAAATATTCAATATAATCTATAATATCCGATTTTCTTTTGACCTCTATATCGTTTGAGCGTTCATACCCATAAAAAGGACTGACATATATCTTGTATGTTTTGTTGTCTAAATCGACAACAAGATTATAATGATGACCACAATCTCTACGTTTCGTCCATTTCCTATCAAGATAATATAAATGCAATTCCATTATAATCACTCCAATCTACATATACACTTTTTTCAATTCTCTATCTTCCAATCCAATAGTACCATCAAGTAATGAAACCAACGCATTATACTGTTCATTTTCTTCAGGATAATTTGCTTCTATGTAACTAAGGATATTCCAAATTAATCTTTGACTTGCACCGTCAATGTTGAAATTTTCTTGAATATACTCAAAAAATTGCTGTTTATTCATTGTGTCTGTTTCCTCTTTGTCTAAATTATTGTACAAATTTTGTAACTTTTCAGCAAATTTTTTTAATGCGTTCTCTTTATATTCTTCATTATGTACAAGGGCAACCACACCAGGCACTCCCGAAAACCCATTTCTCTTTGCCTCCAACATAAGATATGTTTCTTCTTCTACATCAAAAACCTCATAGAGCTCCAATATCTTATTAGCCAAAATTTTAGTTAATTCTTTCTTTGTCGTTGGATTATCTATTATAATTTCAGTACACCAATCCTCACGACAAGGATTATCACCGTACATATACAACTCAATCGTTTCATCTGTTGCTTCTGATATTTCAAATGAAAAATCCGTTCCGTCCGATAATTCGTCAAGATATTGTTCTAATTTGTCTGTGTTCATAATATTAATCCTCCTTTTCAATCGTTACTTTATATCCCATCTGTTTCCAAAACTTTTCCGCTGCTTGTTTACAATCGGATAAAAGATAATTATAAGCATCCCCATAATACCCCTCACTATATGATTCCACACACATTATTGAAGGATATTTTAAAGGCTCTGCAAAATCCCAACCACAATTATATGCTTCATCAACAATTTTGAAATCTTTTTTATTTGTCAACTTATACCAACGATATACATAAGCGACAGATGTATCTTCATTAATTAAAGGTATTACATCGTCTAACTCTGTTATACGCAATTTCTCCGCCTTTTCTATTTGTGTTTTTCTCTTATTCTGTACCTCGTACTCCCAACACTCTGCTTCTGTATTAAATTCTGTTCCGTCATCTGCTATATATACCGGAACTTCTTGTATTTGTGTTCTTATTTCTGTTTTCATATATAACCACTCCTTAAATCTCAAATAATTCATCGCCGGCATATTCAATCATATCTTCTAATACCATTCTGCCAAATTCTTCTGCATATTCCTTCCATATTATATCTTCTAATGCGGTCGGTTCTCTTTCTTCAATCTCATAGTCTTGTACAAATTTTTCTACAAGACGTTTCATTCTGTAGTCATAGTTTTCATCCATTGTATGTATGTGCATAATATTCTCTCCTTTTAAATTTCATGCTTTTACCACTTATCATTTTCGTCATCTATTTCAACATATTCAAAGCTACCCCAACATTGATATATAGTACCTTCTTTCCCAATTTTATCTTGTTCTTCAAGATAATTTTCGTCAAGTAAGGTGTCGGCTAATTCCTTTAACAAATCTTCATAATCCCCATCGTCATAGCATTTTGATATTTTATGCAAAATGTCACTTGCTTTATCTGTATGGTGTTCCAACCAATTCGCATAAGATGATAGGTTGTTCCACCAACCAACAAGATAATGTGTGTTATCAAACACATCGCCGTCATTATACCACTTATAAACCAATTTATTTATAGCTGTTACAATTTGTGTTGCTTTCGTTTCTCCTTCTCCCCGACAAGGCAAATATTTCTCATCTGCCCATTCAAATTTATCAAAATAACCCCAATCAACTGACATAATATTAACCTTCTTTCTCTTAATCGTCTGAAATTGTCATTTCGTTTGTTCTTGCCATGTGTTACAACTAAATTTTCGTAATTGTCTTAAAGCATCTTCTTCTGATGGATAAATAGTTACAAAATACACATCTCCACCGTTATAATCGGCTGATAAAGTTAATTTGTAACCATATATTTTATTTTTTGCATCTCTATGTGGAAAACCTAATCTTCTTGTGATACAAGCTGTGTTACCAAATATATCTTTAAAAATTCTCGTCATAATTAATCACTCCATTCTTAAAATCTTTGATTTGCAATATCATCAAGTTCTTCAACAATATCATTCATATCTCTATTAGTTAAATCGCCCACCGCATATATAATTTCAATAAGTTTACTATATGCTTTGTTTCCGCTCTTTGTAAACGGCTCTCTCGTTCCGTCTTCATTAATGATCACTTCATTAAGAAATGGTTTTGTACTACCCAGTTCTCGCAATATATCTTCTAATGTTTGCATATCTCTCAACCCTCAATTTTCTTCATTTTGTCTGTAATATCATTTTTCAAAATTGTAATACTGTCAGTCGCTTCTTTTATGGAACAAAAACCATTTTGAATTATTTTATTTTCTAAGGATTTAATACGTTTTACAATCAATACAAAAGTGTAATCAAATACATCTCTAATTTTTTCATATCCATCAACCGTCTCTGTTTTACTTAATTTAAGAATAAGTTCTGATTTCAATTTTGAAAACATTTCCTTGATGTTTTTCAATTCGCTCTCATAACTAATAGCATCAACTTCTCTTTTGCGTTTATTCGCTTTATAGTTATACAAACGGTTATCAAGTTGTCGTCTTGTTTTTGTTATATTACAACCGCTTTTATCAAATTCATCTCTATTAAAAGAATAAGAATTAGTAAAAGTATTTTTTACTACTCTTTTATATTTGTCATCTTGTTGAATGATGAACATTCCAAGCTTTCCACTTTTTCTATCTGTTTCAAAAATCGTTTTTGAGCAATAATAATCAATTGAATATTCGTATCCGTTTCTTGCATCTATATCAAACTTCCCTTTGTTCAACCTAACACATTTAACATTCGACCCTTTGCAAATTAATAGTATTCCGCAGTTGCTCACTGTTGCTTTTTCAATGCTTTTCGCCGTAAATTTTCCAAGTAATCCAGTTACTTTAAATGGCTTTTGAAAATCGTATCCATAGTTATTCGCAACGTATTGCAATGCTTTTTTTCTGTACTGTAATAATTCTTTTGTTGCATCAGGGAAAATAATATTAAGATTATCTGCTTCCTCTTTGTTACCACTGTTTAATAAATTCTCTTTCATTGCCCTTATTAGCAATGCACTTTTACTATTTTGATAACGTACGTCAAACAGTTGTATTACTTCTTTCTTTTGAAAATCAAGTACATAAGGCTCGTTCCAGTAATCATCATTGACTTTGACATAATATTTACTATGGTCTGTGAATCTTGCTCCATTTGCATTATCAAGAACAAAATCTCCAAAATATACATTGTGTGCTTCTCTGTTATATTTCAGATAAATTCCATTTATATTAACAATTCTGTTGTAATAACACTTATTATTATTCAAAGATGCTATGTTGTAATATCCTAACACTTTTGCTTGCAACCCTAATACTAACATATCTAAGTTATTATTAAGTGTACTATCACATTCATTTACAGTATGATTGTATCTATTCTTAATAGACATATGACTTCCATTTTTAGCTATCTGAATATTAAGAATAGATGTCCCATACTCATCATCTCTCTGGGGTGCTTTGCTCCGTTGTATCTTATCAATATCCTTTTTTACCGCAACTATCATATGATATTGTCTCATACGTTCAGCAAGGTTATTATAAGTACAAATCACTTCACCGTCAGCATAATATTTTTTATATTCTGCAATTTTTTCTTCGTCATCAAATATTACAGTATCGTAACCAGCTTTATTAAAGTCCTCAATGATTTCTTCTTGCGTGGTCTCTCTTATCGTTCCAAAAGTATTAGTTGCACTTATTTCAGTACAAATTGACTTTATTTGAAATTCATCTAATCCACTAAATACATTTCTTGCGTTCTGCGGTGTTACTAATGCTTTTCTAATTTTATCAGCGTCAACCGCAATATTTTTAATATAAGAGTAAGCATAATCACCTACAAATTTTTTTAAACTACTCATAATTAACCTCTCTTCCGTATATGCTATATATAGTAGCTAATTATTATACCCACTATATATAGTTATGATTTTCCTTTGAAACCTGACTTTCATTTCTCAACTCTCCCATGTAAACAGTCCTTTAAAAGCATTCTCAAGCATTACCGAATCAGTGCAAGAGTAATCACCTATCATTCTACCGTCTTTATATATGTTACCTCTGTATATACAATCTATATCAGAAAAATATACATCAATTCCATCTGCTTCTGATATACTATTTCCATACCACATATCAATGTTTAACTTTCTCATTTTCTCTACCTCCTGTCAAATATCATCATTTTTAATAATGTTTTAGCTTGTTCCTCTGTGTAATTATCAACACGTCCATTGACTTCTTTTAGAGGACAAGCTCTTATACTCTTATATTCACTTCTTAAAACTGCTTGTTTCTTCTCCTCTAACATATTGTTATATATTGCATCTGATATACTCATTTACATATACTCCTTAATTTTTATTTGTCTGCAAATTTGGGCACAAACCTAAACCTCCCACTTTTGCAGGTAATCTTCTATATGCTCCTCTATGAATGCAATTTTCTTTTTCGCATTCAGGACAATAGCACTTTATAAATGTTTCATAATCTAATTTTGTACTAAGTCTTTCATAAATTTCTCTTTCCATTTTAATCTTCCTCTCTATTCATTATTTCTTCGAGTATTTCATATACTTCGTTTTGATGTTCTTTCATATAAATGTAAAATCCATCAAATGTATCTTCTATTCTTTCTTCTAAGCAATCTTCTCTATAATTCTCCCACATCACTTCTTCAATATCGTTACAGTTTATTCGCTTTCCTTTATATTCCACCTCCGAATCAGACCATTCACCATGATATACAAACCCTATATTTGATATTCCATACCAATCAGGAAGCTCTTTCATTGGGAAATAAAATACACCGTTTTTACAAATCCAATCTCGTTCTATTGTACTAATCATAACTTATTTCTCCATTTCTACAACATCCTTTTCTTCTTTCTTCCACTCAATCTTTGGCCAACAATATACTTTATGTCCAAAATGAGGCAAGACCGAATATCTTTCCATAATTTGATTATGAACATATTGTTCTGTTCGATTGTCATCCCAATTATCTTTCCAGTTTGCTAAATACTCAACACCTCTATCTGTAACTTTTTTTATTTCATAATAATTAGTTCCATCATGATGTGAACACTTTAAGTAAAGATGACCATTTTTATCATACAGGTGAATATAATCACAATCTTTTGCCGCTTTATTGAGCATCTCCTCAAAATCTCCAAATATCATTCCAGCTTTATGATTACCATCCCAACGTCCACAAGTGCCTTGCAAAATCCATGTACTTTCACTATTGAAAAATCGTTCCAAATCATCTTTTATTTCAATCCAATCGTATTCATCTTGATTGTATATTTCTTCCCATATTGCACTATCTGTTATCGTAATATCATTAGCTTTGAGTGTTTCTATTGCATCATCCTTAGAATCCTCCCATAAATTATAATTGTTATATATTGTCCTAATCACCGCTTGTTTTTTTGTTTTAACTCGCATTTCGTTTACCTCCAAATCGTCATTTCTAAAAGTCGTGTTACTTTTCCTCGATAGAACATCATCATATGAAATATCTCTTTCGTCACTCTACTGTACAAACAGTTACAGTGCCGTCATAGTTGATAATTCCTCTACATATAAATTTGCCTTGTACTGTTGTTACTGTTACATTTTCGCCGTACATTCTACACAACACTCGTGCATTACGAGTATCTGTATATGCCCTGTTCCCATATCCGTAATGAACTATGTATTTTCTCATTTCCCTTACCTCCTTATTAATTACTAATCAACCCTTAATAAAATCCAAATTAATAGGCTGGACTTTTCCAAGTTCAAATTCTTTTAATGCAAATTGATTTTCGGGAGTATACCAATCGAGCGTATAGAATTTTTCTCTTATTTTATTTTGTTCTTCAGTTGCTTTGTAAAAATCTTTATCTGGTTCATCCCAATACCATACATAGTAAGTGTGGACTGTATGTGTATCTTCATCATACGTTCTTTTGCATCTAAGAATTCTTGCATTTTTCAATATTGTATCTTCCGGCAACTTTAAATTTTCAAATTCCGTTGGAGAAACATGATGTTCTTTATTTTTCCAATACCAAACAAACATACCATTCTTTCCCCATTCAAACACTTCCGCTCTAAATGTTCTCAACCATGCTTGCAATTCCTTGTCTGACTTCCATACACCTTTGTTTAAACTTCCAAAATAAATATATCCACTACCATCTTTGGATTGCCCGTATTTATCTGCATAATAATGAATTATCATTCTATCGAACTCTTTAGTAGTGTATGGTCTTCCACTTATTTTACTGATAAATTTATTTTCACTTGAAGTATAAGACCATACATTTACTTCTGCCTCAAATTCAACAGCTCCATCTGCACAAGCACCACAATTACCCCAAACGCAAAATCGCTTTTTACTTTTCCCTACATACGTGAGTTTTCCTTTTGATAGATATTCCCAAGCTCCACCTGATGTACTACAACTAATTCCATTATTATTTTCATTTACTCCGACAAATGGAACATATGGGCGCTCACATATATCCAATTCTCCATCTTCATATATTTCGTCAATATGAGCTTTTTCAAAATATTCTCCATATTCATTTGTGTACTGTATCATATCTCCTATTTTAGATTCTAATTTTGAACGAGAATTTTCAATTAATTTAACATATTCATTTACCTTTTCTACATCATATTTTGTCATTTCATGACTTCCGCAAAATCTATTGTTAATTTCTTTTAATGATTCTAATGTGTACATATTCATCACAGTTCCTTTCTCTCACCACATCTTTTATGAATTGCTTGTACCGCTCCATATAACCAACCATTTAGGTAATCAATATTATAACAATATTGAGTCCAACTGCCTGATTTAAAACGTTCTTCGCTTGTGAAAACATAAAAACCGTCTCCATAGTCAGCCGAAACAATTTTTATGTATTTAAAATTTGCATTGTATGCTCTTAGATTATCTTTGATTAATTCCTTTTCTTTATTTGTCATTTAAGTTCCCTTCTTTCTCCAAACATTCTTTGATCCACCCTTCCATATTTTGCCAATCTTCAACATCTGTATATTCATATTTCAGGAAATACGAATATAGTAATTCTAAGATATTTACCTTATGCTTATGCAAAGATATAATAATCTCATAAATTTCGCTTGGATATTCCCAACCTTTAATCAAAAAATCATATATTCGAGATTTTACATATATCTGATATGCAATCTCAAAGATATATTCTTTCGACAAGTTCGTGAGAATACGTTGCTTATATTCTTTGAACTCTGCCTTGATAGTTCTCAGAGCTTTTTCTTTGAGCATTTCACCATCTCCCTTCTAAATATTCAAAAATACCTATGATTTCTCTTAGGCATTCTGTTAAGTATTTATATATTCTCTTTTTCATGTTAAACCAAACTCCTTTGTGAGTCTTTTGGCAATCATTGCGTTTAGCTTGTTGTTTATAACAAGCGTTTCGCCATTTTCGTTTCGGTATATTTGATGACTACCTCGCATATGGTGTAAGGTGTAGCCATTCGCTTGCAGTTTCCGTTGGAACTTACGAACATCTATTTGAGTTTTCATTATATTTCACCTCCATAAAAACTTGACATATGATAATTATTGTGCTATTATATTAATATCAATAAAAGACCATCAGAGATATTGATGGTATCTCACTCTGATGGCTTTTTGGTTAATTGCGAGGATCGGCTTCACGAGCTTCATTCTCAGTGCTATAGAGTCTTCCATCGTAATCGCCAATATATCCTTCCGGAGTTAGCATCGCAATCCACCGCCTTTCATTGATATTAAATAGTCTTGTAGTGGTAGTACAAGGCTATTTTTTTATGTAAAAATATATAGCATGAACTATATACTTAAACATCTTAATGACACTTTTTGACGGATAATATCTTATCATCCGTCTTATCATTCTCCGTACCGTTATCACTGAATGTAATACGGTACTTGTCACCTATTACAAAATTGTTATTCTCATACTCCCATATCTGACCATCACGAGTCATAAGAGTATTGACACCTATACACACTGCTTTAGTGGTATAGATAATCTTAAAGCCATTATGGGTGTAATATCCAAATGGCAAAGTTATCATTGCCTCTGCTGTTGAGCAAAGTACAATGAATAACAATATCATTGCTAAGATGATTGATAGCTTTTTCCTCATATTCATACTTTATCCTCCTACTCATATCATTGCTCGTACAAAACGTACAGCTATATCGTATTTATAGTCATAATCGTGACTATAGTATTTTGGCTGAGTATGTGTAGATATATACGACTCAACTCGGCTTATTACAGTGTTATAATCCACGCAGAAATCTCTGCATAGAGCTTTCGTGTCCTTCTTCCATGTATTCATTATTGTATTCCTCCTCCTAATGTGTATATGTATGTAATTACAAGACCTGCTGTGGATAATAGTTATCCTCTTTGCGGTCATAATGGTACAGGGTTACCACTATACCCAACTGACGGCACGCGTTCAACACCGAGATTAATGCGACCGTTAAGCCGGTGACGTACAAGTCTAACGACTTGATATCAAGTTCTCGGAGCTTAGACTCTCCCTCGGCTTGTAAGCCTTGAGGCTCTAATGGGTTGATGGTATGACCGAAAATAGCACCATCTTCCGCTTGAGGGATTGCGTGACGTCCCTCACACAAAGCCATTGAGGCATGGTCTACCTCCTCGAAGTATGGCTCGTATGGGGCAATATCAAGCCACTTATCGCATAACTCCGTATAGAAGCAGCCCATGCAGTTGCCTCTACATTCAGTACACTTATATTTTTTCATAATAAAACTCATCCTCAAAATTAATTCTTTTTATATACTGTTTCGGCTCATGCCTCATCAGTACGTGGACTTTTACCGCGTATACAGAAAAAGGGTGTACACTTGTTAGCATACACCCTTGAATAGTGCGACCTATTACTTGATGAATAGGTCTATAAAACTTGCCATAAACAGCTTGTTAAAGCAAGCCTTACTCATGGCTTTGGTTAGTGATTCTGCACCCGTAAGCAAAGTTTTCTGAGTTGCCATACTTACACCTATGGCAGAAGTAAGCTTGCGTGCCCACTTTGGCACTATGGCAGTACCTACTTCAATACCAAGTCCTTCTAGGAACTTACCGAACTCTTTATTGAAGTCGGCGTCATCGAATGTTTGAGCCTTCACCTGATACGCCTTATACATTCCCTCAGGGATAAAAGCGTAACAAGCCTTCAATGTTTTGTTGTAGTCCTTGATGTTTTGTTCATGCTCCGCCTTCAACTTTGTAAGGATAGACTCCTCTTTGCTGATACTATACTTGATTATAGCATCGTTATAACTCATACCATCTTGAATGGCAGACTCTCGGAGTGCAAGAGTCTTTTCACGTTGTGTCTTAACAGGCTTAGTCGCTGAGCTATAACGTGCGTTTTCTTCAGCTATTGCAATAATAGCTGTTCTGAAGTCGTGTAACAAGGCACGATTTGAGTCACTAAAGTTACTGAAGTTTACTCTTTTTCTATCTGTTGTCTTTTTCATGATTTTCTCCTTCTCCTATACTGAGCAATAGGTGCTTTACTTATTTTTTTTGTGTTGTTGTACTACTCACTATTTATGCGGACTTGTAACCGCTTGCACCTCTAATATGCAAGTTAGTTTAATACGGTAATTTTTACAGTCGTTTAATTTTGTATTGCGTTAAAACGTTCTTCCACTTTATAACGCTTTGTGCCGGATTTTCGTTGCTACCGGTATCCCAAGAATTACCAAAACTTGAAATAAAGGATTTTCACCTTCACACGCTCAAAATATTAGAAAATATTTCAAACGTAACTATATAACCGCCGTTACATAGTCAACGGGATTTTCCGGATTCCCGCACCTTTTTTATATAAACTTGTAACAAAAGTATTGTATTATCAGACTTGCTTTTTGTGTTGCTCCTGATGGAACTAAAAAAGTAGTATCTGCCTTTGTTACCTATTTAATTGTCAATGAACAGTCAAAACGGATTAAACCTATAACCCTTGCATAGCTACTTAGCTATACTTTGAAAAAACAAAAATTGAATAAATACAGATAGCATTAATCCGATATTATCGGAACGGATAGACTGAATTTGATATGCTATCCGTGTACCTCTTATTCTTTTTTCGTCCTTTTCCCTTTGACAATTATGACTATATCAGATAATAAAATTAAGTCAAATCCGCATAGGTATGCGAAAAAAGCGTATTTTATGAAGAGTTATGGAGGGGGTACAAAAAACAAGTTGGCAAGCCCCATTTTTCCTATATCTGTATATGTAGTCAACTTACACACTAACCTCAAAAAACACAAAACCCACCAAACCCCCAAATAACACAACAAAAAACACACATCACACATTAAAAATTTAAAATCGCCCCCCTTATCGAAAAACCCAGAAAAATCAAACAAAAAAATACCGCCACAACATCAAAAAATGCGATACAAAAATCCCAAATTTCCATTTCACAACCAACTCCCACACTACAAAACCCAATAAAATCCACAAAAATCACTCATCTACACTCCGATACTAAAATTACATATAAAAATGCAACAAAAAAAGACCTTCGTATTTCTACGAAAGTCTTTAATTCAATCCTATCACAATCACAAACAAATTTCTATCAAATCATTGCTTTTTATACGTCTTTCTTGTAATAATTCCCACATCCACAATTTTCATATCTTTTGTATTATAATTTGCAATATATTCCCTATCATCTGTCCATTTCTCTATCGCATATTTGAAATTGTCTCTATAAGAATTCCTCTCAATAAGCCAATCAAGGTGATTGCATATCTCCATACGGCTTAATATATGTTCATCAACAATCATTTCCAATATTCTGTGTCGTTGTATTGAAGTTAATCCTATCACTTCACTTACATTATACCCCATTATATGTAAAACTGATTCTTTATTTAAATTACTATAAGATATCCCATTGTTATCTCTACGCCAAAACTTTTCTTCTACTACCTTGCAAATAATAACACCTTGTCTTTTTACCATTTGATAATGGCTTTCTAAGATATAATATTTATCACATCTCTCACAATGAGCGGCAGGAATTATAACTTCATTCACTTTACCAGTTGAAGATAAAACTTTAATCCTTGCCTTTATATCCGTCAATTTATGTCCATCTTTTACACATAACTTACCTATATTTGTTCTTGTTAGAAAATGTTTAGGTGTTATGTCATGAATTTTTGTATTTGTTTTATTAAATTCTTCTCCATGATGTGCTCCCATAAAATGATATAAACTAAAACTATTATTTTTACATATTCCTTTCATTATATCTGGTTGTATAATGGTTTTGCCGCACATTATACATCGTTTAAGAGGAACAGAAATATTTTCGCCATTATCATTGATTAATATTCCATCAAAATTGATAACTTTAATTTCTTGACTTACACATTGATGTTCTCCAACAAAAATTGCCGTTCCCTTTGCTATCATACTATCTATTTCAAAATGTCGTTTTTCACAAAAGAACAATGGATTTGGTCTTTGTTTTGGTTTTCTATTCTTTGGTCTATTAATTTCCGGTAATACGCATGCTCTTTTCTGAGCTTTATTCATTTTTCTTCGTTTCTTCCCCATAATATATACACCTCCACACAAAATCATTTATTTACAATAATTGTATCAAAATTCATTTCATATGTCAATCACCTAAACAGAGAATATAAATATGTGTCCCAACCCGCCCATATATAAAACACTATATAGATAGGAAGAAACTCAGTCAAATTTGCAAAGAAAATCTGACAAAAATGAATTTTGATGTTTCTTAATCCTATATTGTGAAGAAAATATAATTTATCTTCATAATCAATTCTTTAATGCAAAACATTATACAAAATGAAAAATAACAAAAGAGAATATATAAATAGAAACCTAATCAAACAAAATTAATACGAAGGAGATTATTATGAAAACAATCAAAGAAACAAAATTAAATACTATATCATCATTGACAAATACTCACATGACAAAATTACTCCCACAAGAACTATCTATTTATTCAAAAAAAGAATATCAAAAGTGTCCTCATATTACGAAATGTTCTAAATCGTATGGTTTTGTATATTTGATGATATGTGACACTGCCCAATGTAAAATTGGAATTACACAAAATTTATATCAAAGATTGCAACAAATTAATCGACAACTAATTCCATCAAAAACAAAAATAATGTATTTATATGCTTCGCCTTTATGTATGAATACGTTAGACATCGAAAAAAATTTTAAAGAATATTTTAAAAATTATAATATAAGCGGAAATGACTCTAAGCATGAATGGTTTGATAAAGCTTATATTGATTTATATTTAGAGTATTTAAACAATTCATATTTTGATTTTAACTTTCCTTCTTCACAACAAATCGAAAAAGAAATTGAAAACATACATAAATTTGCAAATATTATTTTTTCTAACTATATGGAAAATCCTGTTCCTTCTAATAATGATTATAACCAATTATTAAAAGAATATATAAACACAACCAACAAGGCGGCTGAACAATTAAATGAAATACATGATATATTTAATTACATTTTTCCAAAGGAGTACAAAGATTCTATTGATTATATTTGCGAATACAACAAAATTAGTCGATTAGAATTATTGAAGTTAAGTTTAATTATGTATATAAATAATTTTAATAGAAAACTTAATCTTCAAACGGAGAATAATACAGTGACTAAGAATATATTTGACACTCTTGCAATGGAATTGTGTCAAGAAGAAAACAAAGGAGAATGATATTATGAAAAACACAGCATTAGAAACAACATATTTTGATTTTTATGGAGATAAACTCATTGCAGTTCAAGATAACGCAACCGGCGAAATTTATACTTCTATCAATGCAGTTCTGAAAGGTATAGGATTTAAAGATAGGAATCAAATAAGAAAAAGAAGAGATAAATGGATTAATGATTCTGTAATCTCAAAAGGTATAACCAAATTTACATTACCTACACAAAAGATGGTGGCGAAAAATGACACCACCCTGTTTGATGAGAAAGATACTTATTGCATTTCACAACGCAAACTTCCTATTGCATTAGCAAAAATAAACATTACACCAAAAATGAAACAAACTCAACCAGAATTAGCAACAAAATTAGAACTATATCAAGACAAATGCGCAGATGTATTGGCATCTGTATTCATAGATAAGAAGTCTACGAATGCCATAAACGCTGAATTCTTAGCTGAAAGTATCTCAAATGCAATAGCTATTGCATTACAACCTATAACTGAAAGATTAGAAAAGATAGAACAAACTCAAACTAATCGTTATTTATCATCAAGAAGGTATCCATCAGCATGGTATAAGAAGATTGCTCCTAAATACAAAATGCTTATGGAATACTTTGATTGCACGAGAAGTGAGTTATATTCAAATATCTATAAAGAACTTGAGGATACATATGACGTAGATATAAATCAAATTCATGAAGATTATTGCTATGAAAATAACTTCCTCAAAGATGAATGTTATCCAATGGACGCAATAGAACATCATACTCAATTAAGAGACGCATTAACATTACTTATAGATAGTAGTCTGATTAAATATGGATTACAAACAGAAGAACAAATCAAAAACTTTAAAAGAGCAACATTGTTTGATAGACCAGTAATTAAACAGAGAATAACATATATAGAAGATAAGATTTAATTCAATAAGATAAGATTTAAAAAAGACTATTTCATACAAGACATAACACAACAAAAAATGTAATTCAACGAGTGAGAATTGAGCTATGCGAAATTCCACTCGTAATAGTCTGTCTTCTTAAACTGTTGTATATCTTCTTTCAGTTCAGTTGACGTACACCAGAGTAGCCTCAAAATTCGCATTTCAAAAAAATTGACGTACAACAGAGTAGCCTTTCCCGAACTCTCGTAGAGTTTATTGCCAAAATATAGAATATTAAACAAAGGAGAAAATTCATGAATACTAAATCAGAATATTTTACTCGTTTCCCCAATGATTATGTACAAGGAAATATAAAAACAAAATACGGAATAAGTCGAAAATTTTACATTACGTATATTCTCATAGACAGATATAGGTCATACGAAGATTTTAGCTGGATAACCATACGAAAAATATTAGAGTTTTATGGTTACAAGACTACAAAACGAAAACCAAAAGCTTTTCATGATATTTTGGATGTATTGGAATATATGATTAACAACAAAATGATTGAAGTAAAACAAGATTTAGATTCTATTGGATATGATACGGGAATAGAAATCAAAATCATTCCAGAAAATTTTGATGCAACTGAAAATTTTTCAAAAATCACTTCATCTCAATTGGATTTTATAATGATGGGCGAATCGAGTATTAATAAAGAGAATATATTAATGGCATTTCTTTATATTAACTCATACATATATATCCGTCCAAAGAAAAATGGTAATGAGGAAACTATGTACAATCCCGAAACTCGACCAGAAGCTTTTTGGAAAAGCATACAATCTATGGCTAAAGATTTGTCAATGTCTAAAGATACGCTTAATCAATGTCTTTCATATTTGACTTCTAATGTTGATGATAAACAACCACTTCTTATAAAAAAAGAAGTCGGAAGTATTCAACCAGACCCTTCTCAACCACCACAAAATACTCCCAATATATATGTCCTTAATAAAGAGGGTTATGAACAAGAGATTGAATGGGCGATTTATAAAATGTTGCAAATTTACAATGTTGAATCTTTTGGTGAGTTGACCGGCAATTATAAAGATTAATCAAAATTCGTTTTCTCACGGAGAATAATATATTAAGAAAGGTTGTGATACATGACTAAAATAAATATCATACATTAACTTTGTTCTTTTTGAAAATACAAAAGAGAATATATAAATGTATCCACTCTACAATACCTCTACCCCATCTTCTAATAAAAATCATAACAATATCCACTAACGTAATTAAGAAAGGAAAATACAAATAACACATGATAACAGATAGATACATACCCGATCCTGCTGAATTTTCAGGAAACATTTATTCATCAGACTTTGAAACAAATACAAGAATGTTTCACACCCTGTCTGACATTGCTGACAGAATAAGAGCTGATGAAAGCTTTAATAGAAGTTGCGAAAAGCAAACTTCTATAATTCGTAATAACAAAAATAAAAACAAAGAATCGTGAGGAAAGGCGATGATTAGTTATAGCTAAGATTCAATACACAATGATGAAACTTCCTATAAGGGAGATTATTAAACAAGAATATGATGTTAAAATTGATAAAAATGAAGCTATGTCAAACGAATATCTTATAAAACAAGGTGATTCAATAATATTTGACCAAATAAAAAGATTGCGAGGATATACTTCGTCCCATATATCCGAGATGGTATTAATTGTAGCCAAAAAGAACCCTAAAACAGAAAAAGAGTTAAAAAGAATCTTAGATGAAGGGTTTTATCTTAATGGAATTCACTATAATCGTTTTGGTAAATCGGCTTCTCAAGGAAAAGATGGAATTACAGCTTTCGTTTGTGATGAAATTTTTGAAGCGTTATATATGATTACTCAAATGGATATTCCTATTGACGAATGCGTCATTTCAAAGTATGAAGCTCAAAGATGTCTCCCATTTAGTTCTTGTACTCTTATTGAAGGATATATGCCTAATATCGTAATAATTGGTGAATACGAAAAAACTCTTTCCAACCAATTAATCAAATATGTTGTAGAAAAAAAGAAAGAGTTTACTGATAAAACCACTGGCGAAACAAAATCTTATATTTCTCGTGAAATAGAAGAAGGTTATAGAGATATTAGCCTATCCCCTTTTGATGGATGTGGTTGTCACGAATTAGAATTTACACAAGAGATAAGTAAACAGTTGAATTTGGATTATAATGTCATAGGAACTCAAGTGAGATTACCTTTTATAAAAGGTTATTCTATATATGTGCCATTCCGTGAAATTTTGAAAGAATGGGGATATGAGTTTATTACTGATATTTATGGTCGTAAACATAATGTTGATGATATAGATTGTATTTGGAATATTTCTATGTTCAAAGGTCACAAAATTTTTAAATCTAAATATGGTAATGATGCATGGGAAAAATATATGCAAACAATAGCCAAATATCATTTTAAACTTGGAATAAGTAAATATAGTCATCATGTTAAACACTTAAATAAATACACCAGAATGAATTTTCAATATCTTCAATGTTTAGACTTGTGGAATCCTAAATATATTGAGGCTTATGAAAACAAAAATAAAAAAGAATATGATATTTTAGACGGTGATAATAAGGGTAAAATAATTGAAATAGCCCAATACACTACATCTTTATTCGAGAAAATTATTAAAGGTGATAAATTTTATACCTATAAATTTATGGGTGTAAACGATACTGAAAATTATGAACCCGACAGTAAGTATCTTGAGGCTGCATTAATCAACGATGTTATGTTAAAAGATCCAGCTATCAAACAGTTCATTTACAGAAAATTAAAGAAAGCTATTGATGAGGCAAAGGTTGGGAAAATATATTGTTCAGGATTTTATCATACTGGCGTCGGAGATATGATTGGATATTTACAATATGCAGCAGGATTAACACCGGTTGGTTGTTTAAACGAAAGAGAATTTTATAGCGCCAATTTTGAACAAGGTGATTGTGTGTCATTTCGTTCTCCATTGGTAGACCCTTCTGAAGTTAATAAGATAAAAATTGTTCGTAATGATATTATCAACAAATGGTTTAGACATTTTCAAGATCAGGATGTTGTAATGTTTAATATGTATGATATTTCAGCACCTCAACAAGGCGGCGCTGACTTTGACGGAGATATTTTCTTACTATGTAATGACCCTATTATCATAAATTCTAAAATTGATAAGTTGATTATTTTAGATATTGAAGATAAAATTACGGCAAAATCAAAGCCATATACAAAAGAGAATCTTATTGAATATGAGGTAATGACACGTGATAATCGTATAGGTGAAATTACAAATGTTGTTACCGGCATTGAGAATAAATACACTACCAATGATGAAGTTAAGCAATTATATTCAGATTATTGTTCTTTATTGCGAATTTTCCAGGGCAAAGAAATTGATTTTCTAAAAACTGGTTTTCGTTGGCATATGAATAAAGGTCTTCGTAAATATTTAAAACAACTTCCTTATTTCCTATTGTATAATTATCCTAAAAAATTAAAAACCTACTTCTCTATAGTCGAAAAGAATAAAAATAAAGTACCCGAAGATAAGCTCCCTTTAAACGCATATCATTCCCCTTCCCCTATGAATGAATTATGTGATTACATATGTAGTTGGGAAAAACACAATATTCTATGGGATAATTGTTTGTCAGACTTAGTTGATACTCGATGCTTAATTGTTAATAATGATATTGATTTATCTGATAAAAAAGTAATAAAGATATGCCGTAAATACATTAATGAATATGCCGAGACAATGCGTAGACATATGAATTTGAAAAATGAAGATTTCGATTTGAATTCAGTTATTGATAGTTTTAAAGACAGTTTATCAAAAGAACTTGGTATTGATGAAGAGACAATTGCAAATTATGTTATAAAAACTTCATACAATTCTTTTTCAATCAGTAAATCATTTGCGTGGTCTGCTTACGGAGAATATATTATTGAAAATTTGAAAAATAATACTAATCCAAAGAAAAATATCTCTATCCGTGAAGTTCCATATTATACGGACGGTGCATATGAATACCTTGGTAAGTATTATGAATTTGAGGTAGGTGATTCATATTTACAGTTGTGACGATATTTATCTTTATGAAATAATTGAAGATTATAAGAGTGCCAATTTCTCTAAAAAAGATGAGATTTTCACAAATTTTTGTGATTCAATATGGCATTCAGAGAATAAAAGACGTACATACAAGAAACATATTACATTTTCTGTTGCTCCGAATATATTAAATACAGAGATAGGACAAGTATTTGATATATGGTCATCTGTTGAATATCGTTATTATAAAGTTATGACAAAAGATGGAGACTGGCAATCTATCATACGTCAAAAAATTAATAACCTATATACTCGATATTTTGATAAAAATGTTATTTTGTCTGAACAATATATGAATTTGCTTAAAACCCCTAAAAAATTGTATTATGATTATTTACATGGAGTGGATATGGATTCTTCAGAATTAACAGCAATCATTGATAACGCAATGGATAATGCTAATAATTTAAAGATTAAATTACAAAAAGAAAAAATGTCTTTAAGTTGGGTTAAATATAAAAAAATAATTGAAGAATTTTTAAGAAAAGCTTTTGATAATTGCAAGTTAATTGAAGATTTTGAGGATAAAACAAAATTAAATAACATATATGATTTTATGACAGAAGACCACTTCTATGTAGGTTACATTAATAAAACCTTAGAAGGAGAGTTAATGAAATATCAAAAAAGATATTATGGATTACCTCAAAATTCAAGAAAAGGTTATATTCGATGCAAACTATGTGGAGATATGATTGTACGCACTAATAATAAGAAAATGTATTGTGAGAAATGTGCAAATGCTAAGGAAAAATATCGAAAACGTAATAATGCATATAAATATCGAAAAGTAGCGAAATAGAAAATTCTACTTTTTCGCATACCTAAGCCATTTACAAGCATTTTTATGTGTGTATATATAAGATATGGGTAGCAAAGTAACTGAAAATATCGTTATGTGCCGACTTGGCTATTATGTCTTGTTGGCACATAACGTAAAAATAATCCAACAAATGCTTTGTTATGGGTACAAAATAACTCGGTGTAGATTGGTTAGTCACCATGCCGAGATTATATGAATGTTGAGTATTGACATAGAAGGATACTTTTATGCTGGTGCTTTCGATATATTGTGAGATATATTAAGTAGACGGAAACTGTCAATAACAAATATAAGTGCAAAACATTATCGCAGCAAAAAGTAGATTTCAGGACGTTGGTGTAATAGACGCTCAGTGAGAAGAATCTTGAGGCTTGGCAGGTGGAACTGTGCAAGATTGTAGAGAAAATCCAAATAAGCCAATTGTGTCGTTGATACGCAGAAATGTGTGTATAAGTCCTGTTTATCGTCCGAGTAGCCCAAATCGACATTAAAATAAAACACATATAATAGAAGAAATTTATAAAACAAAAAATCTTTTCTGAATGACATTGGTGAAAGATAGAGGTAATCAGTCCTCTTTATTCTTGATGCTTAATGCATTGCTATAGAAGTAATGAGGTAGCTCCTTATTGCTCAGACTATAGTAAATGATGACTGAATATTGGTACGATTTTGTTTTTGTAAGGCGAAGGTCTATGTTGTGTTCATAGTAAAGCATTTGTTGGATTGATGAATGTAAAAGAGAATAATAAAAGAGAGGAGTTATACTCCCCTACAATTATCGGCGAAACCGAGCTTTAAATTTTGTTTGCTTGTGTTTGCCTGAAATATTCACTCGTTTAAAAGACGCTATGAGGTTACATATACGTCCTATGATTAAATAAGCAACAATTGATAGCCCAAAAATTAATATAATTATGAGCGATAATGCTGTTATTTGTGTAGACGAGTGAATATTTAAAGCCATTGACAACATTTCTGTCATTGGCAATCCCGTTCCTTTCTCTTTCTATATGAAAGAAACCTATTTCGGAAGGGAGTTATCCAAACAATCATTGGACACACACATAATACTCCTAAAGTCAGTTATATTAACTGGCTCTTTTTTTGTGCAAAAAATATAGCAGGTTGGTGTAACAGTAGCATATAAGACTCATTATCTTATGATAGACGTGCAATTCGTCTACCTGCCCCCATTAAGTGATATTTCATTGAGCATTTCACACTTACAAAAGAAATGTACGCCCCTTGTGGCAAATTTAATAGAAAGAAGTGAAAGGCAATTAAACCCGTTTCCAAAGAAGAATTGAATATCCTCATTAAAAATGGCATTATCGTCAGAAGTTCGAATGGTTATATTGACCCTGAAACACATTTTGTTGTAGGGCATTACAGAACAAAAGGCGGTGCTGGTCGTGTATATATCGAGGATATGTATGCTGATAAGGCTAAAAAATTATATTTGAAAGGACTAATTTGATATGGCAAAGATAACAAAGGCGATTTCTCTAAAGAATGCGGAAATCAACATGGAAGATATGACAATCACTGAAACAACAAAAGATGATATAAAAGTATATTCATTGGACAAGTTGTTGGCGGACTGGAATCATATAAGTGGTATTTCTCTTACCATTAAGCAGGACGATGAGATTCCTGCTAACGAGTAATCGTAAGGGCGGTGGACGTTATTAAATTTGAACGACTTCAAGATGAAACAGATGAAGAACTAATTTATAGAATATGTTCACAAAAAGATATTATTGGTACTTGGTCTGAAGTAGCGTTGATTATCAATCAGTTGACGGGAAATGATTTTGGAGAAAGTACATACCGTAAGAAATTTCAATCATTTCAGAAGATGCTGAATGCTAATCAAAGTAAATTCACCGATTCAGATGAACAACTCAAGGAACTTGAATTTCAGAAGAGAGAGTTGGACAAGGCAAAAGTAAAACTCCAAACAGAAAAGTTGGAATACAATCGTTGGTTGCGTGAAGAAGCTAGAGATGAATTGATTACAGAAAAGATTTGTAATGCTATTGCTGCTCTCACACCTATGGATATTCCCACTTATATTGAACCAAAACATAACCCTCGTGGTTTCGCCCTTGTGTATGGCGATGAACATTTTGGCATTGAATATGAGTTAAGGGGATTATTTGGAGATATTATAAATGCATATAGTCCAGAAATTTTTGAAGAAAGAATGTGGGATTTATTCAATCAGACTGTTGAAATCATAGATAAAGAAAATATTGATACTCTCCATGTATTTAATATGGGCGATTTCAATGATGGTATTCTAAGAGTTTCACAGTTGATGAAATTGAGATATGGCGTTGTTGACGGAACAATTAAGTATGCTGATTTCATTTCAAATTGGTTAAATGAGTTAACTAAGTATGTACGAGTTAAATATCAATCTACGGATGGTAATCATTCAGAACTTCGTATGCTTGGACAACCAAAAGGTACTTTTACAGAGGACAATATGGGTAAAGTTGTCGCAGAGTTTATCAAAACTCAACTAAAAGACAATCCAAACTTTACTTACATAGAAAATCCTACTGGATTTATTTATGCACAAGTGGCTTGTAATACTATTTTAGGAATACATGGTGAAGTAAAGAATATGAAAACTGCCATTGATGAGTTTTCAAGGATTTATAATGTCCCTATTCAGTATTTGTTAGCAGGTCATTTGCATCACAATAAGACAGAAGAAATTGGTGTAAATAGCGAAGTAATAAATGTTGGCTCTATCATTGGCATAGACAGTTACTCTTTATCTTTGCGTAAGAGTGCTAATGCTTCTGCAAAGTTATTGGTATTTGAACAGACTAAAGGAAAGGTTTGCGAATATACGCTGAAATTAAACTAGTTTGTTACTACCCTATTGAGTTAAATTAAAAAAATAATTGTAAAGAACGAAAGGAAATTAATTATGAAAAAGAACGATATTATCGCAGTATATGCAGAAAAGAACAATGTAACAAAGAAGGCGGCAACAGAAGTTGTTAGCTCGGTTATTGATATTATAAAGGACGGCATTTTGACAGAGGGTGTTGTTGATATTACTGGCTTTGTAAAATTAGAGAAAGTATACAAGGAAGCAACGACAGCAAGAAATCCTCAGACTGGTGAGTCTATCGCCGTGCCAGCAAAGTATATCCCAAAGGCAAAGTTCAGTTCAACATTTAAGAGAGAAATCAACGAATAATAGTGAGGTTTTAACATATGAAGAATTACATAGTAGATGATATGGAAGTTTTGGCTGATGATATTATATTTGAACTCGCTTCACAATCGACTGAATTTAAGAATATATCGGTAATTGGACATTATGAAGATATTGAACCAATTATAAAAGAATTGGCTCGTTATGATGATGTTTACTTCATATCACTTGAGATAGGTTTGAGTGGCGTGGTTGATTATGATGAAGAATATATTTTGTCTATCAATAATGATTATGAGGTTTTCGTTGAACCGGCTAAAAGAAATGGTAAGTATTTCAATTATGATAGTGAGGTACTATATATTTTCAGTGATTGCTCGTCAAAACTGATTCATTGTAATTTAAATAAAAATACGGAAGTATATGAAGTGGATTATGCTGACGAAGTTGAAGAAGATTATGAAGATGAGTTGGTTGATGATATAGATGACGGCAAGTATGTCGTTGTTAAATCAAATTTGAGTGACGATGAGATTAAAGACTTACTTGGTAGAGTAAGAGACAATCTTAACCATATGGATGAATGTTTTGCGGAAATGGACAGAATTCGTGAAATATTCGGTTGGTGAACTATATGACTTGTGAGAGTGTGTGAGAAATTGCACACTCTTTTTCTATGGGCAAAATGGCTTCTTTGTCGAGGTTCAATTCCTTGATTGCTCGAAATGTTATGTTTTTCGTTTATGAAACGGAGAATATTTTAGTAAAGGTCAATCAGTTAGATTGGTAAAGAAAATTATAAGCAACTTGCTTATTTCTACCTCTATTAGTGGGAGTTATTAATAGGGTAAGTTCCTATCTTCCCAACAATGGAGAGATTTGCGGGATAGTCACCCGCCCTCTCCTTTTATTACTATATTTTTTGTATTGATAAAAGGAGGATTTATAATGAGCAACAATTTGATGATGTTTGAGGGAAATGATGTAGAGGTATTTGAATTGAATGGACAAGTTCTGTTTAATCCAAAACATGTGGCTAAAGTTTTAGGGATTAAAAATGTCAATGACAATCTTAGAAAAATGAACAAAAGTCAAGTAGTTAAGGTTAAAAATTCAGATATAGATAATACAAAATTAAGAAGATTAAATAATGCTGGTGAAAATTACCTTACAGAAGATGGAGTATTGCGATTAATTGATAGTTGTAGAAATCAAGGTCAAGAATTAAAGAAGAAATTAATTCATACCTTGTTCCCCACAAAAGACATAGTTGTTATTAATGATGTTGATGAAATTAAATTTTTAGATATGCTCGAAGAAACTTTATTGATATTTGGCATTAAAGGAATTAGACAATACAAAGTTGATGAATATAGGATAGATTTGTACATATCTAAACTCAACATAGCAATTGAATATGATGAAAATAATCATCAAAATTATACATATCAAGCTCAGGAGTTGAGAGAACAAACGATAAGAAATAAACTTAATTGTAAATTTATTAGAGTAAATGATTTTAATTCAAATAGTAAAAATGTTGGGATTGTACTAAAAGAGATATTACAAGATATTCATATGGCAAATATTATTTTAAGGGAAGAAATTGATAAAGAAGTAGCTTAATTCTACTTCTTTTTTTGTTAGGTATAGAAAGGAAGTGATTTTATGGCAGAACGTGCAAAACGTATACAGATGTATGATGAAAACAAATTTCAAAATATAAATCCCGAAACTTTAAAATTATTTCAAAAATATCAGATAGATATGTCTATTCGTGATTTATCTAAAAATACTATTGAGGCTTATAATGCGGATTTGAAACAATGGTTTATTTTTATGTATGACCATCAGTTTAATTTATCTGTCTTAGAGGCAACCGAGGATGATATTACGGAATATTACTATTGGAGAAAACAACAAGGTAATAATGTAAATCGTCAAAAGAGGGTTATGGCTTCGATTTCTGCTTTCTATAAATTTCTTCGAAAAAAGAAACTTATAAGAGAATCGCCGACTGAGTTTATAGATAGACCTAAAGCTGGACAACCCATTACAGTACAAACATATCTTACAAAGGAACAAGTGCAATTAATGAGAGAAAAACTTGAAGAATATGGTGATATTCAATTACAAGCATATGCCTTTCTTTCGTTAACCACTATGGCACGAGTAAATGCTGTTGCCAATTTAAAATGGAAACAAGTTAATTTAGAAGAGAGAATTTGCACTGACGTTATTGAAAAAGAAGGTAAAATTGTAGAATTGAGTTTTTCAGTTGAAACAAAAAATTATCTTGAGAATCTGATTCAATATCGCAAAGAAAATAATATTGATGATCATGGGTGGTTGTTCATTACACCTTATGTTACTGAAGATAAGCCAATACGAAACAGCACGTTGAATGATTGGTGCAAAAAGATTGGTGCAATGATTGACGTTCCTACCCTACATCATCACGATTTCCGCCACAGCTACGCGACGATACTCAAGAACGCCGGCGTAAATTTGGAGGATATTTCCACTATGTTAAATCATGCCGGAACGGATGTAACTAAAAAGTTTTACATAAAAACTGACACTACTAAGGTTAGAAAATTAAAAGATAGTATTCAGATTTAAACCCAACAAACAATAAATTAACAAAGAAAAGAGTAGGTATCCCCCTGCTCTTTTGTCATATAGGAAGAAAAGCAATTATGTAGGTGCAAATCCTGCACTTCCTCAAAAATATGTTAAAGGAGAGTAGTTAATTATGGCAGTAAAAAAGACTGAGCAACCAGTAAAATTAACGGCTGCTCAAGCAAGAGAAAAAGTTAAAGAGTTAGAAGAAAAAATAGAGAAATATGATTCTACTGCATTTTGTTTAATGTGTAAAAAACATAAAAATAGAGAAACTCATTTCTATGTGAATACAGATCCGATGTATGGTGAAACTACTTGCACTCCTATATGTCGAGAATGTGCGAGAAAAATAGCATTGAGAGTAGATAAAAATGGAGAAGAACATGAACCGACTAAGGAAAGTGTAATTTTGGCATTGAAATATTTGCAAAAACCATTTTTAAATACTGTATGGAACGCAAGTGTGCAGGAATCTGAAAATTTAATAGCCGGAAAGGTAAAACATAATGCATGGTCGGCTTATATTAAAAATATTCAAATGGTAAATTATCTTGGTTTGACATTTTTTGATTCGGACTTTTATAAAGAAAAAATCGTTTATGATGATGAAAAAACTGAAGTAAATATCATAAATGAGCATTTGGGACAAGACGTTTATGAAGATTGTCAAAAGAATAAAGAGGATGTTAAACGTCTTCTTAATTATGATCCATTTGAACAAGAGGCTATTGAAGATCAACCTTTTTTATATTCGCAATTATTAGGATTATTGGATTCTAGTGAAGATGCTAATGACGATATGATGAGAACTTCATCTGCAATTTCAATAGTTAGAGGCTTTCTTCAGCAGTCAAAGATAGATGATACGGTTGCTAAATTAATGTCTGATATAAACAATATTGAAAAAAATTCAGCAACAATTAAAACTCTACAAGATAGTAAAAGCAAAATTACATCTATTATTACGAACTTGGCTCAAGATAGTTGTATTTCATTGAAATATAATAAGAATGCAAAAAAGGGTGAAAATACTTGGACAGGTAAATTGAAAAAAATTAAAGAGTTAAATCTCCGTGAAGGAGAAGTTAATGGATTTGATATGGAAACCTGTAAGGCAATGAGTCAAGTTATGGATTTAAGTCATTCTTCTATTTTAAAAATGTTAAGTATGGACGAATCAGAGTGGTCTGATATGATAGCAGAACAAAGAAAAACAATTGTTAAATTACAAGACGATTTAAATAAATATATTGAGATTTCAAGAATTTTGCTTCGTGAAAATTTAGATATCAAAGATTATTTATCTGAACATAACATTAAACTTGAAATGGATATGGTTGACCTTAACCAGTTATATTCGTGTTTTTCAGCAGTAGAAGATACTAATAAACAAGGTGATGCCAATGAGATTTAGAGATATTGATAACAGCTTAGATTTAATTGAATATTCCAATGAATGTATTCAAAAAAATATTGTATATGTAAAACCAGGTATTTATGCGATGTCATCTCGAAAAGTTGAGTCTTTAATTAAAATAGCTTATTATCAAAAATATTATCAGTGTAATCCAGTGAGATTTATTAATGATTTTTTTGGAATTGAACTATTAGATGCTCAGGCTTGGATAGTTCAGCAAAGTTGGACATGTTCAAATGTTCTTTTAGTTTGTTCAAGAGGATTTGGTAAAAGTACATTAATAGATTTGATAATCATGGCAAAAGATATGTTGTTTAATAACTATTGGACTTATATTGCATCTGGCTCCGGATCCCAGGCTGGTACTACCTTTAATACGCTCGAGAAGCTTGCAAATGACAATATTGACACTATGATTGGTTCAACAGGGTATATTTTCAAAGCAGAAATTGAGATAAAGAATTCAGCGGGCGATGGATTTTCTCATAGCAGTGACGGTTTCTCTTATTCTACTTACAACGGTAGTTACACGCAGACATTAAATAGTAACATAGATAAAAAAAGGGGATTACGAGGTAATGTTATTTTTGATGAATGTGGTTTCTTGTCAGAAGAAATGATGTCTGTATATGGAGCTTTTGCTATCGTCAATAAAAGTTTTAAGTCCGGTAAAGACCGTGATGGTAATCGAATTGATGAAATCCGTTTACGTACAATTCCTAAAGAAATACCAAATCAGAAGTTCTATATTAGTTCAGCTTCTGATACTTCAACTCAATTTTACGCTCTATTCAGAGAATTTTCAAAACAAATGCTAATGGGAAGTAAAGACCATTTTGTAGCAGTTATCACATGTGAAGTCCCACTTCATCCTACAATACATGGAAGATTGATGTCTCCCCTATTTGACAAATCAACTATTGAAGCTGATATGAGAACTAATCCCGAAAAAGCACGTAGAGAGTATTATTGTGAATTTACAACTGACGCAGGTTCGGATGCAATTATAAGACGTGGAGTTATTACTCGTAATGAACGAGTATACAAACCGTTACTTTATAATGATACGGGTGATAAGAAATTTGTAATTGCATATGACCCAGCCAGATCCCGAGATAACTCTGTTATTCTCGTTGGAGAAATATATGATTCTAAATTGCCAGATGGTTCGACTGAAAAGAAAATGCGTTTAGTAAATTGTATGAATCTTATTGATGTTGGTAAAAAGATTAAGTCGCCAATGCAAACACAAGATCAAATAAAATACTTAAAAAAAGTCATATTGGATTATAACGGTGGTGCAGATGGATATGGTAATATTATTGGTGTTTATATTGATGCCGGTTCAGGTGGTAGTGGTGTAAATATTGCCGATTATTTAATGGAAGATTGGGTCGATTCGGCAGGAATAACACATAGAGGACTTATAGATAAAGAATATTCTTCTGAATATATAAGTAAGTTTCCTAATGCCGTAAATAAGATACATCTTATAAATCCAGCTGGTTATAAATCTGAAATGTATGAAGCAATGATTGAATTAATGAATCAAGATAAAATTACATTTACTGCACCGTATGATAATAAAGATTATTTAACAGTTTTTGATATTGATGAAGATGTTTTAAACAAAGCAAAGGAAGATATACAAAAACAACTTAAAGAAAAAAACCTTCCACAAGATGAATATGACCAGCAATTCCAAAAGGAATTGGACAAAATTCAATCAGTAAATACAAAAACAATTAAATTAGATTGGCAAGATAGGATTGCTTTGGCGAACTTGGACAGCCTAAAAGAAGAAATTGTGAATATGGTGCGTAAACCGAGAGAGTCTGGCAAGGATTCATTTATGTTAACTCCCGAAAAAGAGAACAAACTTCACGACGATAGAAGTTACACTTGTGCTCTTGCTTCTTATGCTCTTATGTGTGAGCGAAGAAAAAATATAACGCAAAGGAAACGACCGAAAACAGGAAATCTTGTAGATATGCTTCCTATTAGGAAAGCGAAAAGATTTTCTTCAATATAAGAAAGGGTGAGTTTTATTGAAGAATAATGAAGAGGTGAATAACTCACCTAATAAAAAACAACCAACTATTTCAGAAATGAAAGAGTTTTATGAAAAAAATAAAAAACGTTTAGAAAAATTTGACAAAAGCATGGATGCTTTAAAACGTTTAAGGAATGAAAATAAAAATACCAAACTTAGAACAATAAATAACTATTCAAAAGAATCAGTTAAGACATATATAAAAAATGTTAGTTCAAATGAGGCAAATCTACGTAATTTATCACGTTATTTATTTTATCGTTCAGAAATTTATTACAGATTATGTAAGTATTATGCAAATCAAATAGACACAAGCATTCATTCTGTTATCCCTAATTATAGTTTAGTTGAAGATAATGACAAAGATAGTATTTTACAATCATATGAAGCAACATTAAATGTGTTGGATGATATGCACATACAATATGAGGTTTTTAAATCAGCAGTTGTAAATATGCGAGAAGATGTGTTTTATGCTTGTTCGTATTATACAGAAGGCGAAGGTATGTTTTGGCTTCCACTAGATGCAGATTATTGTAAAATCAACGGAGTATTTACCGATGGTTCATATTCATTTGCCATGGATATGTCTTACTTCAGAAAAAATGCTGATTTGCTAGAGTATTATGGTGAACCATTTACTTCATTATATAAAGCATATGAAAGTTCTGGCGACAAATATCAACAAATGCCTGAAGAATATGCAGTATGTACTAAATTCAGGTCGGAGGATTGGGAGACTGTTGTTCCCCCATTTACTCCGATTTTCTTGAGTTTAATTGACTTAATGGATATGGCTGATTATCAAGCAGTTCAAGAAGCTGCAAATATATACAAGTTAGTATGGCTTGAGATGAAAACTATGGGTAATGACGAACCAGATAACTGGAGCGTTGACCCAGAAATAATGATTGAGTATTTTAACAAAATGATAAATGATGCCATTCCTGACTATATTTCAGCGGCTATTGTACCAGGTGAATTACATGAAATTAGTTTTCCTGATAGTGGTGCGGATAGTGATGTTACAAAAGTTGAAAAGGCAACAAAAGAAATTTTGAATAGTGCCGGAGGTGCTCAGATATTAAATCTAAATTCAGCATCAAATTCCACTGCTTTCAAATATGGTGTAACGGCGGACACAGAATTTATTATGTCCCCTATTATTCCACAAATTGAAGCAATTATAAATAGACTGCTTCGTTTTTATGTTGGCGAAGACCATTGCAAAGTAAAATTCTTTGAAGTTGGCATTTTTCAAAAAGAAGATTTCAGAAAATCTTTATTGGAATCGGCACAGTATGGATTGCCGACAAAGTTAATGGTGAATTCTTTAAATGGTTTTTCAGAAAAGGAAACAATGGCTTTGAATTTCTTAGAAGAAGATATTTTGTCTGTTTCAACGAAATTCCGACCGTTAAGTAGTTCTTATACGCAAAGTGGAGATGGTTCAAATACCAAAGATGAATCCGATTTAACAGATGCAGGATTACGAACTCGTGACGAAGACCTAAACAATAAATAAGGCGGTGATGTCAATGGGCAAAAAATTTATTAAAGTTTCTGATGTTGAAACAGCAAATTTATTAACGAAATTGGGGTTTCAACTGATAGATAAAACAAGCGGAATATATACATTTCTTAATAATACAACAACAAAATTTTCAAACGACATAGACAAAAGTAAAGTTCAATATAGCAATGTATTGTTCATATAATACTCCCCCTTTTGTGAGGAGTTCAATAATCAAGAAAGGAGGAGATATATATGAAAAAGAAGATTTTAACAATAGATGATTTATATAATTTTTATCTAAATAAAAATAAATCTTGTAATTTCAGTTCGAAAGATACGGGGTATCAATTATCAGTACAAGTTCCAGCAAATTTTGAAGTTGAAGAAACTGGAGATAATTCATTACTTTATTGTAAGGTGAAATTAATGCATTCAGGTTTAAATAGAAATCATTCTAATGTCACTGATGATGCGTTAACTAAAGCTTCAAAAACGTTGGCTTATAAGCCGATTTTGGCTAATTTCATGGAATATGTAGATGAAAAAACAGGTGAAACATTAAAAGACTTTACATCTCATGATATTGCATTTGATAATGACGGCAATCCGATTTATCTTGAAAAGCAAATTGGATGTTTTACTGCTGATAAACCTACGTTTGAAGTTGAAGAAAAGACTGGTCATAATTTTTTGTATGGGTATTGTGCAATTCCAAGAGAATATACTGATGCTTGTTCAATAATTGAACGAAAAGGCGGTACAAAAATCAGTGTTGAATTGGCAGTTAATGAAATGTCTTTTAATGCTTCAACAAAAGAACTTGAATTAACTGATGTTGTGATTATGGGTGCGACATGCTTGGGTAAAAATCCCGATACTTTAGAAGATATTGAAGAAGGAATGAAAAACGCAAGATTAGATATTGCTGATTTTAGTGTTGAAAATAATTCTATTAAATTTAATAGAGACGAAGAATTGTTTGAACTTTTAGAGAGTCTTAAAGATACACTTTCTAATTTCAATAAAGAGCAAATTGCTCACCATAACTCAAAGGAAGGAGGAGTAAATAACAAGATGACAAAATTTGAAGAATTACTTGCCAAGTATGGTAAGACTGCTGAAGATGTGACATTTGAATACGAGGGAATGTCAGACGAAGAACTTGAAACGAAGTTTGCAGAGATGTTTGATGATAATAAAGATTCTGAAGAGCCTTCCAACAATCATGAAGATGAAGAACAGAAGTTTGAAAAAATTGTTCGCACATATGAGATTTCTCATGATGATATACGATATGCTTTATATCAGCTTTTGTCCGAGTTTGAATCTGCCGACAATGATTGGTATTTTATTAGTGCTGTTTATGACAATCATTTTACATACGAGAATTGGGATGGCAATAAGATTTTCGGTCAGAATTATACAAAAGATGGTGATAATGTTGCTTTTGACGGCGAAAGATATAACTTACATCGTGAATTTTTGACTGACAGTGAATTTGCAGAGTTGCAGTCTATGCGTTCAAATTATGCAGCGTTGGTAGACTTTAAAAATGAAACCGATGCCAAAGAACTTCATTCTCAAAGAGAAAAAGTCTTGACTGATAAAGCATATGAAATCATTTCTGCAAAAGACGATGAGGGTAATTTTATTAATGAATCTTTTGCGAAACTATATGAGAATATGGATAAATATTCTCCTGAAGACCTTATAAAAGAAGTTAAAATTCTTGTTGGAGAATATGCTTTGCAAGGCGGAGATGTTGAAACAAAAGTAGAAAAGAAATCTGCTGTCAAACATTTTTCTAATCCAAATGGTAATGAAAAAAAGACAAGTAAATATGGTACATTAAAATTCAAATAATATTCGCTCTCTCGAATTGATATGCACTTGCGTATCAGTTTGAGGGTGTTTTTTTTATGCAAAAAATTAAGAGGAGGAAATAAAAATGGCAAACATGAGCATTAAATATGAGATTGCAAAACATGCCACTGCAAACCCATCAAATGTATTGTCTGGTGGTACATACGGCGGTCATATGTTTTCAATCCTTTTGGGCAGCGACACAGACAATGGTAATTTGATAGCCGTTGGAGATTGGGATAGTCTTGACCTATTTAAGGAGGCTGCTGTTACTAAATTTGAAGGAAAGATTGTAGAGAAGATGGGTAATGGTAATTATCTTGTATTGGTTACCGACCCTGGTGATGCAGTTTTGGTATATCAAGTTCCAGTAGGTGCAGAAGAATGGACAAATGAATGGAAGAAAGAAAGTAACCTATATAACAAGACTGGTGATATAGTTCGTTGTTATGGTTTGGTAAAGTACGATCGTTTTGAGGTTTCTGCTGAAGGCTTCAACGGTACACCAGAAGTTGGTTCTTCGATTACAGGCGTAGCTAATAAGAAGCTAACAGTAGCCTAATAAAAGTAAAGGAGGTTAAATAAATGCGAATTTCAGATAATTTAACAAGAGTGTTTTCAAAGCCTGAAAATGATTATGAAGGTTTTAAGAGCTTTTTGTATGACTATACACATGGTATTCAGATATTTGATGAAGATGGTAATAAGGTAAGTTCTGCGCAAGCAAATGAAAAGATTAATAAAGTTTGTTTGGATATTCTCGGCTTTGACGAAGGATATAAACCAAGCAAAAGAGAGATAAAGAGAGCCATGAGAAGAAATGGTATTGAACTTATGGAAGTTCTTGAAGAAGCCATTGATTTCAAAGTTGAAACTGGTTTTCAGGATAATGAATTCTTTAATAATTTTGTTGAAAGCAAAAATATTGCAAATGGCGACCGAAACGAATATTGGGTTAAGAACAACGATGTCATCCTTACTGTTGCCAAGGTTTCGGGTGACCACCATGACCTTAATTATTGTAGGGTCTGCATAGCGTAAGCTGTGTATAAATACTGCATTTAATTGCTGGAAATTCCTAAAGCTATTCAAACTACAACGTAATATCTTAAAAGATATAAGCGTGAACGTTACGAAAGTAGAAAAAATTGAATAGATGGTGCAAGGTTAAATCCTAAACACTTTAATAATGGATAATCAGCAGCTAAGACCGAAAGGTAAAGTTCAACGACTATCCCCGAAAGGGACGTAAAGTACGTCAACAGGAGTACGGCTCAAGCGAGTGGGTGAAACCCCCTTAAATGGAAATGGTGCGATCCTTTAAATAGGATAAAGATATAGTCTGTTCTCATATGAAAATATGAGGAGTTTAAACTCAACTGGGAGTAGCGTCCCAATAAAATTATTTTCCGAAATATAATAATAAAAAAGCGAGATGAATAAATGTATAAAGATATTATATCTGGTATTTATTGCATCGAAAATATAATAACACATAAAAAATACATTGGACAATCAATAAATATCAAGGATAGATGGAGTAAGCATAAAAGCGAATTAAATCATCAAACGCATGATAATGATTATCTTCAAAAAGCATGGAATAAATATGGTGAAAACAATTTTAAGTTTTACATTATAGAGCGTTGTAATATTGAAGATTTAAATGAAAAAGAAATATATTATATTGAATATTACAATACCCTTAATAGAAATCATGGATACAATTTAAAATCTGGAGGACAATGTAACGGTTCTCAAGTAACGGATTATGTGAAAGAAAAGCTTAGTAAAGCTTTGAAAAAGACATATGCCAATAATGAAGAAATTAGAGAAATGCGTAGAAAAGCTGCTTTGGCTCAATGGTCTAATCCAGAGATTAAAGCAAAAATATTAAAAGAAAACAATGGCATGTATGGTAAACATCATACCGCCGAGGCGAAAAAGAAAATAAGTGAAAAAAGAATGGGTAAACCATCTCCACATAGGAATACAACTCCTGTTTTATGTGTCGAATTAAATAAAACTTTTCAAGATGCAGTGACGGCTTGTGAAAAACTTGGATTGAAAAAGACTAGTACAGGTAGCATTCTTCAAGTTTGTCGTCATGAGCGAAAAACTTGTGGTGGTTTCCATTGGGAATTTATCGGAAAATAATATAAGTTAAACAAAAAGTACAATCCAAAAATTAGCAGAAGGTCAAAGTTTTTCTGTTCAAACTTCTAATTATGCAATAAAAGTAGGAATGGATATTGATGTTTATCTTTTAGGTAGAAAAGATTGGTCTGAATTTGTTGATGCAATTTCAATTGCTTTCCAAGAGGAAGTTCAAATGGATATGTTTACTTCTTTTGTAGAAGCAGATAATAAGCTACCGACACAAGATAAGTTTGTAATTACAGATGAGTTGACAAAAGAAAATAAAAGCAAGTTTGATGAACTAATTGAAGATGTCGAAGCTGCAAATGCTGGAGCAGATGTTGTAATCCTTGGACTAAAATCAGATCTACAAAAGCTTGAAAGACTTCAAGATGTAGATTGGATTGCTGATAGTCAGAAAGAAGAAAGAGCAAGACTTGGTAGACTTGGTTCATATGGAGTTACTACACTTGTAGAAATTCCACAAAGATTTGCAAAGAACGATGTTACAAAGAAACTTATTAAGCCAGGTAAGTTGTATATTATGCCTAATGTTGATAATAAATTTGTTAAGTTCACTGATGTTGGTGAGACAGAAATTATCGAAGTGTCTGAAAAGGGTGAAAGACAAGATGACTTCCAGACATATGAAGTTCAACGTGAAATGGGCATTGCTGTAATTTTGGACAAGTACCATGGTGTCTTTAATATTGCGAACTAATACATATGGACAGAGTAAAAGGAGATTTGATTAATGGCATATTCAAAAAAAGTTGTTACAGAAAAGAAAACAGAAGAAACTACTGACCAATCAGTTAACACTGAAACAGCAAAAAAAGTTGAAGAACAAGTAGCGGAAAAGGTTACTGAAAAAAAGAAAAGAGTTTTCAAAGACTCTGACCCTATTCTATGTATGTCTATAACACCCGGTCAACTTGGTATGTTTGGCTTAAAGACAAATATTCATTATAGTTGGGCTGCTCGTGGAGATGAAACGGAGGTAGAATATCAAGATTTGGTTGCTGCTATTCGTTCAGGCAAAAAGCATATTACTGAACCATATTTCATCATCAAAGACGATGATTTCTTGGAGTCTTTCCCTAATGTAAAAAAAATATATGGGGACATGTATTCTATTAAGGATTTAAGAAGTGTAATTACTGATTTGGACGCAAACAGTATGAAATTGACAATAGATTCATTGCCTTCGGGGGCAAAGGAATCTATCAAGAATATAGTTTCATCAATGATTATGAATGGTCAGATAGATAGTGTTTCAAAGATAAAAACTTTAGACGAAATATATGATACAAAGTTTATGACAATGACTGAATTGTATGGAGATTAAGGAGGTGCGGAATGACATCTTCTTATGAAGATATATATTCTCGTTTCCTACAAAAATGCACAGATTATGATTTTATAGAATTGGACGAAGAAACTGTTTACGACAATATGGAAGGGTGGTTACATTCAGTTGCCTCCCTCCCCTATGTTCGTGTTAAATTTAAAACATTTAGTCTTAATGATGAAGTGTTAAAAATGAATTGGGAATTAAAAAATTCTATAGACGATAATTCTGACGAATTATTTGTCATTGAAGTATTTGCACAAGGAATGATTATTCAATGGTTAGAGCCTAAAGTAAAATCAATTCTAAATGTAAAACAATTTTTTGGTGGTAAAGAAGAAAAATTTTATTCCCAAGCAAATCATTTAAATGAATTGCGTTCATTGTTGTCAGACGCTAATATATCTTTAAGAAAACTTCTTAGAGACCACGGATATATTATTAATTCATATATAAGCGAGGAATAGTGTCATGCAACATAAATACGGTTATTTTTCACAACGACAAATAGATTTAACAAAACAGTCTATTCGTAAATCTATATTTTTCTTATTGTTATGTGCAGATCCAAATACGAAACAAGAATATCAATACATAAATGTTAATGAGGCTTTTGTCAACTTATTGAATAGGTTGGGTGGATTAAACAAGCTTTTATATGAACCGTCAGAACTTGTAACAATTATGAGTTTACTTGAACAAGCTTTGTCTCTATATGATGAAAAAGATTTTAATTTTAAATTGTATAGAAAGCTTTTACTGGATGCCGGCTCAGAAGTTTTGAAAATCAAGGGCGGTGATTAAGTGCTGTCTTTAGACTTATATAAAAGAACTCATTTGCGTAATGGAGTTCTTACAAACGGGCAAGTCCGAAAGCGTCAATCGGACATGATTGAAGAACAGACTTGGTTTGAAGATATACAAAGTAGAAAATGTTATATTTATGATTATTTTCATGATGATAATAGTCATTTAAACCAAGGTATGGACTATTCTTCAACTTCTAAGACACCCATAGACGCAAAATTCATTGTTACTCAATATGGAACATTGTCAAAAGACCAAGTTGAGTATCATTTACAACTTCGTCCGAGCCAGAAATTAAAATTTAATGAGGGTGACGATTTATATTATTATGAAGAAAATTTCACAAATAAATATGGAGCAACCTTCCCTATTGGTTTGTATTGTGATATTCCTGATGATAACGGAGTATATCACAAATGGCTTATTTGTTCAAAAGAAGTCGGAAATCAATTCATAAAATATAGTATCTTGCCTTGTAATTATTATTTTCATTGGATTGAAGTTCAAAATAATAAACGCATTAAACGCAAAATGTGGGGCGTTACAAGAAATCAAAATTCATATAATAGTGGATTGTGGTCTAACTATGTCTATACTACTATTGAAAATCAGAATATGGCTTGGTTGCCTATGAACAGTATAACCGAGAAATTATATTATACTCATTCTGATGATAAAAATAGTAATCAACGCATAGTAATGAGTGCTCCGATTGATGTTCCGATTGTTTGGAAAATCAGTAAAGTTGAAACTACTCAACCTTTTGGTCTTCAAAAGCTTACATTGTATCAAGATGTTTGGAAACCTTTTGCTGATTATATAGATAAAGAAGACAAAGATGACATTTTTGCAATGTATGCAGACTATTATTCAACCAACATTGAACCAGAGACTTCTGAGGATAACAGTTCAAATAAAATTCAAATTTCATGTAATACCAACACTATTAAAGCAGGTGGTAGTTATAAACTTTTAAAAGTTGCTATTTTTGATAGTTCGGGTACTGATATAACGAATAAATATTTGGACAAATTCTCAATAGATTGTTGGAGATGTTATTTGAATGATGAAGATATAACAAATTCGGATTTAATTACTTGGCTTGAACAACCAAGTAAAAATCATATAAAAATAAAATTCTCTAATGATAGAACTTATCTTGCTGATAAATTAAATATTGAATGCAATATTGAAACATTGGTAGGTAAGATTCAATTAGAGATTATTGCATTATAAGGAGGACAAATGGCAGAACAAATACTTACTCAAAAAGAATTAATTGTGGAATTAGCCAATTATGCTTGTACTCCTGACTACGATAACATAAGATTTAAAGAAAAAATAAAACAAAAGCTGTTGAATAACGTTGCTTTGCTATATGCATTACATGATGTAAATAAAGAAAGCGAATTATTCGAAAATGGAAATATAAATTATGACGGTGATTGGAGTCTATATTTTGGAGATAACATTCGTCCCTATTTATTTATTCCAGAATCTCAATCTGAATCTAAGAATTTTTTGTGTTATGATGTGAGTTTTTCTGAAACGCCGAAGTATAACGGTATTGAAAAATATTGCAATGTCGTATTTACGGTTTTGTGTAATAACAAAGATGCTATTGATAAAAATACAGGCATTCCTCGCCATGATTTAATCGGTGGTATTTTATGTAGGCATTTTAATTGGTCGAATATCTTCGGTAATCAATGCAAACTCGTCAAAGACCAAGGCTCAGTCACTGACACAAACTTCATTACTCGAACTCTTATTTTTGAATTTACTACAACAAATTCAATCACTCATACTGTTAATAATACTACAAGAATTATTAATAATGAGGTTCATACATAATGGGTAAACAAACTGAGTTTCAGTATGATGAGTTACAAATGTTTTTTGGTGATGATTATAAAGTAAGTGATTATATTACTATACATCAACCAACTGTCGGTGAGATTATGGAGTTTGGTGAAAGAAGATATTATTCTATGCTAACTCAATTATGTGCAATCCCAAGTGATATGAAAAGTACATTATGGGATGTGCTTGAGGTTGATTGGAATAAGATGTCTGATTTTGAGTTATTTGCATTTAATTGTCATTCTTTAAGACCGCAAGATACATCAATTATATTAGGTGATTTAGACCTTTCTACATATACACATTCGGTAAAAGATAAAGAAAATGATGAATTTGCATTATTACAGTGCAGTCAAGTTGACGAAAATTCCCCACCCGAAATAACCGGTATAATTACTGAAAGTGATTATTATAACATGGTGGGTTATTTGCGAAAATTGCACGGATTCACAATAAAGCGAGAAAAGGCAAGGAATCGTATTACTCGTGATGTTATGATTGAAGAAGACAGACAAAAAATAGAACTTAGTAAAAATAAATCTTATGTTTCACAACTCAAAAACTTAATATCTGCAATGTTGACGTATCCTGGTTTTAAATATAAAAAATCAGAATTACGAGAATGTGGCATATATGAGTTTATGGACGCTGTTCAACGTTCACAGATATATGTGTCTACAGATGCTTTACTTCATGGAATGTATAGCGGAATGATAGATACAAAGAAAATAAATAAAAAACAATTTAATTGGATGAGAGACGTGTCATAACGTCTTTTTTTTATTGCAAATTTTTAGGAGGTAAATTATGGCTATTCAATTTGAAGATTTAATTATTGACCGCACACTACAAGGTATATTTGAAAATTCACTTGGTGACATTATTGGCGGTGTTAATCAGCTACAAAATGTTTCTATTGAAACAACATCAGAAACAAAAGATAAAACAGATGCTGTTGGTGCTCTAATTATGAGATTCTTTACATCAAAGTCTGTTGAAATATCTGCTGAAAATGCAGTATTCTCAACATCTCTTGCAGCTCTTCAGTTTGGTCAAGATAGAGAAATTGCATCAAACAGCAATAAGATTCTTATGCCGAGAATTTTTACAATCAATACTGATACTATTGCTCTTACAGGTACAAATAAGGAATATCAGCTTCCTGACGTACCGGCTGGCGGTGTTGTTCATATTAATGGACTAACAAATACAGGTGTTCCTGATCCAAATAAGAAGTATAAGATGAACACAGCTGCATCTGAAACAGAATTTACACTTTCAGAAAAGAAGCTTACTCTTCCGACTGATATTACAGGTAAAATTCAAATTAAGTATGATAGAGAAGTTGAAAGCGGTATCAAGCTTACTCAAGCTGCTGACAAGTTCCCTAAGACATGTAAGTTTACTCTTTCGGTTCTTGTTGCAGACCCTTGTGACAAGGAAACACTTCGTCATGCTTATATTGTGTTCCCTTCATTCCAAATGTCACCAGATAATACAATCAGCCTAAACACTGAAGATAGTCAATCATTCTCAGGTTCGGCTCAAAAGGATTATTGTGGTGCTAATGGCGAAATGTTTACAATATATCTATCAGAGGATGATATTGAAGAAAACTAATTAAAACGTATGTATAGAGGGTGGAGTTCTACCCTCTATATTACTTTAGAAAGGAGACTTTCAATGGCAAACAGAGTTTGTGTTTTGTGTGGTGCAAAATATGATTACTGTCCAAATTGTGATGCAGACAAGGGTAAGCCTATATGGATGACTTGTTGGGACAAAGCAGAATGTCACGATATTTGGGCGGTATTATCGGGTTACAATTCCCACGACAAAACAGCAAAAGATGTCGTAGATGTTTTGGATAAATATAATGTAACTGACTTCACTAAATATGGTGGTCAAATTGAAGCTGACTTAAAAGCTATAGTAAAAGAAGTTAAAGGTACAAAAACGACAAAAGCAAAAAGTTCAAAGAATGTAGCTACTTCGGAGGAAAAGACTGATGAGGTAGTTAAAGAAAATATGAAAGATAAAAAGATAGTGAATAGTGATTTAGAAACCAATATAGGGGCGTAGATTTCACTATCTACCCCCTATTTTTTACGTTTGAGAAAAAGGAGAAAATATGGAACTATATAACTCAATAACACAAAAAACATATGACCCAGAACAATGTGTATTTTTTGAAAATGCGTTACAAAGTAATGCTTATGTGTTTAGAGGAAATGCAGAATTAAAAGCAATTTTGGATTCAAAACAGAATCCTGGAAGATTTGTTTTTGTGTTTTCAAAAGAAGACCATGCGAGATTGAAAAAAGCATGGAATAACCATGAACTATAATGGTGAGATAATTAAAATCTCACCTATAAAAATATCTCTACTAAACTTAGTTCAGCCGTTTAGCAGGGGTATTTTTTTTGAGAGCAAAAGGCTGAACTGCTCTCCCCCTTGACCAAATTATAAGGAGATTTTATGAAAGATACGATTTTAGTAGGTTTGGATACTTCCTCAACTAAAACAGGTTGGAGTTACTACGTCAATGGGAACTTTGCCGACAGTGGAGTTTTAAATTTTAGTAAGCAAAAGAATAGTGATATTCGTATGCAAGATATGGTTAATTCCATATATGAGAAATTATCTACTCTAAAAGTAGATATAGTAGCGATTGAAACTACGGCTGTTACACGTAACGCATCATCACAAAGAATGCTGACTATGATTTTAGGGGCTGTTTATGGTTGGTGTGTTAATAATAATGTTGAATTTGTTATGTTTAGACCGAGTGAATGGCGTGCTTTAATTAGCAAAGAGAAAAAAGGTCGTAAACGTGATGAGCTAAAACAATGGAGTGTTCAAACGGTTGAAAAATTATTTAGGAAAAAAGTAAGTGATGACGAGGCAGATGCAATCTTAATCGCACAGGCTTTAGTCAATAAGTATGAATAAATGGAGGATTTTAGATATGGATAAGATTATTACAGTTAAAGAATTTGTAGATGGATACAAGAAGCAGACCGATGATGTAACTAATAAGAAAGAAAAGTACATAAAAAAGTTTGTTGGTAATAATTATGTGAACTACGCAACTAAATTATCTGTTGCCGATCAAATAGTACAATTATCATCTACAAATCAAGTAGACGGTCAAGTTAATGGACAGATTAAGATAAACTCATCTTTGCGTTACTTACTGTATGTGTTTAATTTGATCGATTTATACACGAATATAACAGTTGATTTTTCAAACATTCTTGAAGAATATGATTTGTTGGAAGAACAAGGCTTGGTTGATGAACTCATTCGACTTATGCCACAACGTGAAGTTACTTCTTTTGAAACAATTTTGAAAATGGTATTTGATGACTTCATTCAAAATAATTATGAGAATCATGCTTTTATTTCTAATCAAGTTCAAAGAATAGTGGATATTTTTACAGCTACTACTTCCCCATTAATTGAGAAGATAAAAGAAAAAGTTGAAAATATGACAGAGGAAGATATAGACAAGCTCGGAAATAAGGTTGAGAAAATTCTAAAAAAGATAAGCAGATAAATGGCTGAGAAAGGAGTGTAATTATACCGATGGCTATATCTTATATAAACAAAAAAGCATTAGAGAAAGATGTAGAAAAATATTTAAAAACTTTTGCAGAGGCATATGCTGATACAGCTGCAAATGAAATAACAAAGTTTGCACAACAAGCAATTCAAAGATTCTATGATCATTACACTCCAAAATATTATGACAGAACGGATGATTTAAAAAAGAACTCTTTTTCAAAGTATAAACATAATAATGGAAATCAATATTATGGAGGAGTAAGAATATCAACTTACAATATGAGTCCTTATGTTGTTGGTGGTTTAAATAATCGAAGATTCATTGACCCATTTTATATTGCTCGACCAGCTTGGGAAAAAGGCATTCACGGTAGTGAAAATGGAATTAATGGTCGATATTCGGCACATCGAGATGCAATTCCGCCACTAGAAGTATTGCAAAAAGAAGTTGATAAATTGCAGTTCCGAAAAAAAATTGAAAATATTGCTCGAAATGCAGCCAAAAAACAACAATATCAATTTTTGCGTTTTAAATAAGGAGGAGTTAGATGAAGACACGAGATATCGGCATAATATCATTAATGTCGAATTATGATAGTAAAAGTATTAAACAAGTAATAGATAAACTAGACAAACAAGTTAAATCTGAAGTTAACGGCAAATTTAATGCTATTGGTGATGAAATAAGAAAGCAATTTGAATCAGCAATGAATGTCGTTCAAAGACCTACTTTGAAAAATGCTAATATAACTAGTTACCTAACAGATCTAATAAAGAATATTATGGGTTCAGGTTCTCCTGCGGATATATCTGAATATATTACTGATTTTACAAATCGAATGGAAGCTTTGCATAAGATTGTTGCTTCAAGTGATTATAAAGATTTACTACGTCCATTAAGCGGAAATCAAATAGATAAATTATTGACTGAAGCTGATAAGATTGCAGAACTTCAACAAACTATAGCAAACAGAAATGCTAATCTTGTTAAAAATAGAGAACAGATAATTAAGGCGAATCCAGCAAAAACAAAGCCTAGTGAAATACTTAAATCTTACGTCAAAAAAGAGTCTGGTTATACTGTTGATAAGAATATTTCTTCGGAGCTGTCAGATTTTGCTTCGTTAAAGATTGGTAATTCAAGTGAAGATGTAAATAAACAGCTTCAAAACTATCAACTTTTGTTAAATGTTTTTGAAAAGTTAAATCTTGAAAAAAAGCATATGACAGATGGGTCAAAAGAATTAGTTGGTTATAATAATCAATTAGAAGATACTTACAATAAAATATTAAACATAGAGAAATCAATTCCCGAATTAAAAGAATTTAGAGAGTCTTTGGCACAAAGTGATTCTAAACAAGAATTTTTGGGTAGAGACCTTAAATATTATGAAAATGGAACTAAATGGGCGGCAGATTCTTATCTTAAATCTCAAGATCGTGCAGATAATAGCAAAATTAAAGATATTGTTCAAAGAGCGATTGATAAAGCTTGGGAATACAATAATAGTGCTGTCACTAATATTAATACAAAAAGAGAAAAAGCTGGGTTCAATAGCGGAAATGAACATAGTGGGAAAATAGGTTCTAGTGATAATAATGATAATGCTAGTAAGAGTGGATCGCCTAACTCCAATAATACAACAGTTGATATTAGCACGGAGTTGACCAAATCTCAACAAAGAATAGTCGATATTCTGAAAATGGATTACGATACTGCTTATGATAAGATGAGAGAGATACATAAGAAGTTTGCAGAATACGAAGATTATGAACCTACAAAAAAAGAACGTGAAGATTTTTTTGCGTTATATGACAGACTTAAAACTGAAGTCCCAGATACTAATATGTTAATTAATAATGGGAAGGATCGGATTGGTCTTGATGACACATACAACATGATAAGTATGTCATACCCAACTCTCAAAGAAAAACAATTAGCTGATATTCAAAAAGTAAAAGATGTGTTGTCCCAAGCTAATACAGAGATTAATGTAACCAATTCGGAACTTAATGTAACTGACGAACAACTATCTAATATAAAAAATAAAATATCAGATATTCGTAAATTAAGTAATGAAGATTTACTGAAAAAAGTTCAAGATAGTTCGGATAATATTAGACTTGCAATAGGCAACGGAAAAGATGTTAATGAAGATGAACTTCGTGAATTTATTACATTAAGAGAACGTTACAATGAATTGCTTGAAAGTGATAAAGTTGGAGAATGTTATAAAAATAGTCAATCTAGTATAGATAGAACTTTTAATAAAATCATTGAACAACATAACGCTGATTATGAAGCAATCATTAATCATCAAAAGGAACTTATTCAGGAAGTAGAACAAATCACTCCTCCGGAAGTCTCGACGAACGATATTAAAGAAGATTCTATAAATGAAACCCCTAAAGAATCCTTAAAAGAAAAAACATCCACTCCACAAAATAATCAATCGGAACTACGGGATTTATATTCGAAACTTCAAAAGAGCATGATGGATATCATATTTAAAGAACGCTCGCCACAAGGAATTGGAGAAGATGACATTCGTGATTTTATTACATCAAGAGAACGTTTTAATGAATTACTTCAAAGTAGTGATGTTGGAGAAAGCTATAAGGATAAAAAATCAAAGATAGACGATTTTTTTAAGAGGATTACTGAACAATATAACATTGATTATGAAAAAATTATCAGTCAACAAGAGGAACTTCTTGAAGAAACAAAGCAACTGTCTACCAGTGAAGATTTCAAGGAAACGTCTAAGGAAAAACCTAAAGAAGTAATTAAAGAAGAGCCTAAAGAAACGATCAAAGAAGAAACATTAAATGTCCCAAATGAAAGTTCTGATATTCAATCTGAAGTAACTTCTTTTGAAAACTTAAAAACTGCAATCACTCAAGTTACTTCAGAAGTAGATAAAAAGACACAGGCATTTAAAGAAGAACAACAAGTTGTTACTGGTACTGTTCAGAGGGAGATTAATTCACTAGATGTTTTAATTGGTACATTAGTAACCATTCAAGAACATATAGAAAAAATCAAAGCCTCGGCGACAGAATTACAAAATATTAATATAGGTAATGTTTCATCTCAACCCAAAACAACTGCAACAGAAAATTCTTCAAACAATAATCCAGAAAAACTTCAAAACGATTTAAAGACAACTCAATCCAATGCAGAAACACTTAATCAAACTTTAAAAGAAATCAAAGAAAATTCTACTATTTCTATTAAAATAGAAGCACCTGAAGAAGTCACCTCTAAACTTATAACTCAACTAGAAGCTTTAAAGAAAATTTTAGATAATGACTGGTTAAGTAAGGTTCAAGAATTATCTAAGCTTAAAGAATTAAAGAATTTAGGCATTACCGACAAGGCATTGGACAAGTTTAAAAATCTTAAAACTGGTCTTGACGGTATAGTAAAGAGTTTTAATAAGATTAATGATGGTGGTTTTGCTTTCTTAGATAATCTTACAATTTTAGCTCAACAAGGCGAAGCTCTTAAAGATTTAACTACTTTGCTGAAAACAAGCCAAAGTCAATTAACAAATGCACGTAATACAGTAAACAATAATAAGAACTTTATTAATGAAGATGTTTATGATAACAATTCGGAGCAATGGTTAAAGGATAATGTTGATGCTTTAAGTAATAATAGCAAATACATAGGGGTTTTGGATGCCGAAATTTCTCGTGCCTCAAACGGTATGGTTAAATTCACCGCCAATGTAAAAAATGCTAAAAATGAATGGCAAAAATTAAGCGGTACAGTTAAGGCAGATGGAAGTCTTACTAATATTTCTTTGAAGAATATACAAGGTAAACAAGCGAATAATCTTGACAATGTTCTTAATGGCAATTCTAACACTTCCCAACTATCTAATAAGGAAGATATTTTAAAAGATATTGAGAAGTCACTAAAAATGATTTATGATTATCGCGTTAAGATAGCTTCGACTAACGATACTGATGCTTTAAATGATTTAAATTCCAAGTTAAGTTCGGAACAACAACAATACAAGCAATTGGTTGATAATTATAAAACAAATTATTCTGTACACCCAAATGACTTAGATGATGACTTTAGAAATGTTGTCAAGCCGGTTAAAGTACAGGGTAGGAAAAATATAAGAGTTGCTAGTGCAGATGCTATTTTAGATAAAATAACAAAGCAACAAGCAGAAGTATCAAAGCTTAAAAGCCTCGAAAGTAGCATAAAGAATGAAGGAGATAACACATTCGATGATTATCTTCAAGACCAAGAAAATAAATTAAATGAATTAATAAAAAAATATAAGCAATATGGCGATGTTGTTCAAGATGTTCAGCAAAAGATAGAAAATGCAAAAGTAAACGGTTCAAACGAGGGAACATCACAAGCAGACACCCTTAGAGCAAACTATGAGTCTGTAAATAAGATACATGGAGAGCTTCAAAACGGTAATCAACAAGGTTTTCTTGAGAAATATTACAAGAGTGCTAGCGATGCTGTTGACAGCTTGATTGGTAAGCAACAACAAGGCGAAGAAATAACAAAAAAAGAACTTCAAAATGTTCAGAGCCTATATAACGAGTATAAGAAAATAGCGAATGCCGGTACACCTCTTGCAGACAATATAAGAGGTAAAGTTAATGCCGATAGTTATATCTTAAATAACGCTAAGCAACAAGGAACTATAATTTCTCAAGGTGAGTTCAAGGAAACCGACATTTCAAAGGGTCTTGCAACTACTATTATTAAAATCCGTAATGCAAAGGGTGAAATTAGAGACCTTCAATATACTTGGCATGACGGTATGATTAGCATGGCTGATAATACCAAGAAAGTTCAAACTTCTTTAGTTGGCGTTCCAAAAATTATGGACGCACTTTCTAAAAAGTCTAAAGAGTTAATTACATATTGGACGGCTAATTACATAAATCCTTATAAGATAATCGAAATGATTCAAAAAGGTGTCAATATTGTAAAGGAACTTGATACTGCCCTTGTTGACCTTCGTAAGACTACAACAATGTCTTCGACAGATTTGAAAGATTTCTATTCTGATGCTAATGAGGCAGCAAAAGAGTACGGCGTTACAACTAAACAGATTATTGATCAAGCAAGTTCATGGAGTAGACTAGGTTATTCAGACAAGAACAGTGCTACAGAAATGGCAAAACTAAGTTCACAATTTGCTACTATCTCTCCTGGAATGGATATAGACAAAGCCACAACAGGATTAGTATCTACGATGAAGGCAAAATTATGCCTTTATGTACAGAAATGTGCATATAGAAAATATTTAATTGCAGGTAATGCGTAAAGCCTTACACCACAATATAGAGGAAAACTACTATATGATGGTACGAAAGTAGAAAAAACGTAAGGATGACATATGGTCAAAAGCCTAAGTGTCTGTTTTACTAATTTTATAAATTAGGAATTGCTGTTCATGCAACGAAGTACCCTAACGTATTCCGTAGACCATACGGTACTTGAGTCGAGGGTAAACGTTCAACGACTATTCCCATGTAGGGATTTTGGAATACTGATATGTCAGTTATAAAATAAAGGTGGAAATCCTGAATACCAAAATCATAAGAAGTAGGACGTAATCGCAAATGACGTGGGTGAAAATCCCTTAAATCGAAAAGGTATTACTGTTACTCTACATTAGAGTGTGGTTAAGAAATAGTCTAAACATATGCAGAAATGTATAGAAAATCAGTTTAAACTGATTTCACAAAGAGTTGCGAACTTTGTGTAATATATTTGATTTGACGTTCAAGTAGATGATGTTAAAGACGGAATTATGTCAAAGATTAATTCTGTTGGTAATGCATTTGCTACAAGTAATGACGAAATTATTGACGGTCTGGAACGTTCGGCTTCAGCAATGGCTTCAACCGGTGCAAGTTTGGAAGATACTATTGCTATTTTTACAGGCGGTCAAGAAATCGTACAAAATGCTGAAAGTGTTGGTTCAGCAATGAAAACCTTCTCAATGCGTATTAGAGGTATGGATGAAGAAGGTGAAGCCCTTGACGAATTATCAAATGTCAAAGGTGACGTATATGAGCTAACTAACGGTAAAGTTAGTATCATGAAAGATGAAAATACATACCGTAGCATTTATGATATTTTAAAAGATATAGCAGGAGTTTGGGACGACATTACTGATAAAAATAAGGCAAAATTGCTCGAAAAATTATTTGCTAAAACCAGAGCAAATACAGGTGCTGCTATTCTTCAAAACTGGGATCAGGTTGAAAAAGCCGTTAAAACAATGGAAGACAGTGCTGGAAGTGCTGATAACGAAATGAGTATAGCGGCTGATAGTATTGAATTTAAACTAAATAAGCTATCACAAACTTGGGTAGGTTTTGCTCAAGATACTTTATCTCAAAATTCATTAAAGGGAACGATTTCTCTTTTAACAGGATTATCACAAACACTTACTGGAATTTTGGGTGTAATTCAAAACATCACATCTCTTGGGGGAATATTACCAAGTGGTGGATTGCTTGGAGACTTGGGAATTGCATCTGGCTTTGTGATGAATAAAATGGGTATTGGTAAACGTACAGTTTCAGTGGTAATGTACTGTGCCCACCCCTCTAAGATTATGTATAATGTCACATAATTAACGGACGGGAGTGTTAGCCACTTAAAATAATGACAGATACCTTATATGATAAATATAAAAAACCGAATATGCTGGGAACCCTAAAGACTATATACAATCCAAAACAGAGTTGGAAACAACAGATGGAATGGTGACGAAAGTCGGAAAGAAACGTATATAGTATGTTATATGACGAGAGTCTAAGTAACATTTTATGCTTTTATAATAAAGGAATGGGTAGTCGATAGGTAGGTATTATGCCGAAAGCAGGGAAAGACTAAGTTCTTAATTGAATATTATGTGAGGTCACAACTCATTGTCTTAACCCCCAGAGACTGACAAGGTTTGGCAAAGATACAGACATAATTGTATTTTTGCTGTGAAATACAGTCCGAACCTTGGGAGACCAAGTTGTGTGTAATTATATTAATAGCTTCCGAAAATATTAGTATGATTATAATAATTAAATTAAATATATTGACTTTTCACTTAAATGTGATATAATATTTATAGAAATAAAAAATGTGGAAACCAAAGACGGTTGCCACAACTGATAATGTTTACACTTATTTGAGATTATTTAATCTCAATTATCGTGAGCCAATCTGTTGCAGCAGACGGCTCACTTTTTCTTTATAATCGCTATTATGTCTTTTATAATTTGATAAATCAAACTTAAAATACCACAAATAGCAGCTATATTTACTAAAGTAATATGTATCAGCCTCCTTTCAAGAAAATTTCTCGACAAGAGCTTATACATAGCCTCCATTCCGCTCAGGCGAGATGAAAGGCAACCGTCATAAACCGTCATACCGTCTACAAAGATGGAGAAAACTCAACTGTATGACGGCATGATTTCCACAACATTATTATATCAAATTCAACATTAACTGTCAATATATTCTTGTTTGAGCGTATTTTCGGATACGTTCTTTTTGTATGCAACAAAATTGCAATAACAATTTTACAACTTATTTACAATTATTTATAACGTATTGCTATATAATGCCATATATTATATAATTATAGAGAAAACATTATGAAAAAGAGGACGAAAGAAATGTATGAATTAACTGAACAAAAGAAGAATGATATATCTGTTTACGGCGTTAAATATGAGGATTTGCAGATAGATGATATATCAGCCGACAAGGATAGGGTTAGAAAATTTGTCAATGATATAAATAAATATCAACTCTCCCCTATTCATTTGGGAGATGTTGTTGCGGATTTTGTGGAGAGTATGTAATTAAAAATTATCAAAATAAAGTTAAATATTGCATTTTTCTTGTAAATATTTTATCTTTGTGATATAATATTGTTAGATTTTATCGAAAACAAGGAAGTGGATATTATGGCAACTGATAACGAATACATATTATTTTTAGATGAAACTGACACTAATGAATCTAACCAATACTTTTGTTTGGCTGGTTTTATTATTAGTAGACAAGAATATGAAAATATTTTAATTCCTCAAATTAACGAATTAAAAATGAATATATTAAATTTGCCTCATGTCGTTTTTCATTATAAAGATATGAGACAACAAGATAAGGATTTCAAAATTTTAGATAATAGTGAATTAAGAGATAATTTTTGGCGAAAATTATGTAATATATTAAAAAATATAAATATAACTACACTCGCTGCATATATTGATGGTGTTAGTTACCGAAAAAATTATTCTAAAAATATCGCATTATCAGAGTACAATGTTTTATTTAATGAAATAATTAATTCTTTTGTAAATTTTTTACTTAAGAATAATGGAGATGGAACTATTATCGTAGAGAGTAGGAATTTGACACAAAATAGAAGCACGCAAAAGTTATATACCACAATGACTCAAACAGGCACTAACATTTATCTTCCGACAACAATAAAGAGAAAGATTTCAACTTTGAATTTTAACATAAAAAAAGATAATTGTATAGGACTTCAGATTGCAGATATGATACCTTTGGTTTTGGTTCGTCGTATTCATGGCAAGTCTAATCCTTATACTTTATATAATATTTTTAGTTCTAAATTGTATAAAAACAATCAATCTTCGGTTGATGGTTATGGTTTTATAAAAGTTTTAAGATAATTTATTGACAAATATCATATAATATGATATACTTTCATTGTAGATAAGAACGGTGTAACTGTCGCTTATTTACGTTTCTTGTGTATAGAACGGTGTAACTGTCGCTATATGTAAGTCATGAAATGGAGGTAGAGATGATTGGTGTAACCATGATTCTCATAATAGCAAACGGCAAAGGTCACGGTTAATACCGTGGCTTTTGTTGTTTTGCGTTTGAAAATATTTTTTAAAATTGTCATATTTTGTTGAAATATATATACTTTCTTGATATAATACAATAAAGTAAAATTATCAAGGATGGTTGGGCTAATATGAAGAAAAAGAGTTTTATAAGGATATTGTTGTTGTATTTACTGTTTTATGTGATTTTAAGTGCAATATTTGCTGTCATTTATAGTATTAATGCCGATGATGACATACCATTAAAAGAATTGATTATGTTTTCATTTGCAAAAAGCGTAAATTGCTCGTTAGATTCCCCTATTACAATTTCTAATAATATAATTATGATAATTCAAAGTATAATCAGTCAACTAGGTATGGCAGTTTTAACGGCATATTTACTATGTAGCATATTTAATGTTAGCGGAGACAATGTTCAATTATTGGATAAAATCATTATTAAACAACATGGCACAAATGATATATCCATAGGTGTGACCGTTCTTAATAAAAATAAAGATTGTATCTATAATATTAAATGTACTATGCGTATTTTTAAATTTTATAAATACGGTACTGATGAACTTGGTAATTTATTATATAGAACAAGATTGTCAAAAGAAATAGAATTAAATGCTATAGAAATTGAAAACTATTATCGTTTTTCATTTCCAATGGATAGCTTTCCCATAGGGATATGGTCAGACATTGTAAAATTTCAAAACAATAATAAAAATGACAAGGATAAGGATAAAGATAAGGATAAGGACAATAGAGATGATAAAATTGATTATTCTTGGAAAGTATCAGTGGTAATTACTGGTATTTTAAATAATTATGGTGGAAACTTTTTAATAAAAAGAAATTACGCAATTAATGATATTCCAATAGCTAAAGGCACTGAACCAATTAATTCCATTAAGTATGTAAATGGACAATTTGTAAAAACAAAATGTAATTGGAACAATGCTGAAATTATACAAGAATACGAGTATCCAGAAAAGCTTAGAATAATTCAAGAAATTGAGAATTACATAAGTAAAAGTCACAAATAATTAAGTTCGCCGGCAATTAATGGCTTATTTTTGTAGAATAACATTTGTTAAAGATAATAATAAATATAAAAAGACTTACCTCGAAAATGAGATAAGTCTTTTTTGATGCATCAAAACTTACAACCACACTTATTACACTTATAAGTCTTACCCAAGTCCCCTGCTCCGAAGATACCGAACAAGCCTATCTTCCCTGCTTTTGAAAGATTTGATATTTTAGATAAGTCTGTGCTATTGCAATGTGGGCAGTGAGGTAAGCCGGATTGTAAACGGGCAATCTCTGCATCATATTGTCGTTTAAATTGCAGAAATCTTGTTCTATATTCAATAATGTCATCTTTGCGGAGTTTAACCATTGCTTCTATGAATTCAGGGTCTTCTGTTTGGTCGTAAAGAATCATAAATTCACTATCCGGTATATCAACAGGCTCTCCCTCGCAATGATGTTTAGGACAAATTCTTGGTGGAACTTCTATATTCCATTTTTCACAATGTTCTTCACTTAGTTCCCTAAAATATCCATTTCCTGTTTCTTCTTTGCACTTTGGACAAAAGAGTACAATATATGATTCCATTGTCATATTCCCCCTGTAATTTTTATTGTTATCTACATTATATACCAAAAGACGGTGTATTTCAAGTATAATTTACCAATAGTTATCGGAAGTAGCTATTCAGAATTAAATTGGCAGTACAATACAATTCTGAAACAGGTAAAGTATATTACCCTTGGAAACAAGCAATAAAATCACTTAGGGCTAAACCACGTACTGAAATCACGCAAGAAGAAAATGATTGGTTTAAAAATCCATTATACAGTCCAAAAAAACTTCAAGATAAACTTGTAGGTGTGACAAAAGAAGACCGAAAGCAAATTATTGAATCATATAATATTCCTACTAAAGAATTAGAAAAGTTCGTTACGGCACAAGAACATGCCAATGACGGCGTTGAAGAATATAAAGCCGTACTTGCAGCCGCAGGTAATCAAGGTTCAAAGTTCGGTGGAATAATAAAAAATCTCGGTGCAAGCCTTGCAAGTGCCGGTATTAATATGCTTATAGGCATAGGCATTGACTTACTTATCAAGGGCATTGATAAAGCAATTCATTATAGCGAAGATTTGAGAAAAGCTTCTACGGAATTGACTAATCAGTATAAAGAAGAACAAGAATCTTTAGATGATAGTCGTCAAAGTTATGAAGAATTAGCTCAAAAAATGCAGAATGCTAATTTGACAACTGATGAAGTCAAATCAAATAAAGAAGAACTTGCTAAAATTCAACAAGACCTTATAGACAAATTTGGATTAGAAGCTGAAGGAATTGACCTTGTTAACGGTAAGTATGACGAGCAAATAAAGAAACTTGATAAACTCGAAAGACAAAAAGCTAAAGATTATGTTGCTGAGAATGATGGTAATATAGCGGCAGATAGAAAAAAGGTTGAAAACGAGAAAAGAATTACATCAAGAAGTGTAAGATATAACGAATTCACTACTAATTTATTAAGAGATGCATTGCCAACCGCAGAAGTGAAACAAGGTAATGGTTCTCCTTACTTTACATTAAAGGGTAATATAGGCGATTTACATAATGAATTGGTTAATGCTTATAGCAAAATAGTTTCTGAAAAAGGAAAGAACTCTGAAACTGAAGATGCTTTGGATATTATCAATCAATTAATTGATAAGTTAAAATACGATGATTATGAACAATCATTGAAGAATTTGAAAGAATATTCAAAAGCCGCTGTTTTGTCAAATAATAATTATTATAAGACTTATACCGACTTACAAAATGCTATCAATGACTACAACACTGCATTACAAAGCGGAGAAAATGTAGACCAAGCATTTGATAACTTAACAAGAATTCAAAACGAAGTCACTGAGATTACTCAAAGTACAGATGATGCGAAATATGCTTTTGATGATTTATTGGATAGTATTGATAGAGGTAGTGAAACCGACCACAAGATCAAAGTAGGTCTTGAAACCAATAAAGATGAAGTTCAAAATATTCTACAAAGCTTTAAAGATAACGGAGTAAAGACAACTGACCTTTTTGACATTGATATAAATGCAGACGATACTAACATTCCTGAAATTCAGCAACAATTTAAAGATTTATGTCGCATATTAGGTATTACTCAAGATGAAGTAGACACTTTACTTACAAAGCTGTCAGATGACAATGTTATCATTGACATTGACAGCGAAGCGAAATCAGTTTCAGATTTTACAAAGAATGTTACTGATTTGACTACAAGTATAAGGAAGACAGAGCGGTCTTGGAAATACTATGCTCAAATCGCAGACGTTGTAAACGGTAAGACTGCTATGACTGATGAACAAATGTCTGATTTGGTTAAAGAATTTCCTGATTTAAAGAAAAAGTTAAAACTTACAACTGAGGGTTGGTCTTTGGAATCAGGTGCAATGGACGTTGTTCAAAATGGTATTGCTGACCTACAATCTGCATATTTAAATGCACAAATTGATATGTCAAATGGTGCATATAACGCAATGATGGCTCGTGTTGGTACTAATATGGAAGAATTGAATCAAATCCAAAATATTAGTCAGGCATATGCTATTCTTGCTCGTAATTGGGGAAATACAAAATCACTTGCAGTCATCAATACTAATGGCAAAAATGTTATTGATACAAGTAACTTGAGTACGGATGAACAGTTTGTCGTCCAATATGCTACTATGCAAATTGCATCAAAAAAGGCAAAGGACAGACTTAAAGCTGCTAATTCTTTAGGGTCTGATGACAATGAAAAGAAAAAAGATTCGGCGAAGAAAACTTACGATAAAAAGGTTAAAGAAATCAATGAGAAACAATATGATGCTGATTTCAAATATCAAATTGATACTGTAACAAATGCTTTAAAGGCTTATACTGAACAGGTTGAAGCTTTAAAGACGGCATATGACGGTTTATATGAAAAAGATTATTCCGGTAAAATGGATTTGCTTAATCAGCGATATTTGGTTCAGACTCAGTATGCTCAAAGATTACATCAAGAATTAGATAATTTAATAAATTCAGTTCCCGAAACCTCATCTTCTTGGTCTGAATTGGCTTCTACTCTTGAAACAGTATCAAATGATTATTTTGAAGCTCAGAAAAATCTTATAGAATATCGTGACTCAGTTTACGAAACGTCCATTGATTCAATAAGTGACTCTGCAAAAGGTATTGTTGACCAAGTTAAAAATGCAAAGAGTTTGTTGGATAATTCTTTTGATTATCTCAAAAATGGTTCTTTAGCAGGCGATGGTCTTTGGTCTACTCCTTTAACACCTTCTGTTTCAAAAGATAAGGTTTCTCAAGAACGAGCAGAAAAGAAAAAGTTATTAGAGGAAGAAAAGAAATATCAAAATAAGATTCAAGAAATTCGTCAACGTGCAACAAAAGAAGCAAAGGATTATGATGATGCACAACGTCAAGAAGAATTACAAGACGCTTTAGACGATTACAATAGTGCTATTGAACAAGCAACTGCTTCTGCAACGGCGGCATATACGGATTTTAACGATAGTTGGTACGAGGATACCAAGCTTACTCTTGATGAATTACAACAGTATTTTGATGAACACGGCATTAATATCAAACTTAATGTAAAAACTGCCGAAGAATTAGAACAAGAAGCTCAAGAAAAAGCACAAGAAGAAGGTACCAGCATTATAGATAAGACTAAGGGCAATAGTTTTTCTAATGTTAAAAGTCTTTCATCAGATAAAGCTAAATTCTATAATGACATTGCAAAAGGCAAATCAAGTGTAAAAGCAAGTGATATAAAGAATAGTATTGATGGAATTCCATTAGACGCAAAAATTAAGCGTGACGGTCATATTTATCGTGGTGATGAAGATTTAGGTACTTGGGGTGTTTCAAATCACAAGTTTGTATACGCTGAAAAGTATGCCAAAGGCGGTACAACATCACAAGGACTTACAATCACTGGTGACGGTACAGGTACATATGCAGGGCAAGAAGCATATATAGGACAAGACGGCAAACTTCATCTATTCAATAATGAAGCACAACTATCTGAATTACCTCCGAATACTCGTATTGTCAATGCAAAAGACTTGCAGAATATCATTAAATATACTGGTATGAAGTATTTCTATCAGCCTATTGAAAATATCCAATCTGCAACGGTTGACAAGTTTGCACAAGGTAATACAAATGTTTCATTCTCCCCTATTCCATATAATGCGTTATCAACTCAAGCATTGTATTCAGATGTTGACGTACAAGCAATGGTTGAAGAGACTATTGCGGAAATCAACAATGAGTTTAATGCTTTAAAAGGAAATATAAAATTTAGTGCTGTGCAAAATGCATTCAAGAACAGTTTGACTGATAAGAAGATGTACAAAGACTTATCAAACACTATTGTTAATATGACATCGCAGTCGCTTGACAAAGCTGATAAGAGTACACTTTCAGATTCGGTTGTTGGACTTATTTTGCAAAATTCAGCTTGGAATGATTTACCGAATGAATTGCAGAATAAATTGTCTGAATTGAATGTAAATGCAGATAATTGGACTGATTGGATAAAAGACTCAAATAATTCACTTCAAGCATTTAACCTAATGCAAAATGGTGGAATGAGTAGTTGGGATTTGCTTGATAGCAATGTAACTTCTCTGCTACAACAAGCAGGTATTAATGGCAAAGACGCTTGGGATCAATTTGTACAAGATGACCCACTACAAGCATTGACTTTGTTATCATCTTCTTGGAATAGTATGAATGATACTATTGGGCAATATATGACAGATGCTCAAACCATTGCTGCCAATGGCGCAAGGGCTATTCAATCACTACAAATAATTGCACCGTCTATATCGGAGCAATCTTGGAACGCATTGCAAGTATTAATTGCTAATAAGATACAAGAAATCATATCATTAATGAATGAAGTGTTTGGTGAAAATACAGTTGATATGAACTTTGCTATCAATGTTAATAATGGTGCTTTGTCTGGTAATTCTCAAACTAATCCTCAAGGTGATAATGAAATAATTAATACTGCAAAATCATTTCTTGGCACACCGTATCAATGGGGTGGAACTTCACCGTCTGGCTTTGACTGTTCGGGATTTGTACAGTATGTATTGGCACAGAACGGTAAGTCAATACCGAGAACTTCTCAAGAACAATTTGCGTCAGGTCAAGCCGTTGATAAAAGTCAACTTCAAGCAGGTGACTTGGTATTCTATGATTGGAGTGGCGGAACAGAAGCAACCCATGTAGGAATATATGAAGGCAATGGTAAGATGATTCACGCACCACATTCGGGTGATGTTGTCAAGGAAGTCGACTTTAATTCTTACGGTCAAAATGTTTATCTTGGTGCAAGACGTTATTATAAAGGTACTGAGGGTGCATTGCCTGGGCTTGCTAAACTTGGTGATGAAGCAGAAGTAAGAGGCTTAAACTATCCTACACCTGAAATTCTTATCAAACAAAAGACAGGTAAAGCATATCTTACTGGCTTAGACGGTACACAGATTGTTAATCTTGACAGAGGTGACACTGTTATCCCTTATGCCGATACAAAGCGAATTTTAAACGGCAATATACGTCATGCTTATGCTAATGGTACACCAAATGCAAAAGACGCTATATCAAGGATTTTAGGCATAAACAATGTCAAGAATAGAGTGAATAACGGCTCTACAAGAAGTAATAATTCGGGTATAACAAATAATACAGTTCAACAATCGTGGGACACAAATGATTTCGGACAAGGTGTAGGTAAGTCACATTCATATACCGCTTTTGACGAAAATGGATATTTGGGTTCATCGCTTGGATATTGGGACACAAGTTCAAGTGCTTGGAAACTATTTAAGAAGTTGTTGGATAGCGGTGATTTATCAACCGATGAAAATGGTATCTATACATATAAAGGTGCTCGTCTTGTAGCAATGACATCTACTTTTGGTAAGCCTGGAGATGTTATGAGATACACTCAAGATGACGGTAGTGTATTTTACGGTATCATAATGGACGAGAAGTCGCAAGCATATACTTGGTACGATAATAACCCTGCCAACAAGTGGGGTCATAACAACGGACAAGATATGGTTGAATTTGAAGTTAAGAAATCAGCTATTGCTCCTGCTTATAAAGCTAACGGCGGCACTCCTCCATATGGTAATCTAAATCATGCCATTACTTTGATTGAGAATTTAGGTTCATTGGAAGGCTTTGATTTTTCTGATATGCCTTCTGTTGGCGGAACTTCTGTATTAACTCAAAAAATGCAAGAGTTTATGTCTAAACTTCAACAAGTTTATGGTACATTTAAGACCAATACTCATACATCGGCTACTAAAGTTGGCAATGTAAAGTCTTTAGGCGACAAAAAGCAAAGTAGTTATAGTTTTGATGTTCCGTTTACTCAAAAGAAAGACGGTGGAATGGTCGGTGCCGGAGTTACGGCACTTGTAAATGAAGAAAAAGCAGAGGCTACTATTGATCAAAACGACAAAGTTGTTCCTCTTGGCGATGGTAAACCACAGATGTTTGTTTCAAATAAGCCATTCCCTGTTATTAATGCCGATGATTATGCTAAGATTAAGAAGTATGGCGGTGATAAAAAGCCAGTACAGTTCTTAAAGAACGGTAATACATCAGTCAGTGTTAATACCGATAATACAGACGAAGAAAAGGAACAAACTGCCGAAGAACGTAAAGCAGAAGAAAAAGAAAAAGAACGTCTTGGTTTCCTTGAAAGTATTTCTAAAAATTTAACCAAAGGCACATTGGATGATGAAATCAAAGGTTATGATTATGATACTTTAAAAGGTTTAAAAGAAATGTCTGAATCTTGGGGGAAAGATGACGACCTTACTTCTGAAATCTTAAAGAGTTTTAAAGACTATGCTGAAGATTTCTCAAAATTGGACGATTGGATTGAGAATGACCTTGAAGATACTTTAAATACCTATAATGAAGACTTTTATTAAACGAGTCAAGAACACTCGTGACTTTAGTCATGAGATGAATTGACGAGAATAGTAAGCACGTAGGGAAACTTGCGTGTAGTGGTGCTTATGGCATCCAATACTACTTGAATTGCTGGAAATTCCTAAAGCTATTCAAACTACAACGTAATATCTTAAAAGATATAAGCGTGAACGTTACGAAAGTAGAAAAAATTGAATAGATGGTGCAAGGTTAAATCCTAAACACTTTAATAATGGATAATCAGCAGCTAAGACCGAAAGGTAAAGTTCAACGACCATTCCTCTTGAGGGAAGTAGGGACAAGCGTCCCGAAGTGGGTAGACCCTAACGTGTAATGACGAGGGATAAGATATGGTCTGTGCTTATAGGAAACTATAAGATACCTACTGCTAAACCATAAGGCAGATAAGGATACATAGAATTAGCGACTCTATGTGAACGACAACCTCTAAAACGATTAAAGAATCTTACGGTTCTTATATATTATTTAAAACTTAATAACCTTTCACTTTTTAAACGGAGAATAATTAAGTGAAAGGAAGTGATATTATGGCTGAAAAAGCTTATAAGTATAGAATTTATCCTAATAAGAAACAACAAGAGTTAATTCAAAAAACTTTTGGTTGTACAAGATTTGTGTATAACTATTATCTTGATAAAAGGATAAAAACGTATGAGCAAGATAAAATGACTTTTACATACAACATGTGTTCTAAAGATTTAACCCAATTAAAGAAAGAATTGAGTTGGCTAAAAGAGGTTGATTCGGTTGGATTACAATCTTCACTTAGAGATTTAGACATGGCATATCAGAAGTTTTTTAAAGAACATTCTGGTTATCCTAAATTCAAATCAAAGAAAAATAGACATAAGTCTTATAAGACAAAAAATACAAATAACTGTTTAGGTTTTGAAAATAAGCATATTAAACTTCCTAAACTTGGATTAGTAAAAGTAAGAGATAAACAAATTCCACAAGGACGAATTTTAAATGCCACAATATCACAAGAATCAAATGGACAATATTACTGTTCGTTATGTTGTACTGATATAACCTTTGAACAGTTGCCAAAAACTAATAGAAATATCGGATTAGATTTAGGTATTGTAGATTTTGCTATATTATCTGATGGTACTAAAATTGACAATCCTCGATTTTATGAAAAATCAGAAAAGAAACTTGCTAAATTGCAACGAGAATTATCAAGAAAAACAATTGGTAGTAATCGTTGGAATAAAGCAAGAGTGAAAGTTGCAAAATTGCAAAAACATATTTCTAATCAGAGAAATGATTTTTTACAAAAAATATCTACTTCTATTGTTCAAAATTTTGATGTTATTAGTATCGAAGATTTAGATGTTAAATCTATGAGAGAAACTGATAGTAATACAAGGAATAAACGTGTTGGCGATGTTTCTTGGTCAGAATTTAGACGAATGCTTACATATAAATGTGAATGGTATGGAAAAACATTATCGGTAATAGACAGATATTTTCCATCAAGTCAGATTTGTCATTGTTGTGGGCATAGAGATAGTAAGAAATCAGAAGATATTAGAATTTGGTCTTGTCCTGCTTGTAATTCAGAATTAGATAGAGATGTAAATGCAGCTATTAATATTTTGAATGAAGGATTAAGATTGGTAAATAATTAAATTTTAAATAATGTATATAAGAACCGTAGGAACTACGGGGATAGCTCGGTGATACTTAACTCGTTGGAGTTATTGACCGAGAACCCTACGACTTTAGTCGTGGGAGGTTCAGAAAAAGTATTACGAAGAACAGGCAAAATATAATACTTGGCAAACAGGATTTAGAGAAAAGACCAATGACTTTTTAAAGAATCCTACTGACGGAGATTATATGAAACGATTCTTTGAATTGGCTGATGAAGCTACTTCAAAGAACATGGAATCTGTTATTACGCAACAAGAAATGGTTGCTGATAATATGAGAAGTGCTATCGCTGCACTTAAAGAAAAAGAAGAAGTAGCTATGAAGCTTATGCAAGATGCTCCTACTGCTACTTTGGCTAAAAAGGCACAAGAAACTTTAAGTGATATTCGTGAAAATATTCAAGATGTAGAGTCTGATTTTGTGGACGTAATGGAAAAGGTTACGGAGCAAAAAGTTCAAAATATTCAAAATCAAGATAGTAGATATACTCGTGAAATCGGCAACTTAGAATATGATGAAAATATTCTTACAAATCGTTATGGTAGAACAGAAAATCAGTATGAGAAAGCACAACTTTCAAACGATATTCTTGAAAACTATAATAAACAGCTTGAGTTCCAAACTATGCGAAAGAACGAAGCTCATCAAGGCGTTCTGGATATGTATAACACGAATAAGGCTGATGAACGATTTATTTTACAGAATGTCAAATTTGATGAGTTGTTCAACGCCGATGGTAGTATAAATGAATATGCTCATGAAGCAGCAAAAGCTGTATTGGAGAATATGGAGAATGGTTCTCAGTATGTGCAAACTTTTGAGGGTATGCTTACCCAAAGACAAGAATATACTCAAAATTGGCTTGATGCTGTTTCACAAGAACGCGATTTAATGGATAAAATTGCAGACCAGCAAATAGAAGATGCTACTAATAAGATTAAAATCGCTACGGACAATTATGAGATGATTAACAAAATCTTAGATGTTCGTTTGAACAAAGAGAAAGCTATTACTTCTGCATTGCAAGAACAGTATTCATTCCAACAATCATTGAGAGATGCTGCTTTGGATTATCAAAGTGAACTTATTGCAAATAAAAATCTTTCTCAATGGTTAGATGATGATACAAGAGCGTTGTTGTTTAATGAGAATGACTATTCTGATATGATGAATACTATTAATGGCTTGAATGATGAAATGTCGAGAGCCTATAAGAAGTATAAGTCAGATATTAATAAGTTAGGCAAAGACGATTACTATCAAGAACAACAGATTACTAATGCTTATAATCGCCGTGTTGAACAGTTGAAAGAGCAATTAGAAGTAGCAAAGCAAAATCTTGAAGTCACAAAGAAAAATGCTGAGTTCCAAAACACTTTAAAAGAACGTGATACACGTATTCTTGTTGGTGACAGATGGGTCAATGTTGCTGATCCTGAAAAGCTTTATAATACTCAGTTAGAAGCTACTAAGGCTACAATGGCTCGTGATAATCTTATTCAAGATAATGTTGAGAATGAGAATGTTCGTAAGATGGAAGAACAGAGTGATAAGACTCAAGAAATTATTTCAGCAAATCAACAATATATTGATACGTTATCGAATATAAATGGCGAAGAGGCTGTTCGTCATGCTGAAACAATGGAGTCTCTTGAGGCTCTTATTGCTACAAACAATGCGTTAAGTGGCAACAGTATTAAGTGGGCTAATATCTTTGAAAATTCTGATAAATCTATTTATAGTCAAATAGCAGGATTAAGTGACATTGAACTTGGAAATAATTTTTTATACAATACTGATTATGCAAACAATCAAGGTGTTGTTGACTTTTTGCATAAAGCAGGTATTTATTCAGACGAAGCCTATAATGCTATAAGCAAAATGAATGAAACTCATGTAAACAGTAAGGTTACTACTGATAACAATAGTCTTCAATATTCACAACGATTTGAACATGGTGGACTTGAATCAGAAATAGCTTTAGGTAAAAATGGAGATAAAAAGCTTGCACAGTATAGAGGAGATAATGCTCCTACCGAAGACCCTGCTGAGAAAGTACAAGAATATCTTGATTTACAAAATAAACAGAACGGACTATTAACACCGTCTCAACGTAAAGAACTGCAAAAATGGGAGGCACTTGTCAATCAAGAAAGGGCAAACAATAGACTTTATTATGATACTCCTATAAATTATTCGGGGTTATCTGAATTCGGAGATCGTTTTGAACCGGTTACTTTACAAGGCATGGTTGCAAGTTCAAATTTTGAGAATATTATGACTAAAATGATGGAATATTATGCAAGTCCTATGGCAATGCCTGATTTAATTCCGCAATCTCCTCAACAAATGCCTGCAACTAACAATTCAACGTCAACTACCGAAAGCATTACGTTTACGGGCGATATAAATGTGACTGACCCTGTTCCGGACGCAAATGCTTTTGTAGATTCTTTGACAGACAAAGTTAAATCACAATATCCAATTATAAAGAACACAAAAATATAAGTTATAAGTTAGATGGTTGCTCCCTTTTGGGAGTGACTGTCTAATGCTATTTTTTATTGGTTGAATCAAGGAATTTCGTGGATTGGTATTGATTTTTTGAAAAAAATCGGTTATAATAGTTATAGAAATTTTATGCGATTATATAATCGAAATGAATAAAAGTATAGTGATTATAACCTTCGTTGAAATGCATATAATATTATTAAATAAATGTTTTTGAAAGATATAGTTCAAATTATTTATAAAGGAGGAATTGTCATGGGAGTATATGCTATAAAGAGTGAAAAGCCAATAGTTACAACCAAACCACTAGTAAGAAATACGGTTAATCAAGATTATATGAATTGGGTAAATTATATGAACACTCATGATTTTACCTTCAAGATAGACAAAGATAATAATTTAAAAGTTAAGGCAACAAAATAAATATATGAACAGTTTATATTGCTACAATTAAAAACAATACAAACCACTAATAAACAGTTACGTTATATTGCGTAGCTGTTTTTTTATTGCAAAAATTTAAGGAGGAATGTAACTGTTTGTTATAAGTTATAAAAAGTTATAAATATATGCTTACTTTTATAACTTTTAATGATAGAATTAGGTATAAACATTATAGGGAGATTTTAATTATGAGTAAATACTATTCTATCAATAAATTTTCAAAAATTTTAGGAGTATCAGCACAAACACTTAGAAATTGGGACGCAAATGGTAAACTTCATCCTCACCATACTTCTAGTAATGGATACAGATATTATTCTCATGAACAGTTAAATCAGGTTATGAACATAAAACCTAATTTAGATAGAATTGTCATTGGATATTGTAGAGTCTCAAGCAATAAACAAAAAGATGATCTGGAAAGACAAATAGAGAATATGAAATTGTATCTAAATGCACAAGGAAGACCTTATGAAATTATTTCTGATATAGGTTCTGGAATCAATTATAAGAAAAAAGGACTGAAAGAACTGATTAAACGCATATCTCAAAATAAAGTAGAAAAAGTTGTGGTTCTTTATAAAGACAGATTGTTACGATTTGGATTTGAATTAGTCGAATATATCGCAAGTTTATATAACTGTGATATAGAAATTATTGATAACACAGAAAAATCAGAGCAACAAGAACTTGTAGAAGATTTAGTTCAAATAATTACAGTTTTTAGTTGTAAATTACAAGGTAAACGTGCAAATAAAGCTAGAAAATTAGTAAAAGAATTAATTGAGGAAGAAGGTGAATCAAATGATAAAGTCAATAAAAGTGAGATTGAATCCAAATAATAAACAATCGACTAAGTTGTTTCAATATGCAGGCTGTGCTAGATTTGCTTATAATTGGGCTATTTCAAGAGAACAGGATAATTATAAGCAAGGGAACAAATTTTTATCAGATAGTGAATTGCGAAAAGAATTTACACAATTAAAGAAACAGTCTGAATATCAATGGCTGAATGAAGTAAGCAATAATGTAACAAAACAAGCAATTAAAGATGCTTGTAATACTTATAAGAGATTCTTCAAAGGACAATGTAAATATCCTGAATTTAAGAGTAAGAAACACTCTACTCCATCTTTTTATCAAGACAATATAAAAATTCAGTTTACCGATACCCATGTGAAAGTTGAAAGTTTTTCAATGAGTAAAAAACAGAATAAACAAAAGTTAAACTGGATTAAACTTTGTGAAAAAGGAAGAATACCAACTGGCTGTAAATACATGAATCCACGTTTTACTTATGACGGATTATATTGGTATGTGTCAATTGGTATTGAAGTTAATGATAATACTACTCTTCCATCAAATGAAGGTATTGGAATTGATTTAGGAATAAAGCATTTAGCAATATGTTCTGATGGCAATACATACAAGAACATAAACAAAACGCAAACGGTAAAGAAATTAGAAAAGAAAAAACGCAGGTTACAGCGTTCCATATCAAGAAAATATGAGAAAAATAAGAAAGGAGCAAATTACTGTAAAACAAGTAACATTATAAAAAGAGAAAAAGAACTTTTAAAACTAAATCACAGACTAACAAATGTTCGTCAAAACTATTTACACCAAACAACATCTGAGATAGTGAAACGAGAACCAAGTTTCATTTGTATTGAAGATTTGAATGTAAGTGGAATGATGAAGAATAAACATTTATCCAAAGCAGTACAACAGCAAGGTTTTTATGAATTTAGAAGACAGATTGAATACAAGGCTATGTGGAACAATATACCAGTTGTTATAGCCGATAGATTTTTTCCAAGTTCTAAATTATGTAGTTGTTGTGGAAGTATTAAAAAAGATTTAAAGTTGTCTGACCGTATTTACAAATGTGAATGTGGAAATGTAATTGATAGAGATTATCAGGCGGCTTTGAATCTAAAACAGTATGGAGAAAATGTCCTAAAACAACAATCCTAAAACAACAATCTGTAGCATAACACTTTCAAGTTATTACAGATATGTACTGATACGTTAGTCAGGAATTTATGCCTATGGAGTGTACAAGAACTTGCGAGTAGATTATGAGAAATCATGTCAAAAGCATATACGATGAAGTAGGAATGAAACATAAAGGTTTATAACTTTTTATAAGTTTTCAGTAACGGTGAAACATTTGCTTAGAAAACCAGCATTGCAATATCCACATGCAGAGGTTGTAAATCCAAATGAAGAAGTTGATTTTCAATGTGAATTACAATCAAGCGGAAAGATTGCAAAAGCACGATTAATGATAGATGACAACAACTATGAATATTACTTTGATAATTTTGATATACAAAATTTGCAAGAAAATAATTATAGTTCGTTGGTTACATACCCTATTAAGAATAACATTCCAACATATAAGATATACAAATCGGACAACAATAGAACAAGTAATGAAACCACGTTTTCATTTGATGCCGGCGAGATGTATACTTGGAAGATGAGAATATATGAGGACGATACCAAGTCTAATTATGTGCCGTCTTCTTGGATTGGTAAAGGTACTGTTATGGAAATTTTATCAGGGGCTGAGTCCGCAGGATCTAATAAAGGAACATATTACGGTTTGAATAGTTCTGAAATGAATGGGAATCGAATTCTAAAGATAAATCCTCATACGCAAATGTATTTTAAGGATTGTACATTAACAAAAACTTCCGATGATAATCCACACAAAGAATTATGGACACGATATGATGAAAATGCGAACTACTATATTAAGGTTGGGAATACGTTTGCAAAAATCAAAAAATATTATTACTTTTTGCCAAAATATGACGCATATAGAAAAGACCCTGAGAGAGGCGACAAGACAGTCAAATGGTTCAACTCAACGGATGATTTAGATACATATGGTGAACCTAAATTTGGTTATGCGGTTGTAAGTGGTAAACTTAAGGTTTCTGTCAATGATACATATACAATATATTGTAATTACATAGATACAGACCAATATTACTTTGACACAAACACACCTCCTGAGATTAATTTATATGAAAACTTTACAAGTGTAAATGGTGAAAATGTGACAAGAGAGATAGATTTATCTGAAAACACGCAACTTGCTCCCCTATCCTTATCATATAGCAATTTGCATATCACTGGTGAGTATTTACAATCCGAAGGAATAAGTGTTAGTCATTATAGTTTTCTTTTAGAAAGACGTGAATCGGATACAAAATATTCAACCGTTTCTTATTCAAACAACATATATTCAACCAATATAGATTGGCAATATGATAAATTTATCAGTGGAAATGAGTATAGATTAACATTGTCTTTAACAGATAGTGTTGGCTCTACATTTGAAAAAATAATTTATCTTTCAACGGGATATAATTCTGTTTCCTACCCTACCAATTTAAAAATTGAGCCATACAGAAAACATAATTCATTGATTGTAGATTTTAGTGAATTACATTCAATTACCGAAAATGAAAAAATTAAGAACGGACATCAGTTTATTGCTTATAACGAAAGCACTGATAAAATTGATACTACTTTGGAGATTCCTAATAATTCGTGCCATGTTGATAAAGGTAATTCTCTCACTTATGATTCAATTGACGGCGAAAAAGAGTTATCATTCGGTACGAATACTGTATATACAACCTTTAGAGTTGACACTGATTATACCGGCAGAATATTTGAAGTGACAGCTGATAATGGAATAATAACAACGTTAGACTGGGACGGTATTTATTTTAGAATATATGTTGGCACTGAAGATAATAATGGCGTGAGATTAGAACCGTATTCTCCTTATGAAAATTGGAATAACAAAACTAACGAAAAAAAGATACAGGCAATTAATGAGGCATTAGCAAAAGAGGAAACGAATTATTCTATTCCTTACTTATATATGGACGGACAAATTAATTATGGAGACAGTGTATATTATCACACTGAAACTCCTATAAGCGAGCAGACATGGCTTGTAATTATAGATACGGAAGGAAAACGTGCATATTTTAAGAATATATCTGATAAAAACAGTGAATTTGTAGAAAGAAAGTGGGGCGTTTATTAATGGCAAAAGTAAAATTATTCGGCGGTGTAACGTACTGTGCTTTTGGCGTTGATGAAGGCTCGCATTCACAAGAAATGATACAAACACCACCTACGCAAACATACGGTAATTATAATTGGAACACTGACACGAGAATGTTGGCAAACTTTAATGATACGTTAGTGGGAAGTAACTTTGATGGTTCATATGAAAATATTGACCATTTTCAAGTTTATAAAACCTTGGGCGAACAAGATACGTTACATAAAGTATGCCAAACTAAAAATCCTACTCAACGTGTGATAGAAGATTTCACTGTTGGAGATTTATGTGATTACCAATATTATATTTTTGGTATTTGTAATAATACAATGGACGTTAATGGTGTGCAAGTAAATGTCAAAACAATCTCTCCTCTTGTATCGGATAAAATCCAACTACATAGAGGAACAGTCTCTGTAATCGGACTTGTTCCTACAGAAGAAGATAATACTTATACTATTGACGAAGATAATATATGGCAATTAGATATTAATTTAACTAATGACGGTTACACGTTGAATACGGATAAGACATTTTATCAGACCCAAAATGCCTATGGCAAAGCGACTGGCGGTAATCGAAAGCAGAGAACGATGTCTATTACAGGATTACTTGGCAAAATAGATTGCTCAGGTGATAGTCAATATATAGATACTTATGACGACATTATAAATTGGGAGAATTTTGTATCAAGTAACAGTTTGAAAATGCTCATAGATTTAAGAGGATTGATTACTATTGGAGATACAGATGCTAATCCAACATTTCAATATGATACAAATGACAATCACGATGTTTCTGTTACGTTCACATTTAATCAGTTAAATGATATTGATACGGTTGATGTGTTGGGTATGACATTGCCGATTAATCCATTGTATTATGAATATTTAGCGGATAGCGAAGGAGCTTTGTTGAAAGATACAGTTGAAGTTGATTCAGACAATAAATATCACGAATACCTTGCTTCTCCCCTTTTGGACGGTGGTTTAACATGAACATATACAAGAACGGATATGTAGTTGACAGTATCCATAATATTAATATTGCAAATATAACAAAACAGGTATATCTAAATTCGTTCAGCAAACTTGGGTTTGAGAGAATACTCAAAGTGTTCAAAGCTGATATAGTTATACCTGTTTTTAGATTGTATTTGTTGGACGAAGATGAAAACATATCAATGGACGCAAGCGATGATTTAATGTCGGCAAGTTTAAGTATTACATATCAGACTGGTCAAAGACGTACAATGAATATTACTCTTGCAAATATAGATAATAAGTGGAAGCCTAAACCGATTAAGGGATTAATATGGACGGGAAGCAAATTTAGATTTGATTCTGGTATTGTTATTGGTGACACAATATATTGGAAACAACAAGGAGTATTTGTTTTTAAAGACCCTACATTATCAAGAGAAAATTCAAACCAAACAATCTCATTATCATTATGTGATAAGTTTGGCTTATTCGATGGCAGTGTTTATGGAACGACGAGTTTAAAAACAATCATTCCTGTTGGTGTTCCAATGAAGAATGCTTTTACTTCTCTATTGGCAAGCGACAGAGGAAATGGCAAACCATTTGACTTAAAACCAATTATTTTTAATAGTGAATATACGGACATTAATACATATTACACTATAAAGCAAGATGCCGGTACAAAAGTTAGTGAGATATTTACAAGTATGGGCGAAACAATTTCTTCCGATGTTTACTACAACGAATTTGGCAATATGGTTGTTAGTTCTAATGTTAATGAGTTTATATCATCTAACTTCCCTGTTGTATATCGTTTTGAGGAAAACGACAAAGATATTGTGTCGGCAAATGTTGTTTATAATACATCACAAGTCAGAAATAAAGTTGTTGTTAAAGGTGCTATTGCCAACGGTTATCAATTCAGTGCTATTGCCGAAAATAAGAATTTGAAATCAGACTATTGTATTCAGTATAATGGCGAAATACCAGAAGTTATAAATGATAGTAAACTATATGCTGATTCATTGTGTATGTCACGAGCAATGTATGAATTGATTAATTTTAGTCGTGGTACGAAAACATTGAATTTATCTTGCACATATAATCCTATATTCGATGTCAACCAATCTGTTATGGTTAATTATCCAAGCTTGGGTATTAACAACGAAAACTATGTCATTGACTCTATTTCAATGAATATGGATAGTGGTGCAACGACATCTTTGACAATGACAAATATTAACGAGGTGATCTTTTGATAGACAAAGAGGAAGAAAAAATAGATTTTAATGATGAAACAGTTATTGCATATGTAAATATGATACGTCAAATTATCCAAAGTGAAGTTTCAACATATTTAAAAAATCAGAATATTGAAACATTTGAGGATTTAAAAGTGCAAAGCGTTTCTGATGACGGATTACACGCAACATTGAAAGATACGACTACAAAGGAAGTATATGAAAATATACCTAACTATACAAATATAAAAATCAAACCAAATGATTTTGTCCGAATGTATATTAGTAATCAAGGATTAAAAAAATATATTGGACAAACCTTTGGTTCAAGAACAGAATATCTATGTCAAACAGAAAAGGACGGTGATAAATAGTGGCATTACATATAGATACAAGCAATGTTACACTGATGAGTGAATTTAAAAATGCAATCGAAGATTATGTTCAAGAATACGTAAATGTGACTCTTGGCGGAACACATAAAGAAAAAGCTGATAGTAGTTGGAAATTTGAAGGCGGTACGGCTGAGAAAACCCATGATTTGTACATGTATATTCCTTGTGGTATATCAACGTCAAGTAATCATTGGGGAGTTATTAATATTAAGAGGAACGATGTTGAATATAAGACAGATGGTGTTCAAATCTTCTTTTGGTTTAACGGCACAGATTTTCAATACAGTTTGAATACTAAAAGAATTTATGAATTTACTCGTAGTTCAAGCGATAATCAAAGTGTTGAGAGCGTTACTTATGCCAATAACACTATTACAATAAAAGTAACAAACCATTCGAGTGATTCATATTATCCGTCTGCTTCATTTAGTGTAGATTATCATATTTGGTAGAAAGGAGTGATTAAATGGCACATATTGATTTAAAAAAAGATGCACATATTTTTATTCAAACAGGTGTGACTATTCAAAACTTATTGAACTTGGTTCAATCATTTGAAACAAATGAACTTGAAGAGTTAAGAGACCTTATTAACGTAATCAAAGATATTGACACAAATGATGATAATGCAGATTTTAAGCAACAACTGATTAATGCTATTAACAATGCAGTAATGGAAAATGAAGTTGTAGATACTTTAGATAAAGATAGTACCTATCCTCCACAAGCTACAACTGTAAGAAAAGCACTGAATGGCATAACGGATAAAATTGCTCAAATTGTTAAAAATGTTCAAGATGAAACACAAGAAAGACAAAATAATGATTCATCACTGAACACCTTAATTTCGACCGAAACAAGCGAACGAAAATCTGATGTTCAATCTATTAATGAAACACTTTCTTCTAAAGCAGATAAAACAACCTTGTATGGTGCAGGGATAAGCACACACACAATAACCCATAGTCTTGAAAAAGCAGATTTAATTATAAGTATTAATACATCATATGGCAATGGGTATGTGACAATAGATGGTGAAACTGTAAAAAATAAAATTCTTATGGATGGTTTAACTATTCAATCAGAATCAATTTCTGCAACATTTTCGGCGGAAAAAGGTGAAGAAGGAGAAAAATATATAAATCTTCTTTATTCAACCGAAACAGGCAAGCTTGATTTGGAAGTTACAGAACAGCCTGAACCAGGAAATTTTGCAAAGATGGATGTAACATATATGAAAGCAACAATTTCTGAAATGTATGCAAGAAGAATGTATTTTGATGGATTGAATACTTTGACATCATTGGCTACAAAAAATAAAAATTCATTTTTAGAAGCAATCAATGAATTAGTAGCCTCTGATACTTCAATTAACAATTCTATAGGCACAATAAAAAAACAATTAGAAAATACAACAATAACCGGTATATGGCACTATGGTACACTATTAACCCATACAACAAATGTAAATGATGTTGCCAATAATGACATTCCTGCAAATGTAGGGGACTTTTATCTTAACTCAAATACATTTTCAGTGTATTTTTGTGTAGGAGATGATAATGGCAATCATAATTGGTTATATATCGGCAATTTGACAGGCAGTTTTGATTATTCAAATTATGCAAGTATTAATTCTCCACATTTTGAAGGAATACCAACAGCACCTACTCCAAGTGCTTCAAACAACTCTACGCAGATAGCTACAACGGAATATGTTAGAAGTGCTATTTATAAGTATGCCAGCAATGATAATCTTGAAATGATTGATTTGGCAGAAGGACTTAGAGATGATGTTTATGGTAAACAAGTTGTATGGACAGTTGGCGGTAATATTATGAATTTAACATTACCAGCCCCAAAATTAACAAATCCTACAACTTCAGAGGAAGTCAAAATTACTTTTGACAAAGGTATTATTCCTTTTGATAATACTGTAAAAAGAAGGTATCTTCCTTACGATACGACAAATGTCTCTTTTATTCCTATTACAGGAAACAAGACATATATTAATTGCGAATTTAATTTTGATACGCAACATTTAGAATTTACAACATCTAATTCAATGATTTCTCAAAATACTATAGATGCTGTTGAAACAAGAGTGTGGAAGTTTAGTTTATGTTATTATACAGTAAATGTTGTTTATAATGATTCTTCTGAAGAACCGGCAAGTCAATATGTAATTAGTAATTATGATTGTGATTGGTGTATTAATTCTGAAAAAATAGCATTACCATATCAAACATTGGATATGCTAAAAACCGTTGACAAAAATTGTATTATTAATTCTATAAATGAAGTTGTCGATAATGCTTCAAAGAATCAAAGCGAAGTAGGAACTCTTATTTATGCACTACACCCTGACATAACAACATATTCCACTTCGGCAGCTAAAGATGGGTATTACGGAAAACTAATAAAAAGTGATGTGGACGAAGTATTTATACTGAATAACGATAGACAAGATGATATGGATTATCCTGATGGCGTCACATTAAGTGGCAAATTACCTTATGATGATGAGGTTGGGTATATCTTATCGCAAGATATACCAGCTTTAAAGAAAGCATTTTGTAAAGTGACAAAAAAATATGTTGCATCTATTGATGGTGCAAATGGAGAAATAGAAGTGTTATTAACATTCTAAGAGGAGGAATTTATTATGACAAACATTAACTGGAAAGTAAGAATTAAAAATCCGATGTTTTGGGTACAAATTGTAGTTGCTATTTTTGTTCCTGTACTTGGCTATATGGGGATTACGGCACAAGACCTAACTACATGGCAAGCAGTAGGCAATGTAATATTGACAGCTTTTTCTAATCCATATGTATTGCTGTTGATGGCAACGAGTGTTTATAATGCTATTATCGACCCAACTACAACAGGCATTACAGATAGCAAAACGGCACTTACATATACTACGCCTAATAGTGATAAATAAGAGAACATTCATTCTATACGAATGTTCTTTTTTTTTGTGCAAAAATTAAAGAAAGGAAGATTGCTATGAATATAATTGAAGTTGCTTATAAATGGCACGGTGGCTTTACAAAGCGTTCACGCACAGATTTTATAGCGTTACATCACGCAGAAGCAGTTAAATGTACTCCACAAGATATACACAGTTGGCACGTCTCAAATGGTTGGACAGGCATCGGTTATCATTTCTTTGTGCGTAAGGACGGCACAATTTATCGTGGTCGTCCGCTTGATGTGGTTGGTGCTCACGTTCAAGGTATGAACAGTTGTTCTATTGGCATTTGTGCTGAAGGTGATTATCATACAAAAGAAAAGACAATGCCTCAAGCACAAAAGAAATCTATTATCGAGTTATGTCAATATCTTAAAAAGAATTATTATCCAAATGCAAAGATAGTTGGACATAGAGAAATCGGTGACAGTAATTGTCCTGGTCGATATTATCCACTTAATGAAATTAAATTTGCTGTTGCCAGAGGAATTACTGTTCAAGCAGAAAATCCTCAAAAGATTGCCTTGGATAAGTTGGTAACGAAGGGTATTATTACAGATGCATCTCAATGGGTACTTACTGATTTCTTAACAAATGCAAAGGCGGTTAGAGTTCTCGATTTGCTTTCAGGCGGTACTTGGACAAGCGAGAAAACAAATTCAAGTATTCATTGGGCTCAGCCAAATGTCATCTCTTTAGCCTCTAAAGACGGTGATTCTTCTGACGGAACAAAAGTCATTGAAGATATTGACGGAATGGTTAATAAACTAAATGTCTGGATTTCTAAGGCTACACTATTGGCTTTGGTTGATAAGCTTACAGGTGGTACAAAAGCAAAATACAAGAATAGAAAAACAGACCATTGGAGCAGAAATTGTCTTGATAGCCTTTGTGATAAAGGCATAATTACAGACGTTAAGTATTGGGACTCCGATTTCGAATCTACAGTAGAAAACGGAGTTTTTTTAGTGCTTTGTTGTAATGCGTTTGGTCTTTGAGGGAGGGTTTAATGTACACGATTACTCTATTAAACGATAGAAGATTATATGGAGCTCACAAAGAAGCAATTATGCAGTATGACAATATGGTCGGTAAAATTCAATTTTTAATTCCACAAACATATGACGGAAATGATATGAGAAATTTTACGACTGTATCATTGGAATATATCTCCCCTATTTCTCATTTGTATAAGCAAGAATTTTTAACTTTATCTGAGGAATTGGTAGAATATGCTGATGAACAATATTTAGAATATTTGCTTCCTATTGGCTCAAAAATGACTGCTGAAAATGGGGATATTGAATTACAACTATCGTTTTACCAAGTTTATATGGACGAAGATGGTGTAGTTCAAGACCCTGTTCTGAAAACACAATCTTGTAAGGTAAAAATTATTCCTACAAAGAACTGGGCTCAATTTGTACCGTCAGAATCTATGGCGGCACTTGACCAACGTATTGCTCAGTTGATTGCTTTGGAAGAAGAAATTACTGAATTACAAGGACAGATTATTGAACATCATGACAATTTTATAAATGATGATGTTATTTCTGATAAGACAACATATTCGTCAAAGAAGATTGAAGAATTTATAGATAAGAATGAACTTGACGAAACTGTTGAAAATATAACAAATAGTGAAAAACAAACAATCTCTGATGAAGAGATAGAAAATCTATTTAAATAATTTAGGATAAATCGCATTATGCCGGCTAACAATGCGTTTTATTATATACATAACTTATACACTTTTATTAAAATTTCAAGGAGGAAATTAGAATGGCAAACGAAACACAAAAGTTTTTAAGTTACGAAGGTCTTGGTACATATGACAGTAAAGTCAAAGCTTATATTGTAGATAAGGCTGACGCTGCCAAGACATCTGCTATCAAAGCAGACGCGGTTGTAGTTACTACAGATGTAACAACAGAAGGATATGCAAAGTCTTATACCTTCACTCAGAATGGTGCAACTATTGCTACGGTTGATATTCCAAAGGATATGGTCGTATCAAGTGGTAAAGTGGTTGTCAATCCTGAAGGACAGAATGAAGGCACATACCTTGAATTGACACTATCTAATGCAACAAGTGACAAAGTTTATATTAATGTTGGTAAGCTTGTAGACATTTACACTGCAAAAGCCAATGCAACTCAGGTTCAGATTGCTATTGATTCTGCAACAAGAGAAGTTAGTGCCACAATTGTTGCTGGTGGTGTAGGTTCACCAGAACTTGCTGACGGTGCAGTTATTACTGCTAAGATTGGCGATGCTCAAGTTACAAAAGCAAAATTAGGCACTGATGTACAAGCTTCTATTGATAAAGCCGATTCTGCAATTCAGTCGGTTGCTACCGGTAAAACAGACGGTACAGTCGCTGTCGATGGCACAGATGTTTTAGTTGCAGGTTTAAAGTCTGCCGCATATGCTGAGACAACGGCTTTTGATGCGGCTGGTGTTGCAGATACAAAAGTAAAAGAACTTGCTGATGGTGCAGTAAAAACAAATACAAGTGATATTTCAACACTAAAAACAAAAGTGGCTGATCTTGAATCTGTTGCTATTGAAGCAATCTCAACAGATGAAATAAATGCTCTATTTACAAAAGTGACTGAATAATTTATTCTCTGATTAATTCAAAGTAATACATATTTCTAAGGGAAGGGTGACGACTCTTCCCTTTTTGTATTGCTTGATACTATATGTTTTTGCAAAAATATATAACTCGTTTTGGAGGAAAGAAAATGGAAGAAAAGAAATTTTTAGATTTAAATGGTTTAAAAATAGTTGTAAATAACATCGAGAACGAGATAGATGGAAATAAAGGCGACATATCTTTTACCGATGATATTACTTATGAACCGTTAGAAGAAACGGAGGCAAGTTCGTAATGGCTATGTCTCTTAAGGAAAGCTTAGAAAGCTTAAAAAATCAAACATCTGCATACACTCCGGCGGTAATGATGCTTGAACCAAATACTGAACCAGAGATAACAGTTGATATGGACAATAGAACGATTACTGTTCCGTCTGAATTGCAGACAATAGGTGTAGCCACTGAAAATAATGCCGAAACAGTTTACATTCGTGTTCCGTCTATTACATTTGACGGAATTGATTTAACTGATAAAACTGCCTATATCTATTTTGTAAACGCAGGCAAAGAAGTGAATATTTACAAAGTCACTGATGTTACTGTTGAAGATAGTTCGATTAAGCTTGGCTGGACTATTACTAATGACGTTACTCGTTATGCAGGAACGGTATCATTCTCTTTGGCGTTTGAGTTGGATAATTCATATAAATGGACAACCACACCTGCCACTTTAACGGTTCTTAAAGGATTGGACATTGACCAAACAATTTCAAAGCAAGACACCGCTATTGTATCTGCTCTATATGACAAGGTTAATGCTCTTAATACAAAGGTAGACAATGCCGTAAATTCAATGGATAATTCAGTTGCAACAATCAACACATTGCAGAGTGCTATACAATCGTTGCAGTCGGAATTAAATTACATAAAAGAACACGTTGTTTACGTGATAGATGATATTGAAAATTAGAAAGGAGGAACTTAATGGCTAAAGCAAAATATTTTACACAAAATAACGAAAAAGTATATCCTATATCACACACCAAAGCAGTATATGATGGCAATGGTAAAGTCTTAGAGGATAGATTGACTGAAGATGAAACTGCAATTTCAAGCCTACAAACGGACGTAAAAGGCAAAGCCAACAAAACTGATGTAGACAATAAGCTAAACTCAAATAGTGCTATTTCTGACACTACTGTGGCTTTCACAGAGGCTTCAGTAAGGGAAAATATTGTTTCAAATGAAAAGAGTTCTACTCTATTTGGTAAAGTTCAAAAATGGTTCTCTGATTTAAAAAAAGTTGCTTTTACGGGTAGTTATAACGATTTGATTGATACTCCGTCAAATGCTACTACTACCATTAATGGTTTAATGTCGTCAAGCGATAAAATAAAATTAAACGGAATATCAAGTAATGCAAATAACTATATTCACCCCACTACATCTGGCAATAAACACATACCAAGTGGAGGCTCATCAGGTCAAATATTGAAATGGTCGGCAGATGGCACTGCTATATGGGGAACTGAAAAAACATATAGTAATGCTACTACTTCAAGTTCAGGGTTGATGAGTGCAAGCGACAAAACAGACCTCGATGCTTGTGTAGAAACTTTAAGTGCCGATGCGTCTATGTTTCTTAGTTCCATTAAATCTCCAGCTCCTGCTGAATTTGAATTTGTTGAAACTTTATCATTAAGTAATTTAACTTTAACAGGTGATGTAGTATTTTCCAATACGGGTTTATTTAATGGATATGCTTCATTAACTGAAATCACATCAGGACTTAATGATATTCTCCAAAAGAACGTTGATAACGGATTTGATTTTGTTTACTATATGGTACATAATACAAACAGTAAACGATTTGAATTTTCTGCTACTGACCCATTGTATATATCCAGTAGTCAGGGTGGCAAATGGTATTATGATGGCAATGAAATAGCTACTAAGTCTGATATTCCAAGTACTTCTGATTTTCTTAAAACATCTGGCGGTACTTTATCAGGCAATACAACTTTAACTTCGGGATATGGTTTTTTGTCAAGTTATAGTAATAATCTTAAATTGCTAAGGGTGAATTCAAGTTCAAATTACTTTGGTGAACAAGGTGGAGCTACTGCAATGTATAACTATTTTGGTTATAGAAATAGTGCTAATACAACTACAATAATTAATCATTTTGGTAGTAGTTATAATCCATCATATGCAAAAAATATAATGAATTATTACGGAAGATTTGCTGAGACTAATCACTTTGGTGCAAATGCTATAAATAGTTATTTTGGCAGTTCATCAACAACGTCATATTATAGAGGTGATACAATTTATTTAGGTGATTCTACATCACATCCAGTTTATATGCAAGGTAGTACTTCATATAAAGTTGTAGGAACAACTACTGGATATAATACGAAGATACATGTTGCAAGTTCACAGCCAAGTAATATGTCAGTTGGAGATATATGGTTTAAGATTCCATCATAATAAAGGAGGTTGATTTTTATGGCATATTGGTCAGATTCAGGAGTAAGAGCAACCTCTTTTGCTGGTGGTAGTGGAACATCAAGTAGTCCATACTTGATATCCACTCCAGCTCAGCTTGGTTATTTGTGTTATTTGATAAACAGTAGTACATCATCATCATATAAAAGTAAGTATTATAAGCTTACAGCCGATTTGAATATGAATGCAAACTACTGGATACCTATTGGATATGCATCTACTAGCTATGCATTTACTGGTAATTTTGATGGTGATGGGCATACTATATCTTACATGACGATAAATGGGACTTATTCAGGATGTGGGTTATTTGGATATGCAGGTTCATCAGCAACTATTAAAAATTTAAAAATGACGAAGTTAGTTATAACAAATTCAAAGTCGAGTACGGCAACATATGTTGGTTGTATTTTAGGTTATTCATCCAATACTACGATAAGTAATGTTTACCTTGATAACCCATGCATATTTGATTATAATACATCTACACATTATGTTGGTGGGATTGTGGGAAGAGTATATCTTTCAACAACAATCTCAGATATTTGGATTGATAATATGCAGATGCAATCAGCAATAACATCAGCTCGTGTTGGAGGTATTACAGGATGGACAGACAGTGCTCCTCTTACAGTAAATCGAGCTAATATAGAGCTAGAGGTAAATATGGTATCATCTGGTGGTGCAGACTATTTCGTTGGCGGTGTTGTTGGGTATAATTCTAATACTAGTAGCAATTATACAATAAAATTGACAGATATCAATATTGTTTCCTTAAATGTGAAACATAAAACATCAACGAGTTTCATGGGTGGAATTATAGGTAGGTTGTCTGCTAATATAAGTGCATCTAATATAACTATCGCTAATATATGTATCAATCAATGTAGCTACACCGACGAGAGTAATACACATGATGGTGCATTGGTCGGAGGAAGTTATACATGCTCTATTACTGCAACAACAAATACAATGTTAATGTATAATACAGATAACTCAAATATTACTAACTACTCAAATGGATTAACTAAAGATATTCTAACCAATCACAAATCATTCTCCAGTGGATATAATGAATCTAGTGGTATGTGGCTTGATGAAAATGGAAATATTGTTAAAACGTATATGATTGTAGCATACGAAGATAACTGGGTACTTTTCAACACAACACCTTTTGTTAAGGTTCCATATGCACCAAGTAGTGCTAAAAAAGTCTATTGTTTACAGTTAGTCGATTGGAATACGTTATATAACTTTGGGAAACCAGATATAATTGATAGTGTACTAAAGAATATTTATACAACAAGTAATACTTTTAAATTACCTGCTCCAGATGTTTATGCATATCTCGGTATTACTTTAACGGTTACAAGTACAGATGAAAAAACTACATATGTCTCCAATGCAGTACCAGGTACAATTGTTTCAATTAATGGAGATAGAAAAATTAAAGTTGGTGATTTAGATAAAACTAAACTTATATCATATAAGAAAGACAGTTCAACCGTTGTCGAAGTTGAAAATATTTATTATAAAACTAGTTCATCTACAATTAAAATAGTAAATGATTATAAATATAAAAAAGATAGTTCAACTATCGTATAAATAAAAATTTAAGGAGTGATTTAGGTTGCTTATAATTAATGACAAGATTCAAATTAAAGAAAAAAATGAAATCTATGAAAGAGATTATTTCACAAGAGGTTGTAAACGAGTTTGCATTCAAATAGAAATTCCTAAACAAGATGGTGTTACTTATGATACATTAGTAAATGCTTTCTCAGATGGTGCTTCAATTATTAGAAGATTAACTGAAACTAAAATTGAAAGAAGAGAAATTACTAATGAATCTTCAACGACAGAAACAAATGAAACAGTAACTAAATCTGAAGAAGAAAATACTGAAAGTGATACTAAAGATATACCTGAAGTAACTTATGAAGATGTAGAAGTTGAGTATACAAAAGATTATCCATTAACTGATTTTGTAGTAGCCGGTGATATTATTGACAAGAGAGATGGTTCATTTGTTGTTTATATGGGAGTTAAAACAGAGACTGAAATACTTGAAGAACAAAACGCTGAGCTTATGTTAACGCTTGTCGGAGGTGAAGAATAATGTATTACAATATGATACGAAAATACTATCTTGAAGGCTATGGTTATCCGAAAAAGTATTACACCGATGCTGATTTGGACAAGTTTGTAGTAAAAGATATGATAACTCAACAACAGTCTGATGAGTTAAAAGCAGAAAAAGGAAGTGACGAATAATGGTTGAGCCTGTTAAAAAGACAGTGGAGTTCCAAATAGAGGATATGAATACTGTGATAAATTGTTTGAATGATATTAGTGTTCGTGGGATAGATTGCATTAAATTTGCAAATGTCCTACATATTTTACAAAGCAAAGGTACTATTAAGTAAGACACCAAGGAGGGTTAATGGAAGTAATATCAGAATTACAAAATATAGATTTGACTTCGTGGGTTATTGTTGGTTTTATGATAATGGCAATCATTGTAACATTCTATGAGGTCATATGTAAAGTATGTGCCATTTTCAATAAACCAATAGGAGCAATGAAACAACGAAAGGCTGACCACGAATTGTTAGTTGAGACAGTTCAGGATTTAAAGCAATTACACGAAAAGCACGAAGAAGATACTCAGCAATCAATTAAGCATGATAAGATTATTAAGGAAGAACTTTCGATGCTTACCAATACTGTCAATAGTATTGCTACCAATCTTGAAGATATGGAGCGAAAAAATAACGAAACCAAAGTTAAGGAATTGAAAGACACTCTTATCAATTATTATAATAAGTATCGTGTGGTTGGTGAATGGTCTGAGTTGGAAAAAGAAGCGTTTTGGGAATTGTTTGAGGACTATTCCGCAAGAGGTGGTAATAGTTACATACATTCAATTGTTGAGCCAGTTATGAGAGAATTAAAGGTAGTTGACTAAATTTTATAGAGTCTGCTAAATTAAGCAGGCTCTATTTTTTTTAATAGAATGGTGAAATTGGAGGTAATAATATCAAGTATGTACGGTTTCATTTACATAACGACAAATCATATAAACGGCAAAAAATATATAGGTCAAAAGAAATATGATAAGTACGATTATTGGAAAACTTATCTTGGTAGTGGAATATTATTGTCGAGAGCAATTAATAAATATGGTAGAGAAAACTTTTCAAAAGAAATTATAGAAGAATGCGAAACAAGAGATGCACTAAACGCACGCGAAAAATATTGGATTTCTTATTATGATGCTGTAAACTCTGATGAATTTTATAATCTTGCTTCAGGCGGTGACGGTGGTAGAACTTGCTATGGAGAAACGCATCATGCATCAAAGAAAGTCTACCAGTATGATAAAGACGGAAATTTTATTAGAGAATGGGATAATGCACAAAGAGCTTCTGAAGAATTGGGCATTTGTGTGTCCGATATTCATGTTGTTTGCAGAAATAATAATGGTGTTAAGCAGGCAGGAGGATATATCTGGTCTTATATCCCATATACTCAAGTTGACAGATACGCAAGAGAAGGGATGAACAAACATAAACTTTTACAGTTAGATTCCAATTTTAAAATTGTTTCATCTTTTAAAAATATATCGTATGTTGATAAAGAAAGTTTTGACAGAGAAAAAATTATCAATTGTTGTAATTTTAAAGCAATTACACATAAAGGTTTTCATTGGATGTATGAAGAAATGTATGACGATAAACATATCTCAATGATACTTGCTATGAAGAATAAGAAGCCAAAAGATGTAACATCTAAGGTAGTTTATCAATTAGATGCCAATAAAAATATCGTACATACATATAAAAACTCAAAAGAAGCTTCGGATATAACAGGTATTAAAAGAGGTACTATTCAAGCTTATTGTAAAAGAAATGTAGCCAATCACGGATTTAATACAACAGGTTATTACTGGGTTTATGATGTAGCATAATGTACTATTAATCATATTCAAGTTACAAACAACACTTGAGGTTGTTTTGAACGTGGAAGCAAGATGTCGGTTCGCTTTCGGTGTCTTGTGGAGTTCTATGGAGGGTTGTGTGATAACCACATAGCGAATAGGTCTTGGACTGAAAGAAAACACATTACAATTTTAGGGTAGAGGAATTAAGTTTCCCCTACCCTATTTTTTACGCCTTTCAAGAATAATTTATAGAAATATAGATTTATTTTCCTTTTACTTTTTAGATTATAATAACACCAATTTTGATACCAATTTGATACCAATTAATTGATAAAAGTTGATACATTTTGATACTTTTAAGCCTTTTAGAATTATTTTTCAATCTTTGAGCCCTTAAAAAATGGCTTAAAATAAGGGTTTCTGAGGATTTTAAATTATTTTTGATATTATATCACTTTTTTTCTCAGTTGTCCACAGGAAGCTGATATATCTGAGCCGAGTTCACGTCTTACTGTCGCATTTATACCAAGATGTGTTAATTTTTCTTGGAACGCTCTTATATCGTCATTACTTCCTTTTTCAAAATTTCTTTCTTCAACTTTATTTACAGGTATAAGATTTATATGCCCATGCAGGTCACGGACAAGATTTGCCAGTTCCTCTGCATTTGCCATACTGTCATTTACACCGTGAATAAGAGAATATTCAAAACTGATACGTCTGTTTGTCGTCTTTACATATTCTCTGCAAGCCGTCAATAATTCTTCAATATCGTATTTATGATTTACAGGCATTATACTGTCACGAATTTCATTGTTAGGTGCGTGCAGAGATATTGTCAGCGTTATAGGAAGTTTTTCCTTTGCCAACGCGTATATCCCCGGCACAACACCGCAGGTTGACAGTGAAATGTGTCTGTATCCTATGTTAAGTCCTTTTTCATGGTTTACATTGTGCAAAAACTTTATGACGTTATCGAAATTGTCAAGCGGCTCGCCTATACCCATCATAACAATATTGCTTATACGCTCGCCGACGTCTTTTTGTGCAAAAATAACTTGATTAAGTATTTCACCCGGCGTTAAACTTCTGTAAAGTCCGCCTATCGTTGACGCACAAAAACGACAACCCATTCTGCAGCCGACTTGACTTGATATACAAATCGTAAGTCCGTGATGATAACGCATAACAACGCTTTCTATACAATTTCCGTCCGGAAGTTCAAAGAGATATTTTACAGTACCGTCTATTTTCGATACATATTTTTCTCTGATTTTAAGCGTTGAAACATACGTTTCTTTTTCAAGTTTTTCCCTTGTTGCCTTTGACAGGTTCGTCATTTCATCATAGCTTTCCACGCCTTTATGAAGCCATGAAAAAATCTGCTCGGCTCTGAATTTCTTCTCGCCGACGGATGTAAGATATTCAATTAATTCATCATATTCAAAATCTTTTAAATCAATCATTTACTTAATCCTTTTCATCTTACAGATATAAAATCCGTCTGTGTTATCTATATGCGGATAAAATGTCTTTTCAAATACTTTTTTAAAATTTTCGTTATCCGCCGTAAAGCTGTCTGTAACAGCCTCATTTTCTTCTTTTTCAATCGTACACGTTGAATAAACAATCTCACCGTTTATTTTAAGATATTTTGACGCATTGTCAAGTATCTGTCTTTGAATTTTCGGTAAATCGTTATCCGCTGCCCTGTTCCACTTTATTTCGGGCTTTCGTCCGATTATTCCCAAACCCGAACACGGAACATCACAAAGTATTTTATCTGCCGTATTTATCATACTTTCGTCGATTTTACAGCCGTCCGAAAGTTTAGGTTCGATTATCGTTATTCCGAGCCTTTCGGCATTCTTTTTTATAAGCTCTATTTTATGTTCGTGTACGTCAAAGGCGTATATTTTGCCTTTGTTGTTCATCAATTCCGCAATATGCGTTGTCTTTCCGCCCGGTGCGGCACACATATCAATCACTGTGTCACCCTCACACGGTGCAAGCACTTTTGCTGTCTGCATCGCGGCTGAATCCTGTATTGTGTAATATCCGTCATTATATAAGCTGTCCGCCGAAATGTCAAATCCGTCCGACACTATATAACCGTCATAAACTTCGGCATTTATTCCGTTGTCGTTAAACTTCTTGCAAAGTTCATCTGCCGTTATCTTTAATCTGTTCGGTCGAATATTAAGTCTTTTTTCCATGCCGAAACTTTCAATCAATTTTTCGGTAAAATCATATCCGAATTCATCAATCCACTTTTCACAAAGCCACATCGGGAACGAATATTTGACAGACAAATATTCTGTTTTATCAGACGGATATTCGATTTCTGTTTTCGACACATTTCTCAAAAGTCCGTTTACAAATCCTGCCGATGCACCGTGACCGTATCTTCTTGCAAGCTTTACGCTCTCATTCACTGCGGCGCTTATCGGCACTTTATCCATAAACATTATCTGATATATTCCCATTCTCAAAATTATAAGAATGTACTTCGATATTTTTTTCAATTTTATCTTTGAAAACTTTCCTATAACATAATCAAGAGTCAATTTTCTGTCTGTGACGCCGTAAACAAGATTGGAAATAAACGCCTTATCCTGTTTTGGCATATCCGTTTTCAAAGCTTTTTTCAATGCCATATTTGAATATGCTCCGTTAAATTCAACGTCGTATATTACTTTCATTGCAATTTCTCTTGCGTTACTCATTAATCTCTCCTACGATTTGCCAATAAAACAAGTCTTAAAAATTGAAGTGCCGTTGACGCAACCGCCGCAACATATGTCATAGCCGCCGCCGTAAGTGTTTTCCTTGCACCTGTAAGCTCATCACCCTCAAGTAAGTACATACTTTCAAGAGTTTTCATTGCACGTCTTGACGCATTGATTTCAGTCGGCAATGTTACAAGCTGAAATACAAGCACCGCACCGAAAAGTATCGCACCGACCATTGCCAGTCTGCCAAGTCCGAGTATAAGTCCGATTATGAAAATCGGCATTGAAAGCGTGTTGCAGACATTTACTATCGGCACAATTCCGTTACGAATTTTTATCGGAACGTATCCTACTTGATGCTGAACCGCGTGACCGCATTCATGTGCCGCAACACCTATTGCGGCTACCGATGTAGAATTATATGTTGAATCCGACAGTCTTATGACGTTTTCATTCGGGCTGTAGTGGTCTGTAAGGTCGCCCGAAACGTGTTCAATTCTTATATTCTGAAGTCCGTTTGCATCAAGAATTTGTCTTGCCGCACTTGCCGCGGTAATTCCTCTTGAACTTCTTACATCATTGTATTTACTGAAAGTCGATTTGACTCCCATTGACGCAAACAATGTAAGTAAAAATGCAATTATTACAAGTACATACGTTGGGTCAAAATAATAGCTGAACATAATTACTCCTTTCCGAGTACAACTCCTAATTCAATTTCATGTCCTCTTGCATAATCTTCAACATTCATTTTTTTACTGTTTGGGAACTGTGCCGTTACAATGTACAATGTTCCCTCACCGCAAGAAATTTTAAGTCCTTTTCCCTTTTCAAGTGCAAGTATCTCTCCCGCCTCTTTATCCGAATTTTCATCACAAACTCTTGCGGAAACAATTTTTAAAATTCCGTCTTTATATTTTGTGCAAGCAAGCGGCCACGAATTCATACCACATATCAGTTTTGAAATTTCACGAGCCGATTTGCTCCAATCTATAACTCCCGTTTCTCTTGAAATCATAGGCGCATATGTATGCTCCTCATCATTTTGCGGAGTAGGTGTTATACTGCCTTTTTCAAGTCCGTCTATTGTTTTTAAAAGCAAGTCGCCGCCTATTACGGCTAAACGGTCGAAAAGTTCCTCTGCCGTTTCATATTCGCCGATTTCGGTTTCGGCTTTCAAAAGCATATCGCCGGTGTCAAGTCCGCTGTCCATTTTCATCGTTGTAACGCCGGTAACCTTTTCGCCGTTTATAATCGCCCACTGAATAGGTCCCGCACCTCTGTACTTCGGCAAAAGTGACGCGTGTACATTAACACAGCCGTATTTCGGATAATCTATTATATAATCAGGCAAAATTTTGCCGTATGCAACAACGACAATAAGCTCTGGTTTCAGTTTGTCAAGAACAGGCTGAAGTTCACCGTTTCTCAGTTTTTCGGGCTGATATATATTTTCTATACCTGCCTCAAGTGCCGCCGCCTTAACATCAGTCGGTACAAGTTTATGTCCTCTACCTTTCGGTCTGTCCGGCTGAGATACAACACCCACAACATCAAGACCTGCGTCTGTCATAGCTTTAAGGCTCGCCGCCGCAAAATCGGGTGTACCCATAAATAAAATTCTCATTCAACCATCTCCGTTAGTCAATAAATCTAATTACTCTGTCCAAGAACAATTTACCGTCAAGGTGTTCAATTTCGTGACAAAAAGCTCTTGCCAAGAGTTCCTTACCTGTGATTTTAAACCACTTGCCGTCCCTGTCCTGTGCTTTTACGGTTACGACATTCGGTCTTGTAACCTCGCCGAACACTCCTGGTACGCTAAGACAGCCTTCGCTGCCGGTCTGTTCTCCGCTTTCTTCTACTATTTCAGGGTTTATAAGTTCAATTTTACCGTCACCGACATCTATGACAACCGCACGTTTCAGTATTCCCACTTGCGGAGCTGCAAGTCCGACACCGTCACGGCTTTGCATTGTTTCATACATATCGTCAAGAAGTATATGAAGTTTTTCGTCAAACTTCACTACAGCTTTGCATTTCTTATAAAGGATTTCATCGCCTTTTTCCCTTATTTCTCTGATTGCCATTATGTTTCCCCTCTCTAATTTATCATACCGGGTGATTTGTCTATTATTATCGCCACATCCGAAAATTCCTTGTTTTTTCTGCATGTCATTTCAGCTTGTGAAAGTATCTCACCCAAGTTATCGTCATCTTCGCATTTAAAAATAATCTGCCATCTGTATTTGTTTTTTATTTTTGAAATATATGACGGCACGGGTCCTAAAACCTGTATTTTCTGTGATATATTCTGTGTTTTTTCGGCAGTGTTTAAAAAATATTTTGCCGTTTTCGCAACAATATTTTCAACATTGCCTTGAAAATGCACACTCACTATTTTACAAAACGGCGGATACCACATAAGCTTTCGTTTTGCAATTTCCTTATCGTAAAAAATTCTGTAATTGTGACTTTTTACAAGGCTCACCGCCTCATGTTCGGGCGTATACGTCTGAATAACGGCTCTTCCCTCTTTACTTCCTCTGCCGGCACGTCCCGAAACTTGTTCAAGCATTGCAAAAGTTCTCTCACCGCTTCGGTAATCGTTAATATTGAGCATTGTATCTGCCGTTATAACTCCGACAAGCGTTACATTTTCAAAATCAAGTCCTTTTGCCACCATTTGCGTACCGATAAGAATATCGATTTTATCTTTTTCAAACTTCTGTAAAATCTTCTCGTGCGACTGCTTTTTACCCGTTGTATCCATATCCATTCTGACAGTTGTCGCATTTGGGAACAGACGGTTTAATTCGTCCTCCACCTTTTGCGTACCGCCGCCGAAATAACGTATATAATTACTTCCGCATTTCGGACAAATCTTATAATTCGGTCGTTCATATCCGCAGTAGTGGCACTTTAATTTATCCTCAAATTTATGATATGTAAGTGATATGTTGCAATTCGGACAATGCGGTACATATCCGCAACTGCGACACGAAACAAATGTAGAAAATCCACGCCTGTTAAGAAACAAAATTGTCTGTTCACCGCGTTTTAAATTTTCTTCGATTTCATTATACAATTTACCCGAAAGCATACTTTTATTGCCCTTTTCCAACTCGCTGCGCATATCAATAACCGATATTTCGGGCATTTTATTTTTATTGTATCTTGTATTCATTTCAAGCAACTTATATTCGCCTGTCTGTGCTTTGTAATAGCTTTCAACAGACGGCGTTGCCGACGCCAAGACAACCGCCGCACCAAACTGACTTGCTCTGAATATTGCCGTTTCGCGTGCGTGGTATCTCGGTGACATATCCGACTTATAAGTATCGGAATGTTCCTCGTCCATTATTATAACGCCGATATTTTTAAGCGGTGTAAAAATCGCACTTCTTGCACCGATTACAATATCAGCCTCACCGTCACGAATTTTCTTCCATTGGTCATATCTTTCACCGGCGGACAAACCGCTGTGAAAAATAGCAACTCTGCCGCCGAATCGCGACATAAATCTTGAAACCATCTGCGGTGTAAGCGATATTTCGGGTACAAGCATAATCGCACTTTTACCCATATTTATCACATTTTCAATCGTCTGCATAAAAACTTCGGTTTTACCGCTGCCTGTCACACCGTGCAGAAGATATATCCCTCCGTCACCCGATTTTACGGAATTTGTAATTTCATCTATCGCGTATTCCTGTTCCGGTGTCGGAACCATCTTTTCTGTTTTCTCAAAAACTCTGTTCCAATACGGATCACGTTCAACCGTCATATCAAACACATTGACAAGATTTTTCTTTTCAAGTGCTTTTACGGTACTGTGTGAGCCGTTTGTGAATTTCTGCAAATCGGCAAGAGAAACATACTCGTTTTCGCTTAGCACTTCAAGCATTTTTGCTTGAACAGGTGCTTTTCTGCGTAAAATTTCGGCACTTTCAAGTGCTGTTTCTCTGTCACATATAAGCTTTACACATTTAATTTTTTTATCCTTAATATCAACCGATTGTCTGTATTCCTTTTTTAAAGTACCCTCTTTAATCATTGCACGGACTTGATTTTGTATATCAACTCCGCACATTTCTTTAAGTCCTTTAAATTCCATACTGCCGCCGTTATCGGTAAGTATTTCCGTAATACATCGGCGTATCTCCGACTTTTCCTCACTTTTATTTTCAAGAATAATCCATTCTTTCGTTTTAAGTGCCGTACCTGAAGGAACAATCGTATGAATTATATCAAGGTATGACGCAAGATATTTTTTATGCATCCACTCGATAAGTTCAAGCATATCTTCGTCAAAGCCTATCGAATCATTTGCCGTTCTTATTATGGATTTAAGACGTTTACTGTCACTTGTATCCGCAGTGCCGACACAAAATCCCTCAATTTCTCTGTTACCGGAAGAAAACGGAACAAGCACTCTGCTGCCTATTTTAATTTTGCCTTCAAGTTCTTTCGGGACAAGATAATCAAAAGGTTTATCAACTTGCTTTGACTTATTATCCACAATAATTTTTGCTATCATTATTATTCGTTATCTTCTGTATCGTCTTCTACGACTTCAACTTCTTCCGGCTGTACATCATCATTACTGTTTAGAGAAAGAATAGCCGCAGCCTTTTCGTCCTCCCAAGCCTTTGCACGCTTGATAGCCTCTGAACGAACATAGCCTACTTTTCCCTCTACGATTTCCTCTGCCGCAACTGATACAGGTTTTTCATCGCCGTATGCGTCCATATCGTGCATACGTTCTTCACCAATCATTCTTGCACGCTTTGCCGCCATTGTAACAAGTGTATAACGGCTGTCCACACACTTTGAAAGTTCCGAAATTCCAGGTTTAATCATCATAATAATATTCCTCCAGTAATCAATAATTTTCAGCTAATAATTTATCAACAAGGTTACGCTTTTGAACCTTATCACGCATTGTTTCTTCGACTTCACGAACACACTCGCCAAGTTCGTCGTTTACGAATATACAGTCATACTTTGTCGACTGAGATAATTCCCATTTTGCCGCCTCAAGTCGTTCTTCTATTTGTTCTGCCGTTTCACGGCCTCTGTCCTCAAGTCGCTGTTTTAAAACTTTCATTGACGGCGGTGCTATAAACATAAGTACTGCCTCTTCAAAAAGTTTCTTAACTTTAAGTGCGCCTTGCGGCTCGATTTCAAGCAAAACGTTTTTACCGCCCTCAAGCATATCTTCAACAGTCTTTTTCGGAGTACCGTAATAATTGCCGCTGTACATAGCATATTCAAGCATTTCTCCGTTGTCTATCATCTTCTTAAAGTTTTCCACCGTTGTATAATTATATGTCACGCCGTCGGTTTCACCTTTGCGTTTTTCTCTCGTTGTTGACGATACGGACAAAAATACGTCGTTATTTTCATTTGCAAGAAGTTCATTACAAATCGTTCCTTTGCCCGTTCCCGACGGTCCGGACATTACAAAAAGTACACCTCTACTCATCGCCTTTAACGCTCTCCTCTCCTGTATCACCGCTAAGTCTGCCTGATACCGTTTCCGTCTGCAAAGCCGACAGAACAATATGGTCGGAATCAGTTACTATAACGGCTCTTGTTCTTCTGCCGTATGTTGCGTTTATAAGATTACCCTTATCCTCAGCCTCACGAATTATACGTTTAATCGGTGCGGACTCTGGACTTACAACTGCCACAACACGTTCGGCATTAACCATATTTCCAAAGCCTATATTTATAAGTTTCATTATATCACCTGTTATTCAATATTTTGAATTTGCTCTCTTAATTTTTCAATTTCACCCTTTAGTGTTACAACGGTTTTGGCGATTTCAATATCACTTGCCTTTGAACCGATTGTATTTACTTCACGGTTAATTTCCTGAATTAAGAAATCAAGCTTTCTGCCTGCCGGCGAACCGCTGTTTATTATAGTGTCAAATTCTTCAAAGTGACTGCCAAGTCTTACCGTTTCCTCATTTACTGCCACTTTATCGGCATAAATTGCAACTTCGGTAAGTATTCTTGCTTCGTCTATTTCTTTACCGTCAAGAACTTCTTTAATCTTTTCGTAAAGCTTGTCACTGTATTCCTTAACAGTCTGCGGTGAACGCTCGTCTACTTCCTTGACAAGTGTACGCATATAGTCAATTCTCTCGCACAAGTCCTTTTGTATTCTCTCGCCCTCACGCTCACGCATTGCGATAAAGTCGCTAAGTGCGCCGTCAAGAACGGTTTTAACCGTATTCCACAGAGCCTCCTCATCTTCTTCAACTCTTTCGGTTGAGAAAATGTCCGGATTTGACGCAACGTTTGATACCGTTATATCGTCCTTTAATCCAAATTCATCTCTAAGTTGGTATAAAACATCTATGTAATTTTTTGCGATTTCCTTATTTAATGTAATCTGCTTGTCGGCAGTTTCGTAGTTCTCTACATTAAGGTATATATCAACCTTACCGCGAGTTATACTTGACGATACATACTTTCTGATTTTATCTTCCAAAAAGCCAAGATGTCTTTGCACTTTTATATTGTAATCCGAATATCTGTGATTTACCGATTTTATCTCCACAAGTATCTTTTTTCCTTCTGTTACGGCCTCTCGTCTGCCGTATCCGGTCATACTTTTCAGCATAGCACGTTCTCCCGTCTAATATATTATATAGGCATACTAACCCATTATTTTTTTATTATACCACAAGTTCTTGTATTTGAACAGTCTTATTTTAATTTTTTTTGAAAAATTCATTACAAAAATAACAGAAATGTATCCGTCAAGTTTGTTATTTCGACAAAAAAACAGACGAACTGTAAATTCAGCTCGTCTGTTTACCGACTTAATTATTTTTTGTTTTTATCGCACTTACAAATAAATCAGTTATATCAGCCGCACCTGTCGGAATTTCAGGTGTCACTATTGTATCGTCCTTTTCCGCATTTGACGATACTGTCATTTTAAGTGACATATCATCAGCATATCCGACTTCTATATTTGCGTCACTTGTTGATTTTGTTGCATCCGTTTTGCTGTTTGCGGAAATGTTGAACTTAAAATCATTTTTTAATTGATTATAGTCACTGTCCGATATATTGCTTATATTTTTCAAAATGTTAAGCATATCTTCTGATTTGATATTCATTTTTAGGCTGTAACCGCCGTTTTCAGTTTCTGTAACCGTTATATATTTATCCATCTGTTCATACATATCAAACATTGAAGCCAATGAAATAATAGTATCAATATCAGTATCGCCCTCTGTCTGATAAGCACTCTTTAATGTGTCCATAGCCTTCGCAGTATTTCCGCCGACAGCACTGTCCACTATATTTATTGTAGCAGCCGGCACACCGAGAGAAGTCAAGGCTTTGTTTAAATCAATACTGTACCATACATCACTCTTTACGATAAGTGCCAATGCCTTGATTTTTGCATTGTCCAAGCTTTGAGCAAGTTTTTCTATAACATCTGTTTTAAAGTAAACCTTATCATCCGCTACTACTGCGTTAAGTGTTGCGTCATTTACACTGCTTTCATTCAATGAGCCGTTAAACTTCACATCCGCACCCGCAACATTATCTTTATTTTTGCCGTCAATACTTCCGTTTGCCGCAACACTGTATTTACTGTTGCCGTTATTCAAATCAAAACTCACATCAAATGCAGTATATTCCTTATTATATTTCGGTGTTTCCTTATTTAAAAGTTTTGAAATATTCGGTGCCGAGTTTTCAAATTCGTTAAAATAATCGTCAGCATCAAGGATTACAACTGTTTCCGTATTTCCGTCCCAGCCTACCTGCATACCGAATGCGTTACTCATAAAACGAATAGGAACAAGAGTTCTGTCATCAACAATAATCATAGGTGTGTCCATTTTAACGGTTGATTCACTTCCGTTATTGTCTACATATATTGTATCGTCCATAAGTGTAAACTTAATTGTTGTGTCACCCTTTTTAGCCGTTACAAGTCTGCTTGAATCATCATAATCAACGCTTGCGCCCATATTTTCAAGTGCCGCTCTGAACGGTATCATAACTCTGCCGTCAGTATTTACAGGCTTAACGTCATCATATTTTACAACCTTATCATTATATACAATATGTATTTCTGATTTATCACCGTACACGCTCGAAACTTCTTTTACTCTTTCCGCCGCACTTACCGAAAAGCACGGTACAACCATTGACGCCGCAACTGCCGCCGCAATAATTTTCTTCATATTATTTTTCCTCACTTTCGTATAAAGCATTGCTTTGAGGTTATTATACCACCGCAAAATCGTTTTGGCAATATTTTTATTGTTTTTTTATATAAAT
>ERZ779842.32-NODE-32-length-170473-cov-14.794494_pt1 | contig 170473 bp, 174 predicted proteins | sample MGYA00511095_ERZ779842 | MGnify/ENA primary metagenome ERZ779842 (study PRJEB29588, sample SAMEA2154036) | human gut metagenome | biome: human gut; feature: human-associated habitat; material: faeces | place: Denmark | collected 2008/2010 ... | reverse complement strand
AACAGTGCTCATAGTAAAAGTCCCGGCAAATACCGGGACTTTGTCTACAGTCTGAGACCAGCAGAAATTTGCTGGTCTTTTACAGTTATTATTATATAGAGCTAAAAATACATTAATAGTTCTTCACTAAATATTACTATAATTAATATATCCTATCAAATCATTGTAAAAATAGTCACAATTACTAAAAAATTGTAGATGAAAGAAGAGAACTGTAATAATTACAGTAATGTCTACGGATGGTACCAACAAAAAGAAAACTGTAAAAATTAAATAAGCTATTTCGTTTCCCCTTTTTTAAAATTAACTATTCTTATAATGTAGGGAAAAATTAAGATTAAGAAAGGGGAAAATAATGAAATTTGAAGAAGCAATCAAAATGGTTGGGAAACAGTATATTCAGGAGGAAATTAAATGTAGAGAAGAGAATGATATAACGATTAAATTACCGATTCGATTTAAAATTAGGATGTGGTGGATGTTTAAAAAAGAAAAATTTAAATCATATTATCTATAATTTTTTATGGATCATTGCAATATGCAATGGTCCATTTTTTTTAGTGAAATACATTGATAAAACAATAAAATTATGATAATATAAAATTGTATTTTTTATCAGATTCCCCAAACAGGAAAAGTGGGACTTTTTATAGAAAATACTTAAAAAGAAACTTAATAACTTTTATTTATAAAAGGGTACAAATTTAACAGACGAAAGGTCTGTTTTTTTTGTGCCCTTTTTTACGTTAAGAAAGGAGAGAAGAGGATGGATGAATTCTTAAACATGGTTGAATCATTTTGTAACAATGGTGGTTTTTTGCAAATCGGATTACGAGATCCAGAAACTCTAAGAGTATATGCAGAAACAGCTCATAATCTTAGGAGAAGCAATAAAACATTGTCGCATGATGAAAAAATGATACTGACACGTATTGAGGTTATTTTTTGTGGAGCATATGGAGACATTGATCGTCAGATTATTGATATGGCTGCCAGCTTGCAACACAAAGACAATGATTTAAAAGGGTATTTAAGATGTTTTTATGAAAAAGAAGGCATCAATATGAAATACCGAAGTAAGTCGTTTATTCAATCCTGTTTAGATGGGGAATCTGTTCTAGCTGATTTAGATGATTGGATCAAATATTGGCAGACTCATAGTACAGGAAAGATACTTATGGATTTTTTAGGATTAGATCCGACAGAATACCGTAAATGGGCAGAAAGTAATAATCAAAAAAATAATGATCGAGATTTTTGGATCGAGGTAATAGAAAGTCGAACAATTAGGAGGAAAAAAGTATGTTAAAACTGACTGATCAAGGAAGGAAAGAGGTAAGTAACTTTGTTCAGAAATGTGAGGAATTCCGGAAGGAACTTCTGGAAACCGGCAGAGATACAGGACATATTGGACCGCCAGATGCGGAAACTGTTGAGAAATATGCAGTGCAAAAAAGTTCAGTAAATGGTGTTTATGAAGAAAGCTGGCATGTAGCTGATAACTATTGTCTTCGCATTATATTATACGTTAATAAAGATTTTATTGAATTATGAGAAAGGAGAATGATTAAGATGCTAAATGATTTAGTATATTTAGTTGCATTTATGTCTGTTTTTTTTATTGGTTTAGGAACGGTAACTCTGGCAGTAGAGAAAATACCATTTCTACACAAAATGACAATCCGACTTATTAATGCAATGACATTTAATGAAAATGATAAGATCCCGGAAGATTGGGATGGAAAGGATGAAGAATGAAGAAACAAGCAAGAGACATTGCAAAAACAAGTAATGGGAAGGTAGTGTTAGTTGCAGCGGATGAGCTGAAAGTAACATCATCCTTTTATGGAAGTATTTTTGCAGAAAAAGAGAAAATTAATGGTAAAACTGAGTATTCAAAGATTCCAATTTCATTATTAGAGGTTGGAGGGAGTAAAAAGAATGTAACATTTTATCTGGATGTGGATCAGGCAGAATATCTATATGAATTTGCCAAATCATTTGGGGATTGTAGTTACAGTTCATGCAAAAAAAATGAAGCTCAGAAGCTAAAGCGTATTTTATTGGTAAGACGACAGAGTTTCTATAACAATCAGCCTAAAAAATATCCATGGTATTTGGAAATTGAGGTTACTAAAAATGAAAAGAAAGAAAAAAGCTGTATCAATATGACAGATGAAGGATTTTTTACTTTTATGAATCGGATTCATCGTTTTATTGATTGTTTTGTTACCGCATATAGTACAAACATCATGAAAATGAAGTTTAATAATGAACAAAATTGGAAACAAAATAAGAATTAGCAGAAAGGAGTAAACAATGTCATACAGTGCATTGTATCGGAAATTCCGTCCGCAAACGTTTGATGAAGTAAAAGGGCAAGATCACATTGTTACGACACTGAAAAACCAGATTCGTAATCATCGTTTAGGTCATGCTTATTTATTTTGTGGAACAAGAGGTACTGGAAAAACAACCGTCGCAAAGATTTTGGCAAAAGCAGTAAACTGTGAGCATCCTATTGATGGAGAACCATGTGGAGAATGTGAGACATGTAAATCAATCACAGAAGGATCATCTTTGAATGTAATCGAGATTGATGCAGCTTCTAATAATGGAGTTGATAATATCCGTGAGATCAAAGAGCAGGTCCAGTATTCTCCGACAACAGGAAAATACAAAGTTTATATCATTGATGAGGTACATATGCTTTCCATTGGAGCTTTCAATGCTTTATTAAAAACATTGGAAGAGCCGCCGGAATATGTCATCTTTATTCTTGCGACAACGGAAGTTCATAAGATACCGATTACGATCTTATCTAGGTGTCAAAGATATGATTTCCATCGTATCACATCAGATGTTATAAAAAAACAACTGATTGATCTTACCAATCAAGAAAAGGTAGAAGCAGAAGATAAAGCTTTGGAATATATCGCACGAATGGCAGATGGTTCCATGAGAGATGCGTTAAGCCTTCTGGATCAGTGCATTGCCTTTAATTTGGGCAAGAAATTGACGTATGATGCTACGTTAGATGTACTGGGAACAGTAGATATTCAGGTCTATAGTGAACTTTTAGATTTCATTATGGCACAGGATGTTGCGAAGGTTATGGACTTAATTGAAGATATTGCTAGTCAAGGAAGAGAATGGTCACAATTTATCACAGATTTTTTGTGGTTTCTAAGGAATCTTTTATTAGTTGGGCAGGGAACAGATGCAGAAGAAGCATTAGAAGTATCTACTGAACAAATGAAGTTTCTACAGGAGAAAGCAAAGTTGATCGATGAAAAATTATTGATCAGGGATATTCGTATTTTATCAGCATTGTTGGAAAAATTACGTTTTACTACAACAAAAAGAGTCTTAGTGGAAGTAGAATTAATCAAATTATGCAAGCCAGAAATAGAGATGAAGAATACTGATCTTGCTGAAAAAGTAAAATCATTAGAAGAACAATTAAATCTCGTCATGCTGCAATTAAAGAAAAAAGAAAAAACAAAAGAAGAGAAAAATACTAAGAAACTACCGGAACAAAAATCAGGGCAGGAAGAACAAATAAGAAAATCTATAGAAAGACTTCCAGAAATGATTCGTTATTGTTTAAAAAGAGCTGAGTTAAAGTTCGATGAAAAAGAAAAGGCAACAACGTTTACTTTTCCAGAGGAATGTATCCTTGAAAAACAATATGTCATTGATCATAAAGAGTTGATTGAAAAATCTATTCACACACAAATTATTGTGTGAATCAAAGAAAAAGAGGATAAAAATGAAAAGAAAAGTTGAACTATTATTAATGGCAATGGCACTAATTGTGTTGGCCATTATTTTTTTACAAGAAACAACAACAAAATGTGTATTACTTGTGGTACTGATTGTACTGCAAGTAATCGCTGAGAAAGAAATCAAACAAAATTAAAAGGAGAATTTATTATGAAAATTGATAGAAAATTATTTGAAGCAGCACTGCAGATTGCAAAAAAAGGTATTTCAAAGAAAGCAGATATAACATCTAAAACTCTGGTAGAAATCAAAAATTCAGGAATTTCTCTTGTTGGTATGAATGATGGAATGTCTGTTATTACCAATATGCCACCAAATAGTTTCGTTTTTGAAGAAACTGAGGAAAAGAAGTTTTTAGTAGATCCTTCATTTATGATGGATTTGTTAAAACAGCTTCCAAAATCTGTAACAGAAGTTGAGTTTGATGCCGAAAATGGTCTTGTTTTAAGATATGAGAAATCTGAATTCAAGCTTGAGACAATTGAAGGAGCAGATATGTTTCCAATGCCTACTAAGAAAGGGGTAGATGAAAACTTTGTTACGATCGAAGCGAATGATTTACGTCGCATGGTTCGTGCCACTGCATTTGTATCAGTACGAAAAGATGATTCTGTATCTGTAGGACAAGAAGCAATGAAATGTCTTGCAATTCATTGTGCAAAAGATGATATTAAAATTTATGCAGCAAATCCTTATCTTTTTTCAAGTTGTTTAAAAACACATGAAAATAATGGTGCTGATTTCAATGTATTGATTTATGCAGAAGATATTAATGAAGCAATCAACGCATTTCAGAATAAAGAAATTCAGATTTTTGCGGATGATAAATTCATGTATCTAGCAGATGATTATACTTTTATTTCACTGCGTATTGTAAATGCAAAGGAACTTACAATCAATACTACTTTAAAGACAATAGAAACTAATAAAGATCTGACAAAAGTTAACGTAGCTAAAAATCTGATTTTAGGAACTATTAAACGTGCATGTTTATTATCAACGGATCGAAAAATGATTCGTATTTTGTTAAAAGCAAACAAAGAAACGAATTTATTAAATATCCAGGGCAAGAGTGATAGAGGATCTATTAATGAAGATATTGAAGCGATCATTGATGGAAAAGATGCTGAGATTTGCTTTAATGGAAGCTATTTATTAGAAGTTTTGAATGCCTTGGATTGTGAAAATACGGAGATTAGATTTGATGCAGCAGATGAAAGGATTCCAATGCTTGTAAAAAATGGAGATGATGAAGTAGTTACAGATTCCACCTATGCGATAGCATTATTAAAAAATAAGAAAGAACAAAAATAAAGATTTAGAATAGTAGAAAGGAAAATTTGTATGAGTAGAAACAACTATAAGAAAAATACATATGCCTTAATCAAAAGAGGCGAAATTTATGAGATTACTAAAGAAGGAAATGTGAAAAAAGCAAAGAATAGAGATAATGTTCCATTCTATACCAAATATAAAATTTCGCAGGTACTTTATAAAATGCCAAAAAAGAAAGCATCAAAATTTTTACTTGTGAAAAAGGGAGATTTTATTCAGATGGAAAAGAAAGGAGGAGCAGAAAAGTTTTTCTGCTCCTTAATGCATCCAACTTATGCAAAAGAGTCAAAATGGACTTTATTTGCAGATAATCTCGTAACTTTATTACCTTATATGAATAAAGAATATAAAGATAATATTGAGACACTTTCACAATGTGATAAAGAAATGACTGATTTAATGCATATGATCGAAGGTTCCCGCATCGGCATATTCTTCTATATCCGTTATTATTGGAAAATCAGAAAAAACAGAAGAATTCGACGTGAATGTAAAGTGAATTTAGAAATCATCGATCAGATTAGAGAAACCTTACGATTTAATTTTCGAGGATTGAACATGATGCAGGAAAGTTTAGATAATATATATTATCCTATTTACAATTATAGAACTGACTGGACCGTTGATCAGAATCGTTTGGTTGACACACTTACAGCACATTGTCAATAAAGGAGAAAATCATATGGATAATAAAATTGAAAAACATGGTGGATTTGAAGATGTAAATATAAAAACATCTCAAACTCCGGTCAAAAGCAAACAGGCTTATTATGTATCAGTCTATTATAGCTTTTCACAGGAAAGTCCATTATATATGTTTGAGTCAGAAGAAGCAGCAGTTAAATTCATTAGAGAACAGTATAATGAAGAGTGGCAAATAACAATGAAAAAAAGAGAAGAGCATAACATTCTGGTTCAAGCAGATGAGTTATTACGTCAGATTTCAGATGATGGACATTTCGCTAGAATTGAACAGGTTGATTATAATAATCCATGGTTTATGGAATGGAATGTTACAACTGTATGGAATGAACCGGAAACAGAAGGTGATCCTAAAACAAATGGGATTGCTTCAAAAGATAAAGGAGAACAAAATGGGAGAATTTAATGAAGCTCAGGTAGCTGCAATCAGACATAAGAAAGGACCTATGTTGGTGTTGGCTGGTGCAGGGTCAGGAAAGACTACAGTATTAACATATCGTATTAAAAATCTGATCATGAACAGAGAAGTCAATCCAAAGAACATTTTAGTGCTTACATTTACAAAGGCAGCAGCAAAAGAAATGGAAGAACGTTTCCATGCTATGATGCCTAAAAGAAATCAGGTTACATTCGGAACATTTCATAGTGTTTTTCTAAGAATTTTAGTAAAACATGGAGGCTATTCTTACAAAAATATTGTTTCGCCAAGAGTGCAGACAGATATTATTCAAAGAGCAGCTACAGAACTTGATCATTATTTAGGTTCTGGTTTCCAGGAGTGTATGGATAAGACCAAGGAAATTATTTTGAATATCGAATTGATCAAAAATCATCGAATTAAAGATGTAAAAGAGATTTCGGAAAAAGAGTTAGAATTGAAAAACATGTCTGCAGATACAGCATGGCAATTTTATCAGTATTATCAGAATTATATGCAGCAAAAGCATATGATTGATTTTACTGATATGTTACTTCTTACTTATAATCTCTTTAAAGAGAAATCGGATGTTCTGGATTATTACAGGGATTTATATCGGTATATTATGGTTGACGAATATCAGGATACTAATCCAATCCAAAATGATATTATCATGTTACTGGCAGAACCAAGGAATAATTTGTTCTGTGTAGGGGATGATGATCAGTCAATTTATGGATTCAGAGGTTCAGAACCAAGTATCATGTTACAGTTTCCAAAAGAATTTGAACATGCAAAGGTGATTCAGCTGCCATTAAATTATCGATGTAAAGAAAATATTGTTCAAGCTTCAAATCGTCTAATATCTTTTAATAAGAATCGTTATAATAAGAGGATTTTAGCAGCTAGAACAGAAAATCCAACAGATGCAGATGTTATCTTTCATGCGTATGATAAGTACAGCGAAGAATGTAATTATGTAAAGAATGTATTGTTAGGTAATGATAAACAGGCTGCAATGATTGGGAATGTACCTTATGGAGATACAGCGTGTTTATTCCGAACCAATCGTTCTGTTGAAAAATTTGCCGGAAAGCTGATTGATAGTGAGATTCCTTTTTATTCCTTAGAGCCTTTACGCAATATGTTAGATCATTTTGTTGCAAAACAGATTATGGCATATTTTGAGGTCGCAATGGGTAATGAGAAAAATCTTTACGAGATTTTGAATCGGCCAGTGCGATATGTAGAGAAGAGGTATGTAAAGCCTAGTACAACTTTAGCACAATTGAAAAGTATATATGCAAATGCGGATAGTGATAAGAGCTATGTATATGAAAATTTGCTGAAACTGGAAGAAGATCTGCATATTTTAAAAGAGTTAGGTACTCCTAGCAAGATGATTCAATATATTTTTTCAGAGGAAGGAATTAATTATAAAAAGCATTTGAGTAATTGTTCTAAGATTATGCATATGACCGAAGAAGATATTGATGATTTAAAGGAAACAACAAATCAGCTTTACATTTTCTTCCGAAAATATGATACGATGGATAATTTAAAGAAAGGAATTGAGCAGTACACCAGAATGATTCAGGATGCATATAAGAATCAGGATCGAGTTGGCAAAGTTGCTTTAACTACAATTCATTCAAGTAAAGGGTTAGAATATCAGCGGGTTATCATTTTTGATGTCAATGAAGAAAATCTTCCATATCGGAAGGTTGATGAAAAAACTGATATTGAAGAAGAACGAAGATTGATGTATGTGGCGATCACTAGAGCAAAAGATCAGGTTATTATTTTATATAATAACAAAAATGCATCTCAGTTTGTTTCCCAGTCTCAATTAGCAAAAGCTGATTTTAAAGTAGGAGATATGATCTTACACAAAGCCTTTGGAAAAGGAAGAATTGTAAATACTGATAGTAAATATATTCAGATTGAATTTCCTGAAAAGAACAGAACTATGAAATTTAATTTTGAATATGCTATCACAAAAAATATTATTAAAAAACTTTAGTTTTTTCAGCTGTTACATTGAATTGTGGCAGCTTTTTTTATTCATAAACATGTTTGGTATAATTGAATTATGACAAGAATGAGCGAAAATATATAATATAAAAATGAGATGATAATGCTACTCATATGGTAGTATTTATGTTATAATATATAGAGTGGATTATGAGATAGTTTTATAATCCTATCAAAATTCATAAAATTAGGAATGAACTCAGGAAACCTTCGGGTCCTGGGTCTTTTTTTATGTCAAAAGAAGGAGGAAGGTCATGAAGAAATACATTGCAATATGCGAGAAAAGTAGTATTATGGAAAATCTTGCAGTAGCATTACCAGAAAAGCTCGTAAAAAGAGGGCGTAATTATTACGGCGAACACTATCAGATTCATGCTCTAAGTGGACACATTTTTGAATTATTTAATATGGAAGATTATCCAGAGTATCCATCAAAGAAAAAAGGATGGGATCTTGATGCATTACCATTTTTTCCAAAGACTTTTCGATACAAATTGATGCAAAAAACTACCGGAGGGGCGAGTGCGAAAAAAATATTTGATGATATCGTAAAAGGAATTGAATGGGCAGATGCCGTGATCCATGTAGGAGATAGTGATGATGAAGGACAGGTACTGGTAGATAACGTGCTGCATTATGCTAAATGTACTAAGCCAGTATATCGTTTAATCCAAGATTCCAATACTGTTGACGAGTTTAAAGAAGCATTGCAGAAAATGAAACCAAATAATTCTCCGGAATATAAAGCAATGGCATTGGAGGGAAGGTTCCGTGCTTTTTATGACTGGCTCTACGGGATCAACGCTTCCAGATATGCATCATTGAAATTCGGAACAACTGGAAAAGATTGTTTTCATGTAGGACGAGTAATCACAGCTATTGTATTTGAGATATTTAAAAGAGATTATGAGATACAAAATTTTGTTCCGCAGCCATATTTCCAAAATGTGAGTAAGGAAGGACTTACATTAACATCTAAGACAACATTTAAAACAGAAGAAGAAGCATCAAAAGTTGCGGATCAATATAATCGGGCAGGAGCTAAAGTAATAGCTATGAATCGAAGAAAAACAGTAATCCAGGCACCTAAATTATTCAGCCAGAATACATTACAGGGATGGATGGGAAAGTATTATAAGATGTCACCGTCTGATACGTTAAAAACAGTACAATCATTGTATGAAAATGGATATGCCAGTTATCCAAGAACAGAGTCGGAATATCTGAAAAGTGAAGAAAAAAATAAAATAAAAAAAATCATACAGTCACTTCAAGGCAGTGGTGTAGATCTTGCATTTAAAGATAGTAATAAGATCTTTAATGATAAAAAGGTCATTGCTCATAGTGCATTGGTGCCAACAGGTAAGATTCCAGATATGAATAAGCTAAATCAAAAAGAACAGATTGTCTATAAAGAAATCGTAGATCGTTTCCACGAAGTGTTTTTCTCGGAAGAATGTATGGTGCATCGTACAACACTCGATATCCAATGTTTGAATGAAAAATTCAGAATACAAGGAGATATTTATATCAGTAAAGGATGGAAACAGGTAAAAAATCTTAGAACAAATGATCGTGAGATACCTGATTTTCAAAAAGGTGATAATATTCCGATAAACTTTCAGCCGGAGAAGAAGATGACAACACCACCAAAACATTATACAACAGATACATTGGTAAAATTTATGGATAATCCATTTGCGAAAGATGAAGAGATCGAAGATGAAGATACAATGTATGCAAATATACGAAAGGGTGCAACAATCGGAAAAACATCAACGCGAGCAGAAATTATTAATAAAGCTCAAAAATCAGGATATATCTCATTAAAGAAAGATATTTATCGGATTGAACAAAAAGGAATCTTCTATATTAATTCTCTATTTAAACTAGGAATTGATTTGAGTAAGGAAAGCACTGTTAAAATGGGCGTATTACAAAGAGAAGTTGGGACAGGCCAGATTTCAATTAAGAAGGCATTACAGCTTATTTATGAAGATGTAAATCATATGTTTGAAAAACGAGATCAGAATTTCTTACCTGTCATTTGTAGATGTCCGATTTGCAGAGGAAGAGTTTTAGAATCTGTATCAGGGTTTCAGTGTGAGAATAATGATTTGATCATGATGAAAGATCATCCATATTTTGCAGCTGTCAAGAAAAAAGTTGATCGAAATATGGTAGCAGAACTTTTCACGCAGGGAAGTGTGGATTTGTTAAATTGTAAATCCAAAAAAGGTAAAAGCTTCAATGTGAAAGTCATGTTGGAAGAAGCAGAGGATGGAAGTATTGTAACTAATCATGGTTATGTAAGAATCACAACAGAATTTTTAAAGGAAGGTATTATTCGATGAAGAAAAAAATTGTATTATTTTTATGTGTTATGGGTATTATGACAGTTTTAACAGGGTGTTCTAGTGGAAGTAAAGAAATTTATACACCTCAAAATATACAGGAAAAGAAAGCAAAAAAAGTGTCTGATAAATTTGTGAAAAAGGTCCAAAAAGAGGACTACAAAGATATTAAGTCATATATTTATATTCCAGACAGCACATTTATTAAAGATGATGATGTATCTTGGTATATTGAAAGAAGTAATCTTGAGGATATCGTAGGAATGTCAAAGAAGCAGATTGTGTTAACCAATATGGAAAAAGACAATACGGTAATTGATGATTCAGATAATAATAATGCAACTACAAGAAAACTAACGTATACAACAGAAGATTCCGAGGATTATGAAATTATACTTGTTCAGGATAGGAATAATGATTGGAAAATCTATATGCCAGATATCTATGTATCAAATTATAAGTATAAAGCAGAAAAAAGTCTTACGACGTACATTAATGGAATCGAAGTTACAAGTGATTACATAGAGAAGAGTAATGGTGTAGTGGATGATAATTATACAACGTATGATATTCCTTTTGTACCGAATAGAGAATTTACAATCACATCATCAGATGGATTTGAAGAAAATGTGACAAGTAATGACAGTGATGTGCAAATTGATAAAAATAAAAAATAAATGCAAAATTGTAGAGAGTGTGTTAAATATGCAAAATACACAAATGGAATAAAGATAACAAAACATCAACAAAACATCATCGATACTAAGATGATGTTTTGTTAGAAAGGGGAAAGAAGATGCAAATAAGCCAAAAAATCGGGCAATATGAAGTTTTAAAGACATATGGAAAAGATGCAGCCATCGTAACAGATACAATGTTTGAAACAACAGACAGTTATATTATGACGGTATCTGAACAATTAGATTTGTTGGGGATTAAAAATTATGATCTTATTGGATTCCCAAGTCTGATTAATCAATTTCAGTGGGAAGATAAAGCATGTTTTATATATAAAGAATTTGAAGGAGCACGATTAGATACAATACCATATGATATTGATTTTGCGGTAAATGCAATTAAAAATTTATGTCTGTCTATTTATCAGGTGTGGACATTATCAAATGGATATTTTTATCCAGAAATTGATATGAATCAATTATATTTTACGAAAGATCAAAATCTGGTATTTAAAAATGCGTATAACTTTTCAATGTATAAAAAATGTGATGAGGGTTTTATTACAAAACAATTATCCTATGTGTTGTATCAATTAGTAACAGGAAGAAAGCAATTAGATGATATTCGCAGTATTGATCCATCATTTTCTTATATCTTAAACTCTACAATACTTAAATGTGCAAAAGGAGAGACGGTATTAGGTATTAAAGCATTTGCAACAACGTTGCAGCAATATAAAGAAACTGATCTGATAGTATATCAACAGGATCGAAGTTTGCGGCCGCCACGCAGGAAGAAAAATACATTAACACGTTTTATGCCAAATCCAGAACAATTGGAATTTTATAAGATAAAACAGGATATAAATCGTGAAAATATGGAGAATACTGCCGAGATACTATCAAAACCTATTGTTTCAGAGGAAAACAGACAAAAGCTAGAAATAAATGATTCCAAACAGAAGCAGGGAAAAGAAGAAACTCTGGAAAATCATATAACAGAACATGAAGAAGAAATGCTGCTGCCGGAAGAAGAGTTACTGGTGATTAAAACAAAAAAAACATTAGCAACAGATGAAGTAGAAGGAAAAAAGAAAAGAAATCTTCAAGAGGAATCATTAACAAAGGTTGCATCAAAGCAACAAAAAGAAGCGGAAGATAAAAAAGATCTGAAAATAGAAAAATCAGAAAGGCAGCGTATTTCATCTAAGAAGCCGAAAGAGAAGATTAACAGTCAAAAGAGTATTAAAAGTTTAGAATCTGAAAAAAAAGAGCAAAATATAAAACCAAAATCTAAAACTGAATCACAATCAGGTAAAATGGAGAAAATAGGAAAGGAGAAAGATCATAATAAAAAGATAATTCCACAAGACGAACTCAAAGAAAAGGAGACTCATCCAAAGTCTCATATTCCAAAACTAAGATCACAAAAATCTAAAGTTCTCAATAAGCAGGAAGAAAAAAGAATTCAAAATATATCTTCAGCAGGTAAAGGATCATGGAATAATATAAAACTTCCAAAGGCGAATAATGACAAAACAGAAAAAAAGGAAGTAAAAGTTCTTAATGATAAAGAATCTTTGAATTTAAAACAAAATAAGGAAAATGATTCTAAAAAAGAGAACAGTTCTAATAAAAAAGAAATAGAAGAACATAATAAGATTCTGAATCATCAAAAAATAAATAACCAGAAGGAAAATCATGAAAATCTGAGACAAAAAACTAATACAATACAGGAAACGGAAATTGTTAAAGAACCGAATCATGATGAAAAGTTATCAGATATTCCAGCATCTATTATTGCAGAAGAAAATGGGGAAGATATAAAAAATGCTTCTGTTTCTAACAATGAGATAATTCTTGAAAATAAAAAGGAAATGCCAATAGAATCATCCTCGATAAAAAAAGTAATTCAGGAGAAAGAAAATATAATCTATGAAAGTGAAATAAAAGATTTTGTAGAACAGAATTCTTCTATACCAGATATTAAGAAAGAAGCTACTATACCAATTAAGACGGAATACAAGGTAAAAAAAGAAAGAAAATTTATAATGCCTAAAATCAATATTCCAATGAGTGTACGTATTGCGATTATTAGCTCTGTACTTTTAGTTATAGGAGTCGGGGGATTCTGCATACATAATATTCATCAAAAAAATAAATATAATGATATTATAGAGGTTGTAGATCGCAGCACAAACCAAAAAGAAAAAATCAAGATGTTGCATCAGGCAATTGATATATTACCAAAAGAATCAAAAGCATACGAAAAATTGCTAGATGTATATTTAGAGGACGCGGTATTTAGTTCTAAAGAAGAAAGTGCTTATCTTAAAACGATTCATCAGAATTGGGACAAGGTAAAAAAAGGAGATGGCTATGGAAACTTGTCTTATGAAATTGGAAAGGCATATTGGTATTACTATGAATATGATGATATGAATAATGAAGAAATCACAAGAATGAAAAGTGCTGTTCAATGGTTTGAAGATTCTTTGAAATACAAAAGCACAGCAAAGCATCATAGAATTGCCAAAATTTATTGTGAGATTGGAAAATTTAATCAAGAGATTACATTAAATGTAAAGGAAGGAACAGATAAAGGAGTTTATAAGAATTATTATAATAACCTTAAGGATCTATTAGAAATAGGAAATTCAAACACTGTTGCATCCTTAGAATTATACAAGTTAACGGTAAATTCTATTGATACTTACCGAGAGCGATTTATTGATGATGGTATTAATGAGGAAGAGATCAATCAAACAAAGCAAGATGTTTTATATAAAGTCAATGAAACTTCTGTGGTAACTGAAAAAGAAAAGGAATTGAAAAATACAATATTATATAGCAGCAAGCAATAATCCACGGTTGTTTGTAGTTATCAGTTGTTATTTAACATAATTTATGATATTATATTATTGTATTTTTATTAGATTCCCGACGGTATTAGGATACTTGGGACTTTTTATAGAATAACGATTAAAATAGAACATTATCAACCCAAAGGGCGTAAATTTAGCAGATATTTTATATCTGCTTATTTTTATGTCCTTTTTTATTTTGAGAAAGGAGAAAATCAACGTACACAGTACAAAAGCAACTATCAATATGCTATAATTAGGAGAAAGAAACTATGATTTACGAAGGAATTATATAATGGTAAAAAACATGAACTGAGTTCTGCCAGTAAAACAAGACGCTATTACAGAAAGGACACCAGACTTCAATACCGGATACTTTTTGGAAAGTCGAAATATGTGCATGATTCTGCAAAGAAGGCAGCATAAGTGAAAAGTAATTCCCGTAACAGGGAATAGATGGAAACGTGTATTTCCATCGAGGTGTAATTTGCCTCGTAAAGAAGCCGCGGTCAACTTTAGTTGCCCGTTTGGTGTATCACAACGTATCCAAGGAATTGCAAGATGCTCTCAGATATTTGGAAAAGCCGATTATTAAAGAAGACAGCTTACAATTAAGTAAGATGATCGAAGCTCAATTTCGAAAAGCAATGTCTGATCAGAAATGGAGGCAAGATGTGAAAGCAATGGAAATTCGATATCAAGAACTTCTACAAGAGGGTCGTATAGAAGGACGTACAGAAGGACGTAACGATAGAGAGATGGAGATTGTTTTAGGTATGATTGAAGAGGGTGCTTCCGATGAGATGATTCTAAAATACTTGAAAATCTCAAAAGAAAGACTTGAACAGATCAAAAAAAATCAAAAAGTACACGTATAAAAACATATTAAATAAAGAAAAGATATAGGCAAAAAACAGACAGAAAAATTACTGTCTGTTTTTTTATTGCCTTTATGAAAGGAGAAAAAAATCAAATGACAAAACAGGTTGTGGCAAAACGTAGCTTATCCGAAGGAACAGTACAATTAGAAGAATGTATATGGGATAACGGATCTGTAACATATGATGTGTGTTTGATCTATACATCTTCACAGGCGACAAGTAAGAACTTTCATAGCATAGAAACTATTGAAGAAGCTTGTCGCATATATAATGAATACTCTGAGGAGTTATGTGAAGTATATAAGAATAAATACCGAAAAACACAACGAAAAGAAGGAAAACTTATCATTCAGGTGCAATAACTGAATGTTTATGCATTGTATTATAAAGGAAGGAAGAGAAAAAATGAGAGACTTAAACATAATCACAGTGTCAGGAACTGTAAATCGTGAACCAGCTTATAAAGAGAATAAAGAAAATCCAAACAGAACGATTTTATATTATAGTATTGAAATTTATACAGGAAGAGATTATTATCCAGACAAAGAAAAGAAGCAGTTAGTTCATGAAAAAATCTATCTTAATTGTGTCAATTATGGGAAAACGGCAATGGAATTGGTTAATAAGGTTAAAAAAGGATCTTATGTGCAAGTTTCAGGAGAGCTTAGACCAAATAATTATGACAGAGAAGATGGAAAAGTGTATGGGCTTCAAATCATGGCCAATACATGTATTCCAATGAATCAGCTAAATCAGCAGAACAATAATCAAAATACACAGAAACAAAATCAGAATAATTCAAGCAAAAGACAGCAGAGGCAGTCTAACCATGCAAATCCTCAGAATCAGGAATCAAGAAACTCTAATAGAGGACAGCATTCTGAGATGCAAGGGCAGAACACAACTGAAACAAGTACAAGTGTACCGCCTAAAAAAAGAGCTACAATGCCAATGGCACAAGAAGGAAATCAGCAGCAATCAGCAGGGAATTCATCCAATAGAACATCAAATTCAAATCAGCAGAATTCACAATCTAATACTGGCAAAAATGCTTCAACTCAAAGAAGTAATAATTCTGGAAGAAAAAATTCTGAAAGATCAAATCAACAGCCAAGTAGTAGTAATAATGAGTTTGCTGGTCTTGCACCGGAAGAAAATCCATTTAATATGGCAGCGGTGAAGGATGATGAGTTTCATAACCCTTACGGAGATGGAAATTTACCAGATCCAAATGACTTTATGCAAAATGGAGATAATTAATTATATATATTAAGGAGAATGAGTAATGAAAGAACAAACAATGAAAGAAACAACACTAAAGGTTAAAAATCAAACAACAACATTACAAAAAGCAATTATTTTGGGTGATATTGTGTTTATGATTGGATCCTTTTCAGTATTTTTATGCAACTTATTAATTTCCTATATTTTATATCGAAATGAAGGAAAAGAAGGAGCAGAGAAATGGAAAATTGTATTATTAGTTTTCTTATTTTTAACTGGAGGACCAGTTAACTCTTTATTAGGGTTAGGGAATGTAAGTTTATTTAATACATTTTTATCCAAAAATAAGGCTAGTAAAAAAGAAGCAGTAGAAACTAATGAAGAAGAGATTATTAATAATTCATCAGAAGTTGAAAGTGCAGTAAAAGAAAAAAGTGTGAAAAAATCTGAAACAAAAAAAACAGATCCTAAAAAAGAAGTAGACTTATGGTTAAATCATTTTGCCTACCAGACAATCAATCGCTTCATCATGGAAGCAGACGCAAGTGGTTGTGACTTTTTACAGGTAAATACATCTGGAAAAGTAGAAGGATATGGAGAAGAAGATGGAGAATTGAAAAAAATGTATGAAGATACAATTGAACGGTTACCAGATTCTAAATTTTTCCCTTATGTATGTTCAGAATTTGAACGTCTTTGGAGAGAAGTTTCTACAGATTATTCCGATGATAAATTTGTGATTCAGTGGAAATAATCGACACTTTATGTAGAATGTAGGAGGAATTCTACATTTTCACATTTCAGATAACAATTTAACTAAATAATAATAGAATTTCAGACGAAGGCCGTCGCATTAATGATTAAGAATCAGAGATGCGGCGGCCTTTTTTTTTGTTTATAAGAAAGGACCTTTAAATTTATGAGAAGAAAGAAAAATAAACAGATGGAAGGGCAAATGTCTATTTTTGATATGTTTTCTTCTGTCATTGAAAATACTAAAACTGAGGAAGAAAATGTTACAGTTTCAGAAGGTGGCATTGCTGCAGCTGACATAACAGCAGTAGAGACAGGAACGCAAACATCTATTTTCGACTTGTTTTCTACAGATGAACAAGATACACAGAAACAAGAAAAAAAGCCTAAAAAGAATTTCTTCCATAGAACAATTCAGTTCGCAAAGAGCTTGGAAGATAAATGGAAGAACAATCTAGCAGCATTAAAAATGTTACTTGGGTTGGACGATTATGCTGATGAAGATCAGCAAACCATCTTGTCAAGTTATGAAGGATGGGGTGGATTGTCTTCATATTTCGAAGTGGAGGAAAAGAAAGTACAGTTAGAAACCCTTGTTGGAGAAAATACATATAAGGGAATTAAGTCTTCAATCTTAACATCCTATTATACAAATGAAAAAATCATAAACTTTATGTATCAGATTCTATCTGAAATAGGAGTCAAAGGGAAGTTGAATATTCTTGATCCTTGCATGGGAACAGGAAATTTCTATCGGATGCTTCCAGATACATTACAAGATTCAAACTTGTACGGTGTTGAGTTAGAGGAAACGAGCTGTAATATCGCAAAACAGCTATTTCAGAAAGCCAATATTCAAAATTGTGCATTTGAAAAAGCTGATCTGCCAGACAATTATTTTGATCTGATCATTGGAAATGTACCATTTTCCGATTTTAGTGCAGCAGATAATACGTACGGCTCATGCTTAATTCATGATTACTTTTTTCTTAAAGCATTAGATCTTGCCCGACCGGGTGGAATTGTTGCTATGATAACCACAAAAGGTACAATGGACAAGAAATCTAGCCGCATTCGTAAGATGTTAGCGAAAAAAGCTGATCTTTTATGTGCCATCAGACTTCCAGAAACAGCTTTTGCAGTGACAGGAGCCAAGGTTTCTACAGACATTTTATTTTTCCAGAAAAGAAGATACCAGACGGTCGGTGATGAACCGGAATGGGTAAACATTGCACAAGAAGCTAATATGTATTTTGGCACGCATCTTAATCATATGTTAGGACGTATGATGGAAGAAAGTGGACCATACGGAAAACGCTTTGTATGTAAGGAAAAAGAAGGTATGGACTGGAAAGCATGTATTGATAATTTTCATTTGGAAAGTTATCTCAAAGATGTTTATGAACCAGGTCAGACAATTGAGAATAACGATGAAGAATATGTTCCGGCAGTAGATTCCATTAGTAACATGTCCTATGGAATTTACAATGATCATATTTATTACCGAAAGAATTCCATGATGAAAAAAATTCCGGATACAGGAATGGTCGCAAAAAGAATTGCAGCCATGATCGAATTAAGAAATGTATTAAAGGAATTGATTTCTAAAGAAATGCAAGATGTTAGTGATGAATCGATTGAACCATATCGTAAGAAATTAAATATGACTTATGATAAGTTTCAAAAAAAATTTGGACTGATCCATAGTAGAGGGAATAAATTAGCATTTCAGGAAGATGATAGTTATTACCTCCTTTGTTCTTTGGAAAATCTGGATGAAAACAATAAGCTAAAAAGCAAGGCAGATATATTCACAAAAAGAACTATTGTTCCTCATTCTGTGCCAGATAAAGTCAATACAGCACAGGAGTCATTATTATGCTCACTGAATGAAAAAGGATGTATTGATTTTGCTTTTATGGAAAGTATTTATGACAAAGCAGAGAAAGATATCATTGAAGAACTTCAAGGACAGATCTTTTTAGATCCAGAAACCGAAGAGTATGTCATGAAAGATGAATATTTATCAGGCAATGTTCGAAAGAAATTGGAATTTGCAAAGTGTGCAGCAAAACAGGATAAAAAATATAATATCAATGTCGCTGCATTGGAAGAAGCACAGCCGGAGCCATTAAAAGCTGCAGAGATTGATGCAAAACTTGGTGCAACATGGATTCCTGCTCATTACATTGAAGATTTCTTGGTTGAGGTTTTTGACACTCCACGAGAATATTTTAATGGAAATGGTATGAGTGTTACTTATACTAAAGAGACCGATCATTGGGATATTGAATGGTATCGAGATTCTGCAAACCAGAAAGCTGCGGTTACGTATGGAACAAAACGAATTAATGGATTTCTTTTGTTAGAAAAATGCTTAAACTTAAAAGATGCAAAGGTCTATGATACGGTTTGTGATGAAAATGATAATAAGAAAGAAGTATTAAACTCAAAAGAGACAACGCTTGCGATGGGCAAACAGGATGAGATCAGAGAAGTATTTCATTCTTGGATCTTTAAGAGCTATGATCGTCGTTGTGATCTTGAAAACATTTATAATGAAAGATTTAATTCCATCAGGTATCGTACATTTGATGGGGACTTTTTAAAAGTTCCAAATATGAACAGTGAGATCAAACTGTATAAACATCAAAAAGATGCAATCATGAGGATTCTATTTTCTAAAGACAATTCACTAATTGGGCACAAAGTAGGCTACGGAAAAACATATACTGCGATTGCAGCAATTATGGTGGCCAAACGATTAAAATTATCTGAAAAGAACTTATTTGTTGTTCCAAATCCATTAGTAGGCCAGTGGGGAGAAGAATTCATGAAATTATTCCCTGGTGCTAACATTTTAGTGTCCAGTGAGAACGATTTTACTCCGGCCAAGAGAAAAGAATTTTGTTCTAAAATTGCGACAGGATCATACGATGCAATCATTATTGCTCAGTCACAATTCCAAAAAATCCCGATTTCTCCTGAATATCAGGAAAAATATATTAAAGCACAGATTGAAGAATTAGATAAGCTGTTAGACTCTGCTGAGCAGAACTTTACAGTACGAAATATCGAAAGTTCCAAGAAAAAACTTTCTGTCAAGCTTGAAAAGTTACAGGATAGCAAGAGAAAAGATGATGTAATTTACTTTGATCAGTTGGGTGTTACTAAGCTGATCGTTGATGAAGCACATTATTACAAGAATCTGCTGTTAACAACGAAGATGAATAATATTGCAGGTATCAATACCAGCAGTAATTCAAAGAGAGCTTTTGATATGTTCATGAAATGCCAGTACATGGAAGAAAATTGCCGAAACAAAGGTATTGTATTCTTAACCGGTACTCCCGTGTCAAATAGTATGGCAGAAGTATACACAATGCAACGCTATTTGCAGTTAAATACCTTAAAAGAACTTGGCATTGACTCATTCGACAGCTGGGCATCGACATTCGGTGAAACAAAGACTGCCATGGAACTTGCTCCGGAGGGAACAGGGTATCGTGCCAGAACAAGATTCACACGATTTGTTGGATTGGCCGAGTTATTAACAATCTTTAAAGAAGTGGCTGATATTAAGGTCAAAGATATTAAAGAAATGGATGTGCCGAATGCCGTTATGGAGACTATTTCCATTGATGCTTCTGATGAACAGAAAAAATATGTAGATGGTTTGGCAAGCAGGGCAGCTCGCATTCGAGACGGTGGAGTAGATCCATCAGAAGATAATATGCTCAAGGTTACAAACGAAGGACGTAAATTAGCTTTAGATCAGCGACTGGTTGGAATTGAGGAAGAAAACTTTAATTCTAAAGCAAAATATTGTGTGAATCAGGTCATGGATATTTATGAGAAATATCCTGGAAAAACTCAGGTTATTTTCTTAGATTTATCAACGCCAAAGAAAGGAGAGTTTAACGTTTATGATGATGTAAAGGCTAAATTAATAGAAAGGGGAATTCCAGAAGGAGAAATTGCTTTTATCCATAGTGCTAAAACGAATAAACAAAAAGTTGATCTTTGCAAGAAGGTAAACGAAGGTGTTATTCGTGTATTATTAGGAAGTACAGATAAAGCGGGAACTGGTTGCAACTTCCAGAAAAAATTGATTGCCTTACATGATCTGGATTGTCCATGGAGACCGTCAGATCTTACACAGAGGTCCGGCCGTATTATCCGTCAGGGTAACTTCAATAAAGAAGTTTACATTTACCGATATGTAACGAAAAATACCTTTGACTCTTATTTATGGCAGACAGTGGAAAACAAGCAGCGATATATTGGACAGATTTTGTCAGAAGAAAACATTCCTAGACGTATGGAGGAAGATGATTTAACATTATCGTTTGCGGAAATTAAGGCAGCAGCCTGTGGGAATCCATTAATCAAGGAACAGATGGAACTTACACAGCAAGTAAAACGATTAAAAATGCAGAAAAACAATTTCTTAAATCAATATTACGAGTTAGAGTCTTATATTAGCAAGATTGCTCCAAACAGAATTGAACAGTATAAGAAAAATATTGAAAACATTGAAAAAGATATCGAAGTTGCTAAAAAATATCATACAGATGATTTCCATATCAAAGTTTTAGATAAATATGATTCCGATACAAGAGCAGAAGCTAACAAAATAATCCGCAATATTCAACCATCTTATAAGAATGAACGAAAGATTGCCAGCTATCAAGGATTTGATATTATTCTTGATAGAAAGTCAGTTTACAGTCATCAGACAATGATTATTCGTGGTAATTATGACTATGAATTTGAATTCAGTGGCAGTACGAATATCATGTATCAGATTGATAAGATCATTGAATATGGAATATTGGAAGAATTAAAAACTTTCAAGAGAAGATTAGAGTTTGAATCCAGAAAATTTGTTACAGCAAAGACGGAATTAAATCCTGATTTTCCTCATGAAAGTGAATTAATTAAGAAACAGGCACGATTATCTGAATTAAATCAGAAATTGAGTGCGTAATAATCAAAATAAGGGGCAGGCATATATTTGTCTGCTCTTATTTTTTTGCGACAAAATCTTTATAATTTTTTTGGAATATGATATAATACTAATGTATTTTTTATTAGACTTTGGAGTTTTAACAGAAAAACTCTGAACTTTTTTAAGGATAAAAAATCAATAGAAATTTCATAACCAATCATTTGGGCATAAAGTTTAGCAGATATTTTGTATCTGCTTCTTTTTATGCCCATTTTTATTTTTACAAAAGAAAGGAGAAAAATATATGATAAAACTAAAAGATACGTATGAAAAAATGTGTGTTTGGGGAAAGACTAGAATTAATTATTTAATGAAAAGGAGAAAGAAAAATCATGAAAAAGAAACAGTACAAAAATCCCATGAAATGTATAAAAAGAAAATTGAAGAAAAAAAACTTGCTGATGAAATGATAACTCACGATATTCATTTAACACCAATGATTTTTGATGCAGATAGTTCATTTTATTATACATATTTTAAAATCAACAGTCTAAAAGATTGGGAGTTGTTAAAAAAAGTTTATGACATTCATCCTTTAAAAATGCAAGTTACAAATTTTCCAGAAATTATTATTGCGGAATCATGGTTTGATTTAGAGGATGCAGATATCTGTAAAGATGAGGAGGTATTTAAAAAATTTGAATTAAACCTGGATGAAATGCGATGGGAAAAGATTTCGGTAATGCAACAATCTACCATTGATTATTGGGAATCGCTTGGATACAAAATTAATTTAGAAAAAAAGGAGGAAGCAGTTTCTAATCAAAATATTACATACGCAACATTGCGAGTTGTACATCCTTGATTAGGAAACTATTAAGAAAGGAAAGATCATATTATGAATAAATTAGAGAAAAAGAATCTCCATAGTGGACAACATGTATGGCTTGTTTCTGATAATACATATCTTAGCGAACTTTATCTTCGCTCTTGTGACAGACCTGCTTATGAAATCCTTGAAGGTATGATTCGTGAGAAAAACCAGAAAAATGTCAAAGTAGAAGTTGCATCAGAACGGATAGACAACTTGCTAAACTTTATGTTAGATGGTGAAAGAGATACAGAATTTGGTATTAAAGAAGCCGATTATGGAAATAGAGTCCTATGCACTTCAAGAGAAGATGCTGAAAAGTATATTGAGAAAACAAAATTAATATTAGAGATTCATTCGAGAGGGCTTCGTGAAAAGGACTTTTCGCTGTCTCAATTACATGAATTACAAAACTATTTAGAGAGAACTGAAAAATGATAATGTAATAAGCTTTTCACGAGTCTTAGCTGATTTGAATTAGAAAGGAATAAAATTAAATGAAAGATAAAACACGTCTGATTGCACTATCTGATAGTCCAGAGATGGATGGAGAATTAGTTATTTTTGAAACAAACGCACCTTCCAAACGTCTAAAAGAGCTGGAAAAAGAAAGTTGTACATTATTTACGGAAGAAGCTTATGATGAAATTCCAAATTGGTCTTATACGTTAGAATTTGAGGGATATTTATGTAGATATATTGATTCTGAACAGCATGTAACACAATACGGAACATCAGAAGAATGGCAGCAGGAAAATTATCAAAATATTAAAGAATTTTATTATATTGATAAACTTAAGCCTGAGTCAATTAACTAAAGAGTTGTAGGTTTCTAGGTATAAAAATAAGAAGGAGAAAATCATGATAATAAGAAAGTTAGAAGTAAATGGGAAAACTGTTGTTTTAACGGAAGATGTGATTCGTGAATTACATCGCCAAGAACATATTGAAGAAGGAAAACTTATGATAGAGAGATTCGCCTCAAAAGATGTTTATAATAAAATGACAGATGATGACTTCGATATGGTAGTCGATGAATTTGAATATATCTTGAATACAACAAATGATGATACTGCTGAAATGATGGAAGAAGCTGTTAAAAAGATTACTCAACAAGTAGAGGAACGATATTATAGTCAGACAACAAAAGCAGTGTTAGTTGCAAAAAGTTGAGATTGACAGTAAAAATTACATTTTATAGAAAGGAGGCTCGCTTAATAGCGAGAGCAAATTTATCCCCGACCTTAGAGGTTTGGGGATTTTTGCTTATTTACAATGAATATTCAAAATATATCAAAAAATGACAGAGAAGTAACAGTTACTCTAAGTTCTGATGAATTAGTCAAACTTTGCAATGTATTATATTATGCTAGAGACAAGTACGATGGAGACAATTTATATCACGAAATTAAGAGTGACTTAATGATCGCAAGAGATATAAGTCAGTATGGAAATATTGATGATACGACTCTTTCTAAAATTATAAAGGAAAGAGCAAAAGCAGCAAATCCATATCAGACTAAACCATCTCAAGAATTTTAAAAGGAGAAATAATGTTAAAGAAAGAATTTACACAATATCCACATCATACTGATCCATATGCAAAGCATCGTATCACAGATGAAGAATTGGATTTTTTGTATGAACTGCAGAAAGAAATGAATACCCAACATTCCGACATGCTGACTTATCCACGTATCTGGGTTATTCAAGAACCAATCAAAAATTATCTCGACAATGTTGAGACTGATCTTAGAAATGATCCGGATGCAGTAGAATATCTAAATCAGATTGCTGATGGAGCAGATTTATGTATTGATTGTATCAATATAACAACTCCGCAGCAATTATATCAAACGATTCAGAGTATTATTAAGGATAATTCACTCGAAGAAAAGTATCAGGTAGAGTTGATTAACAATTATAAGGTCTTGATTCATGGAAAAAACGATATAGGCAAAACTATGTTATGGGAAGGATCATTAGAAAAAATCCAAAAGAATGGATTGCTTGCAATTGTAGAATGGGTTATGGGATATACATATCATCATGCAGAATTAAGATATTACACAAAAGAATTATATCAGCGTCCAGGGATCTTTTTCTTAACTTACAAAGATGGCGTACGTTATCTGCAAAAATACGCGGATAAGTATGATAAGGATGTAAAGCTAATTGAAACGTCTCCAATGGATTTATTTACAGATTGCAGTCCAGAAATAAAAAAACTGTTTGATATTTTACATACGGTTGATTTTAGCAAGAAGAACCGGAAAGTCTATATTTCTGGAAAGATTACAAAAACAGAAGATTATCAGGAACGATTTGATGTAGCAGCGAGAGAACTTTTGGCACAAGGATATGAAGTTGTAAATCCTGCATATGAAGGGACAAAATTAGAAAACGCTTCTTACGAAGATTACATGAGATTATCTTTTCAGTTGTTAAATGATTGTGACATCATTTACATGTTAAAAGGATGGGAAACAAGTCCAGGTGCAAATCAGGAGTTTGGCTATGCATTAGCAAAAGCTATGGAAATCAGATTTGAAAAATAAAAGGAGAAAATTTATGTTAGATTTATCAAATATTTTCAATAAAGATATGAAAAAAGCAATTATATCCAAAGAAAAACTCGCAGAAATGTTAAGGGTTACGCCAGAAGCCTTAAAGGCATTTGAAAAATCCTATCAGCTACATTCCATGAATGAGCCGATCAGCGACAACCTTTTCAAAGTCAATGCAAAGCAGGCTGCAAGTTTAAATCCAAAACAGGATGTACCTGAGAAAGGAAAAGTTCAAGATTTGATTGATCGGATTGTGAATGAGCTTTTAGATCAAGCCCTCATTTATGAATATGACGGAAAACCAGGATTTACATATGGAAATATCTATTCTTGCAATCAAACGAGAACAGTCAAAGTTCCAGAAAACTCAGAAGTAACACTTGAAGAAATTAATGAGCTGCCAAAAGAGTTAAGACCTGATCTGACTGGACGATATGTTAAAAAAAGTCTTTCTGATGGTACGGGAGATGCATTGTTAGAGCAATATCAGCAGTATCTGAATACAAAAGATCCACGAAAAAAAAGGTTTCTTTATGACCATTTTCGTCAGGGATTAGATATGTTAGATCTGGATGGAATCAGCTATGCAATTTTAGATCGTTGTCAGAATTCCATAGGAAACTGGTTTCCACAATTAGCAAATGCGATTTTTTATTCTGATTTCTTTCAGCTGCCAAAGACAAAGATCATGAAAGTTCCATTGCCGGTATTACAAATGAGTCGAATGGAATATACAGAATTGTCATCTACGACTTTTCAGATCATTGATCAATTTTGCCAGAAAGCTTTTGAATTAGACGAAACGAAAGAATACTTTATCAAAACTGGTGTTTTTTCTTCTAAATTTGATTTTCGGAATGCTCATATTCATGACGCAAAAGAAGTCAAGGAGATTGGAGAATATTTACTATTCATCAGTTTTCAGGCAAGTTGTTTTGCACACTATGATCTTTCTGGAAGAAACCAGCCAAGTATATATGGTGCAGCAACAACAAATGAGTGGGTCGTTAGAGAATTCATTAAGGATAAAGAAAACAATCCATGTATCTACAAAGGATTACCACTACATACAGAATATCGTGTATTTATTGATGCAGATACAAAAGAAGTGTTAGGGATCAATCCATACTGGGATCCGGATGTCATGAAAAAGCGATTTGGAAAAGAAGCGGATGCAAATAATCCAGATATGGTGCATGACTATGTGATCTATGCAGCACATGAGAAAACATTAATGGAACGATACGAGAAGAATAAAGAGAAAGTTCAAAGAGAGATCATGAAACTGTTACCATTTTTAGATTTAAGAGGGCAGTGGTCCATTGATGTGATGCAGAATGGAGAAGATTTTTGGATCATTGACATGGCATTAGCGAAAGATTCAGCTTTACTGTCTTGTGTCCCAAAGGACAAGATTAAAGCAGTAGAGGAAGACTGGATCCCAAGAATCTCAATCAAAGAACTGTAACAAATTTTATAAAAAAGGAGAAAAGAATTAGAAAACATTATACAGAAACAGGTTAGAAATGAAGATGCATATAGTAGAAAAGGAAGAAGGGAGATCCCTTTATACAAAACAAATGATTCAAAAATTTCTTATGAAAACTATCAGTTACAATGGATGATGGATCATGGGTATTCCCTAAGAGATTTGATGCAGTCCATGGACGAATATTATGATGATAAATATATATATATATATATAATTGGCAAAACATTCGATGATTTGTTCACAGAGTGGAAAAATGAAAGTGGATTCAATCAGGAACTTTGGAGCTGCAAAGAAGAAGCAATTAATGCAGGAGAATGCAATGATACTTTAAAAGAAGAGCCATCAGATATTGAAAAAATGATAGAAGAATTGACAGAAGATGTTATGGATTTGTCACTAAGACAGCCAGATGGAGCAGTTCATAATGCAGATACAATTTTAGAGGATAGTGTGAGAAAAGTTGATTTTCAGACCGAAGGGATTTCTAATGATATTTTAAAATTATATCTGGAAGCAGAAAATAAAGAAGATTTCAAATCGTTATTTTATGTAATGACGGATATGAAATTTGAAGATTATCTGTTAAAAAGCCAGGAGATTATGAAGCAAAATATTGTAGAAAACAAATCTAAAAATGTAGCAGAATCTAAAGATGTTTCTGAAAAAGAGCATACAGAATTTGAAGGAACAGTAAAGGAATTAGCAGAACATGTTATGGATTTATCAACAAAACAGCCAGATGGGATGATTCATGATGCAGATACGATTTTAGCAGATATTATGGAAGCAGCAGACTTTCAAGTTAGTGGAATTTCTGATGACATATTAAAATTGTACCTTGATGTAGAAAATAAGGACGATTTTGAATCATTATTTTATTTAATGACAGATGAAAAATTTGAAAACTATCTGTTAAAAAGCAAGAAAATCATGGAACAAAATATTGCAGAAAGTAAACATTTAAAATACAAACTTGCAGAGAAAGATGAGATTGGAGATATATTTCATCATATGAAAATTTTCACCAGTTTATATTATAATGCTTCTGGTGTTCCATATATTAAATTAACTGATTCCATGGATGCAAGTGATTTAAAAAAGATTGCAAATGTATTAGGAATTTACTCAATAAAAGCAAATGAATTTTGTATTTCTAAAAGGAAAGCATTAATGTGTAATCTTGATTTTGTTGATATAATGAGAATAGCAGAACATGAAAAATACAATGTTGAAACTGGAATAATGAAAAAGTCAAATGATGAATATTATATTCTAACTCGAAAGTAATACCACTATTATATGGAGAAGATTTTGTCTTGAATGAGAATAGCTAGAAATTAATTTTTGGAGCAGATACATATTTTATGTGTCTGCTTCTTTTTTTTGCGACAAAATCTTTATAATTTTTTCTGAATATGATATAATACTAATGTATTTTTTATTAGACTTTGGAGTTTTAACGGAAAAACTCTGAACTTTTTTTAGAATAAAAAATCAATAGAAATTTCATAACCAATCATTTGGGCATAAAATTTAGCAGATATTTTGTATCTGCTTCTTTTATGTCCATTTTTATTTTACAAAAGAAAGGAGGAAATACAAAATGTGTAAATTAAAATTTACTGATCAAATGTTAATTAGTCTGAAATACACTCTGATTCAGGAGTGCATGAACAGTGACTATGTTTATTTTGATTTTTTTGGTGAGAATCGCCCAGATGATGATCAAGAGGATTTATATGCAAAAGTTGAAGAAACTCTTGAACAGATGCCAGAAGAAGAATTGATGAAATTTTATAAAGAATATGTAAACTCATCAGAAAAGGAGATGAACTAATGAAAGTTTTATTAATTCATACAGACGGATATTCTATTGATGTTGTTGGAAATATAACACCAAAGAAGAAGCCTGTAAGCAACTTAATTTTGAATATGAACGAAAGATTGAGTATCAAGAAATGTTTTCAAACGGTATTGATTCGGAATGGATGAAATCATCACACTGCGATAATGAAGAAGCTATTCTCTATATTAATGGAGAAGAGGTTCATGTTTGGCAGATTGTAACTGCTTAATTTTGATATATATTATATTAAATATGGTACAAAAACAGATGAAAAATTATTATTTGTTTTTGTACTTTTTATATATCAAAGAATTTTATCGTACTGAAATTAAAAAATCATAGGAAAGGCATGCAATAAATATGAGTTTGAATAGTATTAAAAGAGATTTGAAAGATTATATCGAGGAAAATAAAGCATTACTAGAAGCATGGGAAAGAGTTACTTATCTTACGAAAAAAGATGGAACTCCTTTTAAAAGCATGTCGAAAAATTTTAATAATGCAATATATAAAAGGAAAGAATCTTTTCGAGGATACATTCTTGAAGTTGATACAAAGTTTACCCCAAATCATAGAAGATCATATTTTAGAAATTATATCGATTGTGGTAATAAGGATAATCCAAATACTTTGGAAGAAATTAAGCAAAAAGTATCAGAAGAAATCGAAAGCAAAAAAAGGTTTATTAAATCATTAGAAAAGCGATTAGAAATAATTGACTATGCTTACGAAGAATTTTCAAAATCTTATGATGATATAAGAGAAAATTTGAAAGAGTTATGTGAAAATGACGTTTCTCTGACAAACATGATTTGTGAAGATATTGTCAAACGATAAAATTATTGGTAAGGAAGGAATACATTATGAAAAATGAAAAGCAAATTAAAATTGATGGGTATAAGTGCATCAAGCTTGATGAATGGAAGACAGAATGGAAAGCGGAAAAAGTAAAGTATGTAATTGGAAAAGCAGAAGATGAAGAATTTCCTTTATTCTACGCAAAAGTTCAAAGAGTCAATGATAATGATGATCTTATTGATGATGATTATATCTTTGAGTATGATAACAAACCAAAGAGATCAGAGGTTGAGGATGATTTCATCGATGAATGGGGTCAAAGAGATTTAGATCGTCGTGAACGAAAAATGCCCGTACCGGAAAATGATATTATTCATATGATTTGTATTTAAGGAGAAAGAAATTATGATTAAAAATTGGAAATTAGAAATTACAGAAAATGAGACAAAGCTGATTATTCAAGATGGAGCTGCGATGAATAATGATATTCTGAGTCTCGCAAGACATCTTGTAATCAAATATCATCTTAACAAATTACCGGTTTACCATGAAAATGGTAATAAATATTTTGATTATACTTTAAAAGAAGATACAAAATATAAAAATGATAATTTGCCAATAAAGCCATTTAAGAAAGTCACAGATTCGAATTTTTCATATTTTTTAAAAAAAGCAGAAGATTTGATCCATGAATCAGGATATGTTGATCAATTGTATGGCATCGATTTTGTATTTGATGTGCCAAAACGACAAGGTAATTTTGCAGATTGCCTACTGTGCATTGATTTTCTCGATATAGATGAGGAAACAGAACGACCTAGTGAATTGTACCAGTTCGATCTTATGGAATTAAAATGGGTAAAGAAAAAAAAGAAGCAAAGATCATGGAAAGATATCATGATCACAAACATCAATTGGTCTACACCGGATGATGTTAGAGTGATGGCAGGATTACCTGATGAAATTTATGCTTCAGTTCTTAACATTAATTTTTCTAAATATGATCCTGACGATGATTTAGATTATAATGAGGATTTTCTGGATGATGTTTCAGACGTTCTGACAAACAAATATGGTTTTTGTCATGATGGTTTTAAGATTAAAATCAGGAGGAAAGAAAATGAGTGAGAACATTTTTGGAATCATTACCAGATTCGGAGAAGATGATTTTTCTTATTGGGAAGGATTCTCTTTGAGCGAGGAAGAAGAAAAACAGATTATGGCTATTCTTCTGAAACATGATACAGAAGGTTTTTCTGTTCGTGGAAGTAGAAGTGATATTGCCTATGAAATAAAAAAATGAGAATTGAACTATCATACGGTGCCGATGTCATCAAAAGCATGGCAATAGTGTGATAGTTCTTTTGAAATTAGGAGGAAAGAAGAATGGCAAAAAAAGAATGGTTAGTAGTAGTGTGGAATGATGGCAGCGGTCAGTTCTCTATTGAACGGCTCGCTGCAACAGAAGAAGAGATTAAGAGTTATCTTTTATCGTTAATTGAAGAGGACAAAGAATTATCGCAAGAAATATGTCATGAGTGTACAAATAGCGTTAATGAACTTGGAAGATACGAAGAACCTATTACAGAAGATTTTATGGCGTTTCATGCGTATGCTTCTTTTGATACATACCATATTGAATATGAGGCACGTCCATTTGATGAAATTAGAGATGTGACAGAAATAATCGAAAAATCATAAGAAAGAAGGGAATGCATATGCATTGTAGCAGTAATAAGAAAATTGCATTAGAAATGTTATCAAACATGCCAAAATCTAAAAAAATCACACTCAAAAAAGCAGTGATAAGAAATTGGGATTTTACTTCAACTTATGCATTACCATATGGAACAATGACTGTTTACAAAGAAGGTTTTTATCTTCGATTAGAAGGAACAAAATGCCAGTTTTCAGTGTATGCATCAGACAATGATGGGACTTTGATTGTATTAAAGAAGAAACCAAATGAGAAGTTTTTGAACAGATTGTATGTGGATTCTGGTCTGAAGTTCTCGGAATCTGATTTTATGCAATTATCATTAATGGAATCATAAAATATGATGGAGGAAATTCATTGAGTAAAAAATGCGAATATTGCGGATATGACGGAGACGGATTTGAAGAAGGTGAATTCGGATTCTGGTGTCCAGACTGTCAGGGATTCCTTTATAAAGAAGGGAAAGAAGATTACAGTCAAACAGATATCATCTTAGAAAAACCAGTATCAGATCATCGCCCGATCATCCAAAAATCAAAATTAAAGAAACAGCTGTCTCCTTTAAGATATCCAGGTGGAAAATCGAAAATGATCGATCATCTGCTGCCTTATCTTAAAGGAAAGAAATATTTTGTAGAAGCTTTCTGTGGCGGAGCTAGTTTTGGACTTTCACTTTTAGAATCCGGAATGATTGAAAAACTGATATTAAATGATCTGGATCCGAACGTGTATGCATTTTGGAATATGGTATGCAGTGATCATTATAAAGAGCTGATTCAAAGGATCAAAGAATATCAGCCAAGTAGAGAATCCTATTTTCTGTATCAAAAGCGAATGCTCAAAGCAAATATTTCAGAAGTTGATCGTGCATTCTACTTTCTTGTGATTAATCGTTGTAGCTTTTCAGGAATTCAAACAACAAATCCAAAATCAAACATGGAAGATCGCTGGCTTCCTGATACTCTGATCAAACGGATCGAAAAGATACATTCTATAAGCGATCGGATTGAGGTAACAAATAAAAATGCAATGGAACTGATCGAAGAAATGTATTGGAGTCCAGATAATTGTATCTTTATTGATCCGCCTTACATTGAAAAAGGCGATTGTTTGTATCCAGTAAAATTTCATTTGCATCAGGAATTAGCTGCATTGATCACAGAATTACTGAGAGAATTCCCAGGATGTGCAGATATTTTGCTAACTTATGATGATCAAAAAATTCTGCATGAACTTTACGATCAAAATCATATTGGAATACATATGATTGGTAGAAAATACAGTTGCAGCCGTTAAAAAAGGAGAAAAATCATGAAAGTCAATAAGAAAGAGCTTGCCGTTGGAAATACGGCTTATGTTGTAACTAAGAAATACGATTCAGATCAGATGAAACAAGTATATCACATTGATCCGGCGGAGATTAAAAAAATTGGTCGTAAATATATTACTGCTATTGTTCAGTACAGCGATCAAGAATACTGTCTGAAACATGACGGAGTCATTTACGAATTTGCCTTAAAAAATAAGACAAGCGGAGCAAATGATGTTTTATGTTTATCTGAAAAAGATGCGAAAAAGCATATCTTAAAACAGAATCTTTTGATGGAATTTCGAAATAAGAGATTCTATGAAAATGACTGCAATCTGGATCAACTGCTACTTATGAAAGCAGGATATCATTACGATCCAACAGGTCCAATGGCAGAACATTGGCAGAAGATTTTGGAATATGAGAAAGATAATTATTAATTGTTATAGATTGTATAGTTGTAGGAAATATTTTTGACAATCCACAGTTGAAAAAGAAGTATGGTAAAGATTGGGAGGAAGAACACAAATGATCAAGACAAGATATAAAATACAGGAATATTTTTCAAAAGAAACGAAAATCCATTGCAACAGAGTAGAACAATACACGAAAGCAATGGCAGAAGAATTAGGGCTGTCTGCATACGACACAAAGATGTTAACGGTTGCAGCAAGATATCATGATATTGGGAAATATTACATTCCAGAAAAGATTCTGAATGCACCAAGACCATTAACAGGATTGGAACGTAAAGTCATTGATATGCACGCATACTATGGATATGAAGCTTGCATGGAATATGGGTTTGAAAAAGATATTTGTGAATTAATATTACTGCATCATGGTACACACAAATATCGTACGCTGACAGATGAACAGATCAGCGATTTTGCAAAAGAATATTTTCAAATCTTAATGGCAGCTGATATTTATGATGCATTGATAAGTGACAGGGTGTATCGTAGAGCAATTGATCATGATCGAGCATTGGATATCGTTGCAGAAAATCCAGAGATTAAGCGATGGGTGTTTCTTGCATTAGAAAAAATTTCACTATGTTAGGGTTGAGATACTGCTCACAACATGATATAATAAAATTGTATTTTTATCAGACTTTAGAATATAGGAAAATTCTGAACATTTTTAAGAATCAAGTCAATAGAAAATTATCAATCATGGGTATAAATTAAGCAGATATATGGTATCTGTTTATTTTTATACCCTTTTTTATTTTGAGGAAAGGAGATTTAAAAAATATATTAAATTGAAAAAATTCATTGAAACAGACAAAAAGTCTGTTTTTTTTATTTACGAAAGGAGATTTTTATGTTTAAAGAAGCAACAATTCAAGGAAAGATTTCAGGTCCAGTGATGATCGTATCTGTTACACAGAAACAGACCAGAACTTCAAAACCCTATTTGATCTTAAAATTAAGAGATGATCAGAAGAAAGAGGTAGATGCCAAGTTATGGAATATGTCAGTTGAAGAATTTCCATTTGATAAGAATACTGTGATCATCGGTGAATTTTCTGTTGGAGAATACAACGGGCAGAAAGATTTTACACTGGATATGTACAGAGAAGCTTTGGAATCTGAGTACAGAATGGAAGATTTCATCAATGCAGCACCTTACAGTCCGCAAAAAATGTATGAGTATATCTTACAGATTGCAGATCAAACAGTACTTGATGATGATTATCTTGCTATCATTCATAATATTTATGAGAAGTACAAAGAACAGATCTTTATCTGGTCTGCTGCCAAAGCAGTACATCATAACATTCGATCTGGATTTTTGTATCATACATTCCGTATGGTTCAGAGTGGAATTGCACTTGGAAAAGTGTATGGGCAAGCCTTAAATCACAGTTTATTGTTAACCGGCATTATCTTACATGATGTTGGAAAGTTAAAAGAATTATATACAGATCCTACAGGAAATGCCGATTATACTCCGGAAGGAAGTTTGCTTGGACATTTACTGATTGGATGTGAAATGATCGATGAAGCTTGCAATAAATTAGATCTTCAAAATGATGAGAATAAAGATAAGATTTTACTTTTAAAACACTTATTAGCATCTCATCACGGCAAGCAGGAGTACGGAGCAATTACAGTTCCACAGCTGCCGGAGGCTATCATGTTAAATCGAATTGATATGATCGATGCGGAAATGTATCAATGTGAACATGCATTAGAAGATCAGAGCAACGGAACATTCACGGACCGTATTTTCGGGTTAAACAACACCCGCTTATACAAACCACTCTAATTTTGGAAAGGAGTCGTATTTATGCAGTATATTTTACACAACAAAGGATGCGGAAATGTTTATTATGTGCAAATCACTGCTGGTGGCAGTCTGAAAAAAGTCAGAGAACGTTCATTGGCAACGATTTTTCAATCACAAAGTGAAGCAGATAATATCAAGCATAAATACAAGAAAAAACTGAAAACTTACAAATTGGAACCGATTACTGTACAAAATATAGAACCAGTAAAAACGGCAGAACAGGAATGTAAAAGAAAATCTGTTTCTAAAACATTGCGGACACAAGTGTACAACTTAGCAGAAGGACATTGTGCTATTTGCGGTGATTTTGTTCCATATGAAGATTTTACAGTTGATCATATTTTTCCAGTCTCAAAAGGCGGAAAAAATGAACTGTCTAATCTGCAGTGTACATGTAAATCATGTAATACAATGAAACAGAATATGAGCGAAAAAGAATTCCAGTATAAAATCGGAAAGATATTTTTGAGACAAACAATCAAAAGAATCAAGGATAGAAAGAAGGAAAAGTAAATTGAAGAAGAAAATAAATCATAAAGACATGATCGAAGCATGGAATTACGATTCTGGCGTCTTCAAAGGACAATCTATCGGCATTCATAATTCAGCTACTGGAGAAATCGACAAGCTGTTATCAGTGGAATGTTTTCATGGAGGAGAAGAAGTAAAACGAATTGTAATTAATAAAGAAGCCACAAAGAAACATGGCTTTTTAATTATCGTTGATTAAATTTGATGGAGGAAGCTATGAGAAAAGCAGAATTCGAACAGAAATATTTAGGAGAAAGAGTACAAATAGAGTTATTTAATGGACGTGTTTTAACTGGATTTCTAGAAAAAACTGGAGATGAAAGATTTAAAAATAATCCAGATCTCTATTTGCGTAAAGGCTATTATTGCCTAATAGAAACTTTAGAATCACAAGATAATGTGGATTTCTTTATTTTTCGATTTTCACATGTTCAAAAGATAAAATTTGTATAAAGAAAGGAGTATAACTATGGCACAGGCAGCAGTAACTAATACGTTTATCATTCAGATGAATTTTCGTTTATTGTATTTTGCAATGGAAAACATCAAAAGTACAAAGTTACATGATAGGAATTACTGGAATCGATTACAGTCGATCATGTATGAGCAAATTGATAAAAATGCAACTTATAACAAAGAATTTCTGAAACACAGTATGACACAGATGATGATGTTCTACTGCAAAGAAGTTCGAGACGAAAACAGAGATTTTTATGATGAAGTTTGTAAACCAATTTACAATATTGTAAAAGAAAATGCAGATGATAATGATCCTATGGCTTATTATGCAGAAAGCTTTGGAAAATTAAATGAACTTTATCGTAAAGTAGATGGATACAGTTATTATACGAAGTCTATTTTAGCAGCGACAGATCTTTTAGAGCAGTTAAAATGGGTGGAGTAGTTAACAAATATTATAAATATTAGAAAGGAGGCTCGCCAAATGGCGAGGGCGGAATTATTTTCAACAATTAATGTAGGAATAAAAATTTCGCTTATTTATGAATGAAACCTTATGACGTAGGATTAGTGTGTGGACGATTCCAGACCTTCCATAAAGGTCATGAAAAATTAGTTGATACTGGTCTGTTACTGTGTGATCGATTACTGATTTTAATCGGCTCTGCACAGGAATCTGGAACTGAACGTAATCCGTTCAATATCAATACACGGACCAAAATCCTAAGAGAGATTTATGGAGATCGGCCAGAGATTATGATCTATGCACTTTCGGACATGACGGACGAAAATGATATTTGTCCTGAATGGGGACGTTATCTGTTAAACAATGTAGACAGATACATCTACAAGAATCCCGAGCTGATGATTTATGGCAACGATGAAAGCCGAAGCGGTTGGTTTGACAAAAAAGATCTTGCAAACACAGCTGAATTAATCGTTAACAGACAGGATTTACCAATCAGTGCAACTATGGTGAGAGAAGCAATGGCAAAAGATGATCGAAAAAAATGGATGAGTCTAGTAAACCCACGTTTACATAAAATGTATGATGTATTACGTGCGGAACTTATGAGCGTACCGTTTTATCAGGAGCTAAGTAAAAATTAGCTAAAAAGAAGTCAAAAAATTAGTTATAAAGAAAAGGAGAAAGAAACAATGAATAAAGCAATTTTAATGGGAAGATTAACAAGAGATCCAGATGTAAGATACTCACAGGGAGAAAATCCTATGGCAATCGCACGATACACATTAGCGGTAGACAGACGATTCAAAAGAGATGGTGAGCAGAGTGCAGATTTTATTAACTGTTTAGCGTTTGGAAGATCAGCAGAATTTGCAGAGAAGTATTTCAAACAGGGTACAAAGATTGCTGTTTCCGGAAGAATCCAGACAGGAAGTTATACAAACCGTGAGGGTGTGAAAGTTTACACAACAGAAGTTGTGATCGAAGAACAGGAATTTGCAGAGAGCAAAGCAGCTGCATCCCAGAACAATAATAGGGGAGCTTCACAGCCAAGCACACCTCAGCCAAGCACGACAGCAAGTGATGGTTTTATGAATATCCCTGACGGACTGGAGGATGAACTCCCATTTAATTAAGAAAGAACTTAGAATCATTATTGATCCAGTATATTCAGACAGATTGTCGGATATACTGGATTTTTTTTAGAAAGGAAGAGGACAAAATGCAAAATAAGAACACTATTAAAAATTGGAAGATTGAAATAACGGAGGAAGGAGCAAAATTATTTATTACAGAAGGAGCCGTAATGGCTAGAGATGTTTTAAATCTTGCGAGAGAACAGGCTATAAAATACAACTTATCAGTTCTAAAGATTTATATGCATGATGGACAGTATTATGATTATACTTTTGAAGATGATATGCTATATTTCATACATATGACTGAAAAGATTGAAAATGAAGATATTTCTTATTTGATGAAACGGGCTGCAGAAAAGTTATCAACTCTAAAATTAGACGATCGTATATGGAGCGTTAATTTTTCTATTGATAATCTTCCAAGAGAGAAAAATGGAGATCTATATGCTGCCTGTGCTATGGTCATTCATTTTTATGATAGAAATGATGATTATGAAATTGATTCACAACGGTTTTATTTTAATTTATCGTCAGGACAATGGGAATCTATTAAAAATGTAAAGAATAAGTCTATATCATGCAAAAATTCATTGGCCTGCAAAATTGGAGATAACTATTTTATGATTCAGAAATCAGAAGATGGTTACGATTATACACTTTATACTTCTGATTATTCAGAAATTGATGGAGGACAGCTTGATAATCCGGATATTTCTATTTATGATGCAATGAATGAAATCTTAGAAGATCTGGATATTGAGATTCCAGGTCATAAAGATGAAATTGATTATGAAGAATTAGAAGAAAAAGTTGAAAATGCAGAAAATGAACGTATCAACAAAATGTTATCAAAACACGGTTGTACAGTGATTGCTCAATCAGATTGTCATACTGATTTTCTTATAAAATCAGGAGAAAATTAGAATTGTGAAAGAATATTAAGAAATAACTAAAAGCGGTGTGAGTATAGAACTCATGCCGCTTTTTTACTAAAGGAGATAAACATATGAATGAAAACGAAATAAAAATTGCAGAAAGATTCAACATACTTGATAAATGTCAAAAGTTAGAGAAAGATTTTTTACAGCTTAGTAGAATAACAAAAGTAGAATTTGATCTAAACGGACTATATGACAATATTTATCAGGTTATTATATTAGTAAAATATGAGATTCCAATGGAATTAGGTCCAAAGAAATATTTTAGAATCAGAACAAATATTTTGAAAAAAGTTTTGGAAATTGCACAAAACAACCAATTAATTCGAACAGACGATTCGATAGAAGATTATGGAGAGTATTTTTACATTGTATTTGATTGTTCTAGTTGGAAATATCAGATACAAAGATATACAGAACTTTTCAAAAATGTTTATGGTCCTGAAATTGAAAATCCTAAAGATGGGATGGAAAAGGAACGTGAAGAAATTAAGACTTTGATCAAAGAGGGACTTGGAATGCTTAATAAAGCGAGATCACAAGCTCTTTTTCTTGACGATATAGAGATGCAAGAGGATATTACAAATGCTTTGAATATTTTTCTGGCAGCAGAAGAAAAACAACAGAAGATTTCTCCGGAAAAAAATCTTTTTGAAGATTATACAGATGAGGAATTATTGATTTTTTATGATTGCCTTAAAAAAGCTGATTTTTATGTGATTCCTGAATTAAGCAAGATTGCTTCAAAATATGTTTCTAGCAAACGCTGCTATTTAGATTTGATTTTCGAGTTGTCTAAACGATGGTATCAAGAGAAACAGAAGAAATACAAAGAAGAAAATGGAAAATTTCATCAGTGGTTAGAGGGAGAAGATCCATTAATTTAAAAGATTAGTGATTGATTAAAGCCTCTAAGCTAAATTGAAGATATTATTAAGGAGAAAGAAATCATGTTAGTAGAAGTTACATATGCTTGTAAAATGGGATGTACGCATTGTTTATCAGACTGCAAACCGGATGGAGAACATATGACACTGGAAGTATTTGAAGATGTATTAAAATTTATGATCAAAAATCAGATTCCAACGTGGAGTTTTTCAGGTGGAGAAATGTTTGAACATCCAGATATTTTGAAGATGCTGTCACTTATCGAATCATATTGGAAGACATTACCGATTAAGTATCCAATCACATTTGCAACAAATGGTCGTGAACTTGTTCGTAACAAAAAAATTTATCATGCAGTTTCAGAGTTCTTGAAACACTGTGGAAAACGATATGTTATGATCCAGGTGACAGATGATCCGAGATTTTATCCCGATCCATTAACAGATAATGAAAAATATTGGTTATCTAAGTTAGGAGTTATTATTGATACGGTGCCTTCGGATCAAAACAATAAATCTCACTGTTTGTATCCACAAGGACGTGCTTTGAAGAATTATTCCGATGAATATTGGAATACGATTGCACCTAAATGTATCAATTGCATTTTGATTACAAAGCAGAAACCAGAAGCAACATTGAAGGATTTGGTCAATATACTTTTATCTAATGGCAAGGTTTGTACACCAGTTATTGCACCAGATGGAAGTATTAAGATTGGTGAGTCGGCACTTTGTCCTAAAATTGCATCTATTTACGATTCTGTTCCGGAAATTATGGAAAAGATTCGTAATGCGAAATGTCGTGCATGTAAGATTCCATGGGAAAAATTAAAAGAAACAAATCCAATCGCATATTTATTATGTGTTATTATGTGAAAATTTTTGATAAGAAAGGAGGCTCACTCTACAGTGGGGCAAAAGAGGCTTAGATGATAAGTCTCTTTTGTTTACTTATAATGAGCAAAACGGAAATCGGAAAAAGAATAAGAAATATTAGGATTCTAAATGGTCTGTCTCAATCTGAGTTAGGTGAAAAGCTGGGATTGACAGCAGATCGAATTCAAAAATATGAAAATGGAGCAAGAAATCCAAAAGTCTCCATGATATTTCGGATAGCAAATGCTTTGGATGTTAATGCTGCTACATTATATGATCCAACACCATGTGATGATTTAAGTACCATGTTTTTTTTCTTTGAAATGGAAGAAAAATATGGAATGACTATTAAAAAAATTGTAGATGATGATGGAAATGTTAAATATGCAGTTGTGGCGAATTCTGAAAATCGTATGTATGATTATTTATCTAAATGGCATGATGCTTATATATGTAAAAAAATTGAAAGTAAATTGGTAGATACGCAAGAAGAGAGAGAAAGAATTTTAGAAGATTATGCTAGATGGAAAAGTAAATTTCCAAAAAGTATAGAGAATTCTAAAGATTTAAAAGAGAATCAAAAGCAGAAATTGAAGAAGAAAATAGAAGAATTGCAATCTGAATATGAAAGATTACATTGAATGGCCGAGAATTCCCGCAGAGTATCTTAAAAAATAGCTTATTACGGACGCTGTTCTATAAAATCATACAAAAATTGAAAATATTAATTAAGGAGAAAATTATGAACAAAAAAATTAAAAAAATAGAAGATGTAGTAACAATGCCAATAACAAAATATGTTACAACGGATGGAAAAAAATTTACGGATGATTATGATGCAAATATGCATCAAGCACATTTAGATTCAATGGACAAAGCAAAGTTATGTTTTAAAAAATATGGAATTTATACCAGTGATCCAATGATTAAGAATCATAAAAATAATGATCAAATTATTAGCAATGATTATCTTCTTACTCGCATCTTACATACAGATATATCAAGTAATGATGATCTGTATATCTTACAGGCAAAAGATGAGAAATCTGAAAAAGAAATTCTGAAAACATTTCGTGATTACTTGAATACTGATGTTATGGATCGTCATTTTTTTAATGTGGCAAATAATTATATATTTCCCCATACAATCATCTTTTGTAGAGATTCCATTTATGGAAATTATAATGCTTTGTGTGCAGAAAGGGAATTTGAGCTTATTGAAAAGGCTTTAAAATTTGGAAGACAAGTCTTAAATATGGCAGACAAAAAAGAAGATAATATCGTATCTGATGAAGCGAAAGAAAAAAATATGATTAATAAAAGAGAGTTGGCAGCAAGATTAAAACAGGGAGAATGTCTTGAAGAAATTTTTGATTTTACTGATGGTCAGGAATGTTTGATTTATAAAGGAGAATTTGAAGTATCCGATAATATTATTTATATTCCTGATATTTATCTTAATAAATTGAACCTTGGAGTCGTAGCGACAGGGGAAAATTTGAATGATATTTTGAAAAATTGCTATACAGGAAATGATTTCTTGAAGGAATGCAATGGATACAAAAACATTGCCAAAGCCTTATTTGATTTTGTTGATTGGCAGCATCCAAACATCCAAGATCTCACTGATTGTTATGATGAAGAAAAATTTTACAATGAATTTGGAATTCATTTTGATGATTTAGGTAATGATTAGCCATTGAGATGTATAACAAAGTATTGAAGTTGAAATCAGAGAAATTTATATTATATAAGAAAGGAAGAATACTAATGAATCATAATCGTAATGCCCATTATTGGGAAAATAGAGACGAAAGAAAAGAAAGAGCTTATCTCCATACAAAAAATATGGCTTATGTTTTTTCAGATCATATTGAACAATGTGTTCGAAATACAAAATTATATGATGATACAAATACATTTGATGAATTAAATCCAGTATTGACAAGAGAAGTTTCCGTTGTTGATCTGGATACGGTGTCTGCAATATTTCGTTACAAAAGGAAAGAAAAAAGGACGGCAATTCTTAACTTTGCCAGCTATAAAAATGCCGGCGGAATGTTTTTACAAGGTAGCAGTGCTCAGGAAGAAAGTTTATGCCATGCATCGTTTTTATACAATGTATTATCTGAATTCAAAGACTATTACGCTTGGAATGATAAGCACAAGAATCGTGCATTATATGAAAATCGAGCATTGTATTCTCCTGATGTTGTATTTACAAATGATAGTGTAGGGACACTTTGTGATGTAATTACATGTGCTGCACCAAACAAATCGGCAGCACAGAAATATTGTCATGTATCAGATGAAGAAAACTATAATGCATTAGAGTCAAGAATTCGTTTTGTCTTACATATTGCAGAAAAAGAAAAAGTAGACACGCTTATTTTGGGTGCTTACGGAGCGGGAGTTTTTGGTCAGGATGCAACAGAAGTTGCACAGATTTTCAAAAGACTTTTGATTGAAGAATTTTGGACTTTTGAAAAAATCATCTTTGCGATCCCAGATTGCTCAAGGAATAAAAATTATAAGAAATTTTTGGATGTAATGTCCGATACGATTATGTAAGAATGGAAAACGCCTTATAAAAGGCCAAAATTATTTAAATAATGGAAAGGGAGTTGCACATTTTTGTGCAGCTCTTTTTTTGTTTTCTGAAAGCTTAAAATGTGTTATAATGTAATTAATTTATTAGATTCCAAAACAACAGGGATAGTTTGGACTTTTTTAAGGAATAAAGTTTTAGAGAAATTATGTATTACAATTCAATATTTTTGATATAGAAGCATAGATTAAGCAGACGAATGGTCTGTTTTTTTTATGCTTTTATTTATATATATACCTGTTAATAATCAGTCGATCAGAGAGGAGGTGACAATGATATGAGTAAAAAAAGAATACGAGTTATTGGTCTTTTTATTGCGGTATTAAGTCTTGCGGTGTTAAGTGGATGTGGATCTGCAAAGAAAAAACAAAAAGCAACTACTAAAACTACAGAAGTTGCATCAACCACGGAAAAGGAAAATATTTCAAAAAATAAAGATCAGCAGACAATAACATCGTCAGCTACGACAGAAGCTACAACCAAAGTGACGACAAGCACAACAACAAGCACAGCGAAAAAAACAACCAAAGCAACAACAGAAACACCAATTGCTACTAAAAAAGACGAACAAAAAGCTGCAGTTAAGGCGACGGTTACTTATAACGGATTTTCTGACACAAATAGTGTGGAAATGAAAATGTCTGATGGAAGTTATGAAGTGATGATCGTTGAAAAAGAGGATTTAATTAAGAAGTTAGAAGATTTAAATCCTGGAACAAAAGTAACAATTCGGTACAAAGCCAAAGCAGGACAAGCCAATAAGCAAATTATTGCGGTATTTTAAATAAGGAGGAAGTATAGGTTATGAAAAAAGGAACATGTAAACGATTCATGGCAATGGCAATGAGTCTGGTAACTGCATTAGGAACAGGATTTGGAGGAGGGGTCAACATGGTTTATGCTGCAAATTCCTTCAAAGCTGGAGATACAGTACAAGTCAAGTATCTGCATAACAATAAGACTTATAAAAAGAGTGCAGTGGATGCAAGATGGAATGATAAGATTCTAGGTACAAAAATGCCTGGATACATTGATGAGGATTCCAATGCAATGTATTCTGCTTACTGGATTTTTGGACAGGCGGAGGGTCCCAAAGTATTATATAAAAACAGTGGAGATACTTTTACATTAAGCAGATATAATACAACCATTAAAATGACAGTCGATAGTAAGACTGCTTATATCAATGGCAAAAAAACAACAATGTCTACAGCTCCACGAAAAGTATATAACTACGGCAACAAAACTAATTACATTATGGTGCCGGGATCATGGACAGCCAAAAATTTAGGCATTAGCTATAAATGGAATGCTACGAAACGTGCAGGCTGCATGAGTGCGGCCAGTCAGTCAGGTGGTTCTAGTAATGCAACTACAGCTACAACGAAGCCTACAACAACGGCAGTGAAACCCACAACAACAACGGCAAAACCAACAGAAACTAAGCCGGAAGTTGTAAACAAAAAAGTAACAACATCCTATGATATGACAGCATCTGCGTATGCGAAAGAACAGAGCAAAGCTGTTCCTAAGTATAACAATCAAACGTTTGATGAAAATGCATATCAGAAAAAAATTACATCAACAGTAAATGATGAACAGTATATGAAAATTGATGTTTATCATAATGTAAATGAATCTGCATTTGCGAAAAAACTGGATGAGTTATTACAAAATAAAAATAACAGCGTGTTAAAAGGAAAAGCAAGTGCAATCATTGCAGCTGCTAAAAAAGAAAAGATTGATCCAGTGTACTTAGTATCCCAGACGATTAATGAATCTGCATACGGAACAAGTGCATTAAGTAAGAAAGCTATTACGAAGGTCATTACAGGCGATAGTGTAAAAAAAGATGCCAATGGAAATGTAACAGGATTCCAGAAAGTTAATGGAAAATATATTACAAAAACAATTCCGGAAACAACAGTATATAATCTGTATGGAATCAAGGCATATGACAGTGATCCGCAGCTTTGTGGTTCTTCCTATGCGTATTATATGGGATGGACAAGTGTTGACAAAGCATTAAATGGAGCTGCACAGTATGTTGCTGATAATTATATTCATAATACCGTTTATCAGCAGAATACACTATTCAAAATGAGATATAATCCGAAAAAGGATAATATCTGGCATCAATATTCAACAAATCCTTCTTATGCAGAAGAAATTGCAGAACATATGAAAAATATGAAATCTGTATATGATGGATGTTCTAATACATTTACCTATGACAGACCAGCTTTTGTGAAAGAACCTGAAACAACGACTACAACAGCCAAACCCACAACGACAACTGCCAAACCAACGACTACAACTACCGCGACAAAGCCAACAACGACAAAATATACAGTTACGGGAACATTACCAAACGCTCGTGTAAAAGCTTCTAAGAGTAATTATGATTTAAGAATCAAGTTACCTAGCGGAGTGACAAGCTATTATCTTGAAGATAAGTATACTAGCCGTCAATTATTCATGTCTTGTGCAGGCAATTATGTAAGCCATTTTAATAATGCTTCAAACCGCTACGCAAAAAGCAGTATGTCAGGATTTACAGTCAAATATAATTCTACGAAAAAAAGAACATATGTCTATGTAAAAGCCTCTAGTTCTTATCGTGGATATGCTGTTTCTTTTGACAATGGATATGCTTACATCAAATGGGGAACACCAAAAACAATGTATAAAAATATCTTAGTTTTAGATGCCGGACATGGTGGTTCTGATTCTGGAGCAACAGGAAATAGATTAAGAGAAAAGGACCTTACATTAAGCATTGTTTTAGCAGCAAAGAAACAATTTGATAAGGATAAGAATTATGCAGTGTATTACACAAGAACCACTGATACTTATCCATCTTTGACAGATCGAAGTGATCTGGCAAACAACGTTGGAGCTGATTACTTCCTTAGTTGCCACATCAACTCTGCAGGAGCAACAGCAAAAGGTTCAGAGACGTTATACAATTCTCAAGGATATAAAGCATCCAATGGAGTTACATCCTATAAGTGGGCAGCTAATGTACATAACTTTACAAAGGCAGCAACAGGATTTACGAACAGAGGACTGGTAGATCGTACTGGATTAGCTGTATTACGTCATACAAAAACTGCATCTACTTTGACAGAGTTTGGATTTATCTCCAACAAATCCGAAGCTGCATCTATGAAAACTAATACAGACAAGTATGGAAAAGCTATGTATGACAGCGTTGTTAAAATGTTCAAGACAAACCCATCAAAACGATAGGGAAGATTAAGAAGCAGACGTGTATTTTTATGCGTCTGCCTCTTTTTTTTTGCAAATATATATGGTATAATACAAATGTATTTTTATTAGATTCCTCGTCCATAATAGGATAAATAGGACTTTTTTTAAGAATATATAATAAAACAGAACTTTAAACCATAAGGGTATAAATTTAAGCAGATATCTATTGTCTGTTTTTTTTATGCCCTTTTTTATTTTCAGAAAGGATGGGTGTGTATACCGTCAATAACCACAGACTGTAAAGGTCTGTGGCTTGTGACAAAAGTTATTGGCGAAGGCTATATTACAGATGTATTACATCTGCGTTATGTGATCAAGTTCACAAAAAAGAAAAAGTAAACAAAGGTAGCCTGAGTTATAAAAAAATCCAATTTTTTGAAACTCCTCGTGGTTATCTAACAGAACAAAGAAAGGAAATGGCATAGCCGTTAGAGTGCTCCTCCCCACACCTGAAGGAATGGGGTTTCCGCACTTGGCTTGCCAAAGGTTATTTTTTATGAAAATCGATATGAGTTGCATCGATCCATACAAACCATTGTATGGATTTTGGAAATATGACAGTGCGCCATTCATTCTTGGTGGAAACATCAAAAGCATCACAAAAAATAATCGTATCACAGTAGAAGGTTATACCGGATACGAGTTTAAACCGCTGTTTATCACGACCAAAGAAAAGGGCGAAGAAATCCAGAAACGCATTGATACTGCAGAACAAACATACAAAGAAAAAATAAACAATGCTTTGGTCGAACTGCATCAAACTATCAATAATACATTTGATACATACTGCGACGATAGCGAAAAGGAGAAATTATGAAGAATTTAGAATTAAAACCAAGCGACATTTTAACAGTAGATGGAGAAGTTATGCAGATTGATACGATCACTTCACAGCTTGCTTCCATTGAAGATGTAGGAGGACAATATAAGGGTTCCATAATCATTAAGTTTTATGACAAAAATGGAGAATTCCATGACATTAACAGTGATGAAAACCGCATATTAATGTATACGGAAGATCTGGTAATGAGTACATGGAGAACCTTAGAGGTTAGCTACAAAGTACGAAAAAATATCAATGCATATTTCAAAAAAATGCTGCCGAACTATGAGTTAATCAGTGTTGCAAGACAAAGCAATCTTCTACAAGATGCTCATTTATATATGATTTCAGCGGTGCAGAAAAAAACAGGGGAATATGCTGTCTGGACAAGCTGGAATGAAAAAATTCAAAATTTGAATTTTGGGCATTATTGTTTAAAACCTAAAGCAGAAATTGTATTAGATATATTTGATAATGCTTTCTTTGACGGATTTTCAGAGATTAAGAAGGCTGTTAAGGCAGAAAGTGAGGAAGAAAATGACTGATTTCAGTACAATGAGAACCATTTGCTTTACCGGACCAAGACCCAATAAACTGTATGGATACAAAAACAAGGAAAAATATCAGAAACTTGTAGATTGTATTCATGATTTCCTTCGAGGTTTTTGTAGAATAGAATCGGATGAAATCTTAACAGTTATTACAGGTGGAGCACAGGGAATCGATCAGCTTGCTTTTTGGGCAGCAAATTCATTAAAGAAGGAGTATTCCTTAAAAAATGAAGTGTATATTCCATTTGTTGGTCAGGAAGAACTCTGGAATGAAACAGGTCTGTTTGGCAAAAAAGAATATCGAAAGATGAAATCTATGTCAGATAAGATTGTAGATGTTTCCAAGATTCGAACATTGGATGTATCAACAAACGATGGAAAAATTAAAGCACTTTTAGAAAGGAATAAAGAAATGGTTGATAATAGTCAGATGATCGTTGGATTATATCCTTTGAATAAGGATTTTACAAAAGACAGAAATAGTGGAACTGCAAGCTGCTTACGTTATGCAAAAGGCAAAATTCCAATCTGTCTGATCGATCCGGAAAGTCATTTGATAGAGTTTCATCCATGTAATGAGTAGAATCAAGAAATTGCTTCTACTTTTTTATTATTAAAAGAAAGAAGGGAAAAACATGTATTATTTACATATTTATAACAGCGAAAAAGAAGAAGGATCTATTGTGCTTCCATTTGAGGATATGCAGCCTATGATTAATTTCGTGGTTGATCAATATCAGAAAACGATAAAGCGTTTGAAAACTAACAATAAGAAATACCAGAAAATCACATCAACTTGGGATAAAAATAAGTATGATGAGACATTAGAAGAATCAATCAAAAACTTTGAATTTGGGATTTTTTGTGCTATGGAAATAACAATTTGCTATGAATTAACTCCAGAATATAATGAAGAAAAACATAGCGAAAAGACTAAAAGAACAGAAGTAATTCATTGGGAGATTATTAAGAACTATCCTTTAAAAGAAAAAGAAATAGTTAACTTAATGATGAATCCAGATTATGAATTTGAATGTAATATTTCAGAAGAAATGTTTTCTGGAGAAGTAACTCTTCCAGGAGCTGCGTATATATGGTTTGAAGATATTGGTGTAGAATTTGAATTCTGCATCGAAAATGGAGAAAACTACAGTGCAATTTACCGGATGGATATGAATAAAGCAGGTGACGATTTTGAAACAGATCATGATGAATTTTACCATTATGAAATTGATCCAACGGATCCTGAATGGAAAGCAAATCTTGAGATTGAAATGTGTAGAGTATTGATTTTATTACACGATTTGAAGTAAGAAAGAAAAGAGGAAAAAATTATGTATTATGTAATTGCAAAAAATAGCGAAAATAAAAAGACGTATGTGTCTACATTTAAAGAAAAAAGAGAAGCTGTTTCAAATATTGCTTTTCGATTCAAAAAGAAATTAAACAGTCTGAATTCAAGCAAGCATGATATTAAAAATGTCGAAACTTGTTGGGATTGTGATGAGATATATGAGGAATTGCTTGATCAGAATTATGATCAGCTCTCAGAATCAAAAAAAGTTAAGATCATGTATGATTTATTCAATTACGAGCAAGAAACTTATGCACGTCAAGATATTAGCTGGCAAATCATTTTTGCAAATCGTGGGCCTGATTCAGATTTATATGATTTTGTGTTGGATTCAAGATATAAATTTGAATGTAATATTCCAGAATCAAGACCATCAAATAATATAGTTCTTCCTAATGCAGCACGCATTTTATTTGAAGACATTGGTGTAGAATATGATCTTCACATCGAAAAAGGAGTAGATCGTAGTTGCATTTATAAGATCAAAAAAAATGAAAATGGAGACGGTTTTGAAAGAGATTGCAATATACATTGCTCTCACGATGCTCATTTTGAATTTCCAGACTGGAAATCATATCTTGAATCAGTAATGTGTAAAACATTGATTGAAATGCATCATTTAAAGATTACTTTCAATGAAAATGATGTGGAGGATATGTTCAGCAAAATTATCGGGATGAGATTTTCAGCGATTGCTATGGTTGAAAAATGGATTTTTGAAAAATTACAGGCTACAAAAAAAAGTCTGCCAAATTTTGTGCTCCAGGAATCAGAGATTAATGATGAAATTTTATTCGGAGATGCTGATGTAGATTTTGTGCTTGATGGAACTTTCGGAAAGGGTGTTTTTAAAAAACATTATTCAGATTTTTCCATCTCATATCTAAAAACAAACGATCATCAGATGTTTATTACTGATGCACATTGGAATTAATTTAGAAAGAGGACTGCGGTCCTCTTTTTTTGTTAGAAAGGAAGAAAAAGATTATGAGTAATTTAAAGAAAAAATTCACAGTTGATGAAGAGATTGTGTGGAAATTTGAAGATTTTGATAGTCAGGGAGAACAAAACGTAAAGTGCAGGATCGTAGAAGTGCATGAAGATTACTGTGTTGCACACACAGAAGGGAATCATAATGGCTACGATGACATGCGATTATGTATTGAAGCTTCCAATGAAGAAAATTTTCATCGTATTTAGGAAAAGAGGTTTATAATTATGCAAAAAATAAATGATTTTGGAAAGAAAATTGGCGGTGCCAAAAAGGATCTTTGGAAAGAAAGAAATATGATCTTTGAAGATACAATTGAAATGACAGAAGCAGAAAAACGCAAATATGTTAAACGAGATAATATCTGGAAAAAGATTGATACAGAAGAATTATTAGAAAAAGGATATCCGAGATTAATTGTTTTCTGGTTGAAAGAAATGCGAGCTTGTATCTACCCTGACATGAAACGCACATACATTAGCATAAAAGAATACATCAAGGCAATCGAAAAGATTCGAGATATTGTTATGAAGGTTAAAACCGAAGATGATATCAATCTTGCATGGGAAAAGATTCTTTGCGAAGAAGGAGTGCTTTATAAGACAGGACCATGTCGTTATAACTATGCTGTACCATACTATGGTATTGCTAACGGGAACAAATTTCTAAAGCTTCATGAGAAAGACGCTCTCGATAGGCTAAAGATGAAGATGGAAAAAACGGGATTTGGCTTATCAAAAACGGAATTCTTATCAAAGAAATACGATATTGTAGAATTTGACGAGGAAACTGTAAAGGTTGAACATGAGCGTTTCGGAATTCAAAAAGGAAAACCTTGCATTGCATGGAAAATATCAGGAAAGACATATCCTTTCTATTCAAGAAGTGAAGAGATTAATCTGGAAGAGATCAAAAAAGGGCAGTATTTATTATTATGTAAAGAAAGTCGTGATGTTCTTTTTTATGGAAGTAAACCAGAAGTTATTTTATTCAAGGATACATTGATTGATTTATTAATTGCAGGAGAAAAAAGAAAAACAAAACGCAAAGGTAAGAAAAAATTAGTTCCAAAACAGCTGGAAAATATAGAACGAAAAGGAAAAGATTATCGTCATGGTCATAATATTGTGGGAGACGATTTCTTGAATGCATTTAAGATTCGCGGCGGTGAGTTTGGAAATTATACAAATGACAAAGACCGTCAAGCTAACTTAAATATGGCATATGAAGCATTTTGTGATTTAGCTGATGCTTTAGAAATATCTCGGGAAGATATCGGACTGGCAGGTTTGGAAACAGGAGCATTAGGAATCGCTTTTGGTGCGAGAGGTCATGGAAATGCTTTGGCTCATTATGAACCAGGAAGAGAAGTTATCAATCTTACTAAACTTCGTGGGGCCGGATCATTGGCACATGAATGGGGTCACGCTTTTGATGATTTTTTAGGAAAAATTGTAGATTCGCATATTGTTGGTCACTATGCAACCAATATGCTTAGAATTGATGCGATTCCAGAATCGTTTAAAACGCTGATCCATAGATTGATCAGAAATGAAGATAATACTTTCACAGAGTTTTATATGAATGCTGAAAAAATCGATCAGGGAGCAACAAAGACAGAAAATGGATATTGGAAAAGCAAAGTTGAATTATTTGCACGTGCATTTGCATGTTATGTCAAAGATAAACTCAAAGAATCTGGAAGAAGAAATGATTATTTGTGTGGACATGCAGATTCTGTAGTATGCGAAACAGAAGATGGAATGATCGCAGCTTACCCAACTGGCGAAGAACGGAAGAGATTCTTTATTCTGTTTGATCAATTATTTATTGAATTAAAACAGCTGGGGTATCTTCACGAACCTATTGATGAATATGAGTTTAATAATAGTCATAGTCAGTTCAAGGATCTGGCTTCTAAAAACAATATTAATCTTGACAATGCAACACAGTTAACATTTGCTGATTTTGGAATTTAAGAAAATTTATAGTACAAAAAACAGACAGAAATTGCTGTTTGTTTTTTGTACCATCAATATTGAATAAAAGGAGTTTATAATGGCAGGAAGAAAACCTATTGATGATTATAGATATAGAAAGGAGACATTATGTCAGAAAGTGAAAGAACAAAACGTATGAAATATTTTTTAAAACAGAAATAAAAGAAACGAGACTATTGTTCATACAGCCAAAGTACATTGTTCTTATAGAAGCAGAATTTTCAAAAGTGAATTGAGAGGTGCAAAATGAGATTACCACAAGAAATATTCGCAGAAGCATTATGGGTAGAATGGTTTGTTAATTACGGTAATGTTTGCGAAAAGAAATTGCCGAATTTATTAAGGAGGCATAATTTAAAACTCAAAAAAAATAAAACCTTAGATGATGTTAAATTAGCAATAGGTAGAGCTTTTAAAAACACTCCTTGTGTTTCTTCTAAGCAAATAGAACGCATTGCAGAGGAAATAGACAAGGTTTGTACCATAGCTAACTGGGAAGATGCAGTTGCAAAATATAAGGTATAAATGAGAAAAAACATGTGTAGAATCACGAACAGGAGGCAACATATGCAATTAACAAAAGAAATCAATTAGGTGATTTTAAATCTGGTTGTGGTATGAATTTTTGTTTTGATGTTAATTATCTTTGTGTACCTTCAGAATTTGTTGGAATTATTGAATATCGTAATAAACCTACATATTATAAAGAAGATCTTATACTTTTAAAAATACCACGTTATAACACAGGAAATGGAGCTAAAGATAGATCAGATTGTATTATGGAAAAGAATATTTATAATGCATTAATTGTGACACCTAGAAGTGCATATAGCATTAATAGTATCTAACAGTTTAGATCAATATTAAAACTAAAAAATTGAATAACATAAAGTAGTATGTGATTCAAACATTGACATGAAAAGACTGAAATGATATTCTGGTAATAGAAAAGGTATTACCGATATAATGGTTACCTGATATATTTACGATTTAAAATGATCGCTCAATTTTCCAGGTTGGGGCGATTGCAGAAAAGAAGTGGTTAAGCAGAAATTGTTTAACTGCTTCTTTTTCTTATATAAATTTTATGTTATAATAAATATGTATTTTTATTAGATTCACAGACCGATATAACTGTGACTTTTTTTAGAAAACACAAAAATAGAAATTTTATAAACCAAATGGTGTAAATTGAGTAGATATAAAATATCTGCTTATTTTTATGCCATTTTTTATTTTTAGGAGGGAAAATAATGAAAATAATGAACTATGAAGAATTCAAATTGGAATTAGAAAAAGAATTGCCAAAAGCATCAAAAAATGAGTTAGCAGGACTAGAGATAAGTTTTTCTAAGCTAGTATGTACAAACAGAATGATGGATGGGATCAAAATCTCCAGAAAAGGAGAAGATAAAGGAATTGTGATTAATATACAGCAATTGTATGAGATTTATCTTCCATATTATGATTTTCCATATACATTGGATACAATTATTAAGCAGGTAAAAGCGTATTTTCTTCATGAAGATCGAAGAGAAAAAGAAGAAAAACTCTCAAAAGAAACAGCTAAAGTATTTATTCAATTAGTAAATATGGAAGAGTCAAAAGAAATGCTTCAACATGTTCCACATCGGCAATTTCTTGATCTTGCAATAATATATCGTATAGTATGCGAAGAAACAGATCAGGGATTTGAAACAGGGATTGTTAATAACGAACTTATGGAAGCCCTTGATTGGAGTGAAAAGGATTTGTATCTAAAGGCAATGAGTCAACATATTATGAAGACAAAAATTGCGTTACTTGATGATGTTGCTCGTGAGTATCTCTTCATGGCGGGAGCACCAAGAGCGTTTGTAGATATTATGTATCCACCAGAGGCAGAGTCTCGTCTGGTGTATATGCTTACGAATGAAAATATGCTGTTTGGAGCAAATGAAATTCTCTATACGGAAAATCTATGGAAACTTTCAAATAAACTCCATTCAGATCTTTATATTATTCCGTCATCTATACATAAATGCATCGTGTTACCCGACGATTGTTCCATTCATGATGTAAAAGAAATGTTAGGTGCAGCTAATGATATTATAGTTTCAGAAGACAATCAACTAAGCTATAACATTTATCATTATGAGCGAAAAACAGGAAATATCAAAATTGTAGAAAAGGAGAATAGATAATGATAAAAGAAAGATATAAAAAATATGCAGCTATTATTCAGCGTGCAAAAGAAGAGGGCCTTCATGTTAACGATAAACTTTCAGTATTAATGGATATTGAAAGTGCAGATCGCAAATTTAACATCAGATTAGATGAATGGCTTCAAGCAGATTTATTTAATTTTACACATGATTTTTATGGAATTATCGATCATATTGCACGAGATCAGTTTCCAGCAACGAATTTTGAAGGATTTATTCCTAGATTCGCATCTAAAAAATAGAAACTCAAGAGAAATTATTGAATGAAAGATTATTAAAAACAAAGGGCAGACATAAATACGTCTGTCTTTTGTGCATTTTATAAGGAGGACAGATTTATGAGAATTAAAGAATACAGAACAGAATTGGATAAGGATAAGAAGAATGTTTTGTGTGAGATAGGTTATTACGATGTTACAGAAGATATATTTGATAAGCCTGAAAAAATTGCTCGTTTTGCAATAAACCAGCTACATCTCGACCGACGTGCAGAAGAATATGTTTATGTCGTTGGGCTTACTACAAAAACACAAGCACTTGGTGTCTTTGAAATTTCACATGGAGCCGTTTCTGCATCCATATGCAATCCTAGAGAAATTTTTATCCGATTATTATTATGTGGAGCTAGTACTTTTGTAATGATACATAATCATCCGTCCGGAGATACGAATCCATCAAAAGCAGATCGTATGGTTGCACAAAAATTAAAAGAAGCGGGAGATTTACTGGGAATTACCATGATAGATAGTATTATTATTGGAGATCATTATCATCTTAGTATGAAAGAGAATTCAAACGCCAAATTACTGAATCGTATGAGTATTTAAAGAGAAAGAGAGAAAAATAATGAGCAATTGGATAAGTCATAAGGCACAATATTTCAAAAAGAATGGAGACATTGATCGAAAAAAAGAATGTACGTGCTTTTTGTTAGATACAATCAACAGTGATCTTTATGAAGTTGTACATGCTGCCTTTTATTGCAACGTGTATTATGCTGCAGTTGTACAAACAAAAATATTCAATGACCAGGAGTATAAAGAGATTCCAAAGGAAGAGCAGGAAATTACAGCTATGGTCATTGATACAAAAACAGAAAAGAAAGAATTTATTTATCTGAATCTTGAAAGAGAGTCCGATATGCCAATTCGTAGAGAATGTCCTGAAATTATTCTTAATCTGCTGTCTGACACAAATGATGAAAATTCGATGGAATGGAGAAAACAGTGTCATACAAACTTACAGATTAAGAGAAAATTATTAAAACTTGATGGATTGCCGGAAGGTACTAGAATTCAATTTCCTTCGCTTCTTTCATTTTCAAACGGTGTAGAGAAAGGAGATTCCATTACTCTACTAAAAAGTAATCGTAAGTGGATATGGGAGAAGTATCAGTATCGCTTTATGAAGAGTTACATTAATCCGGATTATACAATTTTACAGAAAGAGGAAATGAAATGAAAAAAACAGAATTTACATTTAAGAGAAACGATAAATTTAAGCTGCATGGTTATGTTTGGGAGCCTGAATGTATACCAGTTGGAGTAATGCAGGTAATCCATGGAATGACGGAATACATTGACAGATATGAAGAATTTGCAGCACATTTTACAGATTTAGGGTATGTTGTGTGTGGATTTGATTTAGAAAGCCATGGGAAATCTATCCCTGTTCATCATAAGGACAGTGGATTATATATTCATTGTTGGGATGATCTTATCGCAGATGTTGAGATGTTTAGAATCAAAATACGTCGTCAATATCCAGAGATTCCATACGTTATGTTGGGATTTTCACTTGGATCTTTTATTTTACGATCACATCAATGCCTATATCCTAAAACGGCGGATAAGCTGATTTACGTTGGAACTGGGCAGCCTAAAATGAATGAATTAAAATTTGCTCACTGGATTGTAAAAACATTATGTAAAAAGGATGATCAACCATCAAAATTAGTGAAAAAACTAGCTTTTGATAATTATAATCGCAGGTTTAAACACTCAAAAACAGGTATTGATTGGTTATTAAAAGATGAAAAAGCACAGGAAGACTATCTGACAGATGAAAGAGTTGTCAAGGATATGACACCAAGATTTTTCCTTCAATTTCTAAATGGCATGATGAAGATTCAGGAAAATGAACGATGGTTATATTACAAGAATGATGTTTTATTTATTGCCGGAGAAGAAGATCCAGTATCCCGCGGTCTACAAGAGGTATTAAAGAGATACAGAAGATCCGGTGCAAGAATAACAAAAAATATTATAACGGAATACCGGCACGATGTTTTACATGATTCATGTAAAGAAAAGGTATTTCAGTGCATTGAAAGATTTTTAAAATTATAAGAGAAAGGAGTAAGATTAGAAAGGTAGTATCTATATATGATATTACTTTTTTAATTGGTGATTTTTATGAAAGAATTTATTGATAAATTTGCCGAAAAGGTAATGACAACAAAAGAAAGCTTTGATGTTAAAAGAGATAATGGAAAGGCAGTAACTTTTGTACAAAGACAATGTGGAGATGCAAGATACATTTACTGTTTTCTTGGAGCAAAATATTATCAGGTTGATGAAAAACCAGATTTTTGTGCAGTTGTGAAAGATGATCGAATCTACATTATTGAGGAACAGATATTCTTTAGAAATGATACTGTCAAAATGTGGCCAGATAATGTCATGCATATCGATGAATATGTAAATGAACTTAATCGTAAAATTGGTGAAGAATTCAAGAGATTTTATGATAATCTGCCAGTAAAAGATTTTGCTGAAAGTGCTGTTCAAAATATGATTAATGATATTCGCAGAGATTTTCTGCTGCCATCCAAAGTCAAACGAGAAAATATTCGTTATGACAGAAGACCTAGCTGTAATGTTAAGATCGACAAAGAAAAGGCAATTGAATATCTTTGTGGAGTTATTGATTATAAAAAATACACGGAAAAAGAATTTGAATCCGTGAGAAATACTTTAATGATCAGTAAGTCTAAAAGATGCAAAATGCAACAGCTTTTAGAACAAGGGAATATCGTAACAGAAGATGAATCTAAGTTAGCTTTAAAACTTCGTTCATTGAAAAGATCTGGACAAAAGATTGTAGAAGTACAATTTACTGATTCACAAGACCATCTTAGGGGATCAGCAAGAGTAAAGATCGAGGATTTATTATATGCATTAGTTGAAAGAGAAGCATTACTGCCTTCTTATTGCGACAGGCATGATTCTGGTACATGTGATTTCCTTGAACGATTAGAAAAATTTGGGCAGGAAAATAATGTCAAGTTGTATGATATTATGACATTTGATAACATTACAAAGATCAAGTCATTATTAGACGAGGCGATATTATACAAAAAATAACATAAGGGAGTAGTTGAGCGAAAATTCGTTCAGCTGCTTCTTTTTTTTATGATAATTATATGGTATAATACATATGTATTTTTATTAGATTCCAAAATTCCAGAGGTGGAATAGGACTTTTTTTAGATACATGAAAAACAGAAAATTAATAACCAACAAGGGTACAAATTAAAACAGACGTTAGGTCTGCTTTTTTTGTGCCTTTTTTTATTTTAAGTTAAGAAAGGAGAAGATTAAAAAAATGTTCAAAACAAATTGTAAATGCCCAAGATGTGGAGGAATTCTTTATACACAAACAGAGTATGGAGATTATTCTTACCAATGTCAAAATTGTGATGAAGATTTTTATGATTTTGAAGTAACTGATACTGAGGGATCAGAAGACACTCATAATGTTTTTGTGCCTGCAGAATGTATGGCAGCAGAATATCCGATAGAAGATCAATGCTATATAATTCCAATTCAGGAGTTCAGGGCATTAGAGAAAGTTGAATTAATTACGGAATAAGAAAGGAGACAAATTGAAATGTCGCAGACACTAAATGTATTAAGTATTGATTTTGATTATTTTCAAAAAGTATCAAAAGATGTGCTTATGAATTGTTATCCAGATGGACTCGATCTATCCACTGAGTTATCAATCTTTACCTGGTCTGGATATTATAATAATCCAAACTCAGCAAAAGAACTTCAAACAGTAGGGATACTGGAAGATGAACTGAATCATTTAAAGAAATTGCTATTATCTGATCGTATATCTGACGATGCAGAAGTAATGGTTACAAACAGTCATGTATTTATCTATGAGCTTATTCATAACTGTATGGAGAAAAATGATCATTATAAAGATATTCGCTGCATTAATATAGATCTACACCATGATTTCGTTAATGGTTTAGAGGATGTTGATTGTGGAAATTGGATTTCCCATTTATGCATGGATTATGGAAAGCATTTTAAATTTAATTGGGTTGTCAATCCGATATCCAGAGAGATGTTTAATTTAAAGGAAGAAATTTTCGATAAAAAACTATTAAAATCATTGACAGACATTAAAATTAAAGATTTTGATGTCATTTTTTTATGCCGTAGTGACAATTTTTTTGCACCACATCTGGATCCATACTTTGATGAAATTGTTAGATTAATTGAAAGTCGGTTCCACGATATACGAATTGAGAAAAGTGTCAATAAGGTTCGTGATTATCGGAAATATGATAGCATATATGAAAAATTAAAAAGAAAGGAAGCAGTAAGTATATGAGTCAGACAGAAATTACCAAATGCGAAAAGATGGATAGAGAAACATTTTATCAGTATATCCTGGATAATTTCACATTATCTGGCGGAGAACAAAGAATAGTTGATACAATTCTGCAATTTATTGAGAGTCATTATAATGATTACGATAAGCAGCAGGAAATTTTAAGAGAACTTTTATGTAACATTGATTTGACCGAAGAAGAGTTAAAAAATGTTTGTTTGTAAGAAAGAAAACAATATTAAAAAAATAGAAGGAGAAAAAATTATGTTAATTAATAAAATTTGCCCAATGTGTAAAAAAAATGCTTTTTTAAGAATCAATTCAGATCAGGAAAAAGAATTCGAAAATTATGCTTGTTATGGTGGATTGATCCAAGAAAAACTAAAATCATTCAATGATTTTGAGCGAGAATTCGTAAAAACAGGTTATTGTCCGGAATGTCAGGAAAATCTTTTTATGAAAGAACTTTCAAAAGACGAGAATCGTTTCTTTACACAAGATGATATTCGGGATGATGTGGTTGAAAAATTTCTCAATGATACTGCGGAAGTACATGTTGATGAAAATGGAACTCTGGAGAGAGTTTTGGATTGCAGGAAAGCAATCTTATCACCATTTGCAGAAAAGCTTTCAGTAAATGAAAAGCTATTGTATCTATACGAATTTGATTTGGAAAATGAATTTGAAGTAGATTTAGATACAGGAAAAGTAACAGAAATCAAATAGAAGGTGGTATATTATGAATGAAGAAAAATTAATTAAACGAATAAAGGAACTGGAAGAAAATCTTGATATACTTGAAACACCTTGTATAATTCAGGATTCCGATACTGTCCTTGCTGACGTTATGATGAGTGCTAATTATGAAGAAAACGGTATCTCAAAAGAGTTATTTGACATTTTTGAGAAAACTACAGATAAAAATGCTTTTCTTGAATTATTTCATTTACTATCTGATACGTCATTTGTAGATTATCTAGAGAAATGCGAAAAAGCTCTTACAAAGACGCTGCGTCAGCCACATCGGAAAGCACAGGAGGATATGGAACATGAATAATAAAGAGTTGAAATTCAAAAGTTTTTGTAAAAACGAAGACTTCTCAAAAGCAAAAATTTTCACTATGGAAGATATTAAGAATCAGTATGAGAAAGAACTAGAAACGGCATAGAATAGGAGGATGTAAAAATGGAAGAAAGAGAATTAAGAGCCGCAAAGAAATTTGGCATTTTAGATAAATAATATAGTCAATGTTGCTGGAACTTATGGATTAACAAGAACAGAAGATCGTATTGAGGACTATGGAACGGCATTTTATTTTGTCTTTCGTTGTTCTAAGGAATTTCTTAATGAAAAACAATAATGGAAAATGCTTAGAGAAAGAAGATTTATCTAAGATATTTCCAGACTTTGAATACTAGACAATTGTTATTAAAGACAGATATATCATAAAAATTAAGAATAAAATTGTAGAAGGAGAAAAATCATGAGTTATGTATTAACAAAAATAGGAGAACAGAAAATCAAAGAATTTGTTCAGAAATGTAAAGAAAAACGTGAACTAATCTTAGGAAATGGGATTGACACAGCAGATGTTGAGATTGTGAATGAAGGAGGTATTAATATTGATCTCTTTTTTAATAATCCACCATCTAATGGTGAAAATTTTCAGCATACCTATCTGGTAACAAATCATTTTGCTCAAGAGATTATTTTAGAATATGAAGTTGATTTCTTTGATTCAGAAAAAGAAGAGTATGCAAATTCAATTCTTAACGTTGTTGAGGAATTTCTTAATGAAAAAGAATGTGAGATTCCATGGCAGCAGAGTGATGGGAACGGTAAAGCAAAGAGACAGGAGTTAATCGAAAGACTTCGCAAGTTTTTATAACAGAAGAATGGTTGACGAGAGGAAACAGAAATGTTTCCTCTTTTATTATCGAATCCTTGCAGAAAACCTCGGTCAATTTTAGTTGTCCGAGGATGAATGCGTCAGGACGGAACCCTATTTTAAATTTTAGTCAAGTATAAAGAAAGGAGGAACAGTACGATGCGTACCTGGAGAATGACGTTCAACCCCAAAAAACAAAAAGATTCTGTATTCTGTCAGTATTTCCTGACAAACACCACAGATGCCAGACGTATGTATAATACTGCGAACTTCTATATCCGAAATACGATGACAGGAATTAAAAAGTCACCGGAACTGCGGACTCCGAATGAAGTTGAGGTGTTGCATGACGTCTTTACGGGGATCCAGAAAGCGAACAAGGCAAAAGATTCAAAGTATCAGAAAGATCTGGAAAAGTATAACAAAGGACTCCTGGATAAACATCCGAAGAGACCAAAACACTTTCCATATCCAACAACAAAGGAATGGTTTCTGACTTACAACGTACTGGATGCTGTCTTTAAATATACGAACAATGAAGTATATTACAGCATGAACAGCCAGCTCAACCAGAATGCCATCCGGAAAATCGCAGTGGCATGGAAGGGATATTTCAAAATATTGAAAGACTATCAAAAGAATCCTTCAAAGTATAAAGAAAGGCCAAACATGCCTGGATATCTTAGAAATTCTCAGTATGTGGCATGGTTTTCCAATCAGACTGCAAAGTATTCTGTGGAAAAGGATGGAAGAGCATACCTTCGTTTTACCAAAAACAAGGACCTTTTTTGTATCGGAAAAGCTTCCTTGTATATAGGTCTCCGATATGTAAAGACGGAGATCAAGCCGCAGCATGGTTGTTATCTGATTCTTGTGACATTTGATGATGGAATAGAACTTCCAAAAGTTCCAGAAAAGCCGAAACGTGTCATTGGCATTGATCCCGGTGTTGATAATCTTGCAGCGGTCGTGAACAACTTTGGTGTTCATCCGTTTCTGATCAAGGGTGGTGCAGTCAAGGCAGCGAATCAGCGGTTTAATAAAAAACGGGCTTCGCTTTTTTCTGCGGTAACTACAGGATCAGACAGTCGGCATTCGGTCAAGAACAGTCATTCCTTATCTGCGTTAAGCCGAAAACGGGATGATCTTTTAAGAGATATCTTTTACAGAGCTGCATGGTATATCTGCCGGTTTGCCGTTAGACATCAGGTCGATGTGATCGTGATCGGTCATAACAAGGACCAGAAACAGGAGATCAATCTTGGAAAGCAGAACAATCAGAGTTTCGTTTCCATTCCGTTTGTACGGTTCGAACAGATCTTAACGAACACCGCTGCAAAATGTGGGATACCCGTTGTTGTTCAGGAAGAGAGTTATACATCCAAAGCCAGTGTTCTGGATGGAGATGTTATCCCAACCTATGGCATTGATGATGATCACGTCCATTTTTCCGGAAAGAGAGTCAAACGTGGACTGTATCGATCTGCGGACGGGACTTTCCTTAATGCAGATGTGAACGGTGCAGCCAATGTGATCCGTAAAAAATATCCGGATGCGTTTGATGGACAGGACTTAAAGTATCTATGGGAAACAACAGATGTTGTGAAGTTTACGGATCTGTATCCGGGAGCAAAGAGTACCTGTCAGGAACACTATAATGGGAAACGACATGAATCAAGTCCTGCCAGTAAGGCAATCCATCGTTACAGAAAAGATACCAGGTTGAAATATCGGATACTGTTTGGAAAGTCAAAATATGTTCATACTTCTGCGAAGAAGTCTGCATAAATGAAAGTAACTCCCATAACAGGGAATAGAGGGAAACGTGTATTTCCATCGAGGTGTAACTTGCCTCGTAAAGAAGCCGCGGCCAACTTTAGTTGTCCGTCGGTGTATCACAACTGTACAGTATATAGGAAGGAGCAATTTATGAATGAACATGAATTTGAATTAACCGAAGAAGGAAAAAGAGAAGTTCAATCTTTTATTACCGAATGTAAGACGAAAAGAAATGAAGTTTTAGATAATGCAGGAGATACCATTAAGCATACTACTATTCCAACACAGAAAGAGATTCTTAATGATCTCAATTCACAAGAAGATGTTGATGAATGTTGGGGTGTTACTGATAACTATGGGATGAAAATCTTTTTGGAGTATGGTATCCATTTTATTTGATAAAAATTTATAAACAAGTATATTTAGAAAGGGAAAAACTATGAGTAAAATAGAAGTAATTAATTTTGAGGAAAAAGTGAGAAAAATGAAAAGATCATCCAAAGTCAATGGTTTTTCAGGCATGATAAAAATGCTTCGACACAGTGTGGATGTATTTGAGTTTGTTGGGGAAGATGTAGAAGAACGTTTACAGAAGTATTCTAATCTGGTCGGAAAAGACAGTAAGGATTTCATGTTAAATCCGACGGATATGAAAGATTCTTGGAATTCTCTTTCATGCGGGAATCCAGCTATATTTAATTTTATGTCAAAAGAGGTCAACAAAGAAAAATATCATCTGCGAATCTGTTATAATCCGGTAGCAGAATCCGTAGCAACCTCTTTTTCAAAATTGTCCAACGGGCTTCCTGTTGCCCAGTATGACTCAGAAAATAATATCTGGATTTCACATGCGGGTCCAGAAATTTCAGAGAAATTTACAAAGATTCTGGATTCAGGCTCTCCAGAAGCGGATATTTTGGAATTTTTACTTGAATATCATAATCCTACAGAGAAAGATTATCAGAAAATCAAACAGAAATATCAGAAATTGTTTTCTTTGTACAATAAGACAAATTGTTACATGAAACCAGTTTTCATTATTCCAAAATTTGCAAAAAAAGAGGACGATGTGATACTATATCTTGTTCCAAGAGATATGTTCCGTCACGGATTTTGTGTTGGAATGGAAAAGAATCAACTGGTATTAATGCAGGAATTGCATATGGATGAGCTTATGCTCAATGGATATTTTTATGATGTGAATGACAATTATCGAAAGATTGTTGGAAGAACAGATAATGTTAATACAATGCGAAACAGTCTGTATCGTCTGGCAAATCGCTATACAGATGATGATATTTTTACGATTCCTGTTTCTTTAAATCGATACGTTGAATCAAATAATGTAAAATCATTGGTAAAACGTGCTGCGAGAAAAGGTGCGGAACTAAACGATGTTGAGAAGAAAAATCTGAATAGCTTTTGTTCTTTTATTAAGAAAAATATTGATATTAGTTACTAATCTGTACATACTAGAGCAAGTACAAAAGCATTATAAATTCATGGATGAAGGCAGTGATTTTATGAAATAATATATTTTTAAGCACAATTTTATGTTGCTTTATTATAGAACTTATGCTATAATACTAATGTATTATTTTTATTAGATTTGCGAAGCTAAGAGGCGAAGTGCAACTTTTTTTAAGAATCATATATTTAAATAGAACTTTCAACCAATGGGTATAAATTAGACAGACATTAAGTCTGTTTTTTTGTACCCATTTTTTTATTTAAAGGAGGATTTTGACTATGAAAAATTTCATGGAACAAAATTTAGAAACTGTTGATAGGCATAAAATGACAATTGACGAATTGTTATTTTTGCAAAATCTACAGGAGGATCTACAGAAAGCAGAAATTACTTGTAATGGTAATGATGCAATCGCTACTTACTATGTTCTTAAAGAACAGGTAAGAAAATACATAGATCCATTCTTTGGTAACATAGAACATCAGCCAAACGGCTTTGAATTTCGTATTCAGGGTTCAGATAACGACAGAATCATTGATAATTTCAATGAACTGTACGAATATCTGAAACAGGAAATTCAAAACAGCGAATATGCTGATAGCTGCAAAGGACTTTTCCTTAATACCAGTGATTGCCCATATTTGTGTAAAATTACAATGATTGATCATTATGGTAATCATATAAATTTTGCCAAAATGTTATCATGGTATGAAATTATTGCTAAGGATAAGTTTGACTTTAAAGCATTCTATTGTGCTGATTATTTGTTGCATAAGGAGATCTTTTTAACAGAAAAAGATGCTCAGGATTATGTATCAACAAATCTTCGTTCCAAGAAAAACTTCATGCAAATTGATAAGGTTCAGAGACCTATCAGTAGCAGAATGGTAAAATTATTTAATATTTTATCATCTGTTGATTTTGCAGCATTAGCATCTTTACATTAATATGTATTGATGTTTAGAAGAATGATCTGATATTTGTAACAAATTACAAGTATCTCATTTCCTTTAAAATAACGGTGAAGTTTCTAGAGCTTCACCGTTATTTTTTTTGCAAAAATTTATAGTAAAAATAAAATTATTATAATACTAGGAGCAAGGAGAAAATTATGTTATAATAAAAATGTATTTTTATTAGACTCCAAAATTCCAGAGGTGGAATAGGACTTTTTTTAGATATACAAAAACAGAAAATTAACAACCAACATAGGCACAAATTAAAACAGACGTTATGTCTGCTTTTTTTGTGCCTTTTTTTATTTAAGGAAGGAGAAAAATTATCAAAAAAGAAATGAAACAGTAGTAGTGGGCGGAGAAATCGATATCCCCTACGGATATGAGGTCAAATACAGTCGGTATTTCCGACATGTCGGACTCCGTAAAATTACCGACCGTGGATTGAAATAATTATATCTGAAACAAAAAGAACATTATAACGCATATATACAGACGATTTTATCGTCTGTTTTTTTATGCCCATTTTGCAGAAGGGAGAATTTATATCATGCAAAACAAAAACACAAAAGAAACAAAGAAAATCGATTTACATCCAAAAAAGTGTAATATCTGCGGAGGATTGGTTATCTACACAAACAACAACCTTATTTACGGGAAATCGTATGGAAGCGGGAAATGTTATTTGTGTACGCAGTGTGGAAGTTACGTTGGAACACATGAGCCAAGACCAACTGAAGCACTAGGATTGTTAGCAGACAGTCAGATGAGAACATTAAAAAAGAAATGCCATAGTATTTTCGACGAATTTTGGAATTGTGGTTCCAATGGAAAACAAAGAAGATATCTGAGAAATATGGCATATAAGAGACTAGCTACAATGATGAGGATTCCATTAGAAGAATGTCATTTTGGATACTTTGATTTGTTACAGTTAAAAAAAGCTTATAACTGCTGCCAGGTATTAAAGAAAAGATCAGAGACTTATACATGGGAACATACAGATGTCACGAAAAAGTGGCTAGAAGCAAAAGCTGCCGGAGACAAAGAAATTCACGATCATATTGGTAGTGTAAGAATTGGAACTCTTTGCTTTGATCTGATCGAAAGAAAAGGAAAAAGAGATAAAAATTATCTCTATGCAGATCTTTATGTTGGCGGAATTGATACAGGATATGGTTATGGAAAAGACGATTATCCATATACCTATGTTGATTGGATTTCCAGACAGTGGCCTGTTGATAAATTACCGAAAAATTACAAATCATTCAAAAAGGAAATTGAGGAAAAATTAACCATGTTAATTAAGCATGCAAGATCAATTACTTTAAAACGAAAACAGTATTCTTTACAGGAAAAAATTTTAGATGATGTGAAGATATGGTAGTTAATAATATTACAAAAGGAGAAAATTAAAATGGTAAATTTGATGTTAGATTTATTTGTTAATCATATTGTTGAGGATTATCCGGCAATTGATTACATTGCAATCAAAACAAAGAAAGGGGAAGAAGGACATACAATTTCTGATTCTGTAAAGAGAGAGTCCTTAAAAGGTGCAGAAATTGAAGAAATTCAAATATTTATTGAAAATTTTTCTGGTAGAAAAGAAGATGTGGGATTTTGGTTACAACAGATGGTATTTCATTTTTCAGATACAGATGAATATTATCATTTACCAATCACTCATGATTACAAGCTGATTTTAGAATAATATTAAAAGGAGATAAAATAATGAAGAAAGAAAAAAGACAAAAAATGTGCTTAGAGATCATTGATCAATTTGAGCAGCTTTTGGAAGAAAAGGATATTTCTATTCCATGTGAGGATTCCGCAGAAGAAAAAGAAAGACATGACGGCGGTAATAATGCAAGAATTTACGGTGCTGAATACTGGCGTTTAGAAGATGGAATTCATAAGATTTTGGAACAGGAAGATTCTGATAACACAAAATAAGAAAGAAGGGTATTTATGAATATCAAAAACAGTAATATTTTACGTTCCTGGAATATGGAACGGATCGAATATCAGAGAAGATATTCTAAATTACATAAGGATAGTGTCAAAAATCCAGAGGATCGATATATTTTAGGGCAGATTCATGAACTGAAATATATCTTAGTTTCATTTTTTGGACTTACAGAAGATGAATTAGAAGAAATACAGAAGGATGGATTTGCTGTTAGAGATATTGAGCATCCAGACAAACTAATATAAGTCGATATTTCATCATTAGTTAAGTTTAATGAACATAAGGAGAAGAGTGCATGGTATGATCACACATATCATGCACTTAAAAATTATTATGATTAAATATTATAGAAACAATTTTATTAAATCAAACAGAGAAAGGAGTAATACCTTATCCTAGTGAAACTAGGTTGGGCGATGGAGAAAAGAGATATTCGCCCGGAAAATTGAAGATCGTGGCTATAAGTTTGAATTAGACTATAATTCATTCGCATAACAGCAATCCATATGTTGCCATTCACCGGATTCGGTTAGTGGCTGGTATGAATCTTATATACAAAGAATATATTAAATTTTTAAGAGACGTAACAGGGAAAGAATTAGCAGACATAAAAGAAGGTTATTTTTGGCTTGATAAACAGATTATTAAGGGATTCGATAAGTATGGGAATATCCATAAATTTTACAGAGTCGTTATTTCTAATGATCTGTCAACCGTTGAGCTGAGAAAACTGAAAGATTATGACAATGTAGAAGATGTGGATTTGGCAAGCTGGCAGGATTTAATTGAAATGAAGAAAGAGCATTTGAAACAAATCGAGTCAGAAGCAATAATTCTTATCAAAGAAAAAATGAAGGAATATCAAGAATATACATCAATCATTCCCGTATCAATGGGAAAAGATTCGATGTTGACATGTTATCTGGTTAGAAGTCTGTATCCAGATACTAAAGCAGTATTTAACAATACGACTCTTGATTGTAAGGATACATATCGTATGGCGAAAAGATTTTCTAACTGTGAAATCATGAATCCAAGAAAAGGATTCTATGAATATGTGGAATCTCATCATATGATACCAAACAGAAGATCTCGTTTTTGCTGCCGAATATTTAAAACTGGTGTTATGGTATCGAAACTCAATCATAATCATCCATATCTGCTATGGATGGGTATGAGAAATGACGAATCATTAACACGTAAAGCATATGAAGATGTTTGGGTTAATAAAGCAGAATGGGGAAATGATACATGTTGGAAAGGGATTCTTCCTATTAGAAAATGGACAGAACTGGATGTATGGTTATATACAGTCTGGAAAAAGATTCCCGTAAATCCTAAATATAAAAAAGGTTATTCCAGAGTAGGATGCCATTGTGCGTGTCCTTACTATTCTAAATCCACATGGATTCTGGATAAATACTGGTATCCAAATGGATATCAGCGATGGAGAGAAATTCTAAAAAAAGATTTTATTGAGAATAAGAAATGGCTCGTTATGAATTGTACATTAGATGAATATCTTACACAAGCTTGGAACGGCGGTACATTTAGAAACGTACCTACAGAACAGGTAATTGATGAATTTGCAATGTACACAGGAATTCATAAAGAAGTAGCTGTACAGTATTTTAACAAGACATGCTGCAGGTGTGGAAAAACAAGGATAAAGCAAAGAGATGTATTAAGCATGAATTTAAAATTGCATGGAAGAAATGTAAATAAATTTTATTGTAAAAAGTGCTTAATGGAGCAATATCATTGGACCTCTGAAAATTGGAATCAACAGGTAAATGCATTTAAAAAACAAGGATGTGATTTATTCTAAAAGCAGATAAAAAGTATTCACAATAATAGATCCTTATGCTATAATATATTTGTAGTTTTTATTAGATTCCTAAGCACCATGGGTGTAGTAGGACTTTTTTTATAGATGTATTAATAAAATAGAATATTAACCAATATTGGCACAAATTAAAACAGGCGGTAAGTCTGTATTTTTTTGTGCCTTTTTATTTTTTTCAAAATGAATGGAGAAAGATGGGAAAAACTAATTATTTTATGAAACTTGCACTTATCTGCGGAGTTACATTTATATTGTCTTTATGTGCAGGAGTTATGTGGACGCACAAAGATCACAATAAAATGTACGTTTATGTAAATAATCTTTCAAATGGACAAACACATGTTGAAAATACGGTGAGTTATAAAAATGTAGCTTTCCACTGTGTCCGCAGAATTTACATAAAGACCGCAATATTATCATCGTGCGAAAATAAATAGAATTTTAACCTATAATGCGTAAAGCATTTTGAGGCATGAATTAAGCAGAATATATAATTGTCTGCTTTTTTATGCCTTTTTATTTTACTAGAAGGAGGGAATGCTTATGGAAATGAGTGTATATTCGCATAAAGCAAATGATCGCTTTAGAAAAGATAAAATTTCGATTTTAGAACAACTTGGAATTTGCATAAGCAAAGAAAAGGAAGCTGAAATTTATAATAAGTTTTCTGAAGAAGAAATTGATTCATATGCAAAAATGCTAATAAAAGAGAATTTATAAATATATTGATTGAGATTTATGAGAAAGGGGTGTTATTAATAAATTAAAGAAAGGAGGCTTATCATGAAGAATAAGCACATTATGTTACCAAAAAAGGTAAAGGAGATGATCAAATTGCTACTATTTGTAGCGTTTGGTTTGTTAGTGAATTACGGTATGTATTCACTACGAACTCAATTCCTGTCATGGGAATATGATATCTTTCCTTTCCTACGTATAGTAGATACCGGTTTATGGTATTTTACTGTAGTGGGAGCTTTTATTATATTTCTAGTTGGAACTAGAGATATCATAAAAGCTAAGTAACATATTTCAATTATAGCCTGTCTTGGTCAAAACCAGGATGGGCTATAATATTATTTTTACATTTATTAAATTGTATTTACCAGGAAGGAAGAAAAATAAAATGAATGAAGATTTATTAGTAATCAAAAAAAATGAAGTGCCAGCAATTCAGTTTAATAAAGAAGAGCTGATCGAACGTGTTGATGAGATCTTGGAACAACACAAAGGAATCATTTATACCATAGAGGATATCCCAGAGGCTAAAAAAGTTGTGGCTGATCTAAGAAAACAGAAAAAATATCTGAATTCTGAAAGAATCAGTGCATGTAAACCGTATGAAGCAATTGTAAAACAAACAAAAACAGATATGGATGATGTGTTGGCCAGATATGATACTGTAATTCAAGAGATTGATACACAGATCAAAGAATCTGAAAACGTCTGGAAAAAAGAAAGAGAAGATTATATCAGAGAAACATATGAAGATGTTTTCCTTCATGAGATACCTGAAAAATATCTTGTATGTCCGATCATTAAGAATCTAAAGATTGATTCTAAATGGATGCTAAAAAGTACATCTAAGAAAAAGATTAAGGATCAAATGATCGAAAAAAGAGATAAAATTTTATCAGATATTAATACATTAAAATGTGTTGCAGAAGAAGAATTTTTATCCGATGTTGAGCAGGAATATTTTAAAGAACTTGATCTCAACAAGGCAATCAAAAAAAATCAGAGTCTTAGAGAAGCAAAGCAGAAAGTTTTAGAAGCAGAAAAAAAGAGAAAAGAAGAAGAATTAAGACGAAAAGAACAGGAAATGAAAGAGCAGCAGGAAACACAAGCTGTAGAGCCATTTGAGTTCGATTTCGATCCTATTCCAGTTCCAGAACCAATTTCAAGAAAAGTCAGTAGCAGTTCTACACCAATTCAAAAGAACAGAAAATCATCCATTAACAATTCATCCGTTCAGAATTATCCGTATCCGTTGAATCGTGAAATCCACAAACCTGTCATGAAAACATTAAATATTAAGATCAGGGGAGAAGAATCAGTTATCAGAGATATCATGAAATATATCTATGATAAAAAAGATATTGAGATTTTACAATAACGGCTTTGATTGGGATGGATATAACAATATTAGAAAGAGAAGGAGTTTAGTATATGACAATTTATGATTATAGCGATTTACTCAAAATGATAGCGAATATCAATACAGATAAAATTATCGCAAAAAATGAAAGAACAATGAACAATAAAAACAGATTAGCCAAAATGGAAAACAAATTATTAACATGTGGAATTCTAAATGATTGGTATGATTTAAAGAAAAGCTGCAAAAGACTTAATGTAAGACTTGCACCGTATGGTAATTGGGACGAAGAAACTCAAGGTCCGCTTATGAAAGATCAAAATGGAAAGTATTTTATGAATAATGGAACTTTTTCTATATGTATGAGTTCAGGTTCCCACTGGAGTGATCATTTTGGATTTTCATATTATGATAAAGAATTCGAATGGAATATCTGGCATTCAACAGATTATGTTCTGTTCAGTAAGTTTTCAAATGAAGATTCAGAAATTGAGGCAAAAATAAAATTAATTCAATTATTTTTATCCCATTATGAAGAATACAGATCTGTGCAGTTAGATAGAATCTACAAAAAAATGTCTAAAATTTCAGATGAGACAAAAGAAATTAAAGATGAACTGGCTGCAATGTCAGATTTGTAATCAGAGGTGAAGAACGTGATTAATGTAGAAATTTTAAAGAAAGAACTATTAAAGCAGGATTCCGTAGAGTCCTGCTTTAATGATGAATACAGAGAAATGATGGCATGTGTTACAGGAGCTGTTGAATGTTCGTTAGAAAAGCTTGAAAGATTTCTAACAGATTATAAGGAACTAACAGCGATTACTCGACGAGCAAATGTTACAAATGAACATCTCTTTCGAGAAAAATTCAATGAGATGCCACATAAAAAAAGAAGAAAAGGAAGATTATTATGATACAAATTATTATTGATGAAGAAAGAGACAGAAAAGAAGGGTATCTTGATTGTTGTCATATCATTATTGATGATCATGGAATCAAGAAAGAAAAGGTAATTTCGACAGAAACCTTATATGAAATATTAAAGACATCTCAGGTATCTACAAAAAGAGAATTATTTCTTGGGAGAATGCCACGAGGTTATGTTGCTACAAAGCAGGAGATTCAAGATTTTCCTAAAATCAAGAGTAAAACAGCAGTTTTTTTTGATGAAGGTATACGGAGAATCATATATGAGGATAGTATTTATGAAATTCCGATTCCAAATCTTCTCATGATTCATTCTGTTACACAAAATGGATGTGTTTCAACAAAGTTATTTTGTGTAGCAAAAAACATGACGCAAAAAAAAGTTACTGAATTATTTGAAATCGGGAATCTTCCCAAGTTATATCATTGGCCATTTTCTAATGTTAGCAGCAAAAATGGAAGTGTATGTTATGGAAATAATAATATTCGTAAAATTGAAAAATTAAGTGATCTTGATATTTTACCAATTATATTTTTTGATAGTGCACTGAATGGAGATTATTATTACTCAGGAAGGACAACACTTAAAAAAGAAACAATCAGAGAATTGCTTGATACTTTAAATGGTAAAAAAGAATTTCCGTATGAAATCCTTACTCAAATCTACCTATCTGATTCAGAAAGAAAAAAATTATTTTAATGTAAGAAAGGAATATTAAATTATGAATAGTGATGTAAATGGACAGATGAGTCTTTTAAATTTATTAGGAATTGAAGAGGATGAACCTGAAAAAGAAGAAGTAACGAAAAAAGAAGAAACAAAGAAAAAAGAAGAAATAAAGAGTGCAAATTCTGAAAAAAGTAATAGGAAGAAATTTGAAGTTAAAAAGTATAAATGCCCTATTACGGTTCATGGTGGTCCTTACAGTTATATAATTGAGAAGGATGACGACGAAGAAATGTCTGCAGTTAAGGTAAAAAATCATATACTTAAGACATTTCCAGAATTAAAAGGAATCTTAAGTCCTAATATGCAAGAAGATGGTAGTTGTATTTTACATATTAGTTACCATGAAACAAAGTTGTCACAGATTAAGGATCAGGGTATCTTTACTGTAAAACTTGGAAAAACATATGTAATCAGTGACATTGGAATAGAAGATGCTGTTATGAAATGGAATGCAAAATTTCCACAATATGCTGGATGCAAATTTCATTATGTAAATGGCAAAGAACATATCCTAATTCCTTTTTATGATCATGAAAAAACGGTTTTACGTACTTATCAACTTCCTATTAATGTTGGATTCCCTGGAATGATCGAACAGATTGGTTCTAGTGAAGAAGATGCAGTTAGTGGAGCGGAAATCATGACACGATATAGTAAAAAACATCCTGAGTTTAAAGATTGTACTTTTAGGTATGTTGAAAATGCCAATATGATAATTCCATTATACTTTAAAGAACATTATGATGCAGATTGTATGCTTAAGTTGCCAATCAAAGTCGCAACGGGTGGATATCATATTGAATTTTCTGCGGATGATTTCAATGGCAATGATATTGTGACAATGGAGGATATTCGAAAGGCATTAGAAAAACAATATCCTGAATACAGTAAAGAACGCACAATCATGACATATGATAAACGTCATTTTGTTGTAGCTATGTTAAAGAGCAGTGAAAAAGGTGCAACGATTGTATCTTGTAGGGATGGATTCCATCGGGAAGTTACAGAAAATGGAGTAACGGAATACCGACCTTATGGAAAATTTGAACTTACTGGAAATAATCAATTAGCATTTTCTTTAAATACAGATCAGTTAAAGATTCCAAAAAAACTTTTGTCAGATATTATTGACAGATTCCGTATGGATATCCATAAAGAATGTGCATTACAATTATTTATGACAAAGGATGAAAAAGGATATTGGCTATATGAGCCTAAACAAAGGGCAGTATTAAATGCGGTTACTTTTGAACGCAATTATAATCTTGAAGAAGAATATGTCTTAGTGATGGATATTCATAGTCATGGTACTTTACCAACTTTTTTCTCTGATATAGATAATCAAGATGAAAAAGGAATTCGACTTTATATGGTCGTAGGTGATTTTTCAGAATCAGATTCCAATTCATTTAATATCAAGCTTCGAGCTGGCATGAATGGAGTGTTTCAGGATTTACCTGTAGAAGATTTTTTTGCGTAACAAATTAAATTTTAGATAAGAAAGGAGAAGCTGTCCGGTCATTTTAGATCGGGCAGCAATTTTATATTATGAATGAAAATACAAAACAGAAAATATTTGTCGTTGGATGTGGCGGTACAGGATCTAATTATATTAAAGAATTAGCAAGGTATTTAGCAACAAATAATGATTATGATGTAAATGCAAATATCATTTTGATTGACGGTGATGTTGTAGAAGAGAAAAATCTGGAACGGCAATCTTTTGTTAAAGAAGATTTGTTTATGAACAAAGCAGAAGCTATGGCATTAGCAGTTAATGATTCATATGATCTGACATTTTCTTATGTACCGGAATATTTAAAATCAAAAGAACATATGTTGCAGTTGATGAAAAATGCATATACAAAAGGAAATGAAGAAAATGAAGAGTTATTTGTTCCGATCATTATTGGATGTGTAGATAATCATAATTGCCGAAAAATCTTACATGAAGTTTTTGAAGAATACTCTGACATTATTTATATTGATGCAGCAAATGAATTCAGTTCTGGCGAAGTTGTTGTCGGAATTAAAAGCAATCATGCGGTAATTGCACCAGATCGTGCCTTTTATTTTCCAGACATACTTAAGGATAGTAAAAGTGTATTAGAAATGTCATGCACTGAATTAAATGCTGTAAAACCACAACATTTAATTACAAATTTATTTGCTGCAAATATCTGTCTTGCACAAACAATTCGTATATTAAACGGAGACTGGACATGTGGTGGAATTTATTCTTTTGATGCATTTCAGTGTAGATGCAGTAAAACAGATGCCAATTTGATCAAACAATAATTAAATAATTAATTTCAAGAAGGAGGATTTAAAATTATATGAAATTTTTTAAAGAATTGCTAAATTATGACATGAAGAGCGATCAGAGTCTTAAAACAAGATTGTATCAAATGTATATTTTGGAGATAGAATCTAAGTTAGGAATTCCATTGTATCATCAATATCCATATTCTAAGGAAAATGAAGGGAATATTTCGTACAACGAATTGCAATATCATATCATATATCAAGATATTTTATTATTACAAGATATTCTAATAAAAAGTTCGATGGAAGGTTTATTTTTTGCATTTTATGGGGATGATACGGAATCAGCTTTCGAAGAATGTAAAGAAGAATTTTATCAATTAATCATGGAAGAAGGAGATTTTCCAGAATTTAAAGATAATAAACAGTTTAATGTAAAACTCATAAAAGGAAAATCAGTAGAAAAATTGTTGGATGAAACACAAGAACGTTTAACACAAAATGTTATTGGACGATCTGATGAGGATGTTTTATATCCGACTATGTTCTTATTGATTCGAGAAAACGATGATCTTTTATATAAAATACGTTTTTTGCAAAAAATTAATTATCCTTTGGATCAAAAGAGAGTTGACCAGATATTAAATGGAAGATATTTCCTAGATGTGTTTGGAAGCAGTGATTTGCTCATTGATGGAGCAATTTATCATTTTTGTGTTTTAACCGTACACTCCAAAGTGAATTTATGGAAGTGGATTACATTAATGCAAGAACACAAATATATTGAACATTGTTATATAGATGCATTATCCGGAAACAATGCAGGAGGGAAAAATTATGAACCAAAAAATTCATAGTTTGATTGATGATTATTTAAAATGTAAATTTATAGCATATGATGATGGATATTTGGATACACCAGACAATGCGGATGATCGTTTGGAAAAATTTGCACTTATCATACGATATATTGAAGCACTAGGAAAAAGTCAAGGGCTAGCAGTAGATGAAGCCCAAAAAGTATTACAATACATACATCAAATAAACATGCAATATGGAACGGATGATATGTTGTGTGTAGGTGAAATAGACGAATATTATAGCGATTTTGCCAATCAGCTTATAGACCAGTATTTTTCCCTATTAGATATTGATATATACAACATTGATATTTCTTATCTTTTTAATGAAATGAAAGAAGATGGTGAATCCTTGCCAGAAACAATGAAAGAGGTTTTAGATCAATTAGACGATATTCCTAAAGATGTAAAAAAAATTATATTAAATGTTGTTCAAAGAAGCTATGATAAGGATTATAAAGATTTACTGAATGATATAAAGGCAGATGATGAAAGTGAACCTTATGTAGTATTAAATGTGTATATTGATAGAAATTATACTAAATATAGAGAAAAATATAAAAAGTGGTTTAAAAATGATAAGGTATATCAATCTTTAGACTATTCATCACCAGAATATGCTGATGATATACTTGCTGTATCATCAGAAATTTTAGAAGATGGTACTAGATGTGACATTCTTCAAAATGGATATTGGATGGAACGGTTTCGATGTGCTATTCCAACCGTGGACCATCAATATTTTATCGATCAGATAAAAATAAGAAAGAAATTAAATTTACTGTAAAAATGACAGGCTATTCTTTTATGGATGGCCTGTCATTTTTTTGCATTAATTTACTGATAAATAGTGACATGTTATTTTTAAAATGATATAATATATCTTGTCAAATTAGATATAAAAATATACAGATGGCAATACATTTCTAAAAAAAGAAGTGTGTTGCCATTTTTTATGCACTTGAACCATTTGGTTCAGGTGCTATTTTATACCTATTTGACAGGTAACCATTAAATCATTTTAAGAAAGGAGCAGCAGGATTCTACAATGAATTCTGCTAAAATTAGTTATGAGCATGTTAACGATTAACAAAGATGGGACACCAAGTTACAATGAAGTCAATTATGTGCTTCATGAGCTGGAAGATTCCAGAATCAAACGTCACATTCTGTCTGGAATAATCACAGACATGGAAGTATCCGATATTGGAGCAAAAAATACCAATTGTCGTGTTCGTTATAAAAACCAGTCTGTGTTAATCCCAATCTCTGAAATGGGAATTGAGCTGTCAAATAACGATAACGGAGACGAATGGGTGAGAAAAACGCAGATCCTTAGTAAGATGCTTGGAGCAGTTGTTGATTTTATCGTAAGAGGGATTGATCGAGATGATCCAGATGATATCCATATCGTTGCTTCCAGAGCAGATGCATTACGAAAAAAACGATTTGAGTATTTCACGTCAAATGATCCAATTTTTGACATAGAGAAATATGATAAAGCAGAGGCAAGAGTTATTGCCGTTTCGCAGCAATCTGCACGTTTAGAAATTTGCGGGGTAGAACTTACATTGCCAATGAATGAGTTATTCTGGAGCTGGGTGGCTGATGTAAGAGAACATTTAAGCCCTGGAGATGTTATCCCGGTTAAAATTCTTGATGAAAGTGTTGATGAAGAAGGAAACATCAAGTTAAGAGTCAGTGGAAAAGAAGCAGTAAAAAATACAGCTGCACTTGCATTAAAGAAGATTCATGCCGGTAATAAATGTGTGGGAGTTGTTACACATATCGAAGAGAATCAGCCAGTGTTTATCCGTTTGGAAAATGGAGCAAACGCTATTGCACACAATTCAAGAGTAAATACAGTTGCATATCCTGGGGATATTGTTACACTTGCAATTAATGACATTAATGAAGAAAAGCAAACAGCTGTCGGTGTTATCACAAATGTCATTAAACAGAATAAGGAATTCTAAACAAGGCAGGAAAGGAGAAGGCAGATCTAATTTAATAAGATCTGCCGACTTTGTTTATGGGAAAAGTAAAAAAATTTTTCAGTGATATAAATAAATCAAAGTTTAAATCTTTGTATGTCAAAAATTTTCTGTTTGCAGTTTCCATTTTAATTGTTGTATTATTTGCAGCAATTACATTCAATGATATATGGTTAAATATCATTGGAATCTTTGTTTTATTCGGGTTCAGCTATCTAACATTCAATGTACGAGCTATAGAGCAGAATAAGCTATATGAAGAAGTAACAGGAGTTATCACAGGGTACAAAGAAAAAGCAAAGGCAGATGTACTCACACCAAGATTGATATCCGAAGAATGCAGTTTCATTGTAGAGACAGATAATGAAAAAACATACGAGATTTTATTGCCACGATTAGAATTAAAGACAAGAGGAATTCTTCTTCAAGAGGGTGGTCCAAAATACTGGATTGGGAAACAGATCACATTCTACTATAGAGATGATCCTTCTAAACCATTTCATTATGATATTAACGAAAGAAAGGCGGGATCTAAAGATGGGAAAGAAAATCCTGAAATTTAGTTTAGACATTATCATTATTGCATGTCTGGTGGCAGCTGGATACTTTGGATTAAAAATTTTTGAACGATTTCAGGAAGATCAACAGTTAAACAGTTCGTATGAATCTATTAGAAAGGATACAAAAACAGGAAAACATATTAACTGGAACAAACTGAAAAAGATAAATTCCGATATTGTTGCTTGGATTTATGTAAAAGGAACAAACATTGATTATCCAGTGGTTCAAGGGAAAACGAATCAATCTTATCTTCATACAAACTTTAAAAAGCAATACACATATGGTGGATGCATCTTCCTTGACAGCAAAGATAATAAACAATTCGCCTTAAATGACAATAATGTGTTTTATGGACACCATATGAGAAATGGAAGTATGTTTGCAGATCTGGTTAAGTTCCGAGAAGAGAAGTTTGCAAGGAAGCATACGATTGAATTATATACACCAGATAAAACATATCATCTGAAAGCATTCTCTGCCTATGCTAAAACGGCAGACACGTCAATTCCAATTACATTTAAAAATCAAGAGGAAAAAAATGCTTATATAACTAAGCTTAAGAATAGAAATGGTGTATCATCAATCATAAAAAATATTCCGAAGAAAAATGAACCGATTTATACATTTGCGACATGTAGTTACGAAGGACATGACTACCGAACCTATGTCCATGCAGTCGAAAAATAAGTTGTTCTGTATGCTTGCTGATATTAGAAATTTATGTTATTATTATATTGTATTTTTATTAGATTCCTCATCCTTAACAGGATAAATAGGACTTTTTTTAGAAATATAAAAATTTAATAGAACATTTCATTGCGAAAGGCATAAAAATATACAGACATATTAATGTCTGTTTTTTTTGTGCCTTTTTTACTATCCAGAAAGGAGGAAATAATATTATGGATGGACACAAACCAATTCCAATCCATGATCTACGAAAAGCAAATGCCTTAGAAAATAAGGATCAGTGGCTAAAGTGGAGAAAAGAAGGAATTGGAGGCAGTGATAGTGCAGCAGCAAGAGGAAAGGGCAAATTTAAATCGACATTGGAGTTGTTTTGGGAAAAAACGTCCAGCTTTCAAAGGGAGCCAAAAAATTGGGAAACATTATTATGTGGTCAATTATTGGAACCTTATGCACGGAGAATGTTTTCTTTCAAAACAGGCTTAAGAGTTATCGAATTACCATACATGTATCAGCATCCAGACCACCCATTTATGCTGGCTGATCTTGATGGATTAGTCATGATGCCGGATGGCAGCATGGCTATTTTAGAATGTAAGGTAATTAATGCTTTTACTAAAAAGTATTATGGAACGAAAGAAAATCCTAAACTACCATACCAATATGAAGCCCAAGTCAGGCATTATATGTGTGTTATGGATATCGATGTTGCATACGTGATCGCCATCTACGGCAACACGCGGAACGATGTCATTATTCGAAAGGTTACAAGAGATATGAAATATGAAAAGATCATGATCGAAGAACTGGAAGAATTTTGGCAGCATGTTCAAAACAACGAAGAACCGGGTATGTTTGAGGATAAAGATCCAAACCTGCTTATTAAAGCATTAGAGGAAAAGAAATATGTAGATGGAACGATTGAATTACCTTATGACCCATTTAAAAGTCTGTTAGAACAATATGACATGCTAATGGAGGAAAAAGAGGTAAAAAAACAAGAACTGAGCAAAATAGATCAGTCTTTAGATCGGATTAAAGCATATTTCATTAATTCCTTAAAGGGAGCGGATGATACTCGTTATGATCGAGGAATTATTGTTCACAATGATGAGAAAATCACATTGAATTATGAACAAAAAGAGCCTAAGGTTACATTCAATGTAGAATCTTCACAAAGATTGGCAGAAATGTATCCGGATATTTATCAAAAATTTTGCACTGTACAAAAACAGTCTCCAAGATTTTCTCTGAAAAAGGAAAATTTAAAGAAAGGAGAACGTTACAATCATAAGTATGCTTAGGTGTAACGGAAAAAATATGCAAGAAGTACATTGTAGTTTTTACAAGAAAATCAATGAATTAGATGATGGTACATATTCCATCGCAAGATATCATGCGATATCTGAGGTACCAAAATTGGCACTTTGGAAACAGGATATATTCACGGTTTTAGGAAGAAATCTTCCAAGACAAAAGAACCGAGAGATTATTTTTTATGGAGAATGGAAAGAAAATATCTATAAAAAAAGAAAATCCCTGCAGTTTCATGCGGAAAGATTTAAAGTCTTGCTGCCAGAAACCAAAGAAGCCATTCAGGAAGTTTTGGCAGATGAAGTTCCTGGAATCGGGAAAAAGACAGCAAAAGCTATTGTGGATGCCTTTGGAACGGATACTTTTCACGTTTTAAAAGAACCGCCTAAACATGAAACGATTCCAAGAATAAAACTTATGGCTGTGCGAAACTTTATCAAAGCTGAGGAAAGAAAAGAAAGATTATGTTATTTAATGGGTACTTATGATCTAAAAAAAGGTCAGGCCAGAAAAGTTCTTAAAGCATTCGGAGAAGATGCTACGGAAATGCTAGATGCAAATATTTATAATCTATACAAAGCTGGAATTTCATTGGCAGATATTGAAATGAATCATGAACCATCCGAAGAAGAGAAAAATGATACAATCAGAATCCGATGCGGGATTTATTCAGCAATCACAAGATTATGTAAAAATAAAGGGCATACTTTTATTTATGAAAATGATCTGATCAATGAAACTTATTATGTAATGCATAAAAATATTCCAAAAGCTACGATCATGTTTGCACTGGATTATTTCAAGAGTCAATTAGTCGATGAATCTATTGTTTATGAAGATGGAAAATTCTTTTTACAGGAATATTATGATGCAGAAATGCTACTTAATAAGATGATTCGAGAAAGACTAGGAGAAAAAATCTTATCCGAAGATGAAAGATCCAAGATGATTGAAGAAATCAATGATCTGGCAAGAGAAGAGAAAATCCTGTTAGCTTCACAGCAACAAGAAGCAGTTATCAAATCCCAGATTTATAACTTATCCATTTTAACCGGAGGACCAGGAACTGGAAAAACATTAACCATTGATATTATGATCAAGTGTTTTCTTAAAAGAGGAAAATCCGTACTTTTAATGGCTCCTACAGGGTGTGCAACGAAGCGAATGATTTCTGCCACACATTATGAAAATGGTGGTACGATTCACAGCAAACTAGGATATTTCTTGGATGATGAATTTGTCGCGAACCGTATGGTCAATGAAGATGTTGTTATTGTAGATGAATCTTCGATGATTGGATGCAAGTTATTTAGAGATATTTTCACGCAGGTAAGACCTGATGCGACTTTGATTTTCGTAGGAGATAAAGATCAGCTGCAATCCATTGAACCTGGACAGGTGTTTACGGATATGATCGATAGCAAAGTAATCCCTACAACAATTCTGGATCATATTTTCCGACAAGGTCAGAATTCTATGATTCCAATCAATGCAAAACTGATCAATGAAGGAAACCCAAAGATGATATGGAATGAAAGAGATTTTCAGCTAATTCGTATCGAAGGAAACGATAAAATGATTGAAGAAGAAATCTCTAAAAAAATACCTCAAATTTATGAGATGAATTATGAGAATCGAGAATATTCTGACGTACAGCTCTTATCACCGCTGCGTAAAAAATTTAGCAGGAGTGGAAAAGTAGCCCTAACATCAACGGAATATTTAAATCCAGTCATCCGAGACTTGATCAATCCTTATGCAACACCAGATTCTAAAGAATATGTTGAAACATATGGAAAAAGGTTTTATATGGGAGACAAAGTATTAGAAACTTCAAACAGCAATATAAATGGAATCGTGAATGGCGATATTGGAAAAATCATTAAGATTGATCCCAAAGATTTTACTATTACGATTCAATTTGATGAAAAGACAGTTAAGTATAAAAAAGAAAATTTTGCGACCCTGACGTTAGCATATGGTGTTAGTATTCATAAGTCCCAAGGGCAGGAATATCCGATTGTGATCATTCCATTGATGAAATCTTATCACAGAATGTTAACCAGAAGATTATTATATACAGCAGTAACCAGAGCAAAAGAAAAAGTTATTTTTATTGGTTCCCTGGCTGCTTTTTTTATGGCTGTAAATGATGATTTTTCAGAAGCAAGAAATACCAATTTGTTAAATCTACTGACGCAGAAAGCACAGTAGGTTTTTTCATTATTAAGGAGAAAATTTACGATGAAGAAAGAAACTTACGAATTTACAGATGAACAAATAACAAAAATGAACTATTACGACAGGCGTGCAGCTTTAATTGCTGAATTAAATAAAAATCTTGTCAAAAACAGAGAAACCGATGATTACGACTACATTGATCTGAAAGGTATTAATGATATTCTTCATCCGTTAAAGTGCAAATACAAAATTACGGACATGCCATGTAAAGAAGATAATGGCGATATGTCTTTAATTATGATTGATTCACTTACAGGAGATGAGCATGGAAAAATTACCATTCCATGGCCAGGAAACGATGATGAACATAACAATAATATTCGAAAAATTCAGATCACAGGAGCTAATATCACATATCTTCGCAGATATTTATTGATGCTTGCCTATGATATCAGCGTTCCAAAGGATTTTTACGATGAAAACAAAACTCCTTTGAAATTTAATGATATTCCAGAAGCTTTACGTCCGAAAGAATCTGTCAAAGATGGACAGGAAGAAAACAAAAAGTCTTCCGACTTAGACCCCGTATCCAAAGAAAAATACTTTGGGACAGAAGAAAAGGATCTAGTTCCATATGAGACAGGTGAAGAAGAATTACAGTTAGATCCTAACCGTGGACGTGGAAAGACAAAAAACATCTATGATGATGCTGAGAACTATATGGTAAAAGAAGGGAAATATGAAGGAATAATGCTTTGCGACGTTGCAAAAATGGATCCAAATGATCTTATAGAAATGGCACGACAAGGAAGTCTTATTGAGCCTGAATTACAAAGACATGCGGAAACATTAGTGAAGAAATATAACTTATAAAGCAAAGGAGGAAGGCATCATGGGATTTCCGTTTACTATAGAAGACGAAGCAAAATTATTACCTCTTAAAAATGCAAGATTGACAGGTGGAACAATTTATGCAGATTGTCCATTTTGCGGCAGCAAGGGAGCTTTACATATTTCAGTTAACAAGAATATGTGGAATTGCTGTGCTTGCATGACACGAGGAGTAAATAACTCTGGAGGAGGACGAACGCAGCTTTATGCAAAATATTTCAATATGACAAACAGTGAAGCCTATCACAATATCTGTGATCTTTACGGAATCGAAAAAGATTATCGTTCAATAGATGTGGATGAACAGACAAAAGAAGAACCTAAAAGAGATGTAAGAGAAATTGATTATGTGTATCGAGCATTGCTTTCTATTTTGACACTGAGTGATGAACACAAAAAAAATCTTAGAAAAAGAGGTCTGAATGATGCCGCTATCCAAAAACATCAATATCGATCTGTTCCAGTAACAGGAGTTGATAATATTGTGAAAACACTATTATCTTACAATATGGATCTTAAAGGAGTTCCAGGATTTTATATGTTAGATGGCAAATGGAAAGTCAATTTTACACCAGCCCTTGCCGGAATTCTTATTCCAGTGATGAGTCGAGAAGGCTATATTCAGGGATTCCAGATTAGACTAAATAAACCAATCCGTGATTCCAAGTATATGTGGTTTTCAAGCCAAGGAAAAGAATGCGGAAGTTCGCCTGGATCACCGGTACATTTTATTGGAGATGATCCATTAGCAAAAACGGTTGTTCTTACAGAGGGATGTTTAAAAGCAAACGTAGCCCATGAATTATCAAAATATTTAATGAATGAACCACTAACTTTTGTGGCAATTGCCGGATGCGGACAGTTTAATTCTACAAAAAAGGCTTTAAGCAGCTTAAAAGAGTATGGATGTGAACTGGTATATGACGGATTTGATATGGATAAATTCAAAAACCCTAATGTATACAGAGCGATGGCAAAGAATTTTGATATTGCACATGAAGTTGGAATTCGTATGGAAGTGTATCGCTGGAACGCAATAGAGATATACGGTAATTTCAAGCAAAATACACCATATAAGGTGCTGATCAATGATAAAGACTATGCTTTTTATTCTACATATACAAATCATAAACGTGAATTTTTTGATGAGTTTTTTGCAGATGAAAAGACAGGAAGATTGATCATTCCAGAGCCAATATTAAATCCACTACATCCACACGAAGATGTTAATTGCAAACTGATTGATGTTGAAACAGGTGATTACAATGAATTTAAGATGAATGTAGATGCTTCTATCAATCATTATCAAGATTATACCGTTTGGCAAAGAAAAGGCATTGACGACTACTTTTATTCATTAGTACGTCTCAAAAATAAACAACAAAGAAAAAATTAATTTTACACAAAGAAAGGAGCTTATTATGATCGTAAGCGTAGATTTAGGAAACAAAAATATTAAGACACCAGAGTTATTATTTTTGACAGGATTGGATTCATATGACAGTAATCCATCTACGACATTTTTCAGAAATGATTGCATACAGTATGAAGGAAAGTATTATACCGTAGGAAGTCACAGAATTGAGTATACACGATATAAACATACAGATGATCGCTTTTTCATTTTAACCTTAATGGCTGTTGCGAAAGAAATCAAACGAAGAGGCCTGAAAGGCGATAATTACGAAGTTGAGTTACTTCTCAGCCTTCCACCGGCTCATTATCGTACTCAGCATGAAAATCTGAAAAATTATATGATGATGAAAGGTCAGCATGTAAATTTCATGTTTAATGATAACCCGATGTCTGTTACATTTAAAGATGTGATTGTTTTTATTCAGGGACATGCTGCCTTATATACTCGTTCTAATTTAACCAAGGAAGAACCGTTGATTATGTTACATGATATCGGTGGTTTCACATGGGATTATCTGTCTGTACGAAATGGAAAACCTGAAAAAGATATCATGGATACAAGAGAATTGGGAATCATTCCATTTTATAATGAGTTTAGTAATTATATTGTATCAGAATATGATCTTCATCTTAGAGAAGATGATATTGATAATCTGATCAAAAATCGAACATTGCCATCAAATTTAGCTGCGATTCAAACAAAAGTATTAGATACGTTAGATACTATGGCATTACAGTATTTGAAACGAGGTATTAAAACGTTTATCGAAGATAAAATTGATTTAAAAATGTATACAAGTGTTTTTGTCGGTGGTGCATCTTTAATTTTTAAACCATACATCTTGCAGTTACAAGAAGAAGGTTTATTAGGTAAAGTCATTTTCATTGAAGATGTCCATGCAAATGCAAAAGGGGCACAGATTTTGTATAAAAGTGCGAAATCCCTTATGAATAAATAGTAAGCATATTTTTTGTAAAGGTTGTGATCTTATTGACAGAAAAAAATCAAATCAGAAAAAACATTGGTTTCGATTTATCCGATCCTGATCAGAAATTAGCTTATGATATTTTGGAAATGAAGCGAGGAAAATCATTAAGCAGATTTCTTGCTAAATCCATCATCATTGGTGAAATGATAGAAAGAAAAATGCAGACTGATAAAATCGAAAGACGTGGAAATGAACTGTTGAATAGTTTTGATAATTTCCCAATCAATACGAATACAGTTTCCACTCCAATAGTTAAAGAAAAAAGGAAAAAGAAAAAACAGGAAGAATCTGTTGTGCAAACGAAACAAAATGTAGAAATTGCACAGACGGAACAAAAAGAATCCACAAATGAAGTTGCAGAAGAAGTGATAAATCCAGTAACACCTGAACCAGAAGAAATTAAAATTCCAGAACCAGTAAAAAAGGTTGAGGAATCTTCTAACGAGGACGTAGAAGATAAAGATTCTACAGAACCAATCCTGGATGAAGACACTCTTGCAAAAGCAATGAATTTTATGGCAGAAATGTAAAAAAGAGGTTGACAGCTTATTTGCTGTCAGCCTCCTTTTTTTTTGTTGATTCATCAAAGATGCTCATGTTTTTTGGTTCAAAAAGTGTTAAATTGGATGTTTGATGCAATTGTTCTAATTCTATTAATGATTCAACAATTGATAGTTCTGGAACTTCCTTAATAATATTATAGAATAACTGATATTTTATAGATTCTTTACATTGGTCATTTTCAAATACCATATCATCAATATTATTTAGCATCTTTTCAAATATTGATTTGTATGAACTATATGCTTTAATTACTTGTGGTGTAAATGCAATCTTAATTTTAGCTCCAATTGTATCCGTTAATTGTTTGAAATCGTTAAATTTTATAAATCTCGAAAATATATTATTATATGCATATTTGGGGAATCCTAATTCTTTTGCAAGTCTTGTCATTGTAATACCTTCAAGTGCCATATAACATTCTAATTGATCCTGAATATCATCTAATGTTTCGAATAAATGAACGTATCTTTTGTGACGTACACTATCTTTTTCAAATTCCAAAGTTAATTTTAATGGAAAATCAGAGGCTTCAATAATTAGTGATAGTATAGTCGTAGCCATTTCATAAGGATCTAATCTTAGGCGACGATACAATGAAAGTGGGGCAAGTTCTGTAGTAGAAGCGTACGCAAAATAACTATTTGTAAAATTCACGTCTTTTATTAAATCAAATTTATGATTAGATATTTCTTTATCCAGATACTTTCTGCTAGTAATGCCTTTTTTTTCAATAAGTTCTTTTCGGTTGTTTAAAAGTTTATTATATTTTATTGATAATATATTACATGGCGAATATGTTGTAGGAACTCCTTGAGTAGCATATTCGTAGGAAAATTCTTTTTGATGTTTTTCAAAAAGCAATGATGGAACAATTTTATAGATTTTTTTTTCGTCTAAGTAGTCTGATTTATATTCAAAATCTTCTATATCATATTTTGATCGTACTGGATAATTTTGAGCAATTAAAGCAAATACATCATATATAGAATTGAAAGTAAAATCTTTTAATGTAGATACATCATAATCAAACATAATACACCTCCTTATTTAGAATTTATAGATATAATTTTCTCTATAATTTTAGTATAGCAGTAAAAGTATAAAAAAACAAACCATTTATTTCCATATAATACCAATAAAAAACATTGAAAAACTACATAGAAATATATGCATGTTATTTTTATTTATGATATACTATAAATGTATTTTTATCAGATTCCATGAAAATAGGTATAGCATGGACTTTTTTAAGAAAAAAATATAAAGAAACTTAATATTATAGATAATAAGACAGTAAATATTATATTTACTGTCTTTGCTATTTATAAAAATGAATCTAACAGACAAAAAGTCTGTTTTTTTTATACCATTTTTAAGAATAAAGGAGGAAACAAAATGGAAAAAGAAATTTTAAGATTACTTGGAGAAAAAGATGGAGAATTTTTTGAGGGAGATGTGAATGGAAATATAATTATTCTCTATTCCAGAATAGAGGAACTATTTTCAAACTTTCAAGAGATGATTCAAAAGAACATGTATGAGTTATCGGATACTACAAAAAAATTAATTCAAAAAGATACCAAAATTGCAACAAATTTATATACAATTGCAGCAGAATTAATTCGTTGGTATTCTACAAAAATATCAGATTTTGTAGAAGAAAAAGTGGTAATTGATACTGCAAAATGGTTACGATTAAGTAATCGCCATTTTTTTGATCAATACTGCGATGACGAAAGCTTAGGAAGTATCTTTTTACAATACGTAGAAAAATCTAACCGAAATGAGCAGAAGAAATTTGTATTATATTTCTTCCATATTCTTCATTACTGTCCACCAAACGGATTCAATGAATATATGTTAAACCAGAATATCGGAACAAATTGGTATTGTAAAGAAAAATAAAGAAAGAAGGTTATTTTATGAGAAAAATTGCAAGTAATTTGTTGTTAAAGGAACACACAGAACAAGTATTTTTTCTGTGTAAACAGCCAGATGGGTATCGAATTATTAAAGAAATTGATGGTGATCATGGGCAGCAGCTTTTGACACGTTATCAAAATGGATATGGAGTTTTACTTTCAGAGCATGGAAATCTTTTAGATTCCATTGAATATGTTATGGAACATATGAAAGGGAAAACGTGCTTTGAAGAATTCGATTCTAATTATAGTGCTAAAATGAAAATCCTACAAGATAGTCGTGAATTTCTGAATCGAGAAGGAATGCCTATTTGCGAAATTGAAGATTCTAAAGAAACATATTCAGAATTGGATGAATTTATTCAGGAAAACGAACTTGATGCATTTATTTTGTGTTATTTTGAAAAGTAAGGAGAAAAAATGAGTAAGTCAAAATATCAAGAGAATCTTATAAAGACAGTTATGGATAAATCATGGGGAAACACATGGGAAGAAGCGGTTCAAGAATGGGATATTATTGATTGTGCCGAGGATAATTCTTTAAGTAGAAGTTGTATTTGTGGAAAGGAACAGATTAAGTATTTATACAGATTACATAATCGAAAAACAAATCAGTGGTTATTCCCGATTGGAAGTTCGTGTATTAAGAAGTTTCAACGTAAGGATTTACAGGAAAAAACTGCGACTACAGAGGCAATGTTTAAATTATTACATGCGGTTGGAAACAATCAATATCTGCAGTTATCGTCTGACCTGTTTAGCCGAAAACTCCTTAAAGAATTATATGATCAAGGAGCATTTAAGGCAACCTCGTATAATCATTATAATCCAAAAAATGATTATGATTTTCTGTTAAAAATGTTCAACAAACGTACAAAAAATAGTATTAGTACATTGCAGCAGAAAAAAATTACAGCTATTCTTCTTAATTCAATTAAACCATTTTTGGAACAGAAGTTAAGAAGTCAGATTATGTCTTAAAGGTATTAAGAAAAGAAATTATCAATCTATGGGTGTAAATTAGAACAGGATTTTCTTCCTGTTTATTTTTATACCCATTTTTATTTAGGAGGAAAGAAAAATGGTAGTAAACAGATCAAATTTACATGTAGGACAAACAGTATTTTTTGTTCATAAAGAATACAATTCACTTACAAAAATGAAAGAAGATTCCATCGTTGAATGTAAGATTACTAAAATTGGAAGGATATATATAACCATTAATAATGGATATCCAAATCGACAATTTTTTATTAAATCTGGAAATCATTACGAGTTTGGTATTCAGGAGAAAGAAAATGCAATTGATGGTGGAATTTTATGCTTTACAAGAGAAGATGCAGAAAAACATCTTCTAAAAAAGAAAATGATGTTGGAATTAAGAAACATCAATTATTCTGAAAAAACTAATTCTTTAAATCAACTGTTACTAATGAAGTTGGCGTATGAAGTTGGAAAATTAGATTTCAAAGATGACGCTGTGCTTAAAATTCCATTACCAGTAAATTATAAAGAGATGTCAGAGGAAAATTTAAAATCATTATTAGAAAGCGATGGGGAGTAATGAATAGGGAAATTAAAAAAATATCAGAAGATATTAAAACAAATACATTTGAACAGTTTTATTTGTTTTATGGAGAAGAAAAATATATGATCTTACAAATGAAAGATCAATTAAAAAAAGCTTTAATTTCAGAAAATGATACTATGAATTATTCCTATTTTGAAGGAAAAAAAGTAGATTCGACAGAAATTATAGAACTTGCTAAAACAGTTCCTTTTTTTAGTGATCATAGATTTATCATTCTTGATGGAACAGGACTTGGGAAAAAAAGTGATGATTCATTTATAAAAGGGTTAAAAGAAATTTCTGATACAAGCGTTGTCCTCTTTATTGAAGATACGATTGATAAACGCTCAAAAATTTATAAGTTTTTATCAAAGCAAGGTCATGTTGCATGTTTTGAACCTATGAAGAATAAGGAATTGTCACAATGGATTACGTTATTGCTAAAAAAAGAAGAGAAGCAAATGTCAATTTTAACAATGAACAATTTCTTATATCAATGTGGATCAGATATGTATACATTAAAAAATGAATTAGACAAATTGATTTCTTATGTTGGAGACAGAAAAGAAATTACAAGTCATGATTTAGAACAGCTGACTTCATCTCAAACAATTAATCAGATTTTTGTCATGTTAGATGCGATTGCTCGAAAACAACGAGATAAAGTATTAACTTTATATTATGATCTGATTGAACTGAAAGAATCTCCATTTGGAATTCTTGCATTATTAGTCAGACAATGTAATCAGCTGCTTCAAGTTAAAAATTTGGATGATCTCGGCAAAGATAATGGAACAATCTCAAAGGAGATGAAGATTCCTGCTTTTGCAGTAGGAAAATTAAAAGATCAATCGAAAATGTTCTCTATAGAAGTATTGTTGAATATGGTAGAAGCATGTGCAAAAACAGATGAATTAATAAAAACTGGAAAAATCAATGACAGAGTTGGCGTAGAATTAATATTAATTCAATTTAGCCAAAATTAGATTAGAAGGAATTATGGAATAAATACAAAGTGCAAATTTTGTATTTGTTTGTGATAAATGTATAATAGTGTCTAAAATGCAAAATATGTAGCATGTGTAGAAGTACATAAACTGCATATTTTGCACTAATCGTGAATTGCATGTAAATTACACTTTACTTTATAGATAATTTGAAAATATCAAAAGGTATACAGAACATCTTTTATGAGAAATGATAAAATAATTAACTTCACACAAACGGTTGGAATAATACGATTCAATAAGAATGGATTCCAAGGTGAAAATAATTTACGAATGTAATAATAATCTATACTAATAAATTTTTGGAGTTCTCTTTTAGAGGACTCTTTTTTTTATTCATAAAAAGTAAATAAATGTAAAAAAATAATAAAAAATGTGGGAGTGTTACACAAAAATGATACAAAAATACTAAAATACAGGTTGAAAATAGCAAAAATGGGTGGTAATATTAACATTAAGAAAATGATTAATAAAATCATTATGGCTAAAAAATAAGGATAAAGCCATTTATCCTTAATAAGTTTTGCAATTTGATATTATAGTGCTTCATAAGAATCAATTTATTTAAAATAATCTTGTATTTTATAAACGAAATCTATGTAAAAGCAAAACGATGAATCAAAGAAGCACAGGTGCTCGTGCCTAGCATGAGAGGAATGTATACGGAAACATAGCATACTATATGTTCAGAGCAGGCGGTATCTCTATAAACTATCGGGTCCGTGGAGCCGATGCAGAAAATCCACCGGACATAATACGGGTGTTTAAATGTGACAGTTGTTCCAGTTATGGCATGGATCAAGGTATGGCGACTACAAGAAGAGCCTGATAATATGTTCGAGAAAGGTTGAGGGCAGAAAAGGACCTTTGCCTAAGTCAAAACATTGCCAATGTTTTGATATGGTTAAAATTACTCTGCGGAAGGACGAATACGGATATGTTGATGCTATGTGAGACATATGGGGTAGCATAACAAACTGAAAAGTCTGGCAGTGAGGGCGTACCATGTACTGTGAAAGTGTAATATTGATTTTAAAATATCAATAAGATAAGTCTGTCTTTTTGTAGACACAGGGGGAAATTATATTCATACACAGAAAGAAACGGACATTCGATGTACGGTTCTTTCGTCCGTTTTAAACTTTATAAAAATAAGGATGTAAAAGCTATTAAAAGGTTAAGGATGTATATTTACGATTCCATGAAAAAAATAAAAGGTATTGGCTACCCGAAAGTCTTTCTCAAACTGAAAGTTATCAAAAATAAATATATAATAGATATACGTTGTTTTATCTAAATAATATATATGATTTTACATCGAATCGTATTCTTAATTAATCTTGAAGAGAAAAAATAAGAATATTAATGATGTAATAGCGAAAATAAATAATATGATTAAGAAAATGTAAGAGGTAGACATAAAATATATAAAATGTCTGCCTTTTTATTATGTGAGGAGGTATGTTATGGCCAAAAAAAATGTGCTATTGCCTATGTTGATGGTAGTTATAAGCAGCTGGTTGCTAAATATGGTGTTGACGATGGGATTAATGATAACTGTAAAGAATAAAAACGATAAAGTAAGTAAAGGGGAGTGTTGAGTATGGAAGCTTTAACAATTGATGAAATCATATCTGCGAAAAAAAATTTTTTAAATATCGACAAGGATTTGAATCTCATTCATTCTGTAAATGAGATTAAAGAAACGTATTATCTGATTCATTGTGTTGCAATTATTACATTTTTATTATTAAAGCAACAGGCACTTGCTGAATCATCTGCGATAATGCTTTTAGTGGTAATTTATTTTCTTCATCGGTGGGAATTTCATTTATCCCACATGATTATACATAACGTTTTGCTTTTTAGTCATCTGTTTGAAAAAAAATATGCCTATGAATTATTAGATAAATTGAATCTGTGTGATCAGGATTATGGAAAAATTCGTCATGTCATGTCAGAGTTTTATAAAAAAGAAGGGATGTGATAATGATGAGAAAGAGAAAAATAATTGGAATTATAGGCTTGGTGCTTATATTAGTTATTGTGCTTTTTTATGTGGTACGTATTCGGCCAATGGTAAAGGAATATAAGAAGATTGCATATGATAAGTTAGCAAATATTGATGAAGATACCTTTGCAAAATTAGAAAATACAAAGGTTTATGGTAAGAATTGGGAATTGATTGGAGAAGTCAATTCCGGAAGTTACCAGTACAAAAAAATTTCTGAAATTTCAAAATATGTACAAGATGGATATATTGCAGTAGAAGATAAAAACTTTAAATCCCATCATGGAATCGATTATCTGGCAACTGTAAGAGCTGGGATTAAACTTGTATTGAATCGTGGTAAAGCAACACAGGGTGGAAGTACCATTACACAACAATTAGTTAAAAACAGCTTTTTAAGTCAGAAAAAAACATTTACAAGAAAGATTGCCGAGTTTTTCTTGGCACCGGAGATTGAAAAGATGTATACGAAGCCTCAGATTATGGAGTATTACTGCAATAGTAATTATTATGGGAATCGTTGTTACGGAATCGGAAATGCGGCAAGTTATTATTTTCATAAAAACGCAGATCAACTAACATTATCAGAAGCGGCATTATTGGTAGGGCTGTCGAATAATCCAAGTCGATATGATCCAGTAACTAACTATAATTCATCGATCAGAAAACGTGATCGAGTTTTAAAACATATGTTGGATGCGAAAGTAATCTCAAAAACACAATATCAACAAGCAAAGAACGAAAAAATAGAAATTGCAGAGTATCGTAAAAATGTAAAACCTGAAGGGTATCAGACAAGCTTTGCAATTTATCAAGCGACATTGGAATTGATGAAGAAAAATGGATTTGAATTTCAGTACACTTTCCAGGATAAAGAAGATGAAAAGCAATATAAAGAAAGATATCAGGAAGAATATCAAAAATATTTTCAGAAATTGCGAAATGGAGGATATAAGCTGTATACATCTTTTGATCAAGAGTGTCAAAAAGCTTTACAAAGTTCCGTTGATCATAATCTGAGATCGTTTACCAAGAAAAAGAAAGGGAAATATGAATTACAGGGAGCTGCAGTCAGTATTGATAATGAAACAGGAAATATTGTGGCAGTTGTTGGTGGAAGAGGACAGAATGATCAATATAATAGGGGTTATTTAGCTATTCGACAGCCTGGTTCATCTATTAAACCTTTGCTTGATTATACTCCTGCTTTCGATAGCGGTGTATATTATCCATCAAAAGTAATCTCTGATCGAAAGACTTCCTCTGGTCCATCGAATGCAGATCACAGTTATAGTGGATCACGAACGATTCGTAATGCAATCATTCACTCTACCAATACGGTTGCATGGAATGTATTGCAGAAAATTGGAGTAAAAAATGGTCTAAAGTACCTTACAAATTTGCAGTTTAGTAATTTATCATATTTAGATAGTAAAAACGCTTCTGCAGCACTGGGTGGATTTACGCATGGTGTTAGAGTTGTAGATATGGCAAAAGGATTTGCAACATTAGAAAATGGTGGAGTTTATCAGGATAACAGCTGTATTGATAAGATCATGTTTAAAGAGCATGAAGTTTTAAAGCATAAAAATACAAGAAAGAATGTGTATTCCTCAGCCTCCGCCTATATGATCACCGACTGCATGAAGGATGCTGTGAAAAATGGAACTGGTAAAAATGCACAAGTAAAAGGACAGATCATTGCAGGCAAGACAGGTACGACAAATGATTATAAGGATGCATGGTTTTGTGGTTATTCAAGATATTATACAACCAGTGTTTGGGTAGGATGTGATGATCCAAAGCCAATGGATAATTTAACTGGTTCGTCCTATCCATCTAAGATTTTTTCTGATTACATGACGAAAGTTCATAAAGGGAAAATGAAGAAAGATTTTAAAATGCCAGATACGGTATATCGAAAAGATGGAGATCTATTTTCGAAAGACATTGATGATACGTTACATGAAACAGTGCTTGAAAATATATTAAAAGAGCAGATCAAGAAAGCAGAAAAAGCAGTAGAAGATTTTGAAGCTTTTACAATCACGGACGGGGAGAGTGCCTATCTACTTGATGATAAGTATCAGAATGTATGTACAGCTATTGAAAAAGTAGATGATTCCACACAAAAAGCAAAGTTTCGACAACGGATTGAAAATCATTACGATGATCTTTTAGAAGAACAGAAGAAATGGAAAGATGCGATGGAAACATATGCAACACAGAAGGAACAGCAGCGAATTGCGGAAAATGAAAAAGCTGAAAAAGAAGCTGTACAAAAACGACAAGTATATGAACAACAGCAAAATATCAAGTTAGTTGAATCATATATATCCAGATTAGATGTCATGGATACATATGATGATACAGCAGAAGATATTATTACCAAATTACAAGAAGCTTTAAAGAAATGTGAGGATTATGATACATATGATGAGCTAAATCAGAAAGCTGAACAAGCAATTGAGCGTGTCCGCAATCTAAATAGTGATACAACAACAACAGAATCAAATTAAGATCAGGAGGAAATTATGAGAAGAAAAGCAGCATCTTTATTATTAGTAGCTATGATGATGAGTGTAGCAGTGCCAGTTCATGCAAGTGAACAGGCGACTGTCACAATTCAAGAATCACAAGGAGAAAACCGAGAGGTTGATCAAGTTCAATCCTCTGAAACAACAGAATCCAAACCATCAACTTCACAGATTACAACAACAGCTGAGAGAAAAGAAGAAGTAACATCAACGCATAAGAAAAAGCAAAACAAAAAGAAAGATAAGAAAAAAGAGAAAAAAGTCAAGAAACTAAAGAAAACAAAGAAAAAAGAAAAAGTTGTTCATGTAAAAATCAAACCAACAATCTCATCTTCCTATCAGGAACAATCTATTAAAATCAAAAAAAATAAAGAATACATTGGAAAATTTATTTATTTTAATCAGGGAGATGCTGCGTGGAATAGTAGTGGATACGGAATTCGAGCTGCTGGATGTGGTCCGACTTCAATGGCTGTGTGTATCAGCACGTTAACTGGAAAATGGGTAACACCAGTAGATACAACAAGTTGGGCATATGAGCAGGGATATTATTCTTCTGCCGGAAGTGAACATCGTGCAATTCCAGCAATGGCAGAACATTGGGGTTTAAAATGCGATGGATTAGGAATCAATTATCAAAAGATTAAAGAGTCCTTAAAACATGGCAGACCTGTTGTTTCTTTGATGGGGCCTGGCTATTTTACTCGCGGTGGACATTTTATGGTATTAACGGAAATTGATTCTAATGATAATGTAACTGTTGCGGATGTAGGAAGTCGTAAAAGAAGTCAGTATAAGTATTCACTTCATGATGTAATTTCACAATCTAAAGTTGCAAGTGCTGGAGGACCATTTTGGAGTATTTATAAACAAGAGAAAGCCAAAACACAGAATGACAGTAAATCAAATAAACAAGTTTTAAAAATTAATAAGAATAAAAAAACAGTGACAAAAGCAAAGGTAAATCATAAAGAAAAAGAAATAATCCAAAGTTTTTATACTGAATTATCAAAGAATTTGACAGATCTGGAAAAAGAGCTTCCAAATAGTAAGGTATTGATTGGAAAAAAAGCGACTGGGACCGAAATCACAAATGGAAAGATTAATCAGTGTATTTACCGTTTAGGTGAAAAGTTAAACAATGGTCATTTACAATTTATTGCGACACATTATTATTTTGGAGAAGAAGCAATTCTTCATGGGGATGCAAAGTCTGCAAGTATTGATTTGAATTCACGTATTCAAATGCTTGATTTTTAAAAATTGAAAGGAGATGCCGTGGAGAAATCAATCTTCACGGCTAAATATTTATTATGGAGTATGAACTTATTGGAACAATTGTTCCGGCAGTGAAATGTATTTTAAAACCAGGAGAAGCAATGTATACACAATCCGGTGGAATGATGATGTATACTGGTGATATAAATTATTCTACAGGTCTGAGAGGTGGAGTTGTTAAATCCGTTGCAAGACAGCTTCTTGCAAGAGAGTCAGCTTTTATGACAACGTATTATGCAGAAAAGCATATGGGAATTGTTATATTTTCTACGACAATCCCTGGAACGATTCAGTGCTTGAAATTAGAGAAAGGTTCTTCGATGATCTGTCAAAAGACGGCATTTCTTTGTGCAGAAGAGCAGATTATGGCAGATGTTGTTTTTACAAAAAGATTACGTGCTGGTTTGCTCAGTGGAGAAGGCTTTGTATTACAGAAAATTTATGGTGAGGGAAGAGTTTTTCTGGAAATAGCAGGGAATTCAATTATTCATGATCTTAAAGAGGGTGAAGTGTTGTATTGTAATTCGGGAAATGTAGTTGCTTTTCAGGACTCCGTAGATTTTGACATTACATTAGTAAAAAGAATGTCTACATTATTATTTGGAGGAGAAGGAAATTTTCTTGTAAAATTGACAGGACCTGGAAAAGTTATTTTACAAACACAGAATCAGATGCAGAAAGTGAAAATTTATGAGAATCAATAAAATATGGGTGCATTACACAAATTTCATAAGAAAAACGTAAAAATATATAAAAAAATACATAAAAATGTGTAATAAACTTGAAAAATGATATGTAATATGATATTATAATATAAACAGAAAAGTTATTATTTGAAAAATCAATTTCGGGAATAAGAAAATTTTTTTGTTAATAACGTGTAGTGTAAATAATAGCGATGGCGAATGGTTATATTGACATTGGAAATTACTTTTTCATAAGATTTTCCTCCTTAAAAATTTTATCGATATGTGTCAATGTAAAATGGATTGGTTCGATTCCAATCATCGCCTTTTATCAAAGATATGAATATCGTTTTTTTGTATGTTCCCTATAAACATCCCTGTTAAGTTACTGTACAAGAAATAGAGTTTTTTATATTTATATCTTTGATTCTTCCAAAAAATAGGTAGGGAAATACGAGCCTTAAAGGCAATATATTCCTTACCACTCCCCTTGGAAAAGTATTGGGATACAATAAAATAATGGATGTATTCCGTTGGAGTATGCTAACATTTATTATTTTATTTCGGAGTTCGATTCTTTGATTTTCCAATCAGGCTAGGTGGGCTCATGATTATTGAGTCTGCATTAGCTTATTAAGCCCATATGGTACAATGGTGTAAATGGGATCACAAACGAGTGCTAATCGTTCTAGTTTTTAGAGCTATTCAGGTTCGAATCCTGATTGTACCGTTGCTAATAAAGTTACTTTATTAGTTTTGATGTTTAAAGTGGAAATGCTATGTACTCTGCTTTAAACAACTTGGAAAGTAAATGGTAAATTTAATGATCTTGTATTTTATCTTTTTGTAAATACTTTTTCAGGATTGCTTGTATTTGCTCAAAGATCAGATCGTCATGTTGAAATAACAACATTTTATGGTATCCCACGATCATTATTATCGGAGTTCGATTCTCCGGCTTTCCCTAAGAGTTACTGTTTTTTTTGTTTGTTATTTTCAGTTTACTCTTACACTTTCAATCATTGTTTAATTAAGTACTACTCATTCGTAAAGGCAATGCTGTTTTATGCGTGTTGCTATTAAAAATTCCTTAACGATGAACAAAAATTGCGTGTCCAAAAGATACGCTTTTTTTGTGCTTATGTATTATGCAAGTCGGATATGGGATGTCCGCCAAGAACGCTGCAGCATTTTTCTTGGTTCCCTGGTTCGAGTCCAGGACTTGCTCTTTCTGTTAATTTGAATCAATAAGAGAGGATGGGGATTTTATGAAGAAAAAGAACATATTTACTGGATTATTTACTATGTCAATGATTGCATCAACGAAGATTGTAACTGTTAGCGTATGTTCTCCAGGGGCAACTTGGAATAAATGGATAGTTGACAAAAAGCTTATGATGAGCAGGTAATTGTTGGGTATAAATGTAGTTGTGGAGAATGGAAATTAGTTACTAATTAGTTATCAGGCAGCACGTATAATTGTATATATGTGTTGCTTGTTTTTCTTTATTTTTTTATGTTTATATGCTATACTAAATATGTAATTTTTATTAGACTTTGGAGCTTTAGGAAAAGCTCTGAACATTTTAAAGAAATCCCAAAAAATAGAAACTTAAACCCAAAGGCATAAATTTAGCAGATAATATATAGATCTGCTTATTTTTATGTCTTTTTTTATTAAAAAGGAAGAAGGAGAAAGAGTTATGTGTAAATGTCAAAATCAAAAAACGGAATGGATTATTGCAATCAGTGATACTTGCAATGACGATATTAATTTAAAATTTCTGACGGCAACGGAGGATGAAGCAAAACAATATCTTATAGATTGCATCGATAATGATATATTGGAAAGTTGTGAGACATGTAGTGATCTTACAGAAAGTATTCACGATATTAAACGATATGTAGATTGCAATACAAAAAGAACTATGGAGTTACATGCTTATCTTTGTTTCCAAAGTTATCATGTAGAATATAGTGCACAGCCTATGGATTTGATTCCAGATGTAACGAATGGAGAAAAGCTGAGTCAGAAACAGGAAGGAGCAGAAGTTCTAAAACGGGATATGCGAACAATTTGTGTATTTTGGGGAAATGTATCAAACAAAGATGATTTTTACAATCAGAATATATGTTTCAAAACAGATGCTTCCAGATCACAAATCATAGATTGGTTAAGAGAATACCATCTGGAAAACCATGTAGATAATAAGTCTGATTTATCTCCAGATTTACTTATCAAAAATGGATATACTGTGGAAATGGTAAAGTGTTGTCCGAATGAGGGACATGATTCCGACAATGTAACTAATGAATCTTTAGAATTGTACAATTTAGATTTTTACGATATGGATAAGGCGTCCTGCCATAAAAAAATCATTTTAGACTTAGTGTCTGGTGGAGATAGAGAAAATATGAATCTAAATGAAATTGCAAACAACTTAAACATTTTCAATGTTAAAGAAAATAGTTTTTGTATGTTGAAAAATGATTCTGAATATTTATCCCAGGATGTATTAACATCAGGCGTGCGAAAAATTGCAGAGAGAAATTGTTATGTTGTCGATATTGTAGAAATGGAAAATGCAGGAGAAAAATGTTATCTTTTTAGAAAAATAAAAAGATGTATTTGATTTCGTATAAAATAATTAGAACAAAGTTTATTAATTAAAGACATAGAGTAAACAAAGGTTATACCTGTTTATTTTATGTCTTTTTTTGTTTTTGAAGGAGAAAGAAAAATGAGAAATGTTATAGAAGTATATGTAGAAAATTTAAAAAAATATAATCAAGGGATTCTCAATGGACGATGGATTACCTTGGGTATTGACGAGGAATCCCTGCAGAAGATATTAAAAGAACATTTAGGAATTACAGATTATAATTTAGCTATTGCAATTTTTGATTATCATGCAGACTTTGAAATTGACGAGCATGAAAATATATATCATCTAAATCAGGCTGTAAAATTGTTAAATTGTTTATTAGATGAAGATTATAAAAAGGCCTTAGATTATTGCAAAGTACGAGAGATTACAGCAGCATTAGAAATATCTAATGTTTGTCTACAACTCGAAGATATTATTTATGGACATTTTTCAAATTGGTTAGATCAAAATATCAAAGATCCTGATGAAAAATTAGGACATGCTTTATTTGACAATAGTAAACTAGGTGTTTATATGAGACAGAACAAAATGGAATCATATTTTGACTACAAAGCATATGGCAGAGATGCTTCAATCAGTTCTTATGATATTGGAGATTATGGATATGTTTACAAAAAAGATTCTATTAATACAAAAAAATATACGTATGAAGAGATTGATGAAATAATGAAGAACGGTTCTGGTAAATACATGGGAAAATGTGAATGTACTGTTAAATTTCTAAAAAACTTTTTTATACTTTCACAAAATGAATATGTGAAGATTCAAAAAGTTTGTAAAAGCTTAGATATGCTTGCTGTAGTAGAATTTACTATGTCGGGTTATGATCATTTATATGCTATTGTTGTTGATCATATTTCAAGACTTATTTATATTAATGATTTGACAGTTAAAAAAACCTTAAGAGAATTCAAGGCGGGAAATTCAATTGAAGAAGAAACATTTGATGATATTTTGGATGAACTGAATAATCCCAAAATTTACGTTTAGACGCATTAGGATGCAAAAAAAGAAAGGATGATAATTTATTATGGATAAAAACAGAATGATGGAATTGCTAAATGAGATTGTTAATTATGTACAAATTGGAAAAGACGTTTCAGAAACAATTGATAAGCTTTTGGATATGGGATTTACGAAGGAGGAATTAATTGAATATTTTGACTTTGATGAATGTGATCTTCTATTATAGTTTATCGGCAGAAACATATAAAATTTGAAATAATAAACAAAAAATTGATGCAAAAAGTTGATATATTTTTTGTATCAATTTTTTATTGAAAAAGGAGAAGAAGATATGGATTTTATAGATCAAGCAAAAGCAATATTAGAATCATCAAAGAAACAACCAGATGATATGTGTCAAAATGTGGATACGATATATTCAGATATTATGAAAAAATCCAATTATAAGATCGAAGGGATATCGGATAGCATTCTGGAATCGTATATAGCTGCAGAAAATAAGGCTGATTTTGAATCATTATTTTATTTATTGACAGGTGTAACGTTTGAATACTATTTACATAAATGCGAAGGAACAATACAACGAAATGTTGCAGAAACTGAGTTACGAATAATTCAGATTTACCTTTTTAAATCGAATAAAAGTAGAAAAAATTCATTGATTATACAAACAGATGCACCAAAAAATAAGATTCGGACTTGCCTTAGAAATGGTTATTCTTTATCTTTACTCTCGATGGATTGTGGTATTAAAAATATTGTCAATAATCTTCAAGAGATGGGATATATAGTTAGAATATTGTATGCTCCGAATGGAAAATTCGATAAAATAAAAAGATTTTCTTGTAAAGAAAAATATAATCTGGCTGATTATGATATGAAATATGTATTATATCATGAAAAAGTGGTAATGGAATTGTATAATAAAGTATTTTGTCAAAATTTAAAGAATCCAAAATCACTTACACTTGAAATTTTAGAAGGTACTGCAAATCAATTAGGAATTTTTGCTATAGAGATAAATCAATTTTGTATCTTAACAGATGATGCTACTAGATTTTCTTTAGGGTATCGTGACTTTAGAAAAATTGTGAATTATTATGGTTACAGGATATATAGAAAAACAACAGCATCAGGTGATGAGTGTTATCGGTTTGTATTCAGTGAAAAATTGTGGGAACATTATAATTGAAAGGAGGAATTGCGTAAAATGATTCTTTCAGTTGCAGAAGAAAAATATGATGATAAATTTTTATACTAAAATAGTTATTTGATCACGAAATGTGACATAAATGTAATTTGTGTATAATGTGTTAATTGTAAAAAATCATGCAAATTGCACATTTATTCAAGAATGATATTAAATATGTAAAAAGAGCAACCTTTTTGTTTTTGAGGTTGCTCTTTTTTTTGTATAAATTAAATTATTTTACAGTAACAGTCCATTTGAAGACATCTCCTTTTACCCAATGTCCGCTTGTTTTACTTACGATACAACTAATCGTAACTTTTCCCTTCTTTTTAGCGGTAACTTTATGTCCGCCTTCGGAATCTCCTTTTGTTGCTACAGTGGCAATGCTTGAATTACTACTTTTCCAATTTGTTGTTGATGGATGAACACCTCCATAACTTGGACCAACCCAAATACTTTTTCCTTTTTTTATAGAACAAGAACTTGTTTTTGTAACAGCTTTACGTACTTTTTTGGCAGTTATATTAATTGTAGCCTTATTTTTTAATGGACTGGCAGCTTTAACTACATTAGCTCCACTAAGTCCAATACCTGATACTGTTAGCAAGCTTAATGCAACTGCTGCCATCTGTTTCTTTACTCCTTTTTTCATTATAAATACCTCCTGATTCATTGTTTATATGAAAATAAAAAGCATAAAAAAAAACAGACATTTTGTCTGCTTGATCTATGCTTTCATTTTTCATTATTTAATTAAAAAATCTCAGACTTATCCCGATTGATTGGATTCTAATAAACTGTTATTATTATAACATATAAAATATAATTATAAAACAGAAAAAGAAAAAACCATCGAATAATTTTCGATGGCATCACGGCTGATGGCGGAACACGCCACTTAAACGTTAATTCAGACCCCGTGATTATACAGCACAGTCGCCTGTCTGCATACAAATTATAATATAATTTTGAATTTCTTGCAATACTGTGATTTAGAGTGTCATAAAAAATTTCAAAAATCGCATATTTAATATGAAGAGAAAAATTATTTTAAAAAGGAGTGAAGAACAATGATAATTTATAAAAATGTAGATTATGGTATTTATGCATATCAAATCGGTTTCTTTAAAGTAAAACGTATAGGAGAAATTGTGTGGTCAGATCATTATGATTCAAAAAATGAGAAGTTTTATTTGCGAATTGAAGGCTTCTATGTGGCAGAAGAACGTAGAAGACATGGACTTGGCCGTAAATTGTTAAATAAAACAATTAAACAAAATTTAAATGAAAATTATCCGTATATGATTGTTTATCCAAAAACCTTTGGTGAAAAAATATTAAAAGACAATGAAACTTTATATCGTATTTACGAACATCTTGGATTCTATTTTACAGAGGAAATGGTTGATCGTACAAAAGCAGATAACGAAATGCGGTATGATTTTATAGTAAAAAAGAAAAGAAGAAAATTCTTATACAGAACTAACTTCTTTTCCTATTTGTAAAACCAAAACTTACACTTACAGTATACTGTAAAATAATAATTTTGTGAATAGTTTGTGGACTGACTTGCAAATATTGGAAAGAGTTGTTATGATAAGAATGTAATATGACTCATATCTTTGAGAAACAATTACCTTTTGTATAGCGATTCGCTGGAATAAGGGGTGTCAGAAATGGCATCTCTTTTTTTTGAAAAAAAATAAATTTATTTTCTGGAAAAATATACGAAAAATGTGGATAAACCACGTAAACAAGCCATTTGTAAGTGATTTTGTGGATATTTTAATTGATTTGCAATTATTTTAAACCTGTTTTAAACTAATTACTACAAAAGGAAATAGTTTATTCAAAGAAAAGGAGAAGTATTATGAGACGAAGAAAATTAACAATCGGACTTTTATCTATGATGATGGCCGCAAGTGTAGCTTTCGGTATTCAAGGAAATGATGTACATGCAGCAAGTAAAAAACTTTCTGTTAATAGAGTGTACGAAAACGCAACACGAATTAATGGTAAAACTAGAAAGAAAAATATTGTAAGAGTTAAGATCGGTAAGAAAACTTACAAAGCAAAAGCTAACAAAAAAGGAAAATTTACAGTTAAAATTCCTCGTGTTGCTGCCGGAAAGAAATACACTTTAAAATCCTACAAAGGAAAGAAACTTTACAAAACAAAAAAAGTATATGTGATTGCAAAGAAATTAAAGATCAATAAATATACGCCAAACAGTAAATCTATTTCTGGTTACACCAGACCTTCTTATAAGGTTAAAGTAAAAATCGCTAGTAAAACTTATGTGAAAAAAGCAAGTGCAGTTACTGGATATTGGAAAGTAAAACCAGATAACAACAAAAAGATTGGAACAACGGTCTCTGTTAAGGTTGTTAACACAAAAGGTAAGACTGTAATAGAAACAAAAAAGCATGTCCATGATTATAAGGCAGTTTACAAGACTGTACATCATGATGAAGCTGGACATTATGAGACTGTTGAGGCTCCAGCTTGGGATGAAACTGTGCAGAGAAGACATCAGGTTTGTTTTGTTTGTGGAAGAGATAAAACGCAGGATTTTATTGATAGTATTAATAATAAAACTTATCCACAATTGCCAAATGAATATTTTACAATTGATGATATGAAAGAACAAGGATGGACTGAAGAAGCTGGATGGCCTCATTATAATAGTGATTATGCAATTTATAAAGAAATGGGAGTCAATCCTGAAGATATGAAAGATGTACCTCCATTTGGAATGTATCTTGCCTCTGGAGGTTGGGATGGACATTGTGATGGACATAATTATGGTTCTCAGACTGTTGATGTAACAGTACATCATGAAGCAACAACGAAACAGGTATGGAAAGTGGATCAAAAATCATATGATGAAAAAGTTTTGGTCGGTTATAAATGTGATTGCGGTAGTGTAAAAGAATAAATAATAATTCAAATAATGAGAAGGCAGCAGCTTGCTTTATGGGCTGTTGCCTTTTTTGTTGCCTGATATATTCATAAATATATTGGGCAAAATATATAAAGTAAAAATAAAATGTGGGAGTGTTACACAAATATGAAACAAAACGATATAAATTATTGAAAAATATAACATTTTATGTTAGTATATTCCATGAAAGTAAGTATACAATCTTGCTTTGCAAAAATGAAAGTACATTGAAAATTTAATATACATATATACAAATCCATAAAGTTGCTCTTATAAAATTTTATGAGAGAGGTGATATGTTATGTATCGAAATAGGAATCCTTGTAAATAAAAAAGAAAGCAGATTGCGGCTGCTTTCTTTTTAATAAATATAAGATCATATTTTGGTGGACAGCTCAAATCGACTGTTCGCCAAAATATACAAAAAAAGTATAACATAAATCAAATATTTTGAAAAGTATTTGTAAGAACGATAAAAATAAGGAGAGCAATATTATGGATAAGTATAAGATCGTGGGAAAACTCCGTCAGTTGTTTTTTGGATCTATGGCTGTCGTTATGTCTGCAGGTGGTGTTGTTGCTACAAACATGGCAAATGCCTTTGCGGCGGATCAGTCATTGGATAACAATGTCGGGGTGGCCGCTCGAAAATTGCAGTATGATGATACGGAATCATATGTATCTAAAAATGTAAATAAAAAAGTAGTAACATCCGAAGCGGATAAGTCTACGAAAGAAATCAAAAATGATTTAATTGAAACCGGATATTCTATCCGATTAAAACAGTTGATCGCAGAACAGTCTAAAATCCCAAAGGATTGTACAATTGATACATTATGGGCAAAATACAAAGATGCATTTATTGCACAGTATTCAACTATTGTAAAATTGTACAATACAAGTGATGATGCAGATTATTATGTTGCGAATCTTTCCAGTGCAAAAATCAATGGAATGGGAAGTATTTATGATGCAGCATTTGTAAAAGGGACAAACAATGCAAATCCAAATGTAATCAAAGATATTAAATTTGATAAGAAAACAGGATTAGCTTATATTCCTAAAAGTTACTTTGAAAAAAATAAGAATGTATTGATCACCGGACAGGTAATGTATGGTGGATCTATCAATAATCAGACAATTGCTATTGATACTACAGTTGATAATGGTGGAGAAGTAACAAAACAGTCTGTTGAAGCAAATGCATTTGATGTAACTGTGAAAGTTCCAATTACAACAAGCAAGAAAATGGCAGAAAAACTTAAAATGAGTGATTTTAAAGTTTTCTTAAATGGATCTGAAACAGAAATGAATCTGGATAAAGATGATACTGCTACATTTAATAAGAGTACCGGTGTGTTAGAACTTGCTGTATCTCCTGCAACTTTAACTTCTGTCAGAGTAGAAGTGAAAAAAGTAGGAGCTGTCAAATCTGTTGCACGTTTCTTTACAACAGATGTCAGTGCATCCGTGAAGAATCCGGATAAACTAAAGTTTGTTACAGACAAGAAAACAGGAAATCCGATCATTTTAGACCGTGTGGACCCAGCAAAGCTTCAGGACGGACAGGTGTTCGATTATAAATCTTCCATTCGTTACTTCTCAAAACTGAGTGATATGGAAGTTAATTATAATATGAAAGCAACTGCAGAAGCTCTCAGACATTCCATTAAATATCTGTATCTTCCAACCGGAAGCCAGAACAGTGGATGGTTCGATGTTTACGACAAAGGATCTGATTTTGGTGATCAGGATGGTGTTAATCAGAAAACAAACTTTGAAGATGTGACTTTTGGTATCGGTTTACCAAGCTCATCCTCTAAATACAAAGCAACTGCTTTAAATAAGAATAAAGCAAAGCTTGATTTTCATATGAAGGGTTCTTTCGTAACGAAATACACAGGAGATGATGCAACTTACTCTAGCAAGCATATGTTTGCCGGCGAGTGTGCCCACATCACAAATCCAATGGGTAAAGCGAAAGATGGCAAAGATGCTAAGATCCGTTTATCTGTACTTCATGTAGACCTGAAAGACCAGTATGTTATCATCGGACTGAACACACAGGAGATCAATACACAGAGTGGTTTTGGTATCTACAAGTTGAAGTTTGAGTACAACAAATCCGGTAATGTGCAGGTCAAGAAAACATCAGCGAATCCTTCCATGACAAACGGAAGCGGATGTTATAGTTTTAAAGGAGCTACATTCGGAGTTTATAAAGACAAAGCTTGTACTGATAAAGTAACAACATTAACTGCCGATGAAAATGGTAATACTGACACAGACGAAATTGATGTGGGAGATTACTTTGTTAAAGAAATTAATCCACCTACAGGGTATGCGAAAAATGATCAGGCTTATCCCGTAAAAGTTACGGAAAAGAACGACGATGATAACCCTGCCGTTGTAACCATTGCCGATCAACCAAAGGACGACCCTGTTAACTTTGAAGTCAAGAAAGTAGACAAAGAAACAGGAGAAACCGTACAGGGAGATGCAAATCTTTCAGGTGCAGAGTTTACTGTAAAATTCTATAATAACTTCTACAATAGTGCATCTGATTTACCTTCAAAAGCCACTAAAACATGGGTTCTTAAAACACAGAAAAACATGAAAGGAAATTATGTATTATCATTTGATGATAAATATAAAATTTCTGGTGATGATTTCTATAGAGATTCAGATGGAACACCAGTAGTTCCATGGGGAACATTGACGATCGAGGAAACTAAAGCTCCAGACGGATATAAAATCAAAGACAGTACCGTTTCTGTTAACGGGCAGGTCTTAAGTAATCGTATTTATTTCACAAGAGTCAGTGATAAAGATGGTGAACAGCCATCCAAAGTAGTTACAGACTTTACAGTTTCTGATCCAGCGAAGAAATATGGAATCCAGGTATGGAAAGTTGATAAAGAACTTGATAAGAGTGAAACCATCGGTGGAAAGGATCATAAGATCTCTGAAACCGGAACAACACTTGAAGGTGTTCAGTTCTCTATTATCAACCGAAGTGCAACAGCCATTAAATATGGTGATAAGACAGTGAATCCGGGAGAAGAAGTGACAAAGATCACAACTTCATGGAATTCTAATCTGAAAAAATATACAGCTCAGACTGATGAGAGAACATTACCTTATGGTACATATGGTGTTCAGGAAATTTCAAGCAGTCAGGGTTACAAAATGACAGATGGAACTGAAAAAACAGTTGTATGCCATGGTGCAGACGGAACAATGTATACGCCAGATTTGGATGCAAACTTAAAATTCCCGAACCAGGTAGTTCGAGGTGATTACTCTGTCAGAAAAAAATCTGATGAAGGAAAGAGTATCAGTGCAGCGTTCAAGGTAACAAATGAAGCGACTGGAGAAACCCACGTAATCGTAACAGATAAGAATGGAGAGTTTGATTCTACAGATAACAAACACTCTAAAAATACAAATGCCAATGACAAATTGTTAAAAGGCTATACAAAGGATACCGTTTTAAAATCTTCTGATTTTGATCTGGATGCCGGAGTATGGTTTGGACAGGGCGAAGATGGAAGTGTTGCAAAAGCCGATGATAGTTTAGGTGCTTTTTATTACGGAAAATACAAAATTGAAGAATTGCGTAGTGATAGTAATAAAGGACTGAAACTGATCAGTACAGACTTTACGATCACAAAAGATGGTAAAAAAATTAATGGCGGAACATTAACTGATGAATCAGAGCCAAGTATTGGTACAAAAGCAAAAGATGAAGCAACAGGAACAAATGTGGCTTCAGCGACAGATGATGTAACAATCATTGACACTGTTAATTATGAACACCTAGACAGAGGTAAATACAAGTTAACAGCAGTCTTAATGGATAAAGCGACAAAAGCAGCAATCCTTGATAAAGACGGCAAAGAAGTTACAGCATCCAAAGTATTTTCTAATACCACAAAAAGCGGAACAGTTGATGTTGAAATCAATATTAATGCAGCGGAATTATCATTAGCAGGTAAAGATGTTGTTGTATTTGAAACATTGACAAGTGAAACAGACGGAACAACGATTGCTGTTCATCATGACATTAATGATGAAGGACAGACAATTAAATTCCCTGAAATCAAGACAAAAGCATCTGATGCAACAACAGGATCTAATATCGTTGAAGCAAAAGAAGATATGAAGATCAAGGATACTGTTTCTTATAAGAATCTGATCAAAGGAAAAACTTATACAATGATCGGTAAACTTATGGATAAAGAAACAGGAAAGGTTGTTCTTGATGATGATGGAAAAGAAGTAACAGCAAGTGTGAAATTTACAGCAGATGCTGAGGACGGAACAGTTGATGTAATCTTTGAATTCTCCGGAGTTAAAACAGCTGGTAAGAAGATTGTTGCATTTGAAACTCTTGAATATAAGGGTAAAGAATATGCAGTTCATGCAGATATCAACGATAATGATCAGACTGTTCTTATTCCAAAAGTAAGCACAACAGCGAGCGATAAGAATAATGGAACACATATGTCTTACGCAGGTAAGGATGTAACAATCGTTGATAAAGTTGAAGTAAAAAACATCGTTGCCGAAAGAGAATATACTCTGAAAGGTAAGGTAATGGATAAGAAAACAGGAAATCCATTATTAGTCGATGGAAAAGAAATTACTGCAGAAAAGACATTCAAAGCAAACGGAGAAAATGAAACCGTAGAACTTGAATTCACATTTGATGCAAGTGCATTAAAAGGAACAACCACTGTTGTCTTTGAAAACTTATATGAAGGAGAAAACGAGATCGGTACTCATGCAGATCTTGAAGATGAAGGACAGACAGTAGAGATTCCTGAAATCGGAACAACTTTAATCGGTAAAGACAGCCAGATTCATGTGATCAATGCAGACGAAAAGATCACACTGGTAGACACAGTTAAATACAAAGGTCTTGAAAAAGGTCGTGAGTATAAGGTTGATGGTGTTCTTTACGATAAAGAGACAAAGCAGCCACTTGAAATTGATGGAAAACAGGTAACAGCAAGTGCTACATTCACAGCAGAAGCAAGTGAAGAAAGTGTTGATGTTACATTTGAATTCAATGGAAGTGATCTCGCTGGTAAAACACTCGTAGCGTTTGAAGAAGCCTATGATGTAGAAACCAACACCTTAGTTGCTGATCATAAGGATATTGACGATGGTGAACAGACTGTCGTTGTACCAAAGATCGGTACTACATTAACTGATAAAGACGGAAACAAGACAGTAAGCGCCGCAAAAGAAACTGTTTTAGTCGATACAGTGAAATATGAGAACTTAGAGGTTGGTAGAGAAGTTGAGTTAAAGGGTATCTTATATGATAAGAATACTCAGAAACCAATTATGATCGATGGCAAAGAAGTTACTGCAAGTGCTAAATTTACTCCGGGAGAAGCTTCTGGTACAGCACAGGTAGAATTTAAATTCGATGCTACAAGCATTGCTGGTAAAACAGCCGTGGCCTTTGAAGAAGCTTACGATGTTAAGACAGGAACATTGATCGGATCTCATAAGGACATTGATGATTCTGACCAGACAGTAAATTTCCCTGAATTACATACTACAGCAACAGATAAAGCCGACGGGGATCACACCGTTAATGCTGATAAGAAAGTCACTATCGTAGATACTGTGAAATATAAAAATGTAACACCAAACAAAGAACTGGAAGTTTCCGGTACCTTATATGATAAGGATACAAAGAAACCAGTCAAAGTGAATGGTAAAGAGGTTGCAGCAACAGCAAAATTCACTCCAAAAGAAGCAAACGGAGAAGTAAAGGTAAGCTTTACATTTGATGCAAGCAAACTTGGAGGATATTCACTTGTAGCATTTGAAAAGATGTTAGATGTTGAAACTGGAGCAGTGATCGGAACACATGAGGATATCACAGATAAAGATCAGACTGTAAAGGTTAAAGGAGTGAAGAAGACTCCAAAAACTACAAGTCATACATCTACACCTGGTAGTGGATCAAGTTCATCATCTGTAAAAACAGGTCAGAAATCCATCGTTCCAGTTGTAATCGGACTTATTGTAGTCGTAGTTGCCGGCGGAACAGCATTTGTGATCCGTAAAAAGCAGAAAGGTGACAAAGAACAGTAGATACAGTAAGGCGTTAGCCGATGGAAGAAAGAGGAGGGAATAATCTCTCCTCTTTTTTTTACGTTTATGAGGAATATTATGGATAACAAAAAATCAGATATTGTAAATAAAAGAAAATATCATCAGCCACAAGCGGTTGTAAAAGGAGAAGATGGGAAAATCATCAACATACTTAAAAACAACCATACAAAGGAGAAAAATAGTGAAAAAGAAATATGAATCACCAAGAGCAGTAGCCGATCTCTTTTATCCGGAAGAATCTATCAGCAGCTGTTATAATATCGCATGTGAGTATGGGATTATGGGTGGAGAAAAAGGAATTCATGCCCCAAATGCCTTCACACTTGATGGCGTAACAATTCCAGGAGATCTTGGAGCTGACGACACGCATGGAAAACTAAGTGCTGGATCAGGATGCGGTTGGGCAGAAAATCAGATTGCAGAAGTAGATTCCAATGGAAAAGTAACAGCTTTAAAAGAAGTAAATGTAATGAACTATAAAATTTTAGATTGTGATGTGATTAATCAAGATGGAGATACCGTATACTGGACTACGCAATCTGGAAAAAATCGATTATGGTCACATATGGGGAAAATCGGGCCTAAAAGCGGCAGCCATCCTAACATGTTATAAAGAAGGTGTTTTTATTGAAGTTAAAAAAGATATTATGGAATTTGTTGGTCCTGCTTATCATTGGATATGTTGGTATTTTAGCGTATCAGAATATCAGCCAATATCAAAGGTTTAAAGTAAATGGGCAATCTATGAATCCTACTTTAAAAGATGGACAGAAATTGATCATGAAGAAATTTCAGAAAAATGACAAGTTACATCGTGGAGATGTTGTGATCATTAAAGTGACATTAAAAGATAAAGAATATGATTTTATTAAAAGAGTGATCGCACTGCCAGGAGAACATTTAGAGATCAAAAACCATAAAGTTTATATTAATGGAAAATATCTGGAAGATGAAGGATCAACGATGGGCGAGGAAGATTGTGTGATTCCGGATGATTCTATTTATGTTATGGGAGATAACCGGGATCATTCTTTGGATTCAAGAAAACTTGGAACAATGAAGATTTCAAAAGTAGTTGCACGAAAAGTGATTCCAGAAAAGAAATTGTAGCTTGAAAAATATTCCAAAATCAGATATGATGAAGGTACTTAAAATCTGTACACTTATTAGGTACGAGAAGAGCATCCGTGATAAATGGGTGCTTTTCTTTTTGAGAATAATTTATATAAATTAGTAAAAATGGTTGATACTCCTAAATGATATCAAATTGGTATAAAATTGGTAACAAAATGGTAGTAAATTGGTATAGAAATGTTAGTGTAATCTTAAACTTAGTATGCTATAATATGAACAGTGAGAAAAAGGGTTCTCACTAATCTTTTTCCTGATTTGGAAAGAGGTTTTTATTAGAAAATTGAATATAGGGGCAGATTATGTCCATTTACGATAGAGATATTCAGAGAAATATCTCTATTTTTTTTGGATTAATTTTGTTCTAACATCAGTTTTCATTTTTATAGCATCCAACTCTAAAGATGATTTATCTGTGGAAGATAGGGTAGGTGATATAAAAATTTGTAACTTTATAATCTATTCATTTTTCATGAGGGAGGATAGTACAATGCGAAAGATTACAAGAAGTAAACATCCAGAAAAGCGTAGAAATACAAAATGGAATGCATCCGGGTCAACTCTTGCAATGAATCGTCAGGTTGTAGATACAGAAACAGTTGTTTATGCAATGATGTGTGCAATGATTGCAAGCTTGATTTTATCATCCATTTTACCAATGGTTTGTAATGCGGCCGGTGACTTTAGTTCACTTGCAAAGTCATTATCTACGATTGCATCAGACTTCTATACCAGTTTCGTTGCGAAAGCTATTAAATGGGGAGCTGGTCTTGCACTTGCTATTGCATTTGCATTACGTATCGGTGCACCTGGAAGTGAATTTGAACGTAGACTGCATGGATGGCCAATGAAAATCATTTTTGCTGTATTTGGAGTTGCAGTTGCTCCATCTGTGATCGAGATCATAAGTAAACAGTTATCTACTGCTGGCTTTTTCTCATTTACATTTAGCTAGAAAATATAAATAAGTTAACAAAATTCTTATCTTCCAAGGATTTTGAATACGCACGGAAGGGATCTTCTCTTCCGTGTTTTTTATTTATGAGAGAGTTAGAAAATACGATAGCTCTAAAAAAGACATTTATTTAAGAAAGGAGGAGCTGTCAGGCAGAGTTTTTTAATGCTGTCCGTATTTTGGCAGCGAAGAACAATTGGATTGGATTTTAAACGGAATATTTAAAACATTTATTGGATGGATTACAAGTGTACTTGATATTTACTTTTCAGCAATTTTGGGTGCATTAGGTGTTAATTTAAGTGTGTTTGAAAGTGTGTTTCCTTTAGTAAAAAAATTGAGCATTGGAATCATGGCAATTGCATTAGGGGTTGCATTTTATATTTTTATCTTTCAAATTTCAAAAAATCTTAATCCATCATCAATTGATGAAGCAGAATCGCCATTGAGTTTGTTAGCATCTTTTGCGACTGCTATCTTTTCAGTATTGGCATACAAACCATTATTAAATATTTTACTGTCATTTACTACAAGTTCTTTAACAGTTTTGCAATCAAGTAAACTTACAAAAATTCTAAAAAAAGGATTAGCATCTGACATGTTTGATTCATTTTATGATGCATTAGTAAAGACAAGTAGTAGTAAAAGCATCGTCGGAAAGGCTATAGATTCTGTAAAGAATACGGTTGGAAGTGTTGTCGGTACGCATATGCCAGAACAAATAGCTGCAATTATTTTAGTTGCATATATTTATTCTAAATTATATAAAATGACAAAAATTATGCTTCGAACATATGTTGGAGTTGGTATCTTGACCTACTTAGCACCGTTACCATTAGCATGTTTAAGTTCTCGTGCAACAAAAGGTGTTACAAAAGGATTTTTACAAATTTATATAGAACATCTGCTTAGCATCATTTTAAACTGTTGGTTTTTGCGAATTGTTTTAGATGGATTTGGTGCAATTAATTTTGATAGTCTATCAAAAATGCAATCAAGTATGTCAGGAATTCAAAAGATTATATCTGATATTATGACATCGCCAGTAGAAAAGAAATTTACAACTTTCGCTGTGATTATTGTATGGAGTATGATGATTGGAGCATTTATAGATTACGCAGTGACTATTAATATCTACATCGAACGTATGACTGGTGTTGGTGGATTGTCTATAGTTCCAAATGGTCAATCTATTAATCCATTTAAAGATAATGTAGTGACAAAAGCTGCAACTGGAGCTGCAGCTGCAGTTGGTGGCTTAGCAGGATCAATTGCAGGCACACCTTTGAAATCTATGAAAAATATGGCTGGAAAAGCTTGGGAAGAAAAACTAAAAAGTGAAGTTCAGTCAGCGAAAGAAGGAAATGGATTTTTTGGATTTGGTGGATCAGGCATAAATCCTACGAATCCATCCCCTGGTCCAAATGATGGAAATCCGAATAATGGAAATCCTAACAATGGATCTGGTGGAGCTGCGATGGGTGGCTCTAAACCATTAAAACAAAATGCTATTGATGGGAAAAAATCAATGGAACCATTTTCGCCAGCTGTGGAAAATGCCAAACAGGCAGGAATGTATTCATTACTACATAAACCATTGTCTGGAAAAAATGCTAAAAAGCAAATGGCAGCTGCAATGAAAGATAAAAATGGATTTATGGACCCATATGGTGAAGGTAAAGAATACCTTGACAAATTAAAGAATGGTAAGAGCAAAGAAGATCAGAATAAACTTGATAACTCCTTAGTATTTGATGCCGGAAAAGATGGTATGCAGATCATGTCAGATATAGAATCTGACGGAAAAGGAAAAATTACAGCTACAATGAATGGAGAAAATATTGAATTATTTAATGATGATGCTCAGGGATCAGCAACAGAATCAGGAAATCTTGATGCCAGTGTAGATATTGGTGGACAAACTATGAGTTACGATTCTAGCAAGTGCCCAACCTTCCATAAGATGATGGGTGGAATTACTTTTGATGAGTCAGAAATTGTATCAAGTGAAGCATCCAATAGTGGATCAATGGGTACAGTTGACAATAGTACATCATCAGGAACATATACATCTTCTGAAACAGTATTTGGAGGTGCATCAAATGATGTATTAGGTAATGAATCAGTTGGAGGGTTTGGTAGTGGTTCAAATCATGCACATAGCAAATCATCCCTAGATGATATTAATTCTCGTATTTATAATCCAGGTAGCAGTCAAACATATGATGATTTCACTGTAGGTAATAATAATGCTTCATCTTCTGGTGGACCATTAGAATCATCAAAATCTGGACCAAAGCCTTCTTCTGATGATAAAGATGTAAATACTGATCAAAGTGATATTGAATTTTAATAAAGGAGGCTGATTATGGCAGAGAAAACGGAAAAGGTTGGAAATGCAAAAGCAGCTGTCCAAGCAGCAAAAATCATACAAGGTGCAGCAACTGGTGGTCTTCCGGGTGCAGCAATTGCGACTGTTTCTGATCCAAGAGCAAGTTTTGCATTAGTTAAGAAAATAATAATTGCTGTAACCGTGATTCTCATGATTCCTACCGTAATTGCCAGTTCAATCCCTTCTTCTATTATTAATCTTATTTCTATTGATCAAACACAAGATTCTTCTTCATCTCAAGTATTTGAATCAAAATATGATGAATTTCTGACAGGGTTTCAAGAAGCCCTGTCAGATGATTTAAGTGAAGATATAGAGTGTAGAGAATTTAAAGCAAATGTCTGTGTATTAATATCTTATTATTCTATTTGGAAAGATAAAAAAATCATACCAATTTCAAATAGTAAATTGGTATCTGATTTTAAAAAGCGGATAAAAAAAGCAGATCTTTTGCGGATTAATAAAAAGAAGAAAACAGCAACATATCGTGGTGATGATGCATTTGCTAAGTATTTAAAGTTATCGGATGATGAAATCGAACTTGGAAAAGCTCAAGGTTCTGTTTTAGCTTCCATTATTGGAATAAAAAATGATGGAAAAGTCACGATAGATCTTTCATCTGTTTCGGATGAAGATGGTAGTGAATATTTGGGAGTTTCCGGTGCCGGAAAAACATACAAGCTTAGTAAATCAGATTATGAGACATTATGTAAAATCGTTGCACAGGAATGTTCGGTTAGTTATGATGGAGCATTAGCTGTTGTAAGTCATATGTGTAATATGGCTGAATATGGAGTTCCATATTATCGAAAACGGGGACTTATGGGAACGGCTAAAAGTAGTTGGTATCAGGCGTATACAAGTGGAGCATATAAAAAACGGCACCCAGCCAATTTTGTAAAACGTGCTGTAAAAGATGCAATTAATGGGAAAAGAAATATTCCTCCTTATGTATTAGAATTTGCTGCCGCTGGATCGGTACCTAAAAACTGGAGAAATTTAGAGGGAGAGCGATATTATAAGCGAATTGGTGATAATGATTATTTCTATAATATTCATGACAAAGAAAAATTGAAAAAACAAACCAAGGCTTATGAGGCTGCCTTATCGGGCAGTGGATATAACGGAGCAGTTGTCTACTATAACCAAGGTGATTCTCCTTGGGCAGAGCATGTATTCAAATCGCGTTATGGTTCAAACAAAATTCGAATAGCTGGTTGTGGCCCGACTTCGATGGCAATCTGTATTTCAACAATTACCGGAAAGAAAGTTACTCCAATACAAACATGTGATTGGGGTGCTAAACAAGGATTATATATTCCTGGAGGTTGGCATCATAACTGTACATATAAAATAGCCAAACATTGGGGCTTAAAATGTGAAGGACTTGATCGCAACAAATCAAAATTAAAGAAAGCTTTAAAACAAGGTAAAATGGTGGTTGCTATTATGGGACCTGGTCATTTTACATTAAGAGGTCACTTTATTGTATTATATAGCATATCTAAAGATGGGAAAAAAGTAAAAGTGGCTGATTGCGGAGGGCGAGCAAGAAACAGGTATTGGGATATTGATACTGTGTTTAATGAATCGAAAACTTGCAATGATGCTCACTGTCCATTTTGGGCTATAAGTAAATAATTGATATTGTAGAGGAAATACATTTATTTTGTATTTCCTCTTTTTTCGGAGGAAATTTTTATGATGAATGTAAAAAAAATACGGATTTTATTTATTGTGATGGTAATCACAATGATTTCTATTGCAGCTTGTGCTTGTAATAGAAATGGAAAGAAGAAAAAGCAAGCAGCAACAACTACTACTGAAAGTAAATCAGTTTATGGAGATGCAGATGAGGAATATGAAGGAAAATTTGATAACAAAATGAGAGACAGTTATGGACATGTCTTTAAAACAGATATTCAAAATTAACAGGAGGTATTAAAATGACAGAAGATAATAAAGATCAGTATGGTAGAAAAGATGAAAAGCTAAAAATTTATCGAATTCCACTGAATTTTAAAATTGATGCGTCTGTTTTAGGATTTACAATTGAGTGGAAACGCCTTTTTGAATCATTGGCAGTCGGAGCAATCTGTTTTCTAACAGCATTAATGATAGGCGGTATGTTTTCGCTTGATGCGAAAGTTATGCTTGGTATAGAGGCATTAGGTTTTATCGGTGGAACAGCAGCTTCTATGGTTGGTATCAATGGAGTATCCTTATTAGATTACTTATTAAGAATCTTCCATTTCATGAAAGAACGGAAGGTATATGGTCCTCCTGATGAAGCATATCGGGAACGATATGAATTGGAATTAGATAAAGAAAGAGTTAAAAATCAAAAAAATGTTAATACAAAATTCGATGATGCAAATAGTAAAAGCAGCAAGAAAAAAAGAGGTGGTAAAAAAGAAAAAGTTGATAAAAAGGCTTTAAAAATGGAAAAGAAGAGAAAAGCCTATGAGAAAAAGATTAAAGAACAGATGATTCGTCAGGGTGAAGACCCAGTAAAAGTTGCTTCATTATATATAGAGTTTCCTAAAAATGATAAAAACAAAGAAAAACAACAACCGAATAGTTCTGAAAAGAAAGATTATCCGATTTATCGATTAGGAAGAAATATTAAAAAATCAATACAGACTCAGATGTCAAGATATCTCGGAAGTAGCAAAAATATTAGAGATCAAAAAATTATTGACGGATATGAAATTCCGACACCATTCACGACGGCAGTAGATATGATTCCAATCAAAAGTATCTCAAATGGAGTTATCATTACCAAAAATAATGACTTTGTAAAGATAATAGAAATCAATCCTGTGCGTTACGATTTAAAAACAAATCGTGAGAAAAACAAGATCATAGAAAATTTTGCCAAATATCTTAAAGTTGCACCTAAATCAATGCAGATTAAGTCGATTAGTGTGAATGCTGATCTTTCTGGAATTATTAAAGATTCAGAAGAAATTATCAGTATGGAAGATAATGAAAAATGTCGTGTTTTACAACAGGATGAAATTGAATATTTAAAACAGGTAAAATCACATTCTGTAACAAGACGCTATTACATCATCTATAAAGTCGAAAATGTAGCTAATACAGTAGATGAATCCATAAAAGCAATTAATGTCTTAAATGGTTACTATATGACAGCTCAGCACTATTTGTCCAATTGTGGGCTTAGTATTAATGAATATTCAAAAAACCATTCAGAGAACATGCTGTATAACTTGTATACTATGTTGCACAAAAATAGTCCTGTATCTTGTTATGATTATAAGATGCAGACCAGTGCCAGGTATCTGCAGGGAATTCCTGAACCAAAGGTATTAAGAAATGTTCCAATTGCAGATTTCTTTTCACCTGTGACTGTAAATGTTTCAAAACATAAATATGTAAAATTAGATGATACATATAAGGCATATTTTTATTTGTCTGGAGAAGAAGGATATCGAGAATCTGTATATGGAGACTGGATCACGAATCTGACCAATTATGATGATACGATAGATGTTGATATCTTCGTTCGTAGAGAAAATAAAGGTATTGTAAAACAACAGTTAGGTTTTGCATTGCGTAATAATAAGAGTTCTATTGAACATTTAAAAGATACTGATGTCAGCTATGATAAACGTGTTGGTCGATTAATGTCTACATATTATATTAAACAGCAGTTAGATGGCGAAGATTTTTATTATATGAGTATTCTAGTTACTTTATCCGCTAAAAGTGAAGAAGCATTAATGTTGAAGATCAAAGCATTTAAAGATGAAATGAAGTCAAAGGAAATGCAAGTATATGGATGTGAATTTATCGAAGATACTGCATTTTTAAATACGCTTCCATTAAATACACTTGATCCTAAATGGATTGAGCCAAACGCAAAAAGAAATGTTTTAACTATGGGATTATCAGCATGTTTTCCGTTCTTTTCTAATGAAATATCTGATGCAAAAGGAATTTATATTGGACTAAATAAGGAAGATGGCAGCACAATTCTTTTAGATCTGTTTAACAGATCATTATATAACAATGCAAATGTATGTGTATTGGGTGGATCTGGTTCCGGTAAAACATATCTGATTCAGTTGATAGCCATGAGATATCGAAAGAAACGAATGCCAACTTATGTTATTGCTCCATTAAAAGGGTTTGAATGGAAAAGAGCATGTCTTGAATTAGGTGGTACATTCATAGAGCTGTCAGAAACAAGTTCTAGCCACATTAATATCATGGATGTAAGAGTTAGAGATACGAGTGCAGATGCAATGATCGATAGTGTAACCGAAAATAAATCAGCTATGTTAGCAAAGATTTCTGTATTAAAAACATTCTTTTCCCTGCTTACAAGCAATCTATCTCCAGCAGAACAGGATGATCTTGAGGGGGAATTAGATATTGCATTAACTAAGGTGTATAGAAAATATGGAATCACAGAAGATAATGACTCTTTGTTCGATGAAAATGGAAATTATAAAGAAATGCCAATCCTTGGTGATGTATATGAAGAATGTCAGAAGGATGATTATGAATGTATGAGTCCATTGTTAAAACAGCTGAAAAAGTTTGTCTATGGTACTTATAAAGGATTTAATAATCGTACCAATGTTAATCTGGACAATCTGTATATCGTGTTTGATGTTTCCACGATCGGAGCTAAAAATTTACTGCCAATAGTTATGTTCATTGCAACGGATTTTGTGTGGAGTAAAGTTAAGGAGGATCGTACACAGGATAAAATCGTACTGCTTGACGAAGTTTGGAAGTTAATTAATACAAATGATACAGTAGCAGAATATGTTTTGGAACTCTATAAAACTATTCGTGGTTATGGTGGCGGTGTTGTTTGTGCTACACAGGATTTAACTGACTTTACAGCATTGAAAAATGGTATGTATGGAAATCGTATCTTATCCAACTCCAGTGCTAAGATTATTATGAAAATTCAGTCTGAAAATCTAAATGAGATTCGAAGAGTATTCTCTTTAACAGAAGATGAATTTGACAGTATTCTAGCTATGAAAAAAGGACAAGGTATCTTAATATCCAATCAGGATAATGTCATGGTTAATGTTATGGCGAGTGAAAAAGAAGATCGCCTAATCACTACAGATGCAAGCAAACTAAGAGGGTATTATGGAGATTCCAAGCAAATAGAAAGAGAACAACAACGTAGAATTGCAGGATAAAAGAAAGGAATGTGATATTTATGATGAAACAGAGAGATTTTAAAATATCTCCTAGCCGTGGATTAAAAATACAGGAGACGATCAGCAATGAGCTGATTGGACGTTACAGACAGTTGTTAATGTCTCAATTATACAGCTGGTTTGATGAAGGGGATGGAAATGTTGTATATAGGGCGGTAACGAAGTTGCTAAAAAAAGGAGTATTTACAATTGTCCCAGATCCTAAAGATCAAGGAAGAGAACTGATCAAGGCAGCGTTTTATAGTCAGGTATTAGATAAAGAAATGCTTGCAGCATTTTGGGCGTTAATTTTTCTACGGAATATAAAGGCAAATGATGATGTTGCCTTAGTAACACATTATCCGGATAAAGGTGATACCTGTGCAAAAATCAGTGCCTTCTTTGAAGATTCTGATGCGGAAACACAGATTCTATATTGTAAACAGGGATTTGAGAATCGAGATTATGCGGCAATTCAGTTTAATGAACCGGATGAAGAAGAGTATCTTCCAGATCGGTTTGTGATTATCGAAAATGAAGAACAGATTCCTCATATTCGCTTTTCGAATATTGTTGCGTATTTGATGGTAGAAGAAGATGGAACTGTTTCTGTAGCATCTGATATCAGGAAAAGAACTGATAATAACAAAAAGGTAAAGATTAATGAAGCTTCAATTGATGCAGAAAATGAAGAATAATACAAAACATTATAAATATCACAAATTACTAATATTGTGCATGATGTGAAAATGCAAAAAATATATGTAAAGTGTGTGATTTGTGTAAAATACACACATAAAACATTATAAATGTAGAAAATGTAGGTTTTATATCTTACAGATATTACATATCATGCACATTCTAGTATTTATTGCGATATTTGTGTGCTATTTATAGATAAAGAAATATATAAAAGGAGTAAGGCTATGAAAGTAAATGTTAAAGAAGTTGATATTTTTAAAAAAATGGGGAATGATGATGGGGATAGAGAGGGAAGATCGCAACAAATGACACATCAGGCAAATCTAATTCTTCAAAAAGCGAATGATGAAAAGAGGGATTATTTGGTTCGAGCTTTAACAAAAAGTGTTGAAACAAATACTAAAATAAGAGGATTACTACAGACTTCCCTTAGTGAAACTGATCTTTCTTATTCTATTCAGATGGAAGATGCTTATACAATGGCTGTTCAAATGGTAAATGATCTAAGAAGAGTTATTCAAATTGGGGACGGTATTATCGTCAAAAATGGCGAAGCTAAGCGTTATGGACGTATAATTGAACCACTTGATGTTCCAGTTGAAATTCATTATATAAATGGTCTTTTCAAGATCCAGATTCCAACCCTTCCATCCAGAGGAATTAAGAAAGATTCTGACTTAAAAGCAATCGAGGATGCTGTACATAATGCTATTGAAAGGTTCTTTGAATATAATGTTGAAATAGCGGCCCAAGCACGCAAATTTGCTGGTAAAAAGTATGTAGTTCATGAGCAATATGTACTGCCAGTAAGTGAAACAATTGATATTGACAGGATCGATTTTTCTAATATTATTGATATGTTATCTATAGAATTTTGCTATGGATATGATGATTCAGATTATCTACGAAAGCATGTTCAGACAGTAAAAAATTGGGGAACCAGAAGTTATGCGAACCTGTATATTGTCCTAGAAGATGAATATAAAGAAAAGCTTGAATGGATTGAAAGGGATCTGTAAAAGGGGGTACTTTTTGTAATTAAAGTGCATGATCATAATAAGAAAAAGAGGGTACTTTTCTGCTGTAAAAGGGGGTACTTTTCTGTCCTTAAACGGGGTACTTTTTACGTTAAAGGGGGTACTTTTCTGTCCTTAAACAGGGTACTTTTTGTACAAAAACCGAAAAGCAGAAAAGTACCCCCTTTTAGTGCAAAAAAAATAATTAAAAATCCAGTAAAAATGCGGGTTTCAAGACTTTTAATATGCCGCCAAAGAATCGAAATACAGCCCTTACAGGTTCATAGCCTTTACATCATTAATCAACATAAGGAAAAGAGGGCGAAAGGCATGGGTTGAGAATAAAACGAAAACGGCAGCAAGAAAAATGGAAAATGGGGATGATAAGCAGGAAGGAAGGCGTGATAAATGACTGATACAGAAAAGAGAACAAGGAGAAAAAGAACGATGTCAATGATCGGGACAAAGGGGTATTTTCTCAAGATCATTGCAATGTCAGGGGCGATTGATCTGGAAGGGATCAGGATATTTTACCAGACTCATAATGGAAGAAGAGTTAAGGATAAGAACATGAAAATATTAAGGGAGAATGGATATATACAGAAGGCTGTCTTTAGAAGAAAAAGCTATTATCATCTCACTCAAAAAGGAAAAGATATTGTACTGGCAGGAGAGGTCAAGAATACCTTGGACTGCTCGGAATATCTGACAGGAAATGTTGTCACAAACATAATGCCGTTATCATACAAAGACAATAAAGATAAAGTGCAGCGATGTATTTACCAGGGGCGGATATTAGCCGAGATGTATCAAGGAAGGATACCGATATTCTGGACGGATAAAGAAGATATCTTTAAAAATGAGAAGAAAGTAAGATATGTTTTGGAGCAGAGGATGGAAGAGGCCGGCAGTAAGAAAGATACTTTGATGAATATGGCAGAATATGTATCCGCAGCGAAGCGAAGCGAGTTGGGATTGGATGATGATGCATGGGAGAGGCATGAATATGACAAGAGATATGGCCTCTATCTATACGGAAGAGAGGAAAAGAGTCTGGCGACATATTATCCTGTCATGGAGATAAAGAATCACAAGAACCCTGCATTAAAGCAGAGCCGGGCATTAGGATGTCTAGTAGTAAAGAAAAATGCACCGTATGCAATATATTATATGGATGATAATCTGATCCGTTGGAAACCAAAGGCAGAAGCAGATATGAGGAAATGGGTAGGAAATGCTTGCGAAAAGCTATTTAAGGGAAGGTATCAGGGAGACAGTGAATTTGTCAGAGGATTATTCATCGTAAAAAACTACGAAGTTGTCTATCGAATGATCATGGAAGAAGAACAGAGCCGGATCAGAAGAAATATTACATTGGATAATCGAGTATACACGCAGAATCACTATACAACACTGGAAGATATGGAATTTTATTATAATCCTGAATTAAGTGTAAAGATCATAGATGAAATAGTGAAAAGATATGGGATAGAAAACCGTAATGGACGTTTTATATATAATGGGATGAGAGCATGGTTTGGCTTTCGTGTTTCATCTTTGGATATAGAACAGATGAAATCCGGATATGTTTTTTGTATGCGAAGCCAAGCGAAGCTGTATGAGGGATTGGGAATGTATCCAATAGAGATTAATGATATTGTGGCAGCAGTAAGAAATGCTTAATATTGTTGCAATAGGGGAATTATTTAAAACCTATAAATGCTGCGAAGCTGATTGTACGATGAAATAAATTATGTTATAATTTTTATGATGAAGTCAGTAGGTGATAATACTTACTGGCTTTTTTTGTTTTTATTTTAAGGTAAAAACGGTTGTTTGCATATCGAACATACCAAACTTGAACAAATCAGCGGTAAATAATGCTTATGATGAAACAGAAGGGAGATTAACAATGTTTAAAGTTCAACGAGTATTTAAGGATGAATAAGGAAAAGTTGATCATATTTCTGAACCGATTACTGTTTATGAGATAAAAGGAGAGAAATGGAATCTACAATTTTTAATTTATGATTATTGTAAATTTGAGTGGAATTGGGTAAATGCAGAAAATTATGTTCCATATGGATATGAATCTTGGATGATATGGGGAAGGTGAAGCATTATCAATGAAAGATGACATATCATAATCAAATAAATTGTTTAATTCTAAAAGGAGTAATGTCATGAAAGAAAAGAAAATGTCAAAATCAGTTTATGATGATTTCCAAGAAAGAAGCGAAGCGATTGGATCAAAAGGTGTTGTCGTTAAAGCGAGACTTGTTGGAGAAGGTAAGTCATTTTTAAGCCAAAATATGACGTATTGTCCAAATTGTGGAGATCTTGTGCATTTTACAGTGCAGGATGAGGTGCTAGAGGAAGAATTTAAAGGAGTTATGAACAAAGAAATTATGATTAAATTTCCATTCCGTGTAGGGCGTTGTAACGAATGTGGTCATGAAGTAGCGACCGACAACGAATATAATTTTAGACGTTCGGATGCAAAATGGAAAGCATATCGAGAACAAGAACAGAAATAATATATTGGAGTAGAGAAGAAGGAAGGAAAACAAAATGACGAAGATCGTTGATATTGAAGATATCAGAAAAAAGAGGGAGAAGAAAGAAATAGGAATTCCTATTGAGAATATCAATAAAAAGGAATTGAAAAGACGAGGTCATGAGATTGGAGACATTCTTGGATGTGATGAGAAAGGGGAAGAGATCTGTGTCCGAAAAGGAAAAGGGAACCTCTATGTAGACGGGGACATGGAAAAAGAACAATTGTTTGATTTTATGAGAAGTCAGATCTATCAGAACATACAAAGAGGAGATTCCATGGTGATCGTAGATCTCGGAAGCAGGATATATAAAAGAGAATTATGGATTTATCTAACAATTCATGGGTATCGGGTAGACAGTTACAATATGGACTGTATGACTGAATCTGACTGTTTTAACTGCTTGGATGGATTAGGAGCAGAGAATGAGGAACAGATCGTAATGATTGCAAATGACATCATTGATGACCAGAAATATAAGTTCATGACATATCCAGTAGAAACCGCCTGTAAAGCATTGTTGTCTGCGGTTCTGCTTGCATCATTAACAGAAATGGAAGAATCGGACAGAAATATGTTGGAGATCGCAACGATCTTTCGACTAGGTGTTTCAGGAACAATGTTGGATAAGATTCTGCACGTGATGTTTGAAGAATTAGATGAAACGAGTTCAGCGAAGCAGTTATTTGCAATGTATAGCGAAGCAGAGGAAGGAATCAGGATGGAAGCCATTCAAAAGATTGGTAATGCATTGGCGGTATATGAAAAACGAGCGAATGGTAGCCTGTGTGATAATTTCCGTACAAACCGATACGACATGGAAATGCCTGTCAAAGAAAAGTCTGTATTGTTTATTGAATCTGGACAGCTTCCAGAAGATAAAGTGTTGTTCAGTGTATTTATGGAGAGACTATATGATTCCATGTTAAAGAAAGCAGAGGAACGGCAGCAGGATGTCACAGTGATGTTGTTGGATTATCCGTATTATGGAGGACTCTGTGGACTGGAAAAATATATGGAAGAAGGTCCAGAGAAAGGAATCTGTACAACATTGTATGAGGATGATCGAAAGCTTGATGGAAGCGGCTATGCACCGCATCTGGTAGAACTGTATAGCCTGTGTGATATTTCAGTATGTATCAAAGATACAGAAATTCCTTTGTGCGAGATAGAAAAGTGCGAAAATCCGGTGACTGGGGAGTGTTCAAAGAGAAAAGATGGGTTATGCTACTATCCGGCTACAAGGAACCAGTGTAAGGAATTTATTATCGGATATGATCGTGACAAGGAAGAAGCAATGTTTGTAACAGGGTATCTTTACAATCCAGGGGATCATCCATATAAAATTCCGGAAAATGTAGAAGAACTTCTAACGATGTGGAGCGAAAGTAATTCAACGACAGCTGCCATAGACGAAGAAGAGGAAGAATTAATAAATAAGTGGGGCAAATTAATCTGTATTGATGTAGATGATCTGATTGAAATCAATGATCTGATCAAAAAAGATGGCTATGACGCAGAAGGATTTCAATTAGAAGAAGTGCCACACCCAAATGTATATTGCTTTGTTAATCATGAAAAGAAGCAGTGTTTTGATGTTGTGAGATTTGCGGATGGTCCGTGGAATTTTTCTTATCTTGGATATGAAGATATAGGGGATACTTCCGTATTGGTAAACAAGCCGGCGGATTCCATCAAGGATGCAATTGAGAAGTATAAGGATGTTGCAGGACAATTTGTATAGTTTATATTAAAGTCAGAGAAAGGCAGAGATCATTTTTGAGGTCTCTGCCTATTTTATTGGTCATGGACCAGAAATAAGGATTGTACAGATCATAAATATAATGGTGATCAACGTACAATCTTTTTTCATATCAAAATTTAGGAATGCGAAAGGAGAAAATTTGTGATTGGAAACGTTAATACATACCTGACTAATCCAGGCAGTAACAATCCCCAAAAAGTAATTGATTATTATTCAAATTCAGACTTTGAATATAATATTCGCGTGGGAGACTATTGTAAAGTCACATTAGACAGCAACCTACTTTACTGGATATCAGGCATTGTGGTTGAAATTGATGAAGAAGAGAATGCTTTTTCGATAAAGGATTCTAATGGTAGTGTCACTAAAATTTCTTGTGACAATATCTGTGATATACAGTCCGGAGAAGAATTGCAGGATTGCTTATAAATCATATAAGAACAGGCTCACAAAAAGGTGAGATTAAGAAACTATAAAATCAAAAGTAAAGGAGTAAAGAAGTATGTTAGAAACAGAATTTTTATTTTTTCAGGGAATGAAGAAAAGAATTGACCAGAGAATCAGTGAAGGAAATTACGATGAGGCAGCAGTCAGTATGCAGAAATGCATGGAGTACATATTAAATAGTCTTGATGGTAGAAACAATGATTATCAGAAAGTTTGTGTATTGTTTGAAGTTCAGGCAAGGGTTATGGAAAATCATCCTCAATACCCTTTTTATTGGCATGAATGGGAAACAGTCATTAAATATTGTGATCAGCAGATGCATTTGCAAGGAAAACCGATTGATTTAGAACAGTTAAAATCAGATACTGTAATTGCACATCAAATGTTTGAAAAAATTGTACAAGATTATCTCAATCATGGAGATAGTGTTATTTCTAATAAACTTAACAATGAACATAGACCAGAAAATCAAAGACCTCAACAAAAAACTAAATGGCAGTCACCCGAAACGAAAATCATTCATCCAGCAGAACCTTCCATGCAAGAAAGATTCAATCGTGCATGGAAAAAGGTAAATGATGAAGAAGCGGCAGCAGGTGAGACAGATGAAGGAGCTCTTGAAGGAGCAGTTAAATGCATGATGGAAAAATAAAGAAGGGAAGGGCATTTCTATGTGTAAGAAGATAGAAACAAATGAAAATTTCTTTTCACTAGGAGAAATTTTAGTTAGAGAAATTAGTCCAGAACTATTAAAACAGGAATCTGAAACAGGAGATATTCTTGGATGTAATGCAACAGGAGAGAAAATTTTAACGACAACAGGATATGGGAACCTAAATGTAAGAAGCAGCAATTTGTCTGGCAGGGAACCATTGATTGATTTTGCACGAAATCAGATATATCAGAGAATACGGAGAGGAGATTCCATTGTAATCATTGATCCAGAACGAAGACTCCATACCAGAGAAATGTGGATTTACTTAACGATTCATGGATATTGCGTAGACAGTTATGATCTTGACTGCATGGATGGATCATGTTGTTTTAATTGTTTATCTGGATTTGACAAAAAATTAAGAAAAGAAGATTTAGATCTAATCCAAAGGATCGCAAATGATATTATTAATGATCAGCGACATAATGTTCCTTTTGCAGTAGATAAAATTTCTAAGATATTGTTATCTGCAGTTATGATAGCTGCGATTACAGAGATGGAGGAAAAAGATCGAAACATGGTGGAAATTGCAACAATCTTTCGATTAGGAGTTTCAGGTATCATGTTAGATAAAATCCTTCATGTAATGTTTGATGAGATAGATATTTCTCATCCTGGTAAGAAATTATTTGAGATTTACAGCGAAGCACCTGTCGGAATTAAGTTATATGCAATTCAAAGGGTTGCTGATGCATTGAAAGTGTATGAAGATTATATAAGTGAAAACTTTAAGCTCCATCAATACGATATGGCAATGCCGATTAAACAGAAATGTGTATTGTTTGTAACGCCGGGAAAAACTGCACAGGATAAGGTTTTGTTTAGTTCTTTTATGGAAAAGTTATATGACATGATGATAGCAGCAGCTGATCTGAATCCGAAACATCCAAAGGTTCAGGTTGATCTCTTTGATTATCCGCTTCATGGAGTCATTGAAGGTTTAGATGATTATATGAAATATGGAAATGATAAAGGAATCTATACTACTCTTTACACAGAATGTAAGGATATTGAAACTATTGATCAAGAAGAGTGTATGGAGCATATCAATGAAATATACGATCATTGCAAAATAGACATTCTGATCGAAGATACAGATTCTTCCCTGCATTACACACATAAATGTGGAAATACAACCATCGGAGAAGAACCAGAGATTCCAGGAATGTCATGTCATTCTAATGATCCAAAATATCGTGAGATTATAAAATGCAAAGATAATGAAGATGCAATCGAATGTCATTGTTATATGTACAGATCAGAGAATCATCCTTATCCGATTCCAGAAAATACAGAGGACCTATTAACGATGTATAGTAAACGGAGATAACCAAATACCAATATAAAAATAGCGGGCTTTTCCTTTTATCATGAGAATTACCGCTATTCTTATATTGGCAAACAATACATAAAGGAGTATTGACATGAAAAAAGATAATATAAAGCAAAATTTCCGTAAGCCGGTTGGACGTGATCTGGAAATCGTATCAGAAGATATGCTGAAAGAGAAAGATGTAACAGGGAATATCATTGGATATGACAAGTTATATAATCTCATCATCTTACAGAGGAAGAATGGAAATTTATATGTTGAAAGTGGAGCTGGAAGAAATCCGATTTATGATTTTGAGAAAAATCTGATTTATCAAAGTGTAAGAAGAGAAGATTCCATTGTGATCACTGATCCAGAAAGAGAAATCTGCACAGAACAAATGCAAGATTATCTAATGAAGCATGGATATGCTATTAAAATCTACAATGCGGAAAGTATGAGAAAAACACAGGATATGATATCTGTAGATTCTCTTACAAAAGAAAAAACAATCTGGTTTATCGTTACCAGACAATATCATAAGGATCAGTCCGTGTTTCGTACATTTATGGGAAATTTGTATAAATCTCTGATCACATCTGCTGAAAATGCGAAAATGCGAAGCAATGTTCAAATGATTCTTTTTGGATATCCGATGTATGGAAGAATTGAAGGGATTCTTGAATATATGGAACATGGAAAAGCGGCAGGGATTTATACGGCTATATGTACGAAAGACTGGATAATGCGTGGTCCGGCAGACAGAGAATGGTTGAAAATCAAAAAGGACAATGAAAAGTACAAAATATGTCGAAATAGTGACATAACCATGTATGTTGGATTACGTGGATTTTTTGATATTGATGATGGCGAAAGTGATCCATGGAAGGATAAGACATACGAAGATTTTTATATTGGCGGCTATTTTATCTCAAGATATGAGCAAGATGCTGGTATTTATTATAAGAATTCCAAAGGCGAAAAAATAGAAGATGCTGGATGTAATCAATATATGTCTAAAAAGAATCCCTATGGAATCCAGAAAACATGATTATAAAAATCGTACTCTGGCAGCAGCAAGATTAAGAAAGGAATTAGAAATGTTAAGTGATAAGGTAAAAAAGTTAATGAATTTTGGTCCACACTTTCATATCTGTGATGTATCTGAAATCACAGAGGATCATATCCATTTGGAAAGTTGGAACCATGATATTAAAAAAGAAGAATTTGTTGAGATTGCACGGTTGATTGAAAAGGATGGATATGACATTTAAGGGTTTGAATTAATCGAGATTCCACATCCAGAAGTCTTTTGTTTCGCTAACTATGAAAAAGAAGAATATTTCGATGTTATAAAGCTGAATGGCAAATGGCAGTTTTCTTATTTAGGATATGCTAAAGGTGATGGTAATTCTAAGACTTTGGCTAATTTCCCAGTAACTTCCATTGCAGAGGCTGTTGAGAAGTATCTGGAATCTTGGTAATGTTAACTATCAATACGTAAAAATGAATGACAAAAGAAAGTTATAAAATACGCAGGCAAAAACCAGTGGCTTGTCATGGGTTCGGTCAGGATACACAACACGAAAAGAGGCTTTCCTTTTGTAATTAACACAATTATAATTATTATTGGCAATCAATAATAAAAGAAAGGTGTTTTTCAAATGTATTATATACTTGACGGAAAGAAAATCAGAGAGCTTATGGAACAGCAGAACATGAATGTATCAAAATTGTCAGAGCTATCAGGAGTGTCACAGAGTTGTATTCGGAATATTTTAAATGAAAAAGCAATGAGTACAAGAATCAACACTGCAATGCATCTGGTAGGAGCATTAAATATGGATGCTGAAACAATAACCTGTGAAGATCTGCTAAAGCTAATAAAAGAAGTAAATGTATAAAAAGTAATTTGGATCATTATAATAATTTTTAAAAAGAGAAGGTTTTGAATCTTCTCTTTTTTTGATGCAAATTATTTTGACTATTTTCTGCTATTTTTTCTAATGTTAATAAAATAGTATTTATATAACGTAAAAAACCTCGTATTTTTACGAGGTTTTTAAATAATAAATGTATATCATTATTGATGCCCTATAGGCGATATTTAGAAAAAATATTTTGTTTGTATGTTTATTGTATCAAATATTATGCTTATAGTCAATAAATTAAGAAAGTGAGGTAAAATAATGCACGGTGAAGAAGTGATAAATGAGTTAGGTGAAGAAATATCAAAAGGGAAAGGATGCATTGTGTTTGATTTTGCATGTTATTTTCCATATGCCGATCAAGACTTTCTGATATTCAAATTTAAGCTTGGAGAAGAAGAATTAGAGCCTTATAAATATAATCATCGATATCCTAATAAAGATTATGTGACAATCTCTAAGAAAATGGGGAGAAGGGTGAGCAGAATCGGATACCCAGTTTTTGTAGATCTTAATGAGGAGTATTTCTTTATACTTGAAATCGAAGTTGGAATAAAGGACTACAAAACAGTAAAACTTGATTTTCCTGTGATTGTAAAGCTTACAGAGGAAAAACCTGTATGCAATCTTGGATTTCGTTTCAATTTCGATGCAGCAACATTTCAATTTGAAAGCTATTATGAGCATGAAAATGATGGTATCATTGGACATAGACATACAATTTGGACCAATAAGGAGGATCATAATATTGAAAATGCAATCGTCATAACACCTTTAATTCAAGTGAACCCAAAGAATGGTGTATATGTAGCAGAAGTGTTAACTCCGCATCCACAAACATTTGAACATTTTATGTGTTGAGAAAAAATAAAAAGGCTTGGAAAATCGTTCCGAGTCTTTTTTGTATATGTAATTTTTATGAAATAGTAAAGGAGACAGCAGAATGGATAATAAGATTATTATATCAAAATCAAAGTTGATAAAGAGTTTAAACTTTTCCGAATCCAATAGGCTTATTTTAGGAACATCTGGTGAAGGACAACCTATACATTGGAAACGTGAAATGATAATGGATGAATATGCCAATATCGGGGCTGCAAAAATTTCAGATAACGATAAATGGATAGTAATAAACAGCGATTCCAACGAGCTTACTTTTGTACCAAAAGATAAAAACGATACGGAACTTGTGATCTGCAAAAATGTTTGTTTGAAAAAAGACGGAGAAGATACTCATGTTCTATTGATTTTTCAAAAAAGCGGTGAATTATTATCTAAGGCAAGAAAATATATTAAAAGCAATAATGATAGGTTTTATAATTTAGCATTGGATCTGCGGCCAGGTGTAAAAGAGCAAATCAATCAAGAAAGTGATGTGGAAGTGCAGCAGTTGATCGATAAGATTTTGCAAGTGGAATCCGAAGAAGAATTGTCTTTATATGATCGAATAATCGCAAGATTACTTCAAAGTATAATCCTTTATTTCTTGGAAACAGGAAGAAACGATGGACTGGCAATCAGGATATTAGACACATTGCTGATAAAAGATGTAGATGTAATGAATCTAGCATTTATAGGGTTTAAAAATGACAGCGAAGCAATGAAACAATGGAATGTTCTGACTGAAACATTAGATCGTCATATGCTGAAAAGTATATGGGATAATGCTACCAAGTATGCTTTAGAATATATGATAAAGAATGTAATGAAATTGGAACAATATAAAAAAGAACATACCGTATTATATATAACTGGTTCGGAAATGAGTTCAGATCTTTATATGTGGTTATGTACGATTATGACAATAGATAAATTTATACAGGCATGGGAAGATTGTCCTAACTATTCTGAATATCACGAATATTTAAGAGAAAGATTCTCAAAAAGAAAGAAAAGTGATCCATTATCTTGCTTTCTTAAAGCTGAGAATATCAGGATCGAACATATTGTTTTTGCGGATCAGATGAAAAATGCAGATCGTCATGTTTCAGAACAGACGGTTAATAAACTGATAAAGGATATGAAAGATACCATTTTAGAAGATTTATTGGATGATTGGATAATTTGGAAAGTTTGTGATTTTGAAAATTATAAAGGGATTGCTAATGCGAAATATTCTTGTAAGAAAATAGGATTTAGTAAATACATCGCATCGATCAGAAAGGAAAATTTACAGGAAAAGCAGAAAAGAATTGCTAACATGATAAGCATAAAAGAAGAGAAGAAAATAAGAGAAAGTGCAGATACTTTTAATCAATATGTTGGATGTGAAGATATACTTTTAATACGAGCATCTGTACCATCTTTTTATATGTGTTATTATGTGCAGGAATTAAAACAACATGAAATGATTGTTGAAGCTAAACCGGATTTCTTTAATTCTTTATATTGTATAGATATCTATATTAAAATAAAAAAGGATTAATGAAAGAAATTGTGAATACTGAAAAAGATGTTATTAATTAAACAAAATAAATCATAAAAAGTTTTCTGCATTTTATATAGTAAAATATATTTTATGTGTAATTTGTGCTATAAACATATGTTTGCTATAATTGTAGCAGTGAGTAATAATTTTCATATTATGTATATTAAGGACGGAAAGGAGAAGTATATTTCAAATGTTCTAGCTATAAATTTTTACACACTCGCAAATTGATTGTTAAGGAAAGAAGAAATGAATGAAAATGTAGAAAAACGAGAAGCAATTATCAATCCTGAAATATTACCAGAAAAATTAAGTGTGATCATAAAAGACGAAGATGGAAAGCTGTATGAATCTACGAAAGATAATCTGAGACAAAAAGGATACAAAATTAAAGAGTTAGAATTTAAAAAATTCATAAATTCTGATACTGATATTCAAAGACAGATTGAAGATATAAAAACGATTCGATCAGAAATATTAGAAAACGCTACTGCGGAAATTGAAAGTATTGATTTTTTACAAAGAGCCAGTGATAATCTAAGAAGCAAAGAAGATTCGAATGAAGAGCTGATCGAATTATTACTTCCTTCACTTCTTTTATTGCACATGGAAATGAGCAGCTACTTACGAGAAGAAGCGGAATGGTCACAATTATTAAATAATAAAACTGCTTTATATGTGACAGGTCGAACTTGTGATCATGGAGAATATTCTGTATTGTATGCAATATTAAGTACATATTACGAAATGATAATGAAAAATCATATCGTGTTTATCACAAATGGCAACATTAAATAATATACAATAGAAGTAAAAACAAGGAACAATTTATCCACCGATGAGTTGTTCCTTGTTTTTTACAAGATAAATGTCTAAGAATTACAGTTATCATCTAAAACAGCGATTACTTAATCTTAAGCAGATTAAAGACTAAATATTATAACATAATTTAATACAAAAAACTTGGTTTATAAAACATAATTTTTTATTACAAAAGGAGATAAACTTAATCATTATTTCTAGCAGTGATCATTTTTGATCGCTGCTTTTTTCTTTGTCCAAATTTAAAGAACAGGTCCGTGTCAGAGACGGAAGTTCCGGTCGGAACAGCAACTAATCAATCGAAGATTCCATGGAAGGAGGTCTAAAAGAATCTTCACAGAAGCAGAAAGGAAGGACAAAGAACATGAAATTTAATGATCAAAAAGAAGTAGAGATCAAAAGCACAAAGAAAAAGGAGGAAAAATCAGAAGAAAAGAAAAATCTGGCAGCAGGAGATGTCAAAGATGCTCTTGTTGGCGGAGTGAAAGGATTTTATACCGTAAAAGACAAGAAATTACGGAGAAAAAGAATCCTTCTCACAATAGGAGAATTGTTTCTGGTCTATATATCAGGAATGATCAGTGTGAGTTATCAACCGGCGAAGCTGTTTGGAGAAAAAGATTACAGTTTTTTTAATTGTATTGGATCATTTTTCTCATTTGTGGGAATCGCAATCTTCATCTTGTCTAATGTAGTGGCATATTTTGCGTTCCACTGGTTTCTTGAAAAATCAGGGCGTGGAGAAGATTATCGGATCAGTAAGAACGGAACTTACGGAACAGCAAAGTTATTAAATGACACAGAAGATGAAGCAGAAGCTTTAAAGAGGATTCCTATCGATCAGCTGGATGATCCGGAAATTGATGGAAACATTCTTGGATACATGGAAGATACGAAAGAAGTTATTGTGAAGGATGTTCATGGAAATGCCAACCGAAACATCGCGGTATGCGGAGGTCCTGGTACCGGTAAATCACGTACTCTGGTACGTAACATCATCTTCCAGTGTGTAAGACGTGGAGAGTCTATCTTTATCACGGACCCTAAAGGTGAAATGGCCGAAAGTATGGCAAAGTATCTGAAAAAGAATGATTATATTGTAAAATACTATAATCTAAAGAACTTTGAAGCTTCTGATTCCTTCAATTGTTTGCAGGGACTGAATAACGAAGAGGGCCATGCTTTTATTAATGTACTGGCTGATATTATCATGAAGAATACAGCAAGTATGTCCGGATCTGGTGGAAACGCAAATGCGGCACTGAATCTTTTGATCGCATTGATGCTGTTCGTTGTAACAGAATTGCCGGAAGAAAACCAGAACATGGTAGAACTCTATAATCTGATCACGTTAACAAATCCAAAAGTATTGGATGCGATCTTTGATGGATTGGATGCAACACATCCAGCAAAGAAACCATATCTGATCTATGCTCAGTCTTCTGAAAACTTCCGTTCCAATATTACAGCAGACGTTGCAACAAGACTGTTAGTATATGCTCAGGAAGGTGTTCAAAGTATTTCAATTCACGATGAGATCGATCTGACATTACCAGGAACAGAAAAATGTGCTTACTTTATTATTACACCGGATCAGAACTCTGCGTATGATTTCATGGCTTCATTATTTCAAGCGGTGGCTTATAATAAGCTCGTCAAATATGCAGATGATAAAGCTAAGGGTGGAATCTTACCAGTCAAAGTGCAGATGTTGTTAGATGAATTCCCAAATAGTGTGACGTGTTCCGCATCACAAAACGGTAGTAATAACCGACAAAAATGCGGCGTAATTGTATTTATTCAATATAAATCTGATTGCGAACTATATAATCAATTGTTTCAAATGATGGGGTAACGCCCGGAAGGGAACACGCTAAACCTTCGAATAGCGTCAAGTGATGTAGACATTTGAGGTTATAAGCTCGGAGAAGCCATACGAAGTATACCCTAACGTACAGACGAGGAAACATTTCCAGAGGTGGAGATTGTATACGACAGTGTGGGCGGGGTTTTCCTATGGTTAGAATGACTTATGATAGTCTGACAAAGTTTCGAATGTACGGCTCTATAGGAATGACCTGTAGAAATGCAGGAGCATCAGATCAAATGATGTGTGTGCGAGGAAGAGTAAAATTTGTTTGTGCTGAAATTCCTTGTATGTTTACAGGACATACGTTTCATAAGAAATGCACACAGGGTTAAAGAAACGACCTAAGGGAAAACAATGCTAGGTTATATGGAACACGGAAAGCTGCGGACAAGAGAACTGGCTACACAGTGAAAAAGTATCTTGGTTATGACGAAAGGCAGCAAATGAAACTGCTGCTATAAGTATATTTATCGTAGTGAGAGCAGAGGCACAGTACCGATGAAACAGTGATAACAAGCTGCGGAGGGATAGCCTCAAGCCGGTATAAATAATATCGGTGGAACGCCGTATGACGGGAAACTGTCATGTACGGTGCGGGCCAGGGGAAAAATCCGAGATATTATCAGAGATTTACCTATTGGCATTTGGAGAAATCCCAGATTTCGGAAAGAAAATTTCAACAGTCCGAAGTCGTGGTATTGCAACAACCATTATCTTTCAGGCAATCACGCAGATGCAGAACCGATATCCGAATGGATTATGGGAAGAGATTCTTGCAGCCTGTGATACAAGCCTGTTCTTAGGATGTAATGACGAAACCAGTGCGAAATATTATTCTGAAAAGAGTGGTATTTCGACTATTGAAGTTGGTACAGAACAGAGATCCTTAAAAACGCTTCGAATCACGGATTACACACCAGAAGTACGTCAATCAGAAGGAGAAGGAAAGCGTTACGTGAATAATCCAGATGAATTACAGCGATTCAAATATAAAGATGAATTGATCTTCTGCAAAGGATTTAATGTATTCCGTTGTAATAAGTTTGATTATGAGCTTCATCCAGAAGCAAAGAAGTTAGAATATGAGAAAGCAATTGAGCATGTGCCGGAATGGAGAAAGAGAGAAGAACCATACCAGCTGTATGTTCTAAGATATATTCCTGGTACAGAAGCATTTGACCGAAAAGCATTTGCTGCAGCTACTGGAGATAACAAAGAACATACGATGAGCAGTTCTACATCAAAAGGAGCAAAAAAGAATACGATTAATAAACCGCCTAAAAATAAGAAGAGCAAGAGAGGTTCCTCTTGGGCAAATGGCATTAGTGGCCAGCAGCAGATGAATTACAATTTAGACAAATCAGATGAAACAGAAGAAGTTACACCAACAATCTCAGATTCTGAAAATGATGCTATAAATACAAATGTTGATTTTAACGAGGCTGAAAATGGTGCAGAAAATGTAAATGATCAGACTCCAGATTTCGGGGATACTTCTGTAGAAGAAATGATGAATCAATATGGTTTGTAGAATGTATTTCGTGTATATGAACATAATCAGGGGGCTGAGAAATCAGCCCTATTTTAAAATATACATAATCTTATTAAAAATGTGGGAGTATTACATAAATATGGAACAAAATTTTTAAAAAATAAGAAAAAAGTTGCAAAAAATGTGTAACGTGTTTATAATTATATATATCAAAAGAATATGTGCGTCAAAAACACATAGAAAAATGGAAGATAGGAGTTGTTAATTATGCCACCTGAAAAAGAGCAAGCAGTTCTCGTGCAGCAAACGACTCAAAAAAAAGAATCGACTCAGAAAAAAGAATCAAACAAAAAGAAATCAAAGGATAAGAAGGATAAGTTATTTCATGATACAAAGAAATTCTTACAAAGTTATCGAAGATTGGAATTATCCTTGAAATATTCTAAGGCGATGCAAACGAAACGTTTGGCAGCGAATGATATGAGTTTTGAATGGGAACTGCGAGATGACGAAATAGAATTTAATGATATGGTTTTGCAAGAAGCCATTTCAGCACTGCATTGTCTAAAACAGATGCCGGAGATGGGACGTGTATGGTATCATTTGCTACAAATGAAATATTTTGACGTTAGACCCTACAAAATGTCAGACGATGCGATCATCACAGCATTGCAAGAAGCTGGGTTATTTTCTGATATTTCTAAAACGACATTTTACAGATATCAAAAGAGTGCAATTCGTATGTATGGAGAAATTCTTTGGGGATCTCTCGATAAGAATTCTTCGGTATATAAGAAATTTGTAAAAATGATACATTCTCATGATCTTGAGAAACAGATATAGGTAAATATGTAAACTATAGGATTCCAGTGGAAAAATTCTTTTCCTCATGTTTCTTCTCCTGTTTTAGAACAAAGTAAAAACATATGATTCCAGTGGGTCAAATTACACAGCGAGTAAAAATAAGAAATAATCGAAACAACCTACAAAGGTAGGATCTGCAGGGTGGCAGAAAATAACAATGAAAAAAGAAAGAGTGTGAGATACATGCTTTTTAAACGATATAAATATTTAGAATTAGAAAAAACAGATATTGGAAATGATGAGCATAATTATTATGAAACGGTCTGGTATATCCGTGCTTATAATAATAAACGTGCTTATGATAATCGAAATAACACAGAAACATCAAAGAGTCTTGACAGTAATGGTAAGAAAAAAGAAAAAAAGAAATCACGGATTATTGTAAAGATAATTCGAGATTCTTACGGTAATGTGACAAGAGTATTTGTAGAACCTAAAGCAAAAAAGAAAAAAGAAGTTGTCGATATGGCAGCAGCGGCATATCAGTCATTGCTTGCAATGGAATGATGGTCAGCAGAAAAGTAATGATATTTACTGTAGGATTTTAAAATTGTGTAATGGAAATATCTTTAAATGTTAAATACAAGAGATGATTCCGGTGGCCTAGTCGAGCGATGGTATTGATGTATTTTGCTTTAGAACAGTGTAAAATCATATGATTCCAATGGCTTTTACGATACAAGTAGCTTGTAGCATCAGTTTGGGAACGATGTAAAATCATATGATTCCAATGGGTCAAATTACATAGTGCGTAAAAATAAGAGAATAATCGAAATAACCTACAAAGGTAGGATCTGCCGAGTGGCAGTAGTGGAAATAATAGTTAGAGAGGAGTTGTAAAATGAGGAAAAATGTGAAGCGTACAATTGCTGTTTTAAGTGCTGTATGTATGCTTCCGTGTCCGCAGGTAGCAAATGTTGCCGTCATGGCACAAAATGTATCTGTTGGAAGCTCTATCGGATCAAAGATATTAAAACAGTCTTTGCAAACATCAACGAATTTTGAAACTGCATCAGGGAAACGACAAGAAGTAAAAGAAAATAATATAGAAGATTCATATGATATAACATATGGTGATTCTATTACTTTTTTTGTTTCTAAGACAAAAACATCTGATCAAGATCAAACAGATATTTCTGGTAATGAAGATGATCAGAAACAGGATGATGGGCAGAAAGATTCGGAAACAGATGTGATACCTGATTATGAGGTTCCAGATACTATTAATGGTTTTTCTTTTAATAAGGAAGAAACTGACGATGGATATCAACTTACATTTACTGCAAATGAAGCAATGAGAAGTGCTGCAATCAAGATCAAAGGGCAGGATGTCGTTTTGAAAACTAAAAAGAGAAAACTGACTGCAAAAGCATCCGTCAAGAATAAAGTCTATGATGGAACGACCAATGCAGAATACGAGTCCTCTCCAAGTATTCAAAACGTGTTGGATAGTGATGAAAATCAGTTTTATTTCCGTTATAAAAATCCAACCTTTGAAAAGAAAAATGTTGGAGAACAACAGGTTTCTCCAATTTCTATCAATTTATCAAGTGACAACTATGAAATTGATGATATCAGCGGACTGAAAGCAACGATTGAACAGAAAGAGATCACGACCAGTACGATCAAGATCAAGAGTAAAGTTTATGATGGTACAATAACTGCAGAGTATGCAAACAAAGTAACATTGCTCGGAGTAATATCCGGAGATGATGTACAATTAAATGTTCCAACACCATCATATGATACAAAAAATGTTGGAACTGACAAGAAGATCGTATTTGATGGTGATTTTTCAATTGAGGGTACAGACAGTGCCAATTACCGATTGAAAGAAATTTCAGAAGTAACAGGAACGATTGAGAAAGCGAAGCTTGTATATCGGGCGAAAGATCAAACCAGAAAATATGGCGAAGCAAATCCAAAACTTACTTATGAAATAAAAGGTTTTGTTGCAGGTGATCAGCAAAGTGATTTTAACGATCCGACATTGACATTGGATGTTCCAAAACTTACGAGTTTAGGAAAACATGAGGGAGTTATTAAAATCTCAGGTGTGAACCTGCCAGAATATTATGATGTAACTTATGAAAGCGGAGATTTATACGTTGAAGCAAATGATATTCATGAAAATGAACATTATAAATTAACAAAGCCGGATGGAAAGAATGGTTGGTTTACGAAAAAGAATTTTGTGATTGAGCCAATTCAGGGAGAAACCAGTGGTTATGATCTGGTTTCAACATCCAAAGATGGACCATGGAAAAAAACACTTGCTTATACAGAAGATACAAAGAAAAAGAATGTTTCCTTTTATCTAAAAGATAGCAGCAATGGTGCAATTTCCAAAGTTGGAGAAGAGTCTTATAAGATTGATAAGACAGCTCCGGAAGTTGAGAATATTGCAATTGATTTTGTAAAAGGATACCAGAGTACGAAGAAATCCGGACCATTTCGATATTTCTTTGATACGATTGCAAAGATCGGGATCACATCACATGATGATACCAGTGGAGTTGCAAGGGTTAATTATCATACGGTTGATGAAGGAACACGATCTGTAGAAAAAACACAAGATGGTTCTAAAGCAAGATTTGAGATCACTCCGAACTTCAAAGGTAACATCTACGCACAGGCGGTCGATGAAGCAGGAAATATTTCGGAAGAATATAAATCAGCCGGGACAATCTTGGAAAACAATGGAAAACACAGTACAACAAGTTCGATCCATATCTTACAGGAGACGCAGGAAAAGAAATATTATAATCATGATATTTATCTGGGACTGCAGGCAGAAGATAGCTATTCCGGGATCGGAAGTATTTTATATGAAGCCGGAGCGGTCAATTCCAAAGAAACGTCTTACGATGATATGAAGTATGAGTATAAGAAAGACCATGTAAGGATCGATGCATCTGCAAACAACAAAAATGGTGTAGAAGCAAAATTTACAATGGTAGATAATACCGGACATAAGAGTACCGTCCGAAAGAAATTCAACATTGATGTTTCAAAGCCAGAGATCGCGATCTCTTATGATAACAATCAATCCGAAGGAAAATACTTCAAAAAGAATCGAACCGCAACGATCACGATCAAAGAAAGAAACTTTGACAGTAATAAAACCTATGTTTATCTGACAAAGAATGGTGTAAAGACCAGGTTAAAATCTAATTTTGTCAGTGATGGAGTATTACACAGCAGAGAAGATGGCAGTCAGTATTATATTTATCAAATGAATGTAGTATTTGATCAGGACGGTGAATATTCCTTAACAGCAGCAAGTACCGATCTTGCCGGAAACAAGAACCTTCCAGTAACTTATGTTGGTACTCATACAGACAGCTTTGTGATCGATAAAACAAAGCCTGTAGCGAAAATCTCCTTTGATAATAATTCTGTGAAGAATGAAAAATATTACAAAGCGGATCGAGTTGCAACCATTCGGGTAACAGAGAAAAATTTTAAAGAACTGAATGTCTCAACAAATGGAAAGAAAAGTGGATGGAGCAGTCATGGAAATGAACATGTGATGACTGTTACATTTAATGAAGATAAAGAATATCATCTTTCTATTGCAGGACAGGATCTTGCCGGAAATGTTTTAGAGAAACAAAGTGCAAAACCTTTTATCGTTGACAAGACAAAGCCTAAGATCGATCAGGTAACACCAAGTGATTCCAGTGCGAATACTGGAGCTGTTACTTGTGGATATACATTAACAGATAAGTACCTTGACAAAGGCAGTGATCAGCTAGTCGGAGAAATGAAAGGTCGTAAGTTTAAAGTAAATGAAAAACAGAAAGTGGAGAACGGATACAAAGTAACTTATCAGCAGATTCCAAATGCAATGGAAAATGATGATTATTATACATTCGTGATTCAGGCAGAAGATAAAGCCGGAAATATTTCAAAAAAATCCATTCACTTTACGGTTAATCGATATGGTTCTGTTTATCATTTATCATCTTATGCAAAATCTATTAACGGTACTTATGTAAAAGATGCTGATAAGATTGTCTTGGAAGAGATTAATCCAGATCAATTATCAGATTGCAATTTAAAAGTTGTAAGAGATAATGATCCGATTGCTTTGAAAAATGAAGATGCATCGATTGAGAAGAAACATGATAAGTGGTACAAAGTTACCTACACAGTCAATGCTTCGGCACTGAAAGAGGAAGGTACTTATCGTATCATTACATCTTCTAAGGATACGGCAAAGCATACATCTTCCAATGATATGTCAAAGAAAAAAGCATCAATCAGTTTTGGGGTTGATACAACAAAACCAAACATCTTAATCTCAAACATTGAAGGTGGTAAGGTTTATGCCCAGGATGGAAGAACCGCAACAGTTCTTGTAAAAGACAACTTGCTGTTACAGAGTGCGAAAGTTTATGTCAATGATAATCTGATAAAGGAATACGATGAAAAAGTTCCTGAAAAGATTGACATTCCTCTGGATCAGAAAGATGAAGCTCAAAGCATTCATGTAATTGTGAAGGATGCCGCGGGAAATGAATCTGAAATTACGATGGATAACATTTATGTTACAACAAACCTATGGATCAGATTTATTCACAGTGTGCCGGCGATGGCAACTGCAGGTGGTGTATCACTTGCTGTGATTCTGGCAGCAGTTATTGTTTTACGAAAAAGAATAAAAGCAAAACCATCGGTTGAGGATGATGAAAAATAAAATCAGATGATTCCAAAGGCGCCCATCCCCTTATTAAGCAAACCATGTAGTTTTAGAACTGTGTGAAATCAGATGATTCCAAAGGGCCAAATTACACAGTGAGTAAAAATAAGAATTTTATCGAATTAATTTACTAAGGTAAAAGCTGTCGGCGATAGCAATTTATAAATTAAGGACTTAACTTTGTTCTTTTATTGAACATGAAAATAAAAAATATCGAAAAGAGGGGGAATCGAAAAGAGGGTGTAAACTTGATCATTGAAGTTTTAGAAAAAGACGTGATTCCAAAAGGAAATCGAAAGCTTTTAAATAGAAGAAACTTTTACAAACAGCATTTAACTTCTTTAGGTTTTTCTCATGTAAGAGGAAAATATGTGATACAACTGGATGATGAAAATGAGATTGAAACAATGAAAACATTACTTGAATCTTATCGGACAAAATACCAGAGTTATCCAAACAGTTATCTTCGTTCAGGAGATTACCGAAAGAAGTTTTTTGATAAAAATCGTCCAATCTTCAAAGATTATTATATATGTGCATACTGCGGAAGATTCTTAAAAAAGAAAGATGTAACAGTTGATCATATCATATCAATTAGAAAAGCTCAGAAATCAAAGATTTTGCAGTTTATTCTTCGATTGGTAAAGATCAACGACATTAATGATGAAAAGAATCTGACCACTTCATGTGAGACATGTAATAAGAAGAAAGGACAAAAATTAAGTTTATCTTATGTACTCCGGGGAATTCTCGGTAGAAAGTCATGGTATTGGATTATCTATTATATAGTCATAATTGTTGTTTTGGTCATTGTAATTTTACAGATTGTCAATCCATGATGAAGAAGTGCATAATATCTTACTTATATTTTATACGAATCCAATAAAAGCAAGAACTGATATTTCTTGATTCCCTTGTGACTATGATACATTTATTGGAATTCATAATTCAAAATAAAAGATATTGTAATCGCCCGTTGAATGCGGGATCTGTCAGGTGATAGAAAAGGGTATCTATTGTTTTTTATTTTGAAAGGAGGAGGTAGCTTATTACGTGCTACCAACACAAAGTATGAATCTGAAAAAAGTATTAAAAAAAGTGATGTACGCATGTATGTCCGCAGCAATGATTGCTGTTCCTACAGTGCCTGCTTACGCAGCTCAGAATGATGTTATTGATACAACAAGAACAGCATCATTAACAATTCACAAATACGACATGACAGCAGCAAAAAAAGGTGGAGTTAACTTAGATCAGTTTACTTCTACTGGAAAACAGGATGTAGCAGCAGAAGAAGCATTAAAGAATTATGCAATCAAAGGGGTAGAATTTAGTTACTTAAGAGTCGGTGATGTAGAACAGCAGTCTGAAAATGGAAAAGTTCAGATGATCTATGAATTACCAGATGCGTTACAGAAAATCATTGGATTAACAGATTCCGATGCAGCAAAAACAGAAGGTAGCAAAGATTACTTTACAAGCCAGATCATCAATGACAAACTGGCAAAAGCATTAGAAGATAATACAGCCACAAAAGATAAACTGGAAGATTATATGGGCAAAGGTGGAACAGCCATGGATCTTACAGATGCAAAAGGTGTAACAAAGAAAGACAAACTTCCTTTAGGTTTATATCTGATCGTTGAAACAAAAGTACCAGAAGATGTAACTTATACAACAAATCCTTGGTTCGTGCAGTTACCATCTACAGATTCAGAAGGTGACGACTGGTTCTACGATGTTGTGTGTTATCCAAAAAACGAAACAGGTGTTCCTACATTAGACAAACGTGTGCGTAATAATCCTGACAAAGATAATGTAACAACAGCAAATCAGGATGCTTTAGCTGATTTCACACACGCAAGAGAAGAGTACACATATCAGAGTACAGTCACAGCATCCAAGGCAGAAAAACTGGATTATCAGTTTATTTCCAAACTGCCACATATCACATCAAGCACAACATATCTTTCTACTTATACATTCGATGATAAGATGGCTAAAGGTATGACATACAACAAAAATGCAGTGATCGCAATCTATGACAACAAAGATGCAGCAGATACAACAAACGTTAACAACGTTGACAAGAGCGGTGCAATCGCAGTATGGAAAACATCTGACACAGATCCTAAGTTCGCTGTAACTTATGGTAAATCTGGCGAAGACTCTACTATGAAAGTAGAAATGACAAAATCAGGATTAAGTGAAATCAACAAGAAATACTCTGACAAATATATCGTTGTTTACTACACAGCAGATGTCAATACAGATGATACAGTTGTTCTTGGTGATAAAGGTAACCCTAACGATGTGTCCTTAACATGGAAGAGAACATCTACAGATTACTGGGATATCTTAAAAGATAAATGTATCGTATACAGCTTTGGATACAACTTCACAAAGAAATTCTCTGACAGCAAGGGAGATGCAACAAAGGTTAAATTTGTGATCCAGAACAAATCTGATAATTACTACTTAGTAGCAAGAGCAGACAGAGCCGGAGTATATCAGGTAACAGGTAAATCCGCTACAGAAGAAGGAGCTACACAGTTCAGTCCAGATGCAGCCGGAAAACTTGTGATCAACGGTATCGAAGCTGATAAATATGGATTTACAGAGACACATTCAGATGCAGGATATACACTGCTCAAGAAAGAGATCATTGTAAATATCACATCTACAAAAGCCAATATTACACCAACAGAAGCGAATATCACAGGAATCCAGTCCAAGAATGGAAATGATTCTACAGCAAACGATGGTGTGAAGAATGGTAAAGAACTTGCAAATGATGTAGCAGTTCAGACGATCAACGCATCTGCAACCGTGGACGATAAAAGAGCAACCATGAGTGCGAATGGAGAATCCACAAATGCTTTTGTTGATATGCAGGTAACAAACCAGAAACAGTTCTTACTGCCAATGACAGGTGGAGCAGGAAGTTACGCATTGATCATCGCAGGAGTTGTAATCGCTGGGTGCGGATTTATCATTATCAAGAAGAACCAGAAACGTAAAGAAGTCCAGTAAAAATTTTAAATAAATATTTTTTCCATAAAAGTTGAAGCTTGTAAGAATGACAAGAACTGTAAAGAGACAGTATGTAACTATTTATTTAGGATTAGGCAATTATTAATTGTCTGAAAGGAGAATATCATGGCAAAAAAATTTGCAAAAAAAATTGCTACATATGCAATGGCAGCAACTATGATCGGTGGAGCAGTTATTGGCTCAGGATCAACAGGCGTATTTGCTGCTGAAAAGTATCCATCTTCAGCAACAGCCAAATCAGCTTATAGTAAGGTAATGTCTAACACAGGCACAAATTACAAAAAATCATATGAAGATTACAAGAAGGCATATGAAGATTTCATGAATCAGTATATGCAGGCACCAACGGTTGAACAGGCTGTATTTGATCATGGATATATTTTCACAAATAATCTGTTAAGTATCAGCTTTACAGAAGTGAAATATGCAAAGTCTTATGATGTAATGATCAGCAAAGATGACAACTTTAAAGTAACGAAAACATACACAACAGAGAAACCTTCTTTGGGTGTATACACTAAGAACGATGATTTCCTTACACCTACATGGCACGGACGTTATGTAAAAGTAAGAGCTAATTATGGTTATGGAGTCCATGGAAAATGGTCCGAGAAAAAAATGATTGGATGCGGAAAATTACATTTACATCAGGATTTCGTCAATGGTCCTTTTGACGATTAAATCATGACTTTTCCGGATCATTTAAATGTATGGTCCGGAAAAATTAATAGAAGGAGAATAAATAAAATGACTAAGAAAAAAATTGCAAGAAAAATTGCAACATATGCGATGGCAGCAAGCATGATCGGTGGATCTATTCTTGGATCAGGTATAACAGGAGTATCTGCTGCTGAAAAATATCCAACTGCTAAGACATCTTATAGTAAAACTGTAGCTGATACAGACTACAAACAGGCTTATTTAGACTATATCAGTCAGTTTATTAAAGCACCAGAGATTACATCTGCAACGGCAAAAACAGTATGGGGATATATTTTATCAACATATGACGAAACAATTACTTTTAAAGAAGCAAAGTTTGCAAAATCTTATCAGGTACAGCTTAGCTGGAACAAAGATTTTACAAAAGATTCAAAAACTGGATTCACTCCAATTACAGTAAAAACAGATCAGACCAGTGTAACAATCTCTTCTGCACTCGGATACAGTTATGCAAGAGTAAGAGCTGATTATGGAAATGGAGTCTACAGCAAATGGTCAAATGTTAAAACAGTAGAATTTAAATAGTAAATTTTAAGATTTTAGAATTTACTATGCATATGACAAAGTATATTTAAATCAGGACTTCATAAATTGTCCTTTTGACAATTAGATTGTAAAGATTGATTGTAAAATAAAACCCTGTCAAATTAATTTGACAGGGTATAGTAAAAAGATTATGAAACAAAAAATTATTCCAATACTGATTGTATTGTTTGGTTTTGCCTTATTATCTTATCCGTTTATCAGTAATTATATATTTGAAAAAAGTGCTGGTTCAACAATTAAGTCTTATGAGAAACAAGCAAAAACATATGATCAGAAACAAAAAGATAAAGCTTTTCAAGAAGCAAAAGAATATAATGAAGATTTAACAAAATCAGCAGTGCAATTAACTGACCCGTTCAAGGCGAAAAAAAATGATGGGGAAACAATGATTTACAATAATATCCTAAATCTTGATCATTCAGGAATTATGGGGTATTTAGAAATCCCTTGTATTTCTGTTAATCTTCCTATTTATCATGGTACAGATGCAGAAATTTTGGAACGTGGAGTTGGACACCTTGCAGCATCTTCAATTCCGGTAGGTGGGAAAAGTACACATAGTGTATTAACTGGACATACAGGACTCAGCTCAGCCAAACTATTCACTGATCTGACAGAGATGAAAAATGATGATTTATTCTTTATACATGTATTAGATCGCACACTAGCTTATAAAGTTGATCAGATATCAGTTGTTAAGCCGGAGGATACAGAAAAACTTCAAATCATAGATGGAAAAGATTATGTTACTCTCGTAACATGTACCCCATATGGAGTCAATGACCATCGTTTACTTGTTCGAGGTGCTAGGACTAAGTACGAAAAGACACAGGAATCATCCATTCGTCAAAGAAATAAAGATTCCCAGTGGATGGGAACTTATAAGCGAGCGATCGCAATTGGACTTGCAATCGTTATGGCGCTGGTCTTGTCAGGCAAAGTATATCAAAAGCTTCGAAGAAAAAAGACAGAAAAAATACGACAAAAAGAAGGAGAGACGAAATGAAAAGAAATCTGATGAATATATTAGGCATCATCTTAATAGGAATCGGAACTTTTGTATTTCTCTCTCCTATTTTTTTTTCCTATAAACAACAAAAAAATGCCGATCAGGAAATAGAAGCTTTTGAAAATTTTGAAAAGGAAAAGAAAGTCCCAAAAGAAAAAGATCCTTTATATAAAGAAGCCATACAGTATAATCAAAAAATTTATACGGAAGGGCAGAAAAATTTAAAGGATGTATGGAGCTATCGTACATCACCGATCGAGTTGAAAGATAGCAAAAGTAACTTTGGATATATCAGGATAAAAAAGATGGATGTAAAACTTCCATTATACCTTGGAGCAACTTTAGAAAATATGAGGAAAGGTGCTGCAATCATGGGAGAGACATCCCTGCCGCTTGGTACAAAAAACAGTAATTGTGTTATCGCTGCACATCGTGGGTACGAAGGGATCCCGTATTTTCGTGAGATCGAGAGATTAAAAATCGGAGATCGTGTGATCATAAAGAATCCATGGGAGAAGCTTACTTATCGGGTCGATGAGATCAAAATCATACAGCCCGATGATTCCGATCAGATCAAGATCCGGAAAGGGAAAGACATGGTAACACTTCTTACTTGTCACCCATACCGAAGTCATGGAAAATACAGGTATGTTGTGTACTGTATCAGAGACCACGGACAAAAGATCGTGGAGAAAAAGAACAATACGATCAAAGATACTCACTTTCAATCATCCGAATGGGATATCCAAAGAGAAAAACTGTGTCATATGATAGGACTAGGAATCTTACTTATTTTTTGGATCATAATAATAAAAAATTGGAAAGGAACAATCAGGAAAGGAGGAAAAGCATGAAGAGGATAAAAAAGACCTTAAAAGGAAAAGGAAAGATCGTTGCCGCATTAGCAGTTGTGATATCTTTTGCTGCTGTTTTGGTATGGCATCAAATGCAAAATGCAAGTGCTCATAATCAGGAAAGTCCCGGTTTTAGTAGAACATATACAAACGGATATGGAAGATTTTATGTAGATGGCCCAGGTAATAAAAGCAGTTGGCTAGAAGTGAAATTTTATTGTAGCGGACTAGGAAAAAACGTAACACAGGGAACATTTAATAATAAAGGTCGAAATGTTACATTCAGTGAAAATCAAGGAGGCGGTGGTGATTATGATCTCCATCTTGCATCATGGTCTGCTACAACGTATAAAAATAATAATGGAAGATACACGTCATTAGATGTAAAAATTCGTTATACAATTCCTGCACATGAGTATGAAAGTTGGCAATCACAAGATTCCTCAAATGATTATTATGTAAAATCAACAGAAGGTTCTACTGGACACGAGAAATCAGAACATACGGTTTATCAAACATTACGTATTAGTGCATATTCTATTGGATTATCTACACATACTGATAATAATGTTAGAGATTTTAATTGTAGTCGAACATTTCATATGGCCAAATCTCAATACAGTGTTTATTATAATGGAAATGGTGGAACAGGCGCAGATGTATCTTGGAATTTTACAGATGGAGATAATTTTGCTTTCCCTACTGTTTCAAGACGAGGTTACACATTTGATAAATGGATTGATCAGGGAACGGGATGGGAATCTAGTACTGACTGGATTGTATGTGGTGGTAATTACACAGAAATTGCTCAGTGGATAGCTAATCAGTATAATGTATCCTTTGATGATAATGGAGCCGATTCTGGAAATGTTTCAGATAGTACAGCAACCTATGATAGTAACTTTACTCTTCCAGAAAGTGGATATAAAAAGAAAGGTTACAAGTTTTTGGGTTGGAGCACTAATGAAAACGCAACATCTCCTCAGTATACCGCAGGACAGTCTTTTACCTATCAAACAGACGGAGATACCGTATTTTATGCTGTATGGGCAAAAAGTGATTTCGAAGTAAAATTCCACGGAAACGGATCATCTGCTGCAGATTACACAGCAAATCTTACTTATAATAAATCCGTAAGTTTACCGAAAAATATATTTGAACGTCCAGGGTATACGTTCATTGGATGGGCTCAAAAAGAAGATGGTGATAAAGAAGTACCGGAAGAAGTGAAATATACCGATGGGCAGGCAGTGAAAGATCTGTGTGAACCGGGAGAAACATGCCATTTGTACGCTATCTGGAAAAAGAGCGATGGAAGTTTTGAGACGAAGAACATCATCCATGATGACAAGATGTTCTTAGGAGATGTGAATCTTACCGGACAGAATGGAACTGGATACAGCAATGCAAACATTGATTCCAAATCTGCACACATCGACAAAGAAGATGATCCGGGATATTTTACAGACCGTTATGGATCAAACAATAATTAAGTTTTGTTTTAGATCCATGGTTTTAGATAAAAGAAACAGGAGGAAGCCATACATGAAAAATAAGTTGAAAAAAAATCTGAAAAAGATCGGAACATTCTTCTTATCTTTGCTCACATTGTTTTCATCTCTCTTTGGCGGGTTAGCAGGAATGCCAACACCGATCACTAACGTCAGTGCCAAAGAAGGAACAGCAACAGTAAGCATGAGTAAAGCAAGAGGCAGTTTTGGGATCAGGGAACTTGGACGAGCGTCCAGTGAAGGCTTATGGAAGATCAAAGCCGGCGGAAAGCAGACATTTTGTCTGGATTCCGGAAAGAGCATGTGCAACGGAGATACCGTGGAGTATAAAACCGCTAATGCTGTGAAATATGGCAAAAAATCCATTGCAAAAGCACTGACTCATTACGAGCAGGGTTCTAAGAGTGAGAAAAGTTTTATCTTAACACAGGCTTATATCTGGGCATGTGGAAAAGGAAAGAGCAAACAGACAACAGTCTATCAAGCAGGAAAAAACATCGATGGTGGATATTCTACATCCGATGCAAAAAAGTTCTGCGATGCGATCGATAAGACTGGTCCGCAGGGAACGATCTATTATTATAAAGTAAAGAAATGTGTCAAAGGAAAAAAACATGATTCCCATCAGATGCTGTATCGATTAAATGACACTCCATATACGAAGCCTAAAACAGCTTCCATTGGTGCATCTAATAGTGATTCCAAGCCAAAAGAGATCAGTCTCCAGATCAAGAAAAGAGATGCTGACACAGGAGCTTTATTATCCGGAGCAACCTTCTTATTCTACTGTGACGGGGTCTATGTGGACAAAGCAACAACAGGAGATGATGGAGTTGCAAAGGTCACTTATAGCCGAGCGATCAGTGCATCCTATACCATTCCAAGGGAGGAAGAAAAGGTATATGTCACAAACTGGGATGAACTGTCTGAAAAACAGCAAAAAGAACAAACAGAAGTATTAAAGCGTTATAAATCCAAAGCTGCTGCGAAGAAAGCAGCGAATGCCGAAGCAAAAGCAAAAGTCAAAGCGTCCATAGAATCTCAGATGAATACGAAACATGTATGGACAGTCAAAGAAGGAACCGCACCTTTTGGACATCTGTTAAATGACACGACGCATACATTACAGGAAGGAAATGGGAAACGCAGCACACTGAAATTTGGGGATGTCTCAAATGGATGGAATCCAGTCAAGATTCATTTACATAAACAGTGTAACGTGGATTACGGAGCAGAAGCTTCTTTTGAAGGTGCGATCTATGGTATCTATGCAGAAGAAGATATCAAGGGTTCTGATAACAAAACGGTCCTTTATCCGGCCGGTACAGAAGTTGGAAGAATCACGACCGATAAGAATGGAGATGGCGTTTCCGGAGATCTTCATCCTGGAAAATATTATCTAAAAGAACTTGTACCACCAAAAGGATTCCGCATAACAGCAGAGAATGAAGCAGGCGGAAAGATCAAAGTCTATCTGAACAATACAGATGAAACAGTTGCTGCAAACGAAAAACCAACACAGGGAAAACTAAGTATCAAAAAATACTATGTCACAGGAAGTACAAAAGTCAAAGAACCGGATGCTGTCTTTGAGATCAAGAACATCAACGACGATGTTGTTGATACGATCACAACGGATTCTGAGGGTGTGGCAACAACAAAACTGCTGCCATATGGATCTTATACCATTCATCAGACAAAAGGAAAAGCAGGCTATGAGATGGCACAGGATATGACGAAGACGATCGAGAAAATGAACGATAATGGGACTCCGATCACTTATACGTTTGAATGTGAAAACAAGGAAAAGAAAGCCCGTATCTCTGTAATAAAGAAGTTAGTCATTGATGATGATGAGACAGGTACCCATCAGGAAAAAGAAGAAGTGAAAGCCAAGTTTGAGATCATCAACAAAGCAACAAAAAAAGTTGCCGATACGATCACAACGAATACGGAAGGATATGCGGAATCCAAAGAGCTGGATCCGGGAACATATTATGTTCATCAGATTGAAGGAACTCCAAACTATAAATTTAGTGAGGATTCCGCAGATATCAAGATCGAGGATGGAGATACAGGAAAATACAATCACAATATTGTATTGAAGAACTATGGTTCCACAAAACTTCGTATCATCAAGAAGATGAGTAAGAATAAACGAAGCAAGGCAGAAGTTGGAGCTTCCTTTACGGTTCTGGATGCATCTTATACCAAAGATATTGAAAAACAGGATCTTGGAAATGCAAAAAAAAGGATCGACTATATCAATTCCCTGGACAAAAAAGCAATCCTTGGAGAGATCGTAACGAACAAAGAGGGAAAAGCTGCCCTGATGTTAGACAAATACAGTAAGAAGAATGGATTTGTCGTTATTCAGACCATGGGAGCTGACGGATATGATCTGATGGGAATCTACTATTCCAAAGATCATGACCCAAAGACGGAAAAAGGACAGGATGTTTATGAGATCGAGGCATCTGATCCATACTCTGATTCCGGATGGGTAGAGATCTACAAGCAAAAGAGAGTCGCAGCGGATGAATATGTACCAGAAGTCGGAGCGAAGTTTGAGTTAAAAGAAGCGGATGGACATGTCGTAGAAACACTGACGATCGGAAAGGACGGAAAAGCAAAGACCAGCGAAAAAGTAGCACTGGGAGCTTATATCCTGCATCAGGTAGCCGGTGAAAATGGCTGCACAAAACAACAGGATAAGCATGACTGGATCGAAGATCAGGATATCGTCATAACAAAAGACAACAAAAATAAGACTGTCAGCTATTCTTACGATGATAATGAAAAACCGATCGAAGTAGAACTTGTCAAACAATCCTCTGAAACAAAAAAACTGTTAAACGGAGCTGTCTACAAAGTCTATGACAGTGAAAAGAATCAGGTGGCAACATTAACAACAGGAACGACCTCTGACGGGAAAGCATCCTGCAGACTACCATATGGAACTTATACGATCAAAGAAACAACTGCACCGGATGGTTACAATCTTGATACAGAACAAAGAACCTTTACCTTAAGTGAAAAGTCTGACAGTATCAAGATCAAATATGACAATGCCGGAAACGGAAAAGCAACCTTAAACGAGACAGATACACCGGTCATGGGTTCGATCTCCTTACAGAAGAAAGGAGAGTATCTGACAGGGCATGATGGAGATGTAGGATTCACATATGAAGATGATAACATCAATGGAGCTGTTTACGGCTTGTTTGCCAAAGAAGATATCACAAAAGATGATGGAACCGTTGTATGGAAAGCGGGAACAAAAATCGATGAAAAGACAACAAGCAAAGACGGACCAGTGATTTTCACAAGAACAGGCAGCGATGGAAAACAGACGACTAATTTCTATCAGGGCCACTATTATGTCAAAGAACTTTCCGGTCCAAACGGATATACCATTGATAAAGAAGAGCATGAAGTCAATATCACATGGGATACGAAACCAGATGCTATGAATAATCTGAATAAAAACAATACAACGCCGGATGTGGAAGATCCAATGGGAAGTGAAGATGCGAAACCATCAACAGGGATCTATGTTCTGGAAGAAGGCGAAACTTTAAACAAAGAATTTGCCAATGCAGAGACGATCACGTTTACATGGGAAAAAGCAGCGGACGGAGTCCAGACAAAAGACGTTTCCCAGAACAAGGACGGAAGTGTTGTTTTATGGAAAGATGGAAACAACTATTATGTATCCACACAGAGAGCCGGACAGGTCATCTACATGAACGCGGTATCATCAAAGATGTTCTTAAACTGTACAGCACTGACAACGATCAAATTTAAAAACATTGATACTTCACAGACCGTGGATATGTCTGAGATGTTTGCCGGATGCGGAGCATTAAAAGAACTCGACTTATCAAGTTTCAACACATCCAATGTGGAAGATGTATCCAAGATGTTTTACGGATGTTCTGAACTAAAGACAACCTATACACAGGATCAGAAGTTACAGATCACGGATGATTACGTGGCAGCAAAAGGATTACAGATCACAGCTTCTCCAAAAACAGACTTTATGTTAGGAGATAAATACAAAGCCAGTGATTTTGATTTCTCCATGCTTTATGACGATAATGGAGAGGAAACACTGGAAGATGTGACGGATGCAGATGTCAACTTCAATCCAACCTATGCGGATATGTCTGGAAAACAGAAAGTTCAGATCAGCTTTAAGTCATCTAGTAAATATGCAAAATACCAGACGATTGAAACAACAGTCAAAGTCATTGATCCGGATGATACGAGTGATGTATCCTTAGATACGGCAAAACATATAAACATCGACCTGAACCTGACTGATAAGCTTCAGAAATACAGCATTCAGTTTATCAAAACAGATAACAAAGGAAATATGTTACCGGGTGCTAAGTTTGCATTAAAAGCAGCCTGTGAGATCGTGGACCGCAATGGAAAAACAATCTTTAAGAAAGGTGATACGATCGCAACAACTGTTTCCGGAGATGATCAGTTTGGTTATCTGGAATTCTTCGGACTGCCAACTGGTATTTATGCAAAAGACGGTGTTGGCAAAGAAATGTATACGGTGGAAGAAATCGAAGCACTACTTGGATATAATAAGTCCGATGAAAAGCTGACATTTGGCGGAGAAGTATTAAACAATACGGCTGCGGACTTTATCCATGACGTGGCATCCCAGGGAAATACCAATACCGATGAAACAACTTACAAACATGATTCCAAGACAATTGTCAACACTCCATCAGATTATGTGCAGGTGAAGAAGTATTGGATTGATGATAACAACTCCATGAACACAAGACCTGTATCAGTGACCATCAAGGCAGAAAATAAGAACACACATGAAGTAAAAACTTATGTTCTGAACAAAGATAACAACTGGGCAATGCAGACAGACATCAAGCGTGGCGAGGAAAAGAACTATACGTTTAGTGAAGTTTGCAATGCAGCAGGTTACGAAAGAGTTGATAAGTATTCTACGGGAACATGGGATGGAAAAACCTATACTTTATCTTATACAAATCAGTATAAAGTAAATGATAAAGTACGAATTGTTGTCAAGAAAAACTGGAATGACAGCAATAACAGTGATGGTATTCGCCCAGATTCTGTTGTTGTGAGAGTTTATCAAAATGGTACAGAAATAAATCATAAAACATTAGATGCGAGCAATAACTGGACTGCAGAATTTAATGACCTCAGTAAGACTGATCCTGTTGGAGAAGATTATGAATATGAAGTGAAAGAAGATTCATCCTCTGTTGTTAACGGAAATGCAAAAACAGGTTATGAAGTTGCATACGAAGTAAAGAAATCAACGGATAAATCTACAGGTATCACAACGATCTCAACAGATATCACAAATACACATAGTCCAGATTCAACCACAAGATCCATCCAGAAGAAATGGAGTGATAACAACGATTCCGATGGAATCCGCCCAGATTCTGTCAAGTTTAATCTTGTCGGAAACGGAAAAGCCGTAGATACCGTAACCTTGTCTGAAAAGAATGGATGGAAAGCGACATCCAAGCTCGTTCCAAAGAAAGAGAATGGAAAAGCGATCACTTATACATGGCAGGAAGTACAAGAAGGTGTGGTCACAGGAGAAAGTCAGATCGGATATAAGGCAACTTATACAACCGATAAAGATGATCCTGATACAACGATTGCAACCAATACCCATACACCGGGAAGAGGAAAGGTAACGATCACGAAAGAGATTGATCCATCTAACTTAAACATGGATATCGGAAGTGCGAAATTTACGTTTACACTGAAAGGAACCGATGCCTATGGAAAGAAACATACGTACAAGGAAGAGATTGAATTCAGCAAGGATGAAGTGGCAAAACAGTTAAAAGCTCATCCGGGAGAAAGAATCAAACTTTCTGCAACCTTCGATGATCTGATCTATGGTACTTATACATGCATCGAAAGTGGTGGAGAGAAATACTTTAAGCTCCTGACACTTACATCTGACAGCACCAATGCAACGGTTGACCAGAGCAAAGGCACTGTAACATTTAAGATCGGACCAGAAGGCACTATGGGAAATGCGAAACTGACAGCAGATGCAACTTTCGTTAACCAGATGATCCGTGGATCCGTAAAATTAGTTAAGAAAGATTCCTCCGGAAAACGATTAAAAGGTGTGGAATTTACGATCGAAGATTCCGATGGGAACAAGATCGCAAGTGACATAACAAACGAAAATGGAGAGATTAAGTTTGATGGATTACTGCCGGATAAGTATAAGATCATAGAGACAAAGACACAGAGCGGTAAGACACTGTTAAAAGAACCGATCAATGTAACGATCCCAATGACAGTGACACAAAGCGAAGTGAACGATCAAAATATCGATGTGAGCAATGCGATCCATCAGGGAAATAACTATTATTTCTATCACTTAACTTATGAGGTGAGCAATGATTCCACACTGAACCTGCCATCAACTGGTGGATTCAGTAATATCAAGACTTATCTTCCACTGATCGGTGGATTCGTACTGATCTTGGCAGCAGGATTCTATTATCTGAAAAAGAAAAAGGGTATGAAAATCCTGAAGAAGAAAAAATAACAACCAATAATGATCTCACAGTCTTTGGGCTGTGGGATCGTTTCTGTAAAAAGAGGAGAAGAACAAGATGGAAAAATGTTTCGATGAAAAGAAAATAGCAAAACTTACAGGAACCGCAGTACAGGATGATGAAACATTTAAAGCAGAAGGTGGATTTGTTCCTGAAAGAGATCAGTTTTATTTTGAGATGAAGCAGGGAGATTATGTTTTTATGGTTGGATTTAAAGAGCTGCTGATATGTCTGCGACTACTTGAAAAGATGGATGAAATCCCAGAGATCGGTGAAAAATGGTGGCAGCAGATGGCAACACTTTATGGGAATGATATTTACATGCTAAAATATGATGAAGCAAAATAAAATCATATACAGGAGACGATGTCATGAAAGAAATTAAGTTTGTCACAGGCAGAGGTCGATAGGCGGATGGACTGATTATTTTCCACTTGCAGGAGGAATCATTCTGATTGTAGGAGGATTGTTTGTATATTACAGAAAGAAAAGGAGAAAGATGTGAAGAAAAACCAAGATGAAGAGATTAATAAAGAAATTGTAAAATCAGTAATCAGTCGAGGAATCCCAGTTGAAAAGTTCTTTGAGCTTGGTGGAGAAATAATAAAGTTAGACACAAGCCCTAACTCAACACATGTTAATGTGTTTGAGATGGCAGGGATCGATCCAAAGAAAGTGGAAGAAAACACGAAACTGATTAATGACCTGATTAATTCTATGAAAGAATAACGAAAAGAGGAAACAATACAAGAAATTTAATTTTATCATCCAGTCCAATTTCAGATTGGATGATTTTTTTTGAACATTTTGATATATTGTAGCTGTATAACTTGCAAACAGCTACATACTTGTGCTATAATAAGAGTATGAAAAGAGAATATAAAGTTACAAAAACAACAACATCACTGATCAAGTATCATTTCGTTTTTTGCCCAAAGTATCGAAGAAAGATATTTCTGATCCCTGGGGTAGAAGAACGAATGAAAGAATTGACAAAGGAACAGTGTGAAAAGGATCAGATCGAGATTCTTGAGATGAAATGTGATGTGGATCATGTATATTTATATGTAAGAGCATATCCACAGACAACAATAACAAGGATCATGGGGAGCATCAGAGAGTACACATCAAAAATATTAAGAAAGGAATTTAAAGAACTATCAAAAATGAGTTCTCTTTGGACTAGATCTTATTTTGTTAGCACAGAAGATTTTATTAGTCTGGATACGATCAAATGGTATGTTGAGCAGCAAAAAACTAGAGGGTAAGTAAAATTGGAGGTAGATTATGAGTAAGGTAAAAAAAGGAAAACGCGTGGCAGCAGCTGCGATGGCTGTTGCATTATCTATGGCTACGGTAACGACTGGTGTGTTGCCGAACACAACGGTTCATGTACATGCAGAAGAAGATGGAAGTGTATATAAAAAGATTGCTGATTCAAGTGTAGATGGATTCTATTACGAGCAAAATGTATGGGGATATATACAATGTACAACAGACAAAACATTGGAATATTCTTCTTATGATGAAATGATAAAAAAACTTTCAGAAATTACAAAAAAAATCGTTCAGGAAAATGCTTATGATCGGTATAGTTTTAGTTTTCCTATAAAGATCAGTTCTGCTGCAAAGGATGAAAGATTTGAAAATGATCAAGTTAATAAAGATTTGGAGAATGAAGTATATAAAGAAGAAACTGGTGATCCGAAAGGCGGACATACAATGGCTTCTATGGGTGGTGGATTAACTAATATTTATGATATAACCTATTCAGAGTCTGAAAAAGCATATATAGGTGAAGTCACTGGAAGTGGCGGATATGGTTCCAAAAAAGATCGATATGATCAAACCGTTAAGAAGCTGAATGAAGTTATTAAAAATCTGAATTTAGATGGAAAATCTGATTATGATAAATTTAAAGCAGTAACGAACTGGATTGTTTCAAATGTGACGTATGATTCACATTATAATGGAAAACCTAATATCCCAGCTGGTACAGAATATCCACATGATATGACAGGAGCGGTGCTTGATAAATATGCAGTTTGCGATGGATACGCAGGCTTGTTCTACTATATGGCAAATGCAGTTGGATTAAAAGCATTATACGAGGACGGAACATCGATTTCAGAGCAAAAAGGGCATGCATGGAATCTTGTTAAAATGGACGGTGTTTATTACTATGTAGACCCTACAAATGCCTACTTTAAAGAAGACGGAGAACCGGGAAGCGAAGTATTGCATGGACAGAAATACTTTTTCACTTTGTACGCACCAGACAGTACTACGATAGAAGATACCTACAAAAATATATCACAGGATGACTACTTGAAAGAGCATTCTGTATGTAAAGGAAATCACAATCTTCGAGAGAATGGAGGAAAATCTGCTCAATGTACAACACCTGCTACAATACATTATGAATGTACAAACCCTGGATGCCTATATGAATACGATGTAGAATCATCCCCAGCTTTAGGACATGCATGGGATGAAGGCAAGATCACACAGGAACAATCCTGTGATAATCCAGAAATTACAACATATACATGTACCAGAAGTAATTGTAGAAAGAAGAAACAGGTAGAAACCAAACCCGCACTTGGTCATACATGGGATGAAGGGAAGATTACAAAAGAAGCAACCTGTTCCGAAACAGGAGTTAAGACTTATACATGTAGTCGCTGTGGTGGAACAAAGACCGAAGAGATCCCAAAAACAAAACATGACTATGAAGAGCATGTAGTAAAAGCTCCTACTTGCACAGAAAAAGGTATCAGCTACTATGTATGTAAAAACTGTCGACTTACAACATCAAGACGACAGACACCTGCGACCGGTCATATCCACACAGAAGTACGGAATCAAAAGGATGCAACTTACAAAGAAGAAGGGTACACCGGAGACACTTACTGTAAAGATTGTGGTAAAAAGCTAGAAACAGGAACCGTGATCCCAAAACTTATTGAAACAGAACATGATTACGGCGAATGGGTTCTTGATCAGGCTCCAACGTGCAAAAAATACGGAGCAAGACACAGAATCTGCAAGAACTGCGGAGATCGAGAGGTCGATGTGCTTGACAAAGTCGATCATTCATGGGAACTTGTCTCAACAACACCTGCTACATGCACCATTGGAGAAATCCAACATTATAAGTGCAGCGTTTGTGGAGAGACAAAAGATGTGACATTAAGTAATCCATTAGGAGAACATTCCTGGGATAACGGAAAGGTTACAAAAGAAGCTACTTGCACGGAAGATGGAGAAAAGACTTATACCTGTACTGTCTGCAATACGACAAAGACAGAAGTCATTCCTGCTACCGGACATCAGCACAAAGAAGTAAGAAACGCAAAGAAAGCTACCTGTACCGAAGATGGTTATACAGGAGATACTTACTGTACCGACTGTAATACAAAACTGGAATCCGGAACAGTGATCAATAAACTTGGTCATACATGGGATAACGGAGTGATTACAAAAGAAGCAACAGAAACCGAGGAAGGTGTTAAGACGTACACCTGTAAGACATGTGGCGAAACAAAGACAGAAAAGATTCCAGTTACATCCCACCATTGGGATCAGGGAACGATCACAAAGAAAGCTACTTGTACAGAAAACGGAGAAAAAACGTATCATTGTACAGACGCAGACTGTAATAAGACCTATGTAGAGACAATCCCTGCCACTGGTCATCAACATACAGAAATAAAAGATAAAAAAGCAGCCACATGCGAGAAAGATGGTTACAGCGGAGATACCTACTGTAAAGATTGTGGTCAGCTGATCAGTAAAGGAGCAATAGTGAAAGCCACTGGACATTCTTGGGATAGTGGAAAAGTAACCGAAGCTGCGACTTGTAAGAAAGAAGGAACAAAGACCTATACTTGCAAGAACTGTGGAGAGACAAAGACAGAATCCATTCCAAAAACAGAACATCAGTGGGATAACGGTAAGGTTACAAAAGAAGCTACCTGCAAAGAAGAAGGAAGCAAAACCTACACCTGCAGCATTTGTGGTGACACGAAAACAGAAGCAATTCCAAAGAAAGAACACAGCTTCGATGAAGGAAAGATAACCAAAAAAGCAACCTGCACCGAAGATGGCTTAAAAGTCTACACTTGTAAGTCTTGTGGAGAAACCAAAGAAGAGGTACTAAAAGCAACAGGGCATCAGCATACAGAACTCCGCAATGAAAAGAAAGCGACCTGTACGGAAGAAGGTTACACAGGAGATACTTACTGTACCGACTGCGGCGAGCTGATCAAAAAAGGTTCTGCGACAGAAAAAGCCGATCATAACTGGAAAGTAACCAGTGAAGAGAAAGCTACTTGTGAAAAAGATGGTTCTAAGACATACACTTGTGCAGACTGCAAAGAAACAAAGACAGAGACGATTCCTGCCACTGGACACAAGTTTGGTGATTGGCAGACCGTAACAACACAGAGTGTCTTTACCGGTGGAGTACAGAAACGGATCTGTAATGTCTGCGGAAAAGAAGAAACTAGAAATGTTGGCAATCAGCTGAAAGCTACGATCAAAACTAATGCATCATCCTTGAAGCTGAAACGCAAACAGGCAACAAAGAAATTTGTCGTAAGTGGACTTGCAACGGGAGATTCTGTAAAATCATGGACAAGCAGCAATCAGAAGATTGTAAAAGTTTTCGGAAGTAGAAACGGAGCGTGTACGATCAAAGCAGGAAATAAGACTGGAAAAGCTAAGATCACGATTACACTGGTATCAGGACTGAAAAAGACAATCAATGTAACTGTTCAGAAAAATGCGGTTGCTTGTACATCCATTAAAAATGTACCGAAAAAAATAACATTAAATGCGAAAAAATCTTATCAGTTGAAACCAGTGATCAATCCGATCACATGCACTTACAAGGCGAAATATAAGACTTCTAACAAAAAGATCGTAAAAGTGACATCAAGAGGAAAAATCACAGCTGTAAAGAAAGGGAAAGCAAAGATCACAGTTATGGTAGGCAAAAAGAAGTTTGTATGCACTGTAACAATCAAATAAGGACTATTTGCCGAGTAGTTCACGAAAATAGAGCACCAGAGATATCCACAGTCAATTTGACTGTGGATATCCAACAAAGGAGAATAATTTTTATGAAAACAATAAAGTACCTCACAGTATTTTGCATGATGATATGTATGATCATGCAATTAAATATAAATGTTTCAGCAAATGAAAATAATATATGTTATGTCGCTCACAGAGGATATACGAAATATGCACCAGAGAATTCAATTCCTGCATTCGAAGCCGCAGGAAAAGAAGGTTTTCAAGCAGTGGAGTGTGATATCCATGAAACTGCCAAGGATAAAAAGGGGAAACGTAGATTTGTGATCATGCACGATCAAACATTAAATCGTATGTGTGGATTATCTGGAAAAAATGTATATCAAAAGAAATTAACATATCAAAAGATTCGAAGCAAATATCATATCAAAACAGGAAACAATATTGAATCATATACAAAAAAACAATTAAGGATACCATCTCTTGAGGAATATTTAAGTATTTGCAAAAGATATCATATGAAGCCTGTGATCGAGATCAAACAAAAGATGAAAAAAGATACGATCAAACGACTGTATCAAAGTCTAAAAAAAGCAAAAATGCAAAATCAGGCAGTCGTTACTTGTAAATACAAACAACAGCTTACTTATATGAGAAAATACACACGTAAAATGCCATTAGAATATGTTAGACATGATTTTACTCAGAACGATCTCTCATGGATGAAGAAGTATCATATTAATGTAAGTATTAACAAAAATATCTTGTCGGATGATATGATTCAGTTATTTGAAGCAAATAATATAAAGATTAATATCTGGACGATCAATAATAAAGATCAATTATATAATTTTACCAACAAAGGAATAAAAATTGTAACAAGTGATGATACTTTGTGGAAAGAGTAATAAGGATGATCTCACAGTCTTTGGACTGTGGGATCGTTATTTTTATCGAGAAATATCGGAAAAGGAAACAAAAGAAAAATAATATAAGATTTAGAACATGAATGTTGAAAATATCGTACTTTTATAATATAATTATACCAAACATATGTTTAGCTGTAAAGGAGATACATTATGCGAAAGAAAGATAATACAGATTATTATATAAACCGGCATAGTTGCTTTTTATTGCAATACCATATCGTGTTTGTTACAAAATACAGACATCCAGTCTTAACAGGCAAAGTAAAAGATGTTGTTTATGAACGTATCCACTATGTAGCAGATCAAAGAGGGTTTCACATCCTAGAGATCAATGGCGAATCGGATCATGTCCATATCCTGATGGAAGCTGATACAACAACTTCACCGGCGGAACTTGCAAATGTTTTAAAAACACAAACAGCACGAAAAGCACGAAAGTTGTATGGCGAAACCATTTTAAAAAAATATTAATGGAGAGGAAGAAAGTTATGAAATAAATACTAAGGAAATTGATCCTTTAGATTTACCTAAACCTGGAACTTTTATTAGATGTAATAAGGCAAAAGCTCAAAATTATTTATTGCAGAAAGAAGCTAGAACTACATTTTTACGCTTAAAACAAACAAAACATGAAATTGACATTAAAGAACCAAAGAAAAAATTTCCATATATGAATAAAAATGATTCTGTTTCTTCACTAATGAATGAAGAATATTCTTATAAAGAAGATAATTCAAATATTGATATAAGCAAAGCAAAAATTTCTTATGCCGCATAGAAAGGAAATATAATGAAAACCGACATGAAAAGTATATTGAGATTAGATAAAGTTGTATTTGATAAAATTGAATTCGATCGTTTAGGATTCAAAAATGACACAGAATTAAAATTAGAGATTCAAACTAATATTGGAGAAAGAAAAGATAAAGCAGCTTATAAAGTTACTGTAATTGCCATTGGAAAAAAACCTGATGAATACAAATTTCATATTAGTATTACAGGATATTTTACTTTTAGAACAGAAGATATAGAAACTGATTTAAAAAATGAACTTATATCAAAAAACAGTGTTGCAATCCTTATGCCTTATTTAAGAAGTGAAATATCTTTGTTAACTGCACAGCCAGAAACAGAAACGGTTGTGCTTCCTGTGTTTAATATTAATCGCATGATGGATGAATAAAATAATTTGATTTATTTTCCAAAAGATAAATGATAAGCTGAAAAATGAAGAAGAATGTTAAATAGTATAGCATTCTCTTTATAGTTGTGATAGTATAATATGGAAGTTGTGTTTGCGAACGCAAGACACTGGCAACAAGGCAAAAAGTTGTAGTTCATACAGAGGACTTCCGAAATCTGTAACGTAATACACATTTTTAGAATGTGTGATCCCGGTGACTGGGCGATAAGTCATAACCCATATGGAGGGTTTCCAAAATCCATAACTGAATAGCTCATCTACCATTTACTAGGAAGAAAGAGTAGAACCCCTACCTGTGTTATTATATAGGTGGGGTTTGTTATATATAAAGTTATATTTATTGTTTTGAATAAAAAATAAATTTTTTATCAAGATACACAAATGATATAATTTGTGCTATAATTTATATCATGAGTTGTTGTATCAAAAGGCAACTTTTTATTAGAAAATTGGATATAAGGACAGTTTATGTCAAGGAAATAGAGATATTCAGAGAAATATCTCTATTTTTTTTATCATTTTTTGCTTTAGTGGAGAAAGGAGACGTGCAAATGAAACAGTATATCGGAATAAAGGTTGTTGCTGCGAGACCAATGACAAGAGGTGACTATAATATCTTTCGAGGATGGCAGATTCCGGCAGACGAAGATCCTGCCGATGAAGGATATGTGATGAAATACGTGAATGGACATGTGCAATGGTTGCCAAAGGATATGTTTGAGTCTGACTATAAAGAATATGACGAGAGTACCCTGCCGGCAACAGCTATTGGTATGGTAAGTTCAGATTACAAAGAATGTTTTCAGGCAGAGTACAAGCAGCTCAGAATTCGTTATGAAAAATTGAAGAGAATGCTTAAAAAATGGGATGAGGGAACATTAGAATTAGAACCAGTTTGTCCACGCAGTCTTTATGATATGCAGATCAATGCAATGTCAGAGTATATCGCTGTCCTCGAAGCAAGAGCATCTATTGAACGAATCAACATTAAATAATTTCCATGAAAGAGAGGTTTTTTATGCAAAAAAGATATCAATACTGTATGTCAGGTATGTTTGCTGCGACAGATCAAAATCATTACGAAATTAACATTCCATCTCCGCATACATATGAGACGGAAGAAGAAGCTATGGCAGATGGAGCTTTTGGATATCGTTTTGTTTTATTGCCTGGTGGTAAAGGACCACAAGTAGTTATATTTGAAGGATCTGGCTTTCGTCTGGTTTGTGATGGAAAAGAAAATTATATAAAAGACTGGGTTGAAGGAGATATTGTCGGAATATATGATTTCGATGAATTTACAAAAGCTGGTGGCTATATCCGCTTACTAAATCCAGAACTGGGAGACGATGTTTGTATTATTGAAGATTCAGACTTTTTGGACACAGATAAAACGTTTGCGGATATTTTCCCTAATATGGAATATCTAAAGCTGTATTATATCGATAATCTTGCATATTCCATTGATAAAATAACAGAAGGAGATATAATATATGGCAAAAACAGAAGAAACATTGATCATTGAAGATGTCTTATATCAAAACCTGTTTGGATCCAACCCATGCCTTGCAAGAGAGTATGGAACAAAGGAAGTTACCGTAACTCTTCTCAAGGAGAAAAAAGTAAAGGAAATCGTTGATTTTCTAAGCTATAACGCAAAAAAAGATGAATTTCGATGCTATGAGATTAAAGTCAGCATGGCCGATTTTAAGAGTAAGGCTGCCAAAACATGGATTGGAAATTATAATTATTTGGTTATTCCAAGAGAGTTATATTTAAAGCAATCCTTGTATGAATGGAAAGAACAGATTCCATATTATGTGGGTATTATCGTTGTAAACGTAGAGCGTAGATCGAAATGGGTTGCTAAAAGACCTGCACCAATGGAAGTATCTGCAGGAATGAAGTTTATGTTAAGACAGAGTCTAATCAGAACTTTATTTTATCAAAATGATAAATTAAAAAAGAATAGTGCTGCTAAAATAGAGCAGATCTGTCAAGAGACAGAAAAGTAACTGTTAAGTATCAAATAAAGAAAGGAATTTAAATTATGGAAAAAATCTTGAATTTACAGAGAGGATGGAAATCCAGACTATGGTTTGGAGAAAAAGCATTTGCATTATGTTTTGTGATATTTACAGCATTTACTGGTTTAGTAAGTGTTAATGCAGGACCTGGAGCATTGTATGAATCTCATACATTTCGTACAATTTTAAATGTCATGTTGACTGCTGCTGCATATGTAATCGCAATTGATCTTGTGTATAACATGATGTTTAATTTTTCCCAACGTTTTTATCAGTCAATCGTCATAGAAGAAGCAATCGCTATCATTCCATTTATCGTTGGATTGATTATTTTATATGTATTTTCCTGCGGAAAAACAGTGGCAGATTTAATGTATTTTAAGACATATGAGCATTTATGGGTGACATTTGTAATTGCTGCATGTATGATTCATGTGGTTTGCAGCTTTGTATTTCGTATGATCCGAAAGGATTACTATAAAAAACATCCAGAAGAAGAACCACATTATGGCACCATGTATGTATATGATCTTATTCTTGGAGATTTGGTGGAAATTTTCGAGGATGAAGATCAGATCATTGTGACAAAGGCAAAAAAAGAGCCTGAGAATCACAACGATGCTGGAATCAATATTAACATGACAAACAGTATTAACAATGCGTCTGATGTGGCAGCAGGAAATGGAAAGAAAGTAGTGAATAAAGTAGCTTACTGCTTACTGGCACTTTTCCTTGGTGGTTTCGGTGTTCATAAGTTTTACAGTGGAAAGACTGGGATGGGAATCCTCTATATTGTCTTTTGTTGGACAGCGATTCCAAGTTTTGTTGCATGGGTAGAATTGATCATTGCTGTATTTACCAAAAAAGCCGATGCAAACGGAAACATTGTTATGTGACATCCTCTCCCATCTATAGAGGTGGGAGCTTCCCTAACCTCGGCAGGTTTGGTTCTCGTTCGATAGCACCAATGTGCTAAGCTTAAGCGAGCTAACCCCGTGTGTCCCACGGTTGTATTATGTGAAATTGTGGTTATGCAGTTACTATCCGCATTCCCTCATTTCTGATATTGATCGCTGCATTTACATCTCTGTCGTGATGGATTCCACACTGCGGACAATCCCACTGCCTGAGTGCAAGATCCTTTGTTTTCGCATTCTTGTAACCACAGGCAGAACACATCTGACTGCTTGCAAAAAATCTGTCCACTTTCACAAGTTTTTTCCCTTGTTCCTCAAGTTTATACTTTAGAAAGGCTGTGAACATTCCCCATCCATTATCCGAAACGGATTTTCCCAATTTCAACGACCGAGACATTGCTTTCATATCCAGATCCTCTATACATACACAATCATAGGCATTGGTTATCTGTCTTGACTGCTTATGCAGAAAATCTTTTCGCTGATTGGAAACTTTTTCGTGAAGTTTGGCTACCTTGATTCTCTGTTTCCTGCGATTGTTCGAACCTTTCTGCATCTTGGAAAGTCTGCGTTGTTCTCTTGCTAATCTTTTCTCTGCGTTCCGGTAATATCCTGGATATGCCGGTTCATTGCCATTACTGTCACGATATAATCCGTGCATGGAAAAGTCCAGACCTAAAAAACTGTGCATCTCCTTTTCTGGTATCTGATCTTCATACTCAAAAAGGATACTTGCATAGTATCTTCCGCCTGGTGTCTGGCTGATCGTCACTGATTTCAACCTGTATCCCTTTGGAACAGATCTGTGCTGCTTTAATCGGACTTGTCCGATCTTTGGCAGTTTCAGATACCCATCCGATATGGTGATGTTGCCATTGATACATATGGTTGAATAGCTGTTTTTATGATTCTTTTTTGATTTGAACCTTGGAAATCCTGTTTTCGGCCGTTTGAAAAAGTTCTGAAATGCTGTATCAAGGTGTCGGAGTGATTGCTGTAAGGATATACTATCGACTTCCCGCAAAAATGCGTATTCTTCCGTTTTCTTCATTTCAGCCATTTCTTTCGCACAGACAGTATATGTTATATTTGTCTTGTTCTTCTTATACTGCCTGATCCTTCGATTAAGCCAATGGTTGTACACCATTCTGACACAGCCGAAAGTCCTGGCAAACAGAATCATCTGCTCATTATTGGGATATATTCTGAATTTATATGCTCTGTTTGCCATGGTATCACTCCCTTAGTTTTCTGCTTGTGTTTTTGATCATTTTAACAATTTATTATATTTTATCATTTCTTTATTATTCTTTTAAATATATTATACTATGATCAGAATACAATATCAAGTGCTTAACAGACGCAATTCATCTCTCACCTTAGAGGTCGGAGTCTTCTTGCTGGAAGAAGATAAAGTATAAGAATAAAAGCCCCAAAATCTTAACGGATAACGGGGCTTATTTTTTTGTTTAGAAGTTGGAATAAATTGTAAATAATAATTTAAAATATGTAATATTCCCACATAATTATAATGTTATTCTTGAAATATGTTCAAATAAAGCTAAAAAATATGGGAGTGTTACATATTTTTGCTTGTAATTTGTCAAGGTTATTGTATAATTAAATTATAACGAACGTTCGTACTAATTAATTTTGAAATGGAACAAAATGTGATTAGAAAGGTAACATTTTTACATGAATTTGGAAAAACAAAAAGAAAATTTCAAGAATCATAGGGCAATATTTAAAGATCTTGGAAACATAAAAATATTGGATTTCAAAAAGCCCAATAGTACAGAATACAGAATCCGCTTTCTATTTGAGGAAGATTATTGCAGATTACATATTTCTGGAGATTTAGGTGAACTTATTGCGATGAATTATCGTAATATGTGCTGGAATCAGTTTGATGATTTTGTCAATGATATTGATTATTTCCAAGAGAAAATCCTTTGTCATAGCCGACCGTTTTTTGTATATGATCAGGAGCAGGCAGAAGAAGATATCACAAAATATATAGAAGAACATAACCTTTATGATGATATTCTTTCTAATGGATATGACTTTTTATGCGACAAAACAGAGGTCATAGAAGCATTTTTAACAGATGTCCTTTGGGATTTTACTCTGGAAACCGGAATTGGTAGCAAAGGATATGATAAATTTTCAGAAATCGATGGTGATATCTGTGACATTATTAGCGATTTTGGAAAAAGAGAAACAGGAATACTTGATTTGTACATGTTAGCTTTCAAGTTAGCAAAAGAACAGCTAAAAATAAGCAAAGAAGATTAGGAGGAAAGATTATGAATTATGCATGGGATGCAAATAGAGATGGACAGAATTATTCTGATGGTTTTAAAAGTATAGAAGAATGTGTATAAGCAGTCAATTGCCACGCCTCATTCGTGTGGATACTTGAAAGAGTGGACCGATGGTTTCCAGCCAGTCAGATAGGAATTATGTACCGCATGGGAATGGTAGTTCATGAGCAGAAATATTAAGGAAGGAGTTGATTTTAATGTTTGAAACTATATCTCACTTTGTTTTGGGTGTTGTTGCAATAGCTATTTTGCATATAGCTCTCACTTATGGTATGAGCGATAAAACAAACGACAATCCAAAGATAAGATTCTTAAAAACTGTGTGTTTTGTGGGTGCTTTTGTGGGTGCAAATATAATGATCATATTTTTCATTTATATTATTGTTAGGAGTCCATTATGATATTGATTTTGCAAAAGGAGGAACAAGAATGAGAATGGAAACTTTTTACAAAATAATACTTGGAATAAGAGAGACAATATGTAATGACCCCCAAGTTTGTAGGATCGTGGATTTACCTGTATACT